>Ga0194127_10009568_pt1 | contig 10170 bp, 9 predicted proteins | sample TA2KigC100mmetaG_FD_148624 | JGI IMG/M metagenome (GOLD analysis project Ga0194127, IMG submission 148624) | Freshwater microbial communities from Lake Tanganyika, Tanzania - TA2015036 Kigoma Deep Cast 100m | ecosystem: Environmental > Aquatic > Freshwater > Lake | place: Tanzania: Lake... | reverse complement strand
TTTTCTGGAGTGAAATATTTAATACTGTCCTTACTCTCGCTTCATCTGTTTTGAAAACCTTCCATGGTTCCGAATCGGTAAGGTATTTATTTCCCAGCCGCGCCAGGTTCATCAGTTCGTTCAGCGCCTCCCTGAACCGGAAATTGTCGAGGCTCACACCTATCTTCATCGGGTATTCCTGCATTTCGGCAAGAACCGATTTATCATAATCGTTCAGGTCTTCAACCGCCGGCACATTGCCACCAAAATACTTATGAGTAAGAACCAGCGTCCGGTTCACAAGATTACCGAATATTGCGAGCAGTTCACTGTTGTTTCGGGTTTGAAAGTCCTTCCAGGTGAAATCGTTGTCCTTGGTTTCGGGTCCGTTTGCGCAAAGCACATACCGCAGCACATCCTGCTTTCCGGGAAATTCTTCGAGATATTCATGGAGCCAGACAGCCCAGTTGCGGGACGTGGAAATCTTGTCGTTTTCGAGGTTCATGAATTCGAATGCCGGCACATTGTCGGGAAGAATGTAAGATCCTTCGTGTTTCAGCATTGCCGGAAAGATGATGCAATGGAAAACGATGTTGTCTTTCCCGATAAAATGGATCAGCCGGGTTTCCTCATCTTTCCAGAAAAGTTCCCAGTCTTTGCCTGTTTTTTCAGCCCATTCGCGGGTCGCAGAAATATAACCGATCGGCGCATCGAACCACACATACAGCACCTTATCCTGCGCTTCGGGCAAAGGTACTTCTACGCCCCAGTCGAGGTCACGCGTGACAGCCCTGGGCTGCAAACCCTGGTCTATCCATGATTTGCACTGACCGTAAACATTCGGCTTCCAGTCATCCTTATGTCCTTTGATGATCCATTCTCTCAGCCAGGCTTCGTACTTATCCAGTGGCAGATACCAGTGTTTGGTTTCTTTTTTTACCGGTATGTTTCCGCTCAGAACACTTACCGGGTTAATCAGGTCATCCGGACTGAGCGAAGTGCCGCAGTTCTCGCACTGGTCGCCATAAGCTTTATCAAAATGGCAATGCGGACAGGTGCCGGTGATGTAGCGGTCGGCAAGGAAATGGCTGGTGGCTTCATCGTAATACTGCAACGAAGTTTTCTCGACAAATTCACCTTTGTTATAAAGGGTCGTAAAGAAATCCGAAGCAGTTTCATGATGGATTTTATTGGAAGTACGGGAATAAATGTCGAATGAAATCCCGAATTTTTCGAAGGAGTCCTTGATTATAGCGTGATATTTATCCACTATTTGCTGAGGTGTAACACCTTGCTGCCTTGCTTTGATGGTAATGGGAACCCCGTGCTCATCCGAACCGCCGATGAAAACTACCTCTTCGCCTTTTGAGCGCAAGTATCTCACAAAAATATCAGCGGGCACATAAACACCCGCCAGGTGACCGATATGAAGAGGTCCGTTTGCATAAGGCAAAGCCGAAGTGATCGTATATCGTTTAAAAGTCTTTTTTTCAGCCATTTTGATCTTACAAATTCTTTGTGAGCCGCAAAGATAAGCATTATTGAAGTGAGAGGCTAACCAGAGAATTTCCAGGAGTTAAGCCGCTAATGTGCGAATAAAACCATTCGCTCTTCGCGGCTAAAAAAACTTTGCGATCTTTGTTTTGCTTTAGAAATCATTGTGTGAAACTAAAAATGAGACCACCGGCATATTTAAGAGAAGGAGATAATATCGCAATTGTTGCTCCTGCTGGGAAAATCGCAAGGGAAAAAGTGGAAGCCGCGAAAACAATTTTGCAGGACTGGGGCTTGCAGGTGGTTTTGGGTTCGAACCTTTTCAAAGACCTTTACCAGTTTTCTGCTACAGATGAAGAACGGCTTGCTGATCTTCAGAATGTGATGGACGATCCTGAAATAAAAGCTGCTCTTTTTGCCCGTGGCGGCTATGGTGTGATCCGCATTCTCGACCGGATTGATCTTTCGGGGTTTAGAAATAGCCCGAAATGGCTTATCGGCTTCAGCGACATTACTATTTTTCATTCACACATTTATTCTCAATTCGGTATGCCAACGATTCATGGTCCGATGGCAGCCGGACTAACCGATCCCATATCCGCCGAATCCCTGCGAAATGCCCTTTTCGGCAAACCTTTGCATTATGAAATTGAATCGCACCCGCTTGACCGGCACGGCAAAGCGAGAGGAATTCTGGTCGGTGGAAATCTGTCTATACTCTGCAGCCTGACCGGAACGGCCTCCGATATCGACACCAAAGAAAAAATCCTGTTCATCGAGGATGTAGGTGAGTACCTTTACCGCATTGACCGGATGATGTGGCAGATGAAACGCGCCGGTAAACTGGAAAAGCTGAAGGGTTTGATCGTAGGCGGAATGACGGACATGAAGGACAGCGACACACCTTTCGGCAAATCACCTTACGAAATAGTTGCGGAAGCTGTAAAGGACTTTGGTTATCCCGTTTGCTTCGGCTTCCCTGCCGGTCATCAGACTAACAACCGGGCGTTGATTATCGGAAAAAGGGCAGAGTTGGTAGTTGAAGAAAGGGTAACTTTTTTACAAAAATGAGGGGGAGAGAGAAATGAGAAACGGGGGAGGGTTTAAGAGTGGAAGTCGGCAGTCTGCAGTCAGCAGTCGGCAGTTGGCACTTGCAGCAGCAGATACCTACTCAATTCTCAAATCTCAAAACCCCACTCCACGCTCCATGCCCCTTGCTCCATGCTCCATGCCATTTAACCTGAAACCATGAACCAACTTTTATGAACGAACTCGGACAAAAAGGCGAACAAGCCGCAGCAGAATACCTCGTCGCACAGGGTTATAAAATCCTCGAACGCAACTGGCGCTTTGGAAAAGACGAAATCGATATCATTGCCGAAAAAGGAAATTATATTGTGATCGTGGGTTTGAAAGCCCGGAGTACCGCTTACTTTGGCGAACCGGAGGATGCCGTTGACAAGCAGAAGCGGCGATTCCTTATCCGCGCAGCCGACAAATATGTCATACAGAAATCCATTGACCTCGAAGTGCGGTTCGACATTGTCGCAGTCATTTTCGAGCAGGGAAGGCAAACCATCCGGCACATCGAGGATGCGTTTTATCCGACCCTGCGCGATTAACCTCTGTTCGTCAGACCACTGCGCAGAGGCATGAATTGAAGCCAGTGGTCAGACAAATTTTACTACGACTGAAACAACAGCAGCGGAATATGGGTCTGGTACAGCATCTTTTTGGCTATATCGGGATTGAACAGCCGTTCGATGATCCCTTTCTTATGTGTAGTTAGTGCGATGAGGTCAATATCATGCTGCCCGATATAATCCTCCAGTCCCTCAACGATATCGTCATGCTCGATGATGTCGCAGGTAACATTGAATTCATCGTATCCTTCTTCGAGGTGCTTTTTCAGTTCATCCATTTTTACCTTGTCATAAGCATTGGCTTTATCGGTAGCAATGTGAACGCAGTAAATGCGGATGTCGAACGGACGCATCATCGTGATCAGTGTCCGGAGGGATTTAAAATCGGCTTCATCGAAGTCCGTTGCATACAAAACTTTTGTGAAGAATTGCACTCCCCGGTAAACCGATTTCTGAGGTATTGCGAGCACCGGTACTGTCGCTTTTTTAATAATTTTCCGGGTAACGCTGCCGGGAAACGAAAAAGAACCTTCCTCACGTTCTCTTGTTCCCATTACAATGAAGGCAGGCTGAAAGGATTCGCATTGATCGAGGATAACGTTCTCCGGAGAGCCTTTACCGAGATGGTAAGTTAATTTTGGAGAGCGCCGGATTTCTGCCAGGGCTTTGGTTCTCAATTCCGAAATCAGTGTTTCCATTCTTATCCGGGCATTCTTTTCGGTAGAACTGATCACCTCATCGATGTTAAAATAATAACTCCCATCATCCATGTTGGCATCCGTCGTCAGGATCGGATCAAAATAAGAATAAACCAGCCTGATCTCGGCTTTGAATTTTCCAGCCAGCCCCAGGGCTAAGTCACATGCATTCACCGAATGTTTGGTAAAGTCCACAGGCATCAGGATTCTCCTGATGCTTTTCAGCTTTTCAACTGTTTTCTGCTTGGCTTCGCCATATTCTTCCTTAATATCTCCGATAATTTTGGTTGCAGCTTCGGCGTCCTTTTCGTTGATCTTTATATTCACTCCCGTTGAAACATGCGGCTGAATAAGGTTGATATTCGACAGGAAACATTCAATCCCTTCCGCCTCAAGCCGTCCTTTCAATAGCTGGGCGCGCGAATACGGATAAGATGCTATCGTGATGATTTTATCTTTCATGACTTTTTTTATTTTTATTGACAAGCATAAAAATACAAAAAAAATCACACTGTTGTCAATCGAACGAAGAGGTAATTTATTTCAATTGCTTAAAGTCAGGGATTTCAGGAAGAAAATGATAGGATTTGTTCTGATAGTCGATCAGGCAACTGTAATGGTTCAAACCATTGGTCAGAACCAGGAATTTTACCTTCAAAACCATATTATACCTGACAACCTGGTCGAAGACTTTTTCATCTATTTTTACATCAGGAGCTTTACATTCAATGATCATCAAAGGATTTCCGAGGTTGTTATAAACCACGATATCTGTGCGCTTCATTCGCTTAAATAACTTCATGCCGCCTTCAACGGAAATCAGCGAGCGTGGATAATTCTTTTCAGTAACAAGAAACATCAGAAAATTTTGTCTCACCCATTCTTCGGGAGTAAGCGCCACAAACCGTTTCCGGAAAACATCAAAGATCTGAGTTCTCGATTCCAGTTGTCTGATTCGGAAAGAATATTCAGGCAGATTTAATTTTTTTAATTCCATAAGCGTAGGACCCAGAGCCAAAAATAGAGAATTGTGTTGGTTCCTAACTCCTTAATTCTTAATTTTTCATAATAATTTGCGTATCATAAAAATAATTCTACCTTTGCACGCCAATTTTCAAAGCAACGTAAAGTGAACCGTTTGAAAGATTATATGATCAAATTCAGAGGGTTAAGCGTGGGGGTTCATCGTTACTCTTGGCAAATTGACAAACTGTTCTTTGAAGCATTGGAGAATTCAGAATTTATTGACGCTTCTGCAACTACTGATATTGAACTCGAGAAGCAGGAAAGAATGATGATTCTTAATTTCACCATAACCGGAAAGGTGACGGTTCAATGCGACAGATGCCTTGAAGACCTGGTTTTTCCGTTAAATATTAAGGAAGCTTATTACATCAAATTCGGAAATGAAAAAGTTGAAGAATCAGAAGATGTAATGGTAATCCCGGATTCGGAATATCAGATTGACATTAGCGCGCTGATCAATGAATACATAACCCTTTCGCTTCCTTTGCGGAAAGTTCATGAGCCTGACAGAAAGAGAAAAAGCGGCTGTAATGAAGAGGTTATAAGAAAACTGGAAGAGCTTAGTGAAAAAAAAGGAAATGATCCCCGCTGGGACCAATTAAAAAATATAAAACTCGATTAAAAATTTTTAAAACATTATAAAATGCCACATCCTAAACGAAGACATTCGACAACAAGAAGGGACAAACGGAGAACGCATGACAAAGCAATTGCCCCTCAACTGGCAACCTGTAAAACAACAGGTGAAGTACATCAGTATCACAGAGGTTACTACGTGGATGGCGACCTCTACTATAAAGGCAAACTTGTTTATTCAAAGGCAGAAACGAAATAAAGCGATTCTGACTTATCCCTTAAATTAAATCAGCCGGTGAAAATTGGACTGGACGTCATGGGAGGTGATTTTGCACCTGATGCCACCATTGAAGGCGCAATGATGGCATTAAAAAAAATCCCTGATACAGATCGTATTTTTTTATTTGGCCCGGAAGATATTATTACCCAAAAAATAACCGAGAAAAACGGTAATCCATCTGATTTCACTTTGGTTCATTGCCCTGAGATAATTGAAATGGGCGACAAACCCATTAAAGCGTTTACCCAAAAACCCGAATCGAGCATTTCCAAGGGATTGAAATACCTGAAGCATCACGACATTGATTCCTTTGCAAGTGCCGGAAATTCAGGTGCGGCAATGGTTGGAGCCATGTACAGCGTCAGTAATATTCATGGAGTGCTGAGACCCTGCACGCTAACTCATGTGCCAAAGGAAAACGGCGGGATAAATATTATGCTTGATATCGGGACCAATCCTGACATAAAACCTGATGTTCTTTACCAGTTTGCCATCCTCGGATCCATTTATTCCAAATACATTTTGGGGGTTGATAACCCCAAGGTTGGATTATTAAACATTGGCGAGGAGGAAGAAAAAGGAAATTTGCTTTGCCAGGCTGCCTTTAGGATGATGAAGGATTCTGCAGACTTCAATTTTTACGGAAATGTTGAAGGTCGCGATCTGTTTAAAGACAAAGCTGATGTTATCGTATGCGACGGATTTACGGGCAATATTTTATTAAAGGCGCTTGAATCTGTTTACCGCATGATGATGAAGAGAAAACTGATGGACGAATTCTTCGAAAAATTCAACTATGAAAATTACGGAGGAAGCCCGATTATGGGTGTAAATGCTCCGGTTGTGATCGGCCATGGTATTTCGAACAGCAAGGCCATCATGAATATGTTACTGCTTTCAAAAGAAATATATGATGCCGGTCTTACTAAAAAGATCAAAAAAGCCATGACCCATTACATGGAAAGTAAATAAACTATACTTTTGGAATTTCATTTAAATTTATTTTTCGTTGCATGAGTAAAATCAGAGCTGCTGTCACAGGTGTTCATTCATTTACTCCGGAAACCATACTCACTAACAGGGATTTGGAATCAATGGTTGAAACCAGCGATGAATGGATAATCACCCGCACCGGAATAAAGGAAAGAAGAATTCTGACCGGTGAGGGATTGGGTACATCCGACATGGCAGTTGAAGCTGTAAACGGACTACTGAAAAAAAATAAAATTTCGCCCAACGAAATTGACTTGCTTATTTGCTCAACGGTCACCCCGGATATGCAATTTCCTGCCACTGCCAATATCATCAGCGATAAAGCCGGGATCAGAAATGCATTCAGTTTCGACCTGAATGCAGCATGTTCGGGTTTTATTTATGCCCTTATCACCGGATCCAAATTCATTGAGTCAGGTTCGTTTAAGAAAGTTCTGGTTGTGGGTGCCGATAAAATGTCGAGTATTGTTGATTATACCGACCGGCAAACCTGCATCATTTTTGGCGATGCTGCCGGTGTTGTTCTTTTGGAACCATCGGAAAACGGATATGGAATTTTCGATTCGATATTAAAGACAGACGGTTCGGGAAGGGTGCATCTTCATCAAAAAGCCGGCGGATCAGTGAAACCCGCTACCTATGAAACAATTGAGGCAAAAGAACATTTCATTTACCAGGAGGGACAGGCTGTATTTAAATTTGCAGTAAAAGGAATGGCGGATGTATCGGCAGAAATTATGGAAAGAAATAACCTTAATGCAGATGATATTGCATGGCTTGTGCCTCACCAGGCTAACCTGCGCATCATAGATGCCACCGCCCGACGCATGGGGCTCGACACCGGGAAGGTGATGATCAATATTCAGAAATACGGCAATACCACCAATGGAACTATCCCGCTTTGTCTTCATGAATGGGAATCGCAGCTAAAAAAGGGTGATAACCTTATCTTGTCGGCATTTGGCGGCGGCTTTACGTGGGGAGCTATCTATCTGAAATGGGCGTACAATTCCTGACAATTATTACCGTAACTTCTAAAATTCTCAACCGGAATATTTCCTTTTCGTATTTCAACTAATTTTGTTGCTTTTCTTTTTGAATGAAAGACTTTTCTAACCGTTTGAACTGACTGTCCAAAAGAAATGGAAACAAAACTTGTTGTATATAACACACTTAGCCGGAAAAAGGAAACTTTTGAACCCATGAATCCCCCGTTCGTCGGCATGTATGTTTGCGGCCCGACCGTTTATGGCGATGGTCACCTGGGCCATGCCCGTCCGGCTGTGACATTCGATCTGGTTTACAGGTATCTCCTTCATTTAGGCTATAAAGTCCGTTATGTCAGGAATATAACCGATGTAGGACACCTGGAACATGATGCAGATTCCGGAGAAGATAAGATTGCTAAAAAAGCCAGGCTCGAACAACTGGAACCAATGGAGGTGGTTCAGCATTTTACAGACCGTTATCATAAAAATATGGAATCGCTCAACGTCCTTAGCCCGAGTATTGAACCAAAAGCATCAGGGCATATTATCGAGCAGATTGATATGATTAAAAAAATTCTGAATGCCGGATTTGCTTATGAAGTCGGCGGTTCCGTTTATTTCGATGTGGCTAAATACAATCAAAGCCATCATTATGGAATTTTATCCGGAAGAGTGCTTGATGATCTGATGGCTGCCACGCGGGAACTCGAAGGACAGGAAGAAAAACGCAATCCTGCCGATTTTGCCTTATGGAAAAAAGCGCAGCCTGAACACATCATGCGCTGGCCGTCGCCCTGGAGCAAAGGATTTCCGGGCTGGCATCTCGAATGTTCGGTAATGGGCACAAGATATCTGGGTGAGCAATTCGATATTCACGGAGGCGGGATGGATTTGCTGTTCCCGCATCATGAATCGGAAATAGCTCAATCAGTTGCCGCAAACGGCAAAGCACCTGTCAGGTATTGGCTTCATAACAACATGATTACCCTGAATGGTCAGAAAATGGGAAAATCATTGGGAAATGCCATCTCTCTTTTTGATTTCTTTGCCGGAAATCATAGCCTTCTGGAGCAACCTTACAGTCCGATCACAATCCGTTTTTTTATTCTTCAGGCTCATTACAGAAGCACACTTGATTTCTCGAATGAAGCCCAAAAGGCTGCAGAAAAAGGGCTGAAAAAACTTTTTACAGCCATTGCAACCATCAGCAAGCTGTCGGTTTCGGACCGCTCTACATCGGATATTCACGGACTGAGGCAGAAATGCTATGACGCCATGGACGATGACTTTAACAGCCCGATTGCCATTGCAGGTCTTTTTGAGGGAGTGAGAATCATTAATTCAGTCAGGGATAAAAAAGAAACCATAACCTCAAACGACCTTGAGGTCCTGAAAAAAACAATGAATGACTTTGTTTTTGGGATTTTAGGTTTAAAAGAAGAAGAATCCCGCGCGGGCAGTGAAATTGTTGATGAATTAATGAAAACTATTTTAACCCTGAGGCAAAAAGCCCGCGAACACAAGGACTTTGAAACTTCTGACCTGATCCGTGACAGTCTGGCAAAGCTGAATATCCGGATTAAAGATACCAAAGAAGGAGCGGAGTGGAATTTTGATGATTAATGATGAATCGGTTGAATTGGTTTAGTGAGTAGGTGATGTAATTCATCTTTTCCTATCGCCGATGGCAGACTGCCGACTACCGATGGGTTGAATCAGTTGAATTGGTAAAAGAGATTAAAATCATTGATGGTTTCTTACGACTACAACTCCGAATGGTTAATTCAGAAGGTTGTAATGGATAATTTGGTAAGAGAGCAATAAACAAAGCCATTCGTTTTCGATCCTTTTGTATTTTTGAGTTTTGATAAATCATTCCGGATGAGAAAAATATTCAAATTCCTGCGGGATACCTGGATCATTACAGGAATTACTTTGCTCATGCTTTTGCTTATTGAGGCGGGATTTTCCATTTATTATCACTTTCAACGGAAGGTTGATTCGCGGGTTATGGCAGACTGTTACACCGAAGCCGGCTGGATTAAAGATTATTATCAGGAATTCAGAGAATCATCATCGTCACAATGGCGGCCTTATGTCTATTGGAGACGCAAGCCTTATAACGGAAATTATATAAATGTTGATGAAAATGGTTTGCGAAAAACATCCTTTGAATCTGGGAATTTAAAACCAGACAGGAAAATCAGGATTTTCGTTTTTGGCGGATCTGCTGTTTGGGGTACCGGTGTCAGGGATCAATTCACTATTCCGTCACTTATCGGGTTTGAGTTGACAAAAAAAGGCATACCTGTCGAAATAATGAATTTAGGCGAGTCGGGATATGTGAGTACCCAGGAAATGATTGAGTTCATACACCAGTTGCAAAATGGAAACGTCCCCGATATGGTGATATTTTATGATGGTGTGAATGATATCTTCAGCACATACCAGCAGGCTGAGGCCGGAATCCCGCAAAATGAATACAATCGGGG
>Ga0194127_10009562_pt1 | contig 10173 bp, 11 predicted proteins | sample TA2KigC100mmetaG_FD_148624 | JGI IMG/M metagenome (GOLD analysis project Ga0194127, IMG submission 148624) | Freshwater microbial communities from Lake Tanganyika, Tanzania - TA2015036 Kigoma Deep Cast 100m | ecosystem: Environmental > Aquatic > Freshwater > Lake | place: Tanzania: Lake... | reverse complement strand
AAAAGCATCGGGTCGGTGGCCGCGAAGTGGGGCTTAGACGGACTGCTCGTTCGCGAGGTTCCCGCCCGCGAGCCGCAAGCCGCCCAGCACTTTATCGACCAAGCGATGACGGCGTCGCTGATGGGTTCAGTTCTTGTGGGAGCCGTGCTTTGGTTTGCCGCACCCTTCCTGACCGAACACTACGGGGGATTCACGGTCACGGGCCTATGGCGGAGTGCCGCGCTGGCCATGCCCGCCTGGACGGCCATGCTTGTTTGGTCCGAAGCCAAGCGCGCCCAGCACCGGTACGTGGCGTTTGGCCTGCTTCAAAGTAGCATTTTGTTGGGGATCGTGGCCTTGGCCATGGCGCTGCTGCCGGACCTTAATCGGCCCGAGTACGCCGTGGGCGCGTTGGCGGCCGCTGCGGTGCTGGGGGTGGGTCAGGGATGGCGTCGGGTGCGCAACGTTGAGCTCCGCAGCCTTTGGGCGTTGCGCGGAACCGCCACGGCCATGTTCCTCACCGGCACCCTGTTCATGGTCATGACGTGGACCGACACCCTTATGCTGGGCTATTTTCTGGATCCAGAAGACGTGGGCGGCTACCGGGTTGCCTTCAAAATCGGAACCCTCATCACCTTCGCCCAGTTTGCCATCAATGCCTCGCTGGGGCCCAAAATTTCAGAACTCTGGACCCACGGCCGCCGCGATGAGCTCCAAGATGAGGTGCGGCGCGTAGCCCTTTTAAATGCCGCGGTCAGTATTCCGGCCTTTCTGGGCATCATGCTGTTTGCGCCTTGGTTGCTGTCGTGGTTTAGCGAGGACTTGGTTCCGCTCGCGGGGCTCCTGCGCGTCCTGGCACTCGGCCAAGTGGTCAACGCCTTGTGCGGCCCCGTGATGTACTTGCTCAACCTGACGGGCCACGAGCAGTCCGCCCGGCGCACGAGTGTGCCGCCCTCGCCAACGCCGCCGCGAACCTCGCGCTAATCCCGTGGCTTGGATCCACCGGGGCCGCCTGGGCGACGTCGGGGACCATGATCTTATGGAACGTTTGGGCCCTTGTCGCGGTGCGCCGCAAAACCGGAATACGAAGTCTGGTACTATGGCGTTGAATTCCGTGATTGATGCTGCGCTAATCGGAGTCCCCAAGTCGGGGAGCACTACGCTTGCCGATTGGCTCAGCGCCCATCCGGGGGTGGCCATGTCACGCATCAAAGAGCCTAATTTTTATGCTGCTGAGCTCGATCCAGCTGCGTTTAGTGCGGCTTTTTTGCGCGTATCGCCCGACGCCCCTGCGGACTACTGGGCCCAAGCCGACCCTCTGCCCCTGCGGCACCAGGCCTTTGTCCGCCAGCCCGAGCACTACACCCGCCTGTGGGCCCACGCCCAACCTGACCTGCTCCGCATGGAGGCTTCGACCAGCTACTTCTGGAGTGCGTCGGCTGCGCGTGCTCTTCCCCAAGCCAATCCCGGGGTCAAGGCGATAGTGGTCCTGCGCAATCCGGTGGATCGGGCTTTTTCGCACTACCGAATGGCGCGCAAGTACGGATTGGTGTCGGCGAGCTTTGCTGACGAGTTGGCCCGCGACGCCGCTCGACCCGCCGCCTGGGGTCAAAGCGAGAACCTGGTAGCCCTTAGCCGCTACGCTGAGTCGATGGAACGATGGATGCGCTCAGGCGCTCAGCTCCATGTCGCGCTGTACGAGCAAGCGTTTGAAGCGCCAGAAGCGTTTTGGAAGGAGGTGCAGCACTTTTTAGGGCTTGAAGCCGTGCCCTTGCCGCACGCGGAACGGGTGCACGCGCCGCCCACGACGTGCGCTGGCCCCAACTGGCTCGCTTTGCGCAGCACCACCCCGTTGGTCGCTGGCTCAGAGAACGACTGCCCGAAGGCCTGAAGCGGAGTGCCCAATCGGCCACGGCCGCCGCCAAGCCGCTCAAGCTGACATCCGAGGAACGCGCGGCCGCCTGGACCTACTTTGCCGACGACGTGGCGCGCCTCGAAGACCTGCTTGGCAAAAACCTATCTTTGTGGACCTGAATCCCGCTTTACTATGGACCCCAGCTCGCAGAATTTGCTGCTTTTTTTGTTCCGCAACCGCAAGGCGCTGATTGCCGCTCCGTTAATTGCCGCGGTCGTCGCCGCGGTCGCCTCGGGCCCTTGGTTTATTACGCCGCTTTATGAATCGTCGGTAGTTGTTTTTCCGTCGACGACGAATTCCGCGTCAAAAGCCCTGCTGCCCCAGAACACCTACCAAGACGAAGACTTCCCCTCGAGTTTGGCGCCGAAGAACAGGCCGAACAGCTGCTTCAAGTTCTTTCATCAGACGCCATTTTCGATACAATCACGGCTCAGTTCAACCTAATCGAGCACTACGACCTTGACCCGTCGAGCCGAACCCTTCGCACCGATTTGCACGAAGAGTTCAGCGACAAAATTTCGTTCGAGCGCACCCAGTTCATGAGCGTGCGAATCAGCGTGCTTGACCAGGATCCGCAAATGGCCGCCGACATCGCTAACGCCATCGTCGACCTGCTCGACCGCGTGAAAAGCCGTGAGAAGCCGAATCCAACGGGAGCGCGCCGCGGTGGGCTTGAATCTGGTTAAAAACGAGTACCAAAAAATCCGCAAGGAATTGCGCGACATGGAAGACGAAATCAAGGCGTTGCGGGGCAAGGGCGTGCACGAGTACGAAGGCCAGTCCATGGTCGTTTCGGAACAGTACGCCACGGCCATTGCCGAGGGCCGCAGCGACAAAACCATCAAGCAGCTAAAGTCGGCCCCCTCGACACGCTGGCCAAGTACGGCGGCCGCTACGTGGCCCTTCGCGACGAGCTCCACCTCATGAAAGAAGAAGAGGTCAAGGTAAAAACTAAGCTTGACCAAGCCCGCGTCGACGCCCAGCAGGTGCTGCCGGCAACGTTTCGCGTGAATGCTGCTGTTCCGGCAGATAAGAAGAAGTACCCCGTGCGTTGGCTGGTGGTCGTGGTGTCGGCCCTGTCCGCATTTGTTGCAACCATGGTCGTCATTTTGGGCGCCAACACATGGAAGGAGCTCAAGGAAAAGCTTCCGTCTTAAGCGGACGCGCCGGCCGTTGGGCGGCAATCGTCCTAGCGGTTGCCACAGGAACCGCGGTGGCGCTCGAGGCATATGCCGTGGCCGCCGTGCCGTTTGCCCTGGCCGTCGTTTTGTGGGCGCTGTACCACATTGAGAGCTTGCTCCTGGCTGTAGTGGCGCTCACGCCCCTTTCGATCACGCTCAAGGAATCCGACTTCAACCTCGGGCTCAGCCTGCCCGGCGAAGTGCTCTTGGCCGGCCTCACGTTTTTTGCGCTTGTTCGCTTTCTCCACCAAGGTCGGGTGCCTTGGCCCATCCTCAAGCAGCCGCTCACGGTGGTCATACTGCTTCAGCTCGTGTGGATGGCGTTCACGGTGCTCTTCAGCGAAATGCCCCTGGTCAGCTTCAAGGCTGTGCTGAGTCGGCTGTGGTTTTTGTGGTGCCGATGTACTTCATGCTGGGAACGGCTTTTGAACGTCCGTGGGCGCGCCAGCTGGTTTTTCCGCTCTACGCGTTTAGCTTGGCCGTTGCAGCGCTGTGGACGCTGTATGTGCATTCCCAGTACGGATTTTCGAAGGAGACCTCGACCTGGGTCATGTTTCCGCTTTATAAGGAGCACACCGTGTACGGCATGGCGCTGGCCTTTGTCTTCCCATGGTCCGTGTGGGCACTCACCCGGCCGCAGTCCTTGTTCTCGCGCTTGGTGCACCTCGGACTTTGGTCCTTGCTGACCGTAGCCCCTTAGTTTTTTCGTACACGCGGGCGGCTTGGCTGAGTCTGGCGGCCGCTGGTGCCGTTTACCTGGTGTTTGCGTGGCGGATTTCGGCGCGGCAAATCGCGCTGATTGCGCTGCTCGGCCTTGGCGCCCTGTGGGCCACGCAGGACCAGTGGATTCGCGTGTTTACCAAGAACGACACGGTCTCGAGCGACAACTTTAGCGAGCACATCCAGAGCGCCTCCAACATTTCGACCGATGCGTCCAACCTCGAGCGGCTCAACCGCTGGGCTTCGGCGCTACGCATGTGGCAAGAGCGGCCGCATACAGGCTGGGGCTTAGGCACCTACCAGTTTCAGTACGCCCCCTTTCAGCACTCCTCGCAGCTGACCATCATCTCCACCAACGCGGGCGATTTGGGCAACGCGCACTCCGAATACATCGGCCCTCTTGCGGAGCAGGGCTGCCCCCCGGCCTTGTGCTGGTTGCGGCGCTGCTTTTCGTGCTCTTTCGCACCGGATCACGTGCCTACCGACGCATGCCGCAAGGGGAAGACCGCAGCGTGCTTTTAGTCGCGATTCTGGGTCTGGTCACCTACTGGGTGCACGGAGTGCTTAACAATTTCTTAGACCTTGATAAGGGGGCCGTGCTCGTGTGGATGAGCGCCGCCTTGGTGGCTTGGGCGGACCGGAGGGAAGGTTAGATTGTTCCTTGAGCTCTTGAGTGAGCTTCATGTCATTTTTTATTTCCCCACTTTAACAATTCATTAACACTTATGAAACGCAGAACAACTTTTTTTGCTTTTGTTGCAGCGGCCCTACTGTCCGTGTCTGCCTTTGCGCAGCGCACGGTTTCCGGTACGGTCACCGATGCAGCTTCGGGCGAAGCCCTACCCTCGGTATCGGTCCGGGTCAAGGGAACTAATGTAGCTACGGTTACAAATTTTGAAGGGAAATACTCCATTTCAGCGGCTGACAAGTCAGTAATTGTCTTTTCGGCTGTAGGTTATTCAGGACAAGAAGCTACCGCGACAGGTGCCCAACTGAACGTAAAACTCGTACCTCAAGTTACTCGCTTGGATGACGTTGTCGTTACGGCTGGTGGAGTAGCGAAGCAGCGTCGAGCGTTAGGTTTTGGGGTCGAAGAGATCAAAGGATCGGCGGTAAAGTCTTCCGGCGAATCCAACATCATTTCGGGTCTTTCTGCGCGCGTCAGCGGGGTCCAAGTGACCAACTCTTCAGGTGCTTCCGGTGCTCTGCCTCGTACATTAAGATTCGCGGCAATGCGACCTTCACGTCCAGTGACAACCAGCCGCTAATTGTAGTTGATGGGGTTCCTATCGACAACTCCATGACGAATACCGAGGACCTTCGCGCAGGGGTTGCGTATTCCAATCGCGCGATGGATATCAACCCTGACGACATCGAGAACATTTCGGTACTTAAGGGTGGAGCTGCTGCAGCATTGTACGGAACGCGTGGGGCCAACGGGGTAATCTTAATTACTACAAAAAAGGGCGCTTACGGTCAAGCATTCCGTGTTGACGTGAATTCGTCCATGGAGATCACGGAAGTCAACAAGCTTCCTTCACTGCAAACAAAGTACAGCCAAGGGCTTGGTGGGGTGTACCGAGGAGGAACCTCATCTCCATTCTCATGGGGCCCGGCCCTTTCAGAACTAGGTTATGATGCGCAAGGAACGATTGTTCAAGATCCCGCGCTATTCGCGGGTCCTGCAGGTGTCACCCCGTATGATCAATACGCCTTTTTTAAGCGCGGCATGCGATTGAATAACTCGGTTACGGTATCGGGCGGTACCGACAGGGCAACCTATTACCTCTCAGTTTCGAATCTTGCCGACGAAGGAATTATTCCACTTAACCGTTTTGATCGTACGACCGTTCGTATGACAGGATCAGGACAGATTACACGCAAGCTTAAAGCGACTGGTTCTTTGGCGTACACCTCCTCAGGGGGTTATCGCGTGCAGCAGGGATCCAATATTTCTGGACTCATGTTGGGCCTCCTTCGCACTCCTCCGAGTTTTGATAATTCCGATGGATATGAAAAACCAGATGGGACGCAACGCAACTATCGCAACGGTGGCGGATACGACAATCCATACTGGACTGTGAATAAGAACCCATTTCAGGACAAAGTATCTCGTACGTTCGGTTACGTCCAGATGGATTATGCCCCTTCGGACAAGTTGTTGATCAACTATCGAGTGGGTCTAGATGCCTATAGTGACGTTCGTACCCAGATTATGGCCAAATACAGCCGCTCTCTGCCGGTTGGTAGTATTTACAACGACAACTACAATTGGGAGGAGTTGAACCAAGATCTAACGGCGCGATACACCGACAAGTTTGGCGACCTCGGATTGAGTGCAATGGCCGGATTTAACACGAACCAGCGCCAACTTCGCAACGTTTGGGGATTTGGTTCAGGACTAGTAATTCCAGACTTCTACAACATGTCCAACGCCACGAGCCAGCAGACGGGCGAAGGAATTACCCGTCGTCGCATCTGGGGCATGTACGGTGAAGCGACCTTGGATTACAAAAGCTATCTGTACTTAACCCTCACCGCACGCAGAGACCAGGCATCGACATTTGGTAATGTGGGTACCACCATTTTATATCCTTCAGCAAGCCTTGGTCTTGTGATGACGGACGCGCTGAACATTAAGAGCGACGTACTGAGCTTCTGGAAGTTAAGAGCAAGCCAAGCGAAAGTTGGTATTGAGCCCAGCTTTGCTTCTAACGCTACTTACTTTAACCGAACCTCAGTGGGCTCCGGTTGGGTAACGGGGTTGGACTTCCCATTTATGGGTCAGACAGGGTTCACCTACAGCAATACTCTAGGCAACGAAGGCTTGACTCCTGAGTGTTCACGGTAACATCTGAAATTGGTACCGAGTTCCGCTTGTTCAAAGATCGACTGAACCTTGATCTCACCTACTACAACCAGGAATCGCGTGACTTGATCATCGCCGTTCCCGTTGCTGGTTCAACTGGATTCACCTCAGCTTTTGTAAATGCTGGTACCATGTACAACCGAGGAATTGAACTGGTCGTTGGTGCGGATTTAATAAAGACCGACGATCTTACGTGGAATGCAGGGTTGACCTACACGAGGAACAGGAACAAGGTTACCGCGCTTGCACCAGGTGTCGACGTGATTTCGCTTCCGTGGGGATATTCTTTGGTGCTAACCAACGCCTTATGGTGGGCCAAGCTTACGGAACGCTATACGGTGATGACTGGGAGCGCAACGAAAACGGGACTCCCCTGGTGGACGAGTTTGGTTACCCGATTTACAGTTCGACCGAGGTTGTGGTTGGAGACCCAAACCCTGATTTCTTACTGGGCGTAAACAACGACATTCGGTACAAGAATTTCAGCTTTAACATGCTCTGGGACATTCGTCAGGGCGGAGACATCTGGAACGGTACACGCGGCGCGTTATACTATTTCGGAACCCATGGCGACACCGAATTGATGATTGACAGCCAAGGAAACGAAGTGGAGCGCGGCGAGAACTTTGTCTGGTACGACGCAGTTAGCGGTACGAATGGGGTTTACGCGCCGGGTACGACCATTAATAACGTGGATGTGAGCGGTCAACCGAACACAACGCCCATTTTGCATGATTTTTCGACTCCTACGCTAACGGTCCCTTAAGTGGATTTACTGGCGCATCCCGTCCGTTCATTGAAGATGGAAGCTGGATTCGACTCCGCCAAATTGGGGTCAGCTACACATTGCCCGAAAAACTCCTCGCTGGCTCAGGGTTCAAAGGCCTTAGCCTCGGAGTCCAGGGTCGCAACTTGTGGTTGAGCACGCCCTACACGGGAGTAGACCCAGAAACGAACCTCTCCGGAGCAACGAATAGCCAAGGTGCGGATTACTTCAATATGCCGAATACTAAGGGTTACACCCCTTGACCCCACACGTCCCAGTGATGCGCCAATGAGTACGCTATTGCCCTCGGCGCAAGCTTCGTACGCGTTTGTGCAAGGTGACGTCCTGCCGCGTCTAACGTCCATTTTTGTTCAGCAAATGACCGGAATTGACCGTCAGTCATTGGCGCATACTCGGTATGCACAAATAGGCGAAGGTGACTTCGACACTCCGTGGGAGAATGCCTACGCGGGAGGAATGTACGATTTGAAAATCGTTATCGAAAAGGCAAATGCCCTTGATGCTCCAGCATACGCAGGTGTAGCCAAGATCATGACGGCCATGTACCTCGGTACGCTGACCGATCATTTTGGTGATATTCCCTATGAAGAGGCACTTCAAGGTTCCGACAATTTCAAACCCGCATTCCAGAGTCAAGAGCAGATCTATGGGGTAATCGCAACGTTGCTACAGGAGGGCGTGACAGATCTTGACAAGCCAAGTACCCTTAAGCCAACGAGTGACGATTTAATCCATCAAGGAGATCTTGCAAAGTGGAAAGCGACAGCCGCTGCTCTAGGCGCAAGGTACTTGAACCACTTGTCGAAGAAGTCGACATATAATCCTGCCAATGTAATTGCTGCAGCCAATCTGGCACTGTCGACGGGCGCCACGACGGAAATTCCCTTCCAATCCGAAGCACAGAATCAAAATCCATGGCACCAGTTTACCGTGATTGATCGCGACGGATACATTTCCCAACATGGAACCATGTTTAATATCATGCGTGCCAAGAACGATCCACGGTTGACGGTTTACCGTTCCTCGGATTCTGCTTACTTGCCATTCTATGGAGCGGCAACCGCTAAGCTGCCGATCATCACGAATCATGAAGTTCTGTTCATCAAAGCAGAAGCGCTTCAAAGGGCAGGTCAAACGGCGGATGCGCGCAGTGCTCTCGAAGATGCCATTTTATCGAATATGGCATATTTGGGCGTTAGCGCCACAGACGCGGCCTCTTATGTAGCAACACTTCCAGCAACGACCAACCTTGAGTTGATCATGAATGAAAAGTACGTGGCAATGTTCACGCACGTCGAAGCTTGGACCGATTGGCGTCGAACTGGATATCCTGCAATTTCAGCTCCCTCAGGGGCGAACTTGTCCGATGTTCCGCGCCGGATGCCGTACCCTCAAGGTGAATACCTATACAATTCCGCAAACGTTCCTATGCCATTGACGTCAACCCCTGACGAGAAGTTTGGGGTTGAGCCTACCTACAGAGTGTGGTGGGATAAGAACTAATCCGGGAATCTGATTTGGGAAGGCCCCGTCCGCAAGGACGGGGCTTTTTTTTTTTGCGCGCGTTACGGAGGTAAAAGAAAACCCGCTGGGAACGCCAGCGGGTTGGGGTGCGGGCGCGGTGCCCGATGCTCTGTGGGGGGGTTACTTGGCGCGCTCCTTGTAGGTGCCTTCGGCCGTGTTGATCACGATGCGCTCGCCGGTTTCGACAAACAGCGGGACGCGGATTTCGGTTCCGCCCTCTACCGTGGCCGGCTTAAGGGTGTTGGTGGCGGTGTTTCCGCGAATTCCGGGCTCCGTGTAGGTCACTTCGAGGATTACTGTTGAAGGAAGCTCCACCGAAAGGGGGCGGTCCTCATCGGCGTGAAACATTACCATGCACTCCATGCCGTCTTTAAGGAACTGCGGCGCGTTGATCACTTCTTTAGGCATGGGAATTTGCTCGTACGAGTCCATGTTCATGAAGTGGTAGCCGTCGGCGTCGTTGTAGAGGTACTGGTAGGTGCGGAACTCAATTTTGATCTCGTCGAGCTTGGTTCCGCTCGGAAAAGTGTGTTCCAGCACGCGGCCGTCGTTGAGGTTGCGCATCTTCGTGCGTACAAACGCGGCGCCCTTGCCGGGCTTCACGTGTAGGAATTCGATGATTTGGTACGGCGCGTGGTTGAAGTGAATGCACATGCCGTTCTTGATGTCTGCGGTCGAAGCCATATCGCTAAAATTTTGGCAAAGGTACGGAATCGCGCCCTGCGGCGATAAGCCCGATTGGCAGTGGGCCACTTCGACCGCTTGGTGGTTGCTGGCCACAAAAAGCATGCGGGCCGAACCCGGCGCCGCGTCGAGCTCGGCACCCAGCGTGTCGTGGAACCAGGCCTGGCCCTCGGCGTCAAGGTGGTTGCAGGGCTCGTCGAGCAGCAAAAGGGGTGCTTCGGTGCAGATGGCTACGGCGAGCAAGAGGCGCTGCCGCTGTCCGCTCGATAGGCTTTTGAGCGGACGCTTCCAAAGGGGGCTTTCGGCGTCGAGGTAGGCCCAGGGACTGCGTCGCCAGCGCCGCAGGGAGCCGTGGAGCGCCACCCAATCGCGCCCGGTAGCTTCGAGCGGTGGCTGCACGTTAGGGCCCGCCCAGCTGACCTGCTGCGCCCAGGTTTCGGCATCGAGAAAAGCGGATTGGAGCGAGCCGACCGACGGCGGCATTTGTCCGCTAAGCAGCTGAAGCACGGTGGGG
>Ga0194127_10009560_pt1 | contig 10174 bp, 9 predicted proteins | sample TA2KigC100mmetaG_FD_148624 | JGI IMG/M metagenome (GOLD analysis project Ga0194127, IMG submission 148624) | Freshwater microbial communities from Lake Tanganyika, Tanzania - TA2015036 Kigoma Deep Cast 100m | ecosystem: Environmental > Aquatic > Freshwater > Lake | place: Tanzania: Lake... | reverse complement strand
GCCAGCCGAAAGACTGGACGAACGGGCCGGGGTCGATCATCCTGGAACCGGGTTCCATCGCACTCTCGACCACCGCGATGACCCATGAAGGCTCGGAGGGGACAGCTCCGGGCCTTCGCCTTTCCGGCGGCAAAGCCCTTCTACCAGATCTATCCGCACTCGCTAGAAGAAGATGCAGGAGCCCCCCCAGGCCGCAGCCAGACCTCCCGGCGCACCCACAGCCATGGCGAAGGAATCTGGGGGAGAAACGCGGTCCTCACCAAACATGCGCGGGTCTGGATCCCCGTCGACTCACAGAGATGTGGAGCCAGAGAACGTGCTGTTCTCCACGCAAGGCATCCCCAAGATCTCTGACTTCGGCATCGCCTACTTGCCGGGTGCGCTCGATGGGCCCGCCACAGACAGGCGCTCGGATCGCGCATCCTGGCACAGTGATCTACATGTCTCCGGAGCAGCTATGTGGACAAGCCTTGGGTGGACGGTCCGACATCTACGGCGTTGGCGCTGTCTTGTTCGAGCGGCTGACTGGGGAAAGCCACCTCAGTCCCCTCGAAGTGATCGAGACCCTTCGCGATCTCGCCGTACGAATCTGCGAGCGAGACCCCCGGCGCATCGGTCGAGTCTTCGGCGCGCTCCCCAAGAAGGTTGACGGCGCGATTCGGAAGATGATGAACAAGGATCCCGCGGCGCGGTTCGGGTCATGCAGTGACGCGATCCGGGCGATGCACCAGATCGCGTGGCTGGCGCAGGGCGGAAGTTTGAGCGATCGGCCTGGACGCTCACCAGGCGTGACCGCACCCCCTCGCCGGTCCCCGTCTGGCCAAGCTGATGTGACCTTGCTCCATACTGGTGGCCGGCAGAGGGGTACAAGCATGACCGCCTCTCTCCGGAACGAAGTCCGTCCCCCGCAGCCACGGGACCCGGCGAGGATGCACTTCCATCCGCTGTTTGTGGTGATCGGTAGATGCGATCAATGGAACTCGAACATCACGCCAAGTCGCCAGAGGACGAAGTGGGTCCGCGTGTGCTGTACATCATAGTAGAGGATGCCCTCCTCCACCGTCATGCCGCCCTTGGCAAGGTAGCGCGCGTGTCCCCCCTGGACCCCTGTTCCCCCGATGTCGATGAGAACCGCCGACCGCCCCGACTGGTGTACGCGAATGAGTGTGCCGACCCCGCCGCCCCAGACGAAGGCGGTGTCGTCCCAGTTCTGCGAGCTCGCGATCTCCTCGAAGGCCCACTCTGAACGAACCGACGTCCTCGTACCCAGGTGATTCAGGCCGCAGAGCACCTCGCCGTAGGGGCGCACAGCTCCGCCGCGCGCCTGCAAGCGAAGCAGAAGTTGGGCGAACAGCAGATTGTTGTAGCGATCGATGTACACCCAGACCCCCGGCACAGACGGGACAAACGGAACGCTCTCACGCTCGAATCCGTAGTTGAGGTAGCCGCAACGTAGGCCGACCGCAACCGGGCTGGCCGCGCTGAACGGCAGCCATCCCTCGCCCGACAGGCCGATGCCATCCTGGCCCGCGTTTCGGCCGAACTCTCCTGTGAGATCCGCGAGATTGGCGTGCACGCCCGCCAGACCGCCTGCGGCGCCGGCAGCACAGCCGGCCAACGCAGTGACCACAAGGGCACCCAGACGCACGATCCGCATGAGTCCCATTGCCGAACCTCCCGCTCCAGATCTCCCCGCCCACAGGGCGGTCATGGGTTCCTGGCTCCCTGAGACCGGGAAGACCTGCTCGACGGCCTGTCAGCCTCCATGACGGACCTGAACATCTTTACCGTGAAGGCCAGCTTACTTGCCTCGTACACCTGGATCCAGTAATCGCCCCTGGTGCCAAGCAGGAAGACGGCCCGGGTCCCGTCGCCGACTACGCCGAAGTCATTGTAGGGCAGCTTGTCGTCGAAGACCAGCTCGGCTCCCCAGGACCCTCTCTCCGCCAGATCGTACAGGAAGACATTCGTATAGGGCTGTTCCGGCAAAGCCCTGTCCGGAGTGCAGCCCATCACACTCCCATCGCTGAGCAGGTAGTAGCGGGACTTGACAACAGTGCCCTTCTGGGCATAGGCATGGAAGTAGCCGCGGCGGTCATTGGGGGTGATCTCAATGATCTCCTCTCCATCCACAAACCGCAGTGTCAGTCCCGCTTGGACCGACTGGCGGGAGACGCCGTCGCCCGCAAGCGATACCCGAGAGAGCTGAAACGACACATGCGCCTCGGGCCCGCCATCGCACGAAAGCTTCTTCGTCGCAGTGAAACCGTACTTGTCGCTCGAGTAGAAGACACCGAGCATGGCGAAGCAGGTCATCTTCGCGCACTCAGCTCCCTGGTCGATCTTGGTATGTGTGAGCGTGTCCCAGAAGTACGTGTCCTTGCCCTTGATGGCGGGCAACTCCTTGAATGGCTTTGCCGCCCCGGTGACGGTGCAGAGCAAATAGGCCTGGCGGGTCTTGTTCTCCTCCGCGATGAGGATCAGGGTGTCGCCGGTCGCGCAGTACGAGTCCAGCCGGTCCACCATCTCAACGACCCTGGACTTCTTCGACAGACCTGTGACTTCCATCGTCCTTGACTCCGCGGGGGGGTCAAAGCGATAGCGGATCAACTGCGGCGCGCAGCCGCCCAACAATGCGCACACCCCGACGAAGAGCAACGGCGTCGCCAAGAACCTCGTGCGTCCCATGATCTACCCTCCAGATACGAAGTGCCCCAGCCTCAACCACCTTCGAATGCCCTGAGCGCCTCCAGAACCGGATCACATCGGGACTCAATCAAGTCTCGCAGCCTGGACCGCAACTGCTCCCTCCTCACCGCGGGGGCCGTTCGTGCGGCGTGAACATTGGCTGTGTATCCGAAGAGAAACAATCCGCCGAAGAACAATCCGCCGGGCGTGTTCCCATCACGAAAGGCCGCCGCAGTCGCCCAGCCGAGAAAGGTACACGCTGTGAGCGCCGTGATGCCGTCGGCCACGTATCCATTGATCGCCTGCCCTGAACCCGGCAGCAGCGCCGAGGCCAGCGCGGACAGCCAGCCGGGTGTGCTACCGCAGACATGCTCCAATTGCGCCGTGAACGCCGGCAGTTCCTCTTCGTCGAACAGAACCGCCAGGGTTGACCGCACCGAATCGGCCGCGGCCTCGGTCCCGATGTCCAGGGCGGCAGCGAGGGCCACCGACGCTCCACACTTCCGCAACCAACTCTCGCGGGCGCGGGGTTCCAGTCGCAGCCCCATGTTCAGAGCCCGCTCGCTGTCACCCGTCCTCCTGCATGCGTGCGCCAGGAGGAGCGTCTCGCTGGTCGACGAATCGGGCTGCAGCCATCGCTGCGCCTCCCGCGGTCGGTTCAGCCTCAACAGCGACAGGGCAAGGCCTACTCGACTCTCGTGCGTGCTCTCCTGAAAGCGCCCGACCAGATAGTAGTTGTGCGCGGCCTGCCACTCCCCGTTCTGAAGCAGCCACAGTCCGAAGTCCCGCTTCGGCGTCAGGGCGGCAGGACAGCCAACCGCGGAGGGCTCGTCAGCGAGGAAGCCCTCAGGCGGATCCAGCAAGAAGCCCTTCCACACCGGATAGCGCTTCCACGCCGAAGTGTTGCAGCGATAGAAGCGTTCGAAGCTCGCCACTACCGCCGATGGCGAACTCTTCAACGCGAAGGCGATGTAGGCATACCTCGAGCAGGAGGGAGTGAACTGACAGAGCGCGTGCCGCGGGCGACGTTGGTAGATCGACAGGAGTGACTGGAAGAAGTTCGGTGACGGGGGCAGAGTGGTCGTATTGAAGAGGTATGGATCCTCAAGGAAGCGCGCCCGCAGGTCCGTGAGACGAGCGGTGTCTGATGCACGCGCAGTGCAGGGGCTCGACCATGCCGGTGGCAGGAGCGCGATACACACCACAAGCAGCCACCGCCTCCGTCGGCTCCTTCCGCGTAGGCCGGCCTCAAGACGAGCAGTCCTCAACTCCGCACACTCCGGCCGCCGTCGTCAACCGTCACGGCTCCTCTGGCGGCTCAAGACCCCTCCAATGCTGATAGTCCCCTGGCCGGCAATGCCGCCACAGCGGACATGCCTCGCTGGCGTTGGCCATAAGACCGCATCAGCCATCTCTGCCCATCGGAGTAGCGGTCCTGAGACGTGAATGCCTGCCCCGGAAGGTCAACGCCCGCAAGGAACTGGTGAATCAACCGACTCCACAGGATGGGAGCGCGGCTCTGCGGCGCCAGAATGCAGCTGGTCGCCTCCAGCATCACAGCCCGCTCGGAAAGGGAGGCCTCCCGGACGCCACCGGTGGGCGCTCCATCATCCTGGCGTGCCGTGGTGAGCACCGAGTCCGGCGTTAAAAGCGAATCGCGACGCGTCTCATTGAACCGGGCCAGGAAGCGCGCGAAGACATCGCGGAGTCGGCTCATCGGCACCGCGATCGCGGCCATCCAGCGCCTTGCCCATCGAACTCCCAGCTGCGGTCCCGGGGTACCGCGATCTCCATCGCCCCCGACCTGCTGACGGCCCGCATCGGCGCCGTACCTTGGTGCCGGTTGCCGCTGTTGCGCCATGTGGACACATATACCGGATTGGACGCCCCTGCGCAAGCCGGACGAGACAGGTTGCTGACGTGGCTACCAGGCCCCCCGGGATCGCACCCTGACGCCGAGTCAGCAGTCAATAGACGGTCTTGAGCGGCGACAGGTCGATCACCGAGGATCGGCTGGGCGAACAGCCCAGCTCGTCGTGCACCTGGTTGGGCCCGGGGGCCACGCTGTGTCGCCAGTCATCTTCCGGCCAGGTCAGGCGCTCAAGCGACGCGCCCGGCCGGGCTGCCTCCAGGATCGAGATACCCGTCCGGCAGCCAGGCGGTATCCCGTCGCCGAGTGGACGGGGGGCGTGCAGGACGGCCGAGATCGGACAGTCCTCGCACGGGCAGGCACCTGGCTCGTAGAGAGCAACGAAACGCAGGCCGACCCCGTCGAGGAACAGTCCGGCCGAGAGGTCGACGACCTGATCGTAGAACGGCATCCCGTTGCCCGGGTTTGAGTTCGGGCCGCCAACGACGTGCGTGCCGCAACCCGAGATCGTGCCGACCAGGGGCACGGCTCTTGTTTCTCCGCCGGCGTCCCCGCAGACGAGCCTGAAGCCCTGCAGATCGACCGTCTCATGCCACACATTCAGGAGTTCCACCCAGCCGAGAACGGCGCGGTCAGCGACCTGCTCGGTGTATACCTCGGAAATGACAATGCCGGGAACGGCCAGCTTATGCAATGACAGAGCGCGAGCGGTTCATGAACGGAGCTTCCCGACCCGCCTCGGCCTCCTGGGCGTGCGCGGGCTCGTACATCCTCGGCCCGACTCCGCGATCACGCGATCCGGTCCCGGTATCGGCCCGCCCCCCCCTACTCCGCCGCGAACAGGCCCATCTGCGGCGCCGGCAGCGCGCCGATCCGCTCGGCGACGATGTCGATCCACCGCGCCCTCTCCTCGGGCAGCAGCCGGTGGACCTCCGCCCCGAAGCGGGCGAGCAGGCGTTCCACTTCCCGGTCGATCGCCTCCTGGAACTCGCGGCTCGTGTCGCGCACGCCGTCGAAGCTCGGCGCGTCCACGATCGGCACCTTGAAGAGGTGCGTGTAGGTGCGCATCCAGTGGCGCACGAGGTCGTCCAGGATCGCCGGCGGCGGGAGACGATAGGCCAGGTAGGCGTAGTTATCGATCACGCTGCGGTCGCAGATGACGACGTCCTGCTCGCCGGACAGCTGGATCTCCTCGGCGATCTGGGCGTGCAGGATCCAGGACTGGGCGTCCAAGGTCGTCTCGCGGTTGATCGGCAGCGGGCAGCGCCGGGCGACCTCGCGCACCATGTCGACGCGCACCTCGCGCTTCTTCATCCAGGCGGCCAGCTCGTAGCAGAGCGTCGTCTTGCCGACGCCGTGCGTGCCGACGAAGGCGATCTTCAGCTTCACCAGCGTTTCCTCCCGCTGCGGGCGCAAAGGTACACCAGGAAGGGCGCGCCGATGATCGCCGTGATCGCCCCCAGCGGCAGCTCGGTCGGCGAGCGCAGCGTGCGCGCCAGGATGTCCGCCCAGAGCAACAGCAGCCCCCCCAGCAGGAACGCGCTCGGCAGCAGCCGGCGATGCCCCGTCCCGACCAGGAACCTCGCCGCGTGCGGGACCATGAGCCCGACGAAGCCGACTACGCCCGAGACGGCGACGACGGCGGCCGCCATGAGCGAGGCCGCGCCGAGCAGCAGCGCGCGCGTGCGGGCGACGTGCGCGCCGAGCGCCGCGCCCGTGGCGTCGCCCCAGAGCAGCAGGTCGAGGTCGCGGGCCAGCAGGCAGACGACCACCAGGCCGATCAGAGCGTAGGGCAGCACGATCAGCACGTGGTCCCAGCGGGCGGCGGCCAGGCTGCCGAGCAGCCAGAAGAGCACCTGCTGGACGGCGCGCTGCGAGGTGACCAGCAGCAGCGCCACGACGGCCGAGATCGCCGCCGAGGCGGCCAGCCCGCTCAGGAGCAGCCCCTCGGCGCGGGTGCCGCCGGGCGCGCGGTGGACGGCGTAGACGATCCCGACCGCGACCAGCGCGCCGGAAAACGCCGCCAGCGGCACCGGGGAGAACCAGGCGAAGCGCAGCGTCCAGCCAAGGAGCATGGCCAGAACCGCACCGAGCGCCGCGCCCGCGCTCACGCCCACGAGGTAGGGATCGGCCATCGGGTTGCGGAAGAAGGCCTGCATGACGACGCCGGCAATCGCGAGCAGCCCGCCGGCCAGCAGCGAGAGGATCGTGCGCGGCAGGCGGAGCTGGAGGACGATGCGGGCGGCGGGATCCGCGGCCCGCGCCGGGGCCGCGACGGCCCGGTCCCGCGCCAGCCCTGCGCGCTGATCCGCGCCATCGGGCTGCGCCGCGCCCGGCCGGGTCCCGACCGCGCCGCCGGCGGAGGCGCCGGCGGAGGCGCCGGCATCGAGCGCCTCGCCGGGCGCGCTTTCAAGGCCTGCCCCGCGGAGGGCGCTTGACAGGGCGCCGGCGACGACCTTCCAGGCATCGCCCACGCCGACGTCGGCGCTCCCGATCCCGAGTGACAGGAAGCCGGAAGCGACCAGGGCCAGCCCGAGGATGGCCGTCCAGAGCTTCCAGCGCCGCGCCGCTCGCATCGTCTACTCCTCCACCGCCGGGAAAAGCTCCGGATGAAGGAAGCGGGCGAACTCCTCCAGCACGTCGTACACCCGCGGCCCGGGCCGCAGGACCCGATCCTCCTGGACGAGGAAGATGCGCGGGTCCCGGCCGAGCATCGTTCCTCGCCAGGCCGAGTGCCTGCTGAGGAACGCGCGCGCCGCCGCCTCGGCCTCCGCCCTCCGGGAGGGCGAGTCGTCGCCCGGAAAGGTCCCGAAGTAGACCTGCGGATCGGCCAACACGATGGCCTCCAGCGAGAGCGGGCACCAGGCGGCGGGCGCTCCGGCGGCGACATTGACGCCCCCGGCGGCGGAGATCAGTCCGTCGATGTGCGAGCCCGGCCCGGCGGTCCACAGCGCCCCTTCCAGTTCGCCGAAGTAGACCCGCGGCCGCGTGGCCTCTTCGAGGACGCTCGTTCGCGCCCGCACCGACTCCAGCCGCTCATCGAGCCCGCGCCGCAGCGCGCCGGCTTCGGCCGCGCAGTCGAGCAGCCTTCCGAGCCGTTCCGCCAGGCGCGGGATGGAGCCGAGATCGCCGCGATCGTCGAGGGCGAAGACCGGCACGCCGAGGCCGATCAGCGACTCCATGAACTCGAGCGGATTGCCGCGCGTGGCGACGACCAGATCGGGATCGAGCTGCAGGATCGCCTCCAGGCTGGGATCGACGATCCCGCCCACGCGCGCGACGAGGCGGGCCTCGGGCGGGTAGTCGCAGAAGCGCGTGGCGCCGACGATGCGCAGCGAGTCGCACGCCATCGCGAAGAGCACCTCGGTCAGGCTGGGGGAGAGCGAGACGATCCGCCGCGGCGCCCGCGCGAGCGCGCAGCGGCGCCCGAGGTCGTCGACGAATGGGTCCGCCGCGGCCGGGCTGTCGGTGACGGGCGCTCCCGCCGTGGCTGTCGGGACGGGAGCTCCCGCCGTGACTGCCGAGACCGGCGCGCCCGCTGTAACTGCCGAGACCAGCGCACCCGCCGTGACTGCCGAGACGGCCGCCAAGGCCGCGGCCAGGATCCCGGCGCGGATCAGAATGCCCACAGGCACTGCGGCCTCCCCTGCGCGTCGCGCTCGACCCGCATCCGCGCGCCGAAGATGCCGCACAGCAGCGACTCGGTGACGATCTCGCCGGGCGGGCCCTCCGCCGCCAGGCGTCCCTCGTGGAGCACGAGGATCCGATCGCAGGCCGCGGCCACCAGGTTGATCTGGTGCTCGGCGACCAGAACGGCGACGCCTCGCGAGCGGACGAGCCGGCGCAGGCGCTCGAAGATCTCCTGCTGGTAGCGCAGGTCGAGGTTGGCCGCCGGTTCGTCGAGCAGGAGGATCGGCGTCGACTGGGCCAGCGCCCTCGCCAGAAGCACTCGCTGGCGCTCGCCCCCGCTCAGCGTCTCCAGGCGCCGGAAGCGGAGCGGATGCACATCCATCGCCTGCATGGCGGCCTCGACCTGCGCCCGATCCTCGGCCGAGGGCGGCGCCAGCGGCCCCATCCAGGGATAGCGCCCGAGCGCGACGGCCTCCTCGACGCTGATTCCCGGCACGGTCTCGCCCGCCTGCTCGACGAGGGCGACGCGACGCGCGATCTCGCGGCGGGCGTGAGCGCGCAGCGGGCGGCCGTCCAGGATCACCTCGCCGGACGCGCCGGGGAGGATGCCGCAGAGCGCATGCAGGAGCGTCGACTTGCCGGAGCCGTTGGGGCCGATGAGCGCCGTGAGCGTCCCAGGATCGATGCGCAGGTGGATGTCGCGGAGGACGACGCGGTCGCCGTACGCGGCGCAAAGCCCGCGCGCCGCGAGCAGCGGGAGCCCGCTTGCCGCCGCGGAAGGCGTCGCGGGTCGGGCCGGGGCCGCCGGCGAGAACGGCGGCGATGACGGCGGCGGCGACGCGCCGGGCGCGGGCGGCGAGGCCGTCGCGCCGTCCGGATCCGCCGCCGCCGCCGGGGACGTTCCGGACGCCGGCGAAGGGGCGCGGATGTCCATGTCCCGGGTCATGCGCCCTCCCAGCCTCGTCCCGCGCGCCTCGTCGATGCCGAACGGCGCGGTGCGGCCGGTGATGTGGGCCGCGCAGCCGTACTGCACTGCTCGCGCTAGAGATAGCTCAGCACCTCTTCCTTCAGGAACGCCCGCACGCGCGCGGTGTCGGGGAGGGGCTGATGCCCCGCCTCGACGCCGGCCGGCGATGCGGCGCCGCCACTTGCCTGTCCGCCGTCCAGGGCGGCCGCGGGCGCGGGGGCGCGCCCCTCTCCGGCCCGCTCCCCGTCGCGCGGCGCCGGCAGCGGCAGGCGATCCACATCGGCATCCTCGCGCAGCATCCGCAGGCGTCCCGCCCTCGCCAGGGCCGCGTCGACCCCCCCGACGGGTCCGCCGAAGAAGCTCGCCGAGGGGACCCCGAGCACCGCCGCCTCGCGCACCATCGTGCCGCCGCCGCTGACGACCAGCGAGGCGCCCAGGATGAGCTCGCGCGCCGGCCGCGCCCGCTCCGGAAGCCGGAAGTGGCCATGCGCGGCGCAGAGCGCGCGCAGTTCCGGCAGGTCGCCGGCGTAGCGGGGCAGGAAGAGCACCCGGCAGGATCGCGCCTCCTGCGCCAGGCGTTCGACGAGCCGGCGGTAGAGAGCCTCGCTGCGCGGCGTGTGGTAGTGGGCCAGCCGCGCCGGCGGCCGAGCGAGGACCAGCGGCGGGTCGAGCGGGGCGGGACGATCCGCCTCGGGGTCGAGGTAGACCTGCTCCTTGAAGCCGGGATACGAGACCAGCCTCGACGCCGGAACGCCGCGGCGGCGCAGCAGGTCCCTCGCCACCGCGTCGGGGAAGAAGACGCGCCGGCAGAGCCTGCCGAAGAGCCGCAGCGAGACGTACTCGTAGTCGAGGAAAGCGATGCTGGGGATGCCCAGGAGCGCCGCGGCGACGACCTGCGCCCGCGAGCCGTGCCCGAGCGCGAGCGCGGGCCTCCGCGGCCGCACGACCCGCGCCAGCCCATCGGCCCGGGCGAGCGTGCGCAGCGCCTTGCGGGCGAACCCGCCGCCGCCGTGCCCCCC
>Ga0194127_10009559_pt1 | contig 10174 bp, 10 predicted proteins | sample TA2KigC100mmetaG_FD_148624 | JGI IMG/M metagenome (GOLD analysis project Ga0194127, IMG submission 148624) | Freshwater microbial communities from Lake Tanganyika, Tanzania - TA2015036 Kigoma Deep Cast 100m | ecosystem: Environmental > Aquatic > Freshwater > Lake | place: Tanzania: Lake... | reverse complement strand
GGGGGGTGTGGAACCCCAGTCGGAAACAGTCTGGCGCCAGGCGGATCGATACAGCGTGCCGCGATTTTGCTTCGTCAATAAAATGGATCGTGTGGGCGCGTCCTATGAGCGCACGATTGAGTCGATTATCGAACGGCTCGGGGCAAACCCGATCCAGATGCAGCTGCCCATCGGGTTCGAATCCACCTTTAAAGGATCGGTCGACCTGCTGACCATGAAAGCCGTCGTCTGGGAAGACGACCTTGGCAAGGAGCCAAAGGTCACCGAAATCCCTGCGGATCTCTTGAAAGCCGCGCAGGAAGCTCGTGCCAAAATGGTGGAAAAGATCGCCGAACTGGACGATACTCTTACGATGAAATTCCTCGAGGCGCAGCAGATATCGGTTGACGAGTTGAAATCTGCGTTGCGGGCAGGCGTGATAGCCAATAAGGCTGCGCCTGTTTTTTGCGGATCTTCCCTGAAGAACAAGGGGGTTCAGGTACTGTTGGATGCCGTGCTGGATTATCTTCCGTCTCCGGCTGATGTCCCCTCGGTAAAAGCCACTGACCCGAACGATGCGGAGCGAGTCGTTGAACTGCCCGCGGAAGATGGGGCTCCGTTGAGCGCCCTGGTGTTCAAGATCGTGACCGATCCGTACGTCGGCCGGCTTGCCTATGTGCGAATCTACTCGGGCGTGTTAAGTCAGGGGCAGACCGTGGTCAATTCCACCAAAGGGAAAAAGGAACGCATTGGACGGCTGATTCGCATGCACGCGGACCATCGTGAAGACATCACCGAAATTCGGGCCGGAGATATCGGTGCCGTCCTGGGTTTCAAGGAGAGCTTCACCGGTGATACGCTTTGCGACAACAAATCCCTGGTCCTTGAAAGTATTTCATTCCCTGAACCGGTGATATCGATCGCGATCGAGCCCAAAAGTTCGAGCGATCAGGAAAAGATGGGCGAGGCCCTCCGCAAACTGGCGGAAGAGGATCCCACGTTCCGCGTCCGATCCGACGAGAATACGGCCCAGACGATCATTGCAGGGATGGGGGAACTGCACCTGGATATCATCGTCGACCGCCTGTTGCGGGAATTCAAAGTCCAGGCGAACGTGGGTGTGCCGCGTGTGGCGTATCGGGAATCGATCACCAAGCCTGTAAAGGAAGTCAACTATAAATATGCCAAACAGTCCGGCGGCCGGGGTCAATACGGACATGTGATCTTTTCCATGGAGCCGGGAACTCGCGGCAGCGGCATCGTGTTTGAAAACAATATCGTCGGAGGCGCGATTCCGAAGGAATACATCTCCCCGGTTGAAAAAGGATTTAAAGAAGCGGCGGAAAGCGGTGTACTTGCCGGGTATCCTGTCGTAGACCTCAAAATCAGCCTCTTTGACGGGTCGTATCACGAGGTCGACTCCAACGAAATGGCCTTCAAAATGGCGGCATCCATGGGCTTCAAGGAGGGTGTCCAGAAGGGAAACCCAATCCTGCTCGAACCGATGATGAAAGTGGAGGTAATTGTTCCGGAGGAATACCTGGGGGATGTCATGGGTCAGATCAACAGCCGCCGTGGTTTGATTCAAGGGATGGAAGTCCGTGCCGGAAATGCACAAGCGATCCGGGCGATGGTTCCCCTGGCGGAAATGTTCGGATATGCCACTCAGCTCCGTTCTGCTACCCAGGGACGCGGCGTCTTCAACATGGAATTTGACCACTATGCACCAGTTTCACAGGCTGTGGCGGAAGAAATATTGAACGTTTGATTTTTTGTACTTGTTTAGTTAAGGAGAATTCGAATGGCGAAGGCAAAATTTGATCGAAGCAAGCCGCATTTGAACGTGGGGACGATGGGGCACATCGACCATGGGAAGACGACGCTGACGGCGGCGATCACGAAGGTGGCGCAGTTTCTGGGGCAGGCGGAGTTCAAGGCCTACGATCAGATCGACAATGCGCCGGAGGAGAAGGCGCGCGGGATCACGATCAACATCGCGCACGTGGAATACCAGACGGACAAGCGGCACTATGCGCACGTGGACATGCCTGGGCACCGCGACTACATCAAGAACATGATCACGGGGGCGGCGCAGGTGGACGGGGCGATTCTGGTGGTGGCGGCGCCGGATGGGCCGATGCCGCAGACGCGCGAGCACGTGCTGCTGGCGCGTCAGGTGGAAGTGCCGTCGATCGTGGTGTTTCTGAACAAGGTGGATCAGATGAACGATCCGGAGTTGTTGGAGTTGGTGGAGCTGGAGCTGCGGGAGTTGTTGAACAGCTACGGGTTTCCCGGGGATGCGACGCCGATCGTGCGCGGGAGCGCCAAGGCGGCGCTGGACAGCAGCTCGACGGATCCGAATGCGCCGGAGTATGCATGCATCAAGGAACTGCTGCGGGTGGTGGATGAGTACATTCCGGAGCCGAAGCGCGAGACGGACAAGCCGTTCATGATGTCGGTGGAGGATGTGTTTTCGATCAAGGGGCGCGGGACGGTGGTGACGGGGCGGATCGACCGCGGGATCGTGAAGGTGGGGGAGGCGGCGGAGATCATCGGGCTGAAGGAGAAGAGCACGAGCACGGTGGTGACGGGGGTGGAGATGTTCCACAAGCAGCTGGACGAGGGGATGGCGGGGGACAATGTGGGGCTGCTGCTGCGGGGCATCGAGCGGGACGATGTGGAGCGCGGGCAGGTGATTGCCAAGCCGGGCTCGATCACGCCGCACAAGAAGTTTCTGGCGGAGGTGTACGTGCTGAAGAAGGAGGAGGGGGGTCGGCACAAGGCGTTCTTCAGCGGGTATCGGCCGCAGTTCTACATTCGCACCATGGATGTGACGGGTGACATCACCCTGCCGGAGGGGGTGGAGATGGTCATGCCGGGGGACAACGTCAACCTGACGGTGCAGTTGATCGTGCCGGTGGCGCTGGAGCAGGGATCGAAGTTCGCCATCCGCGAAGGCGGCCTGACCGTCGGCGCAGGTGTCGTCACCAAGATCATAGAGTAATCGGAAAGTAAGGTAGCAGGATGGCCTCCAAGAAGAAGGATGTCCGCCCGGTCATTACACTCCAGTGCAATGACTGCAAGGAGCGGAACTACACGACCGAAAAGAATCGGCGCAACGATCCAAATCGGTTGGAGTTCAACAAGTATTGCCCGCGTTGCAAGAAGCATACACAGCATCGCGAAACGAAGTAAGATAGAGGTGTCAGGTGCCGTATGTTATGTGCCAGGTGGTTTCCTGAAACTTGGCACTTGAAACCTGGCACGATTTAGGCCAGTAGCTCAATTGGTAGAGCACTCGTCTCCAAAACGAGCGGTTGTGGGTTCAAGTCCTGCCTGGCCTGCCTGTGGCAACGCCGCTCCGTGCGGCGTTTTAGCCGTAAAATAGAAGAAGGAGTCTGCCTTGACCGAGAAAGAGAAACAAGCCAGGAAGAGCGAAAACGCCGTCCAGCGTTATTATCGCGAGACCACGGGTGAGCTGCGCAAAGTGAGCTGGCCGACCTGGCCCGAGGCTCGGCGGCTGACCATGCTGGTCCTGCTGGTGATGGTCATAATGGGTCTCTTCCTCTCGATTGTGGATTTCGGTGCAGGAGCATTGCTGGACCTTCTGTTGGGCGTATAGAAAGCGAAATGAGTCTGGATGGATTTGCCGGAACCGTTTGAACAGGAACCGATGGAAGAAAAGGCCGGGGAGCCGCAGGCTCCTGCGGAAGTATTCGATTCGCCTTCGGATCTTACAACCGCGGACAGCCCTGCGCCGGAAGTTGGCTCGGACGAAGCGCAAGAGCCATCCGCTATGGAATCCATCCCTCCCTCTTCGGAGATACCCGCGCCGGATCGCCAGGAAACTTCCGAAGACTTGAAGGATCAGCCTCCTGCTCAACCACCCCCTGCCGAAGGCTCGGCCGAAGGGCCGGCATGGTATGTGATCCACTGTTATTCGGGCTACGAGAACAAGGTTCGTCACAATCTCGAACAACGCATCGAGACGATGGGCATGAAGGATCGCATCTTCGATGTGGTCATCCCTACCCAGGAGGAGATCGAGGTCAAGGACGGGAAACGGCGCACCGTGGAGCGTCACATCTTTCCGGGGTACGTACTGGTCAATATGACGCTTTCGGAGGAATCCTGGTACGTGGTCCGCAACACGCCCGGGGTGACCGGTTTTGTCGGCATGGGCAATAATCCCACCCCGCTGCGGCCGGAGGAAGTAGCTCAGATCGTCAAACGCATGGAAGCCGAAGCACCCACAGTGAAGGTCACGTTCAAGGTGGGCGAGCGCGTGCGCATCGTGGATGGACCGTTCAACGACTTCCGCGGCGTGGTCTCGGAGATCGACATGGAGCGCAGCAAGGTGCGCATCATGGTGAGCTTCTTTGGGCGAGAAACCCCAGTGGAGCTGGACTTCCTGCAGGTGGAGAAGAGTTAATTGGCAGTAGCAGGCTGAAGCTTGGCCTGATGCGGTGGGAGGGTCTCCCGTAATGGCCCGCTATAACCACGATGTGCCGGGTGAATCATCTGGCACAAGGAGAAAAAATGGCAAAGAAATTGAAAGCGATCGTTCGTCTGCAGCTGGAGGCCGGCAAGGCCAATCCTGCGCCTCCGGTTGGTCCGGCGCTGGCCAGCCATGGCATCAACATCATGGCGTTCTGCAAGGAATACAATTCCCGCACTTCGAACCGGGCTGGTGAAGTGCTGCCGGCCGAGATCACCATCTATACCGATGGGTCTTTTACTTTCGTCTTGCGCACTTCGCCGGCGGCTGTTCTGCTGCGCAAAGCGGCCAAGGTAGAGAAGGGATCCGGTGTACCCAATAAAGACAAGGTCGGAAAGGTCAGCCGGGCTCAGATCAAGGAAATCGCCGAACTGAAGATGAAGGATCTCAATGCAATCGACCTCGAGGGCGCCATGAAACAGATCGAGGGTACGGCGCGTTCGATGGGAATCACGGTATCGGATTAATGAAGTGGGAGGATGGCTCACGTCATCCGCTTGAACCACGGAGGATAAAATGACGAAACACGGAAAGAAATACAACGCCGCGGCTGCGAAAGTGGATGTCAACAAGACGTATTCTGCCCGCGAAGCGGTTGCCCTGGCGAAGGAAACTTCGATCACCAAGTTCGATGCGACCATCGAGGTGCACATGCGCACCTCACTGGACGTCCGTCAAGCGGATCAGCAGCTGCGCGATGTGGTGGTGCTGCCTCATGGCCTGGGCAAAACGGTGCGCGTGCTGGTCTTCGCCCAGGGCGAGGGAGCCGTTTCCGCCCGCGCTGCCGGGGCGGATTTGGTGGCTGATGATGATGAAACGTTGAAAAAAATCGAGGGCGGTGCCCTGGATTTCGATGTGGCTATTGCCACGCCGGACGCCATGGGCAAGGTGGGCAGACTGGGGCGGGTGCTCGGTCCGCGCGGCCTGATGCCGAATCCAAAGGCCGGCACGGTGGTTCCTCCTCAAGACATCGAGCGTGCCATCCGGGAGGCCAAAGCTGGACGGGTGGAATTTCGGTTGGACAAATCCTCGAACATCCATGTATCCATCGGAAAGGCATCCTTCCCGGCCGAAAAGCTGTACGATAACTATGTCGCCTTGATGGAAGCGGTGAATAAAGCCCGGCCTTCCGGCGCGAAGGGGAATTTCATCCGCCGCATCACGGTGACCTCCACCATGGGGCCCGGCGTAAAAGCCGACCCGGCGGAACACGTGAAAGGAGTCGAGTAGAATTACTCGTTAATCCCTGACAAGCCACTTCGCCTTTGAAGGCGGGTGTTCCATTGAAAATGTCCCGAAATGTCACTTTGTGACTGCTCGACCCTCCTTGGAACTTAATTTCCTGCTCAGGTGAAGACTGACATGCATGTGAACACCAGCGGTTTTGATCCCCGCCGGTGGGTATCTGCCGAAGTCTTTGCCTGTGAAAGTGGCAAAGACTTTTTAATGAAAGGAGGTGATACCCTTTGGCAATTTCCAAACAACGCAAGGAAGAGGTGCTGGCTGAATACTCTGAATGGGTCAGGAAGAGCCAGGCCGTGATCCTTGTGGAATATACCGGCGCGAAGATGAAGGATCTGGATGGCATTCGTGCGAAGGTCCGCGATACGGGTGGAGAGTTCCATGTCGTGAAGAACACCCTGATCCGCCGCGTGTTCGCTGAGAATAAAATGGATTTCCCCAAGGAATACCTGGTGAAATCCACGGCGATCTCCTTTGCCTTCGCCGACCCGGCGTCCATGACCAAGGCGCTGACCGATTCAACCAAGGGCAGCGAATTTGTCAAGGTCAAGTGCGGCTTCATGGCTGGCAGGGTGATGACAGCGGCCGAAGTGAAGGCGCTGGCCGAGATGCCGCCGCTGCCGGTCGTCCGGGCGCAATTGCTCGGTGTACTGCAGGCACCGGCCGGAAAATTCGTTCGAACCCTGGCGGAACCGGCTCGCGGCCTGGCCGCGGTGCTCAAGGCTTTTTCGGAAAAAGCCCCCGCTGCCGCGTAATTTCGGACAATGGGATGATGAATGCATCCCGCTAACCAGCAGATCATAATTGTAGAATTCAGAGGAGTAATAAGAAATGGCTGACAAGCTTGAAAAATTGGTGGATGAACTTTCCACCCTTTCCGTCCTCGAGGCGGCTGATTTGGTGAAGAAACTCGAAGAAAAGTGGGGCGTCTCTGCTGCAGCTCCGGTGGCTGTCGCTGCTATGGGTGCGGCTGGCGGCGGGGCTGCCGCAGAACCGGTGGAGGAGAAAACCGAGTTCGACGTGGTGATCAAGGACTCCGGCGCGAAGAAGATCGACGTCATCAAGGTCATCCGCCAGCTGACCAGCCTCGGTCTCGGTGAGGCCAAGGCACTGGCGGAAACGCCGGGGTCCAAGGTACTCTCCGCGGTAGGCAAGGAGGCGGCGATGGACGCGAAGAAGAAACTCGAGGAAGCCGGCGCTCAGGTAGCGATGGAATAGGACATTACAAAAATGCAAACCAAAGGCGGCTCACACGAGCCGCCTTTGCATTTAAGAAAAGGGGTACTTATGTCCTATATCCAACAATTGACTCAAGGGGAAAGACCCTTCTATAATCGATCTCATTGGTCTGACCACCATACCACAGGAAATCCATGAAAATAGAGCGCATTTCTCATAAAACCCTGGCCGAAGCAGTCGCCGGGAAACTGATCAGTTCCCTGTTGGACGGAAGCTTGGCGCCCGGCACCCAACTCCCGCCGGAACGCGAGCTGATCGTCAAGTTCGGGATCAGCCGTACGACGCTGCGGGAAGCCCTCAAGATGATGGAAAAGAACCGGTTCATCGAATCCAGGCCGAATGTGGGCTGGTTTGCCCTGAAGATCGATGAATCCAATTTGACTCGGGCGAAGGAGATGGCCGGGGGGAACGGTGCGGGAGCCGATAATCCCGCGCGAAACGAGCCGCCCACCGGACCGATCCGTCTGCCCATCGCTCCGGATAAGCCCGTCCGCATCCCCAACCTCCAAAAGGATCGGCTGGGAACTTTCGATTTCATCTCCTGGTGGGACCGCGAAAAGGTGCAGAATGCCAAAGTGATGGTCGTGGGCGCCGGCGCGTTGGGAAACGAAGTAATCAAGAACCTGGTTTTGATGGGCGTCGGCCACATCTTCATCGTGGATTTTGACAAGATCGAAATGGCCAACCTGAGCCGCTCGGTTCTTTTCCGAGAATCGGATAACAACCGCAGCAAGGCGGAGATCGCCGCCGCCCGCGCCAAGGCAGTCAATCCCCAGGTGAAGGTGCAATATCTCAATGGAGATATCACCACCAAACTCGGGCTGGGCGTCTTCCGCCGCATGGATGTGATCATCGGCTGCCTCGACAATCGCGAAGCGCGACTGGCGGTCAACCGGTTTTGCTACTGGGTGAACAGACCATGGGTGGACGGTGCCATTCAGGAATTGCTCGGGCTGGTGCGTGTCTTCGTCCCGGGGCAGGGAGCCTGTTATGAGTGCACGCTCACGGAACAGGCATTGCGGGATCTTTCGCTCCGCTATTCATGTCCGTTGCTGGCGCGCCAGAACATCCTGCTTGGCAAGGTGCCTACCACCCCGACGATTGCCTCGATCATCGGCGCCATGCAGTCGCAGGAGGCGCTAAAGCTGATCAATGGCATGCCGGTGCAGCCCGGCAAGGTGACTCATTTCAACGGGATGACCAACGACATGCACACAACAGCCTACCCGCCGCGCGAGGAATGCGAATCGCACTGGACCTATGGCGAGATCACCGAACTGCCGGCCCGCGTTGAGCGTGCCACGCTGGATGACCTGCTGCGCATCGCCTGCGCGGATCTCGGCTTGAACGCGGTAATCGAATTGGACCAGGAACTGGTCACCAAGCTCGAGTGCCCCAATTGCCACACCTCCGAGGAGGTGCTGCGCCCGTTGAACGAAGTCACGCTGGAGGCGGGAAACTGCCCGGCCTGCGGCGTACTACGGGAGGCTTCGATGACCCATGTGATCACCGGGGAGGAGACCTTCCTTCAGAGGACCCTAGCCAGCGTCGGCGTGCCGCCGCTGCACATTCTGCGGGCGCATAACGGGGTGGAATACCGGTTTTATGAACTGACCGGCAATCTTCCGGATGCCCTTAATTTCCGTGACTACGAATCGACCATCAAGCTTGAAGAGAAAAAGCCCAATCGAATCCGCATCAGCGACAAGATCGTCGTCAAGGGCGGGAAGGACGCCCCCGTGCTCAAGGTGCGCTCCGGGCGCGTACGCCTGCGGGATTAATTGACTGAGTGGAATCCGACATGTCCATTCGTTCCATTGAGATGAGTCGCACTTTCTCCCCTCCCCCCCGACGATCCGGTTTTCTGAGGAAGCTGGTCGTGCTGCTGGCGTTCGTCACGGGTATAGTGGGATTTATGGTGCTGCTTTATTACCATCAAGCCAACCTGCCTCCATACTTGATTACCATTTTCATGATCTTAATGACGGGCTTATCTGCCGGTTCCGGCGCGAGAGCCTTGTTCTTCCACTGGTCGGGCATCCTGCGGTTTTTCATCGTGCTGCTCGTCCTGCCAGTGGGTATGTATTTGTTGGGAATGCTCACAGACTGGCAGATCGGCATCGGCCCGATGGAAACCTGGCTGTACGGATGGTTGGATTGGTATCAACTGGCTCAACTGGGTGGAGGGATTCTAGTGGCATGCCTGGCTCTTGAAGCCTGGTGGAGACCGGGGGCAAATTCCCAGGAACGGCAAGCCAAAGTCCCCCGACCTGGACGGAAAGAGGCGGCTTCTTATCAAGCTTCTCAATCCTCAGCTGTACCGTCCGGGCGCGAAGTTTACCAAGCCGATGAGGTTCCTTTCCTGCCGAAGATCAATGTCCGCTTCAAGACGGCTCGCAAGAGTCGAGGGCGAAATCGGAAGTCACCGGCTTTGGAAAAGATCGTAATTTCCCGCAAGCTCAATAAAGCCAGCTCGCGGTCGAAAGGTCTTTTCCGCCGCAAGCCGAACCTGCAGATATCGATGTATGAGAACCATCGTTGTCCGTACTGCCTGGAGGATGTCGCGCACAACGATCCCCGCGGAGTCAAACGATGTGATGTGTGCAACACCCTGCATCACGCCGATTGCTGGGAGATCACCGGATCCTGCCAGGTTCCGCACTTGAATTCTTGACGGAGGTTGTATTCATGTCTGATTTAAATGTCACGATTGTACTCCCCAGCGGCGGTGCTCGCGGGGCGGAGGTACCGAACGATGTGATCCTCAAGGACCTGATGCCGGAATTGATATCGCTTCTGGAACTTCCGACAGTCGGTCCGGACGGCAGACCGATGGGATACCGCCTGGACAGCAAAGCCCTCGGTCGTGAATTGAAGGACGATGAAACGCTGTCCTCCGCGGGGGTACCGGAAAACGACCGGCTGATGCTGACTGCGGATATCACGGCCGGAGGTGTGGTCTCGGTGGCGGGAAGCCCGCGCGTGCGACGTCTGCGCGGCGACCATACCTTGATGCAGGAATTGACAGCCCGCAGCGACCTGATCTCCTTCAAGGTCCTGGATACGCGACCGGGCATGCCCCCGGAACGATATATCGTCACGTTCCGCTGTGAAAGCATCATTGGTGTGGATCGATCCGGAAACCCGAAGTTTGGAAATCACCACCAGGTGGAGATCTACCTGCACAACCAGTATCCGCAACGCTGGCCGGGCATG
>Ga0194127_10009556_pt1 | contig 10177 bp, 7 predicted proteins | sample TA2KigC100mmetaG_FD_148624 | JGI IMG/M metagenome (GOLD analysis project Ga0194127, IMG submission 148624) | Freshwater microbial communities from Lake Tanganyika, Tanzania - TA2015036 Kigoma Deep Cast 100m | ecosystem: Environmental > Aquatic > Freshwater > Lake | place: Tanzania: Lake... | reverse complement strand
TTTTCTCGGTGGGCGACAAGATGGCCGGCCGCCACGGCAACAAGGGGGTGGTGGCAAAGATCGTCTCGGAAGAAGACATGCCGTTCCTGGCGGACGGCACCCCGGTCGACATCGTGCTCAACCCGTTGGGCGTGCCCTCGCGCATGAACGTGGGCCAGGTGCTCGAGACCCACCTCGGTTGGGCCGCCCGCTTGCTGGGGTTGCGCTTCTCGACACCCGTCTTCGATGGCATCAAAGAGAAGGACATTCGCGGGTACCTGAAGCAGGCGGCCGATCAGGCCAAGACCGACCGAGGGCAGCCGCTGGTGGGCGAACACGGCAAGACGATGCTCTACGATGGGCGCACCGGCGAGCCGTTCGACCAGGAGATCGTGGTGGGATTCATCTACATGATGAAACTGGGCCACTTGGTGGCCGACAAGATCCACGCGCGCGCGGTGGGTCCCTATTCCTTGGTGACGCAGCAGCCGCTGGGAGGCAAGGCGCAGTACGGCGGTCAACGCTTCGGGGAGATGGAAGTCTGGGCCATGGAGGCTTATGGGGCGGCCTACACTCTTCAAGAGCTCCTGACGGTCAAGTCCGACGATGTCCAGGGGCGCACCCGCATCTACGAAAGCATTGTCAAGGGCGACAACTCGCTCGAGGCCGGCGTGCCGGAGTCCTTCAACGTCCTGGTGAAGGAGATGCAGTCGCTGGTCCTAGACGTGAAGGTCGGCTACGCCAACCCGGCCGATCAGCCCGTCCAACCGACGGCCCTCGGTGTCTTAGCTTAGAACCTCTGTCAAGGCATCCGTTGCCGAAAACCCGACCGTATGATCAACACCAAAGATTCCGCTCGCGAGCTGCTCGGTTTGGACAAGGTCAACCTGGTGGATTACGTCGCCATCAGCGTGGCCTCGCCGGAGACCGTGCGTTCCTGGTCCAAGGGAGAGGTCAAGAATCCGGAGACGATCAACTACCGCACCTTCAAGCCGGAAAAAGGCGGCCTGTTTTGCGAGCGCATTTTCGGCCCCGTGAAGGACTGGGAATGCTCGTGCGGCAAATACAAACGCATCAAACACCGCGGCGTGGTGTGCGACCGCTGCGGCGTCGAAGTCACCCTCTCGCGGGTCCGACGCGAGCGGATGGGGCACATTGACCTGGCGGTGCCGGTTTCCCACATCTGGTTTTTCAAGTGCATGCCCTCGCGCATCGGCCTGATGCTCGACATGACGGCGCGCAACCTGGAACGGGTCATCTACTACGAGGATTACCTGGTGGTCGATCCGGGCAACACCCCCCTGCACAAACACCAACTCCTCAGCGAGATGGAGTATCGCGAGGCGCGCGAGACCTACGGCCCAGAGGCCTTCCAGGCCAAGATGGGGGCCGAAGCGGTGCGCGATGCCCTGGCGCACACCGACCTGCCGCGGGAGATCGAAGCCCTGCAGCAGGCCATGACCGAGACCAAGAGCAAACAGATCCGCAAGAAACTCGCCAAGCGCATCAAGATCTTCCAGGGCTTCCTCAGCTCGAAAATGCGGCCCGAGTGGATGGTCCTGACCGTCTTGCCGGTCATCCCCCCCGATCTGCGCCCGCTCGTGCCCCTGGAGGGCGGCCGCTTCGCCACCTCCGACCTCAACGATCTCTACCGTCGCGTCATCAACCGGAACAACCGGCTGAAGAACCTGCTCCAGTTGAAGACGCCGGAAGTCATCATCCGCAACGAGAAGCGCATGTTGCAGGAAGCGGTCGACGCCCTCTTCGACAACGGCCGCCATGGCCGCGCCGTGACCGGCGCCGGCAACCGCCCCCTCAAGTCGCTCTCGGACATGCTCAAGGGCAAGTCCGGTCGATTCCGGCAGAACCTCCTGGGCAAACGCGTGGATTACTCCGGCCGAAGTGTCATTGTCATCGGCCCGGAGCTGAAGCTGCACCAATGCGGTCTGCCCAAGAAGATGGCCCTGGTCCTCTTCGAGCCCTTCATCATTCGGCGGCTCAAGGAGCTCGGCTACGTGCACACGGTGCGCTCGGCCAAGAAGATGATCGAGCGCCAGTCGCCCGAGGTCTGGGACATCCTCGAGGAAGTCACCAAGGGCCACCCGGTCTTGCTCAACCGCGCCCCGACGCTCCACCGGCTCTCGGTGCAGGCCTTCGAGCCCGTGCTGATCGAAGGCGAGGCCATCCGCATCCATCCCTTGGTCTGCACCGCCTACAACGCCGACTTCGACGGCGACCAAATGGCTGTGCACGTGCCGCTCTCGGTCGAGGCCCAAATGGAGGCCCGCCTCTTGATGATGGCCCCGCTGAACATCTTCAGCCCTTCCAGCGGTCGGCCGATCATGACCCCGACCCAAGACATCACCCTGGGCTGCTATTACCTGACCGCCGAGCCGCGCTCGGTCTCGCGCCAGCGGCGGCGCAAGCTTCTCTTTGGCTCGAAGGCAGAAGTCCTGTTCGCGCACATGGACGGCGAAATCGGCACGCACGAGCGGTTGCTGTTGGCCAACCCGGATCGCGGTCGCTCGACCGTCTTTGGCGACGCGCAAAAGGCGGTGGTCGAGACGACCGTGGGACGCGTCATCTTCAGCGAGGTCTGGCCCCAGGAACTGGGCTACATCAACCGGGTCGCAGGTAAGGCCCAACTGGGCGAGATCATCTGGAATTGCTACAAGGTCTGCGGCCACGAGGCCACCATCGCGGCCCTGGATCGCCTCAAGGAACTGGGCTTCCGCGAGGCCACCCGCTCCGGCGCATCGATCGGCATCGACGACATGATCATCCCGCGCGAGAAAACGCAGGAGATCGAAAACGCACAGCGCGAAATTGCCGATGTCGAGAAACAATACCGGCGCGGCATCATCACGCCCGGCGAACGCTACAACAAGATCATCGATATCTGGACCCATTGCACCGACAAGATCTCGAACGTGATGATCAAGACCCTCGAGCAGAATCACGGCAAGCGAGAGTACAATCCGGTCTGGCTCATGGTCGACTCGGGCGCGCGCGGCAACAAAGCCCAGGTCCGCCAGTTGGCCGGCGTGCGCGGGCTCATGAAAAAGCCCGACGGGTCCATCATCGAGAAACCCATTCTGTCGAACTTCCGCGAAGGTCTCTCGGTGCTCGAGTACTTCATCTCGACCCACGGCGCCCGCAAAGGGTTGGCTGACACGGCGCTCAAGACGGCCGATTCCGGCTACATGACGCGGAAGCTGGTGGATGTTTCGCAGGATGTCATCGTGCGCGAGCACGATTGCGGCACCACCAACGGCATCTGGGTCCAAGCCATCTACGAAGGCGAAGACGAAGTCGTCAAGCTGGCCGAACGCATCATTGGACGGTTCGCGTGCGACGACGTGATCGACCCGCGCGATCCCAAGCAGAAGCTCATCCAAGCGAACGAAGAGATCGACGAAATCAAGGCCCGCAACCTGGAGGCGGCCGGACTCGAACGCGTCCGCATCCGCTCGGTGCTCACCTGCGAAAGCAAGTACGGCATCTGCCGGTGTTGCTATGGTCGGAATTTGGCCACCGGCCGCGCCGTCGAGATGGGCGAGGCGGTGGGCATCATCGCCGCCCAGTCCATCGGCGAGCCCGGCACCCAGTTGACCATGCGCACCTTCCTTTTCGGAGGCACCGCCTCCCAGGTGTTCAAGCAGCCGCAAATCAAGGCCAAGTACGATGGCCTGGTCCGCTACAACGAAATTCGTTCCGTCCGCCTCGAGGACGGCAGCAACATCGTGCTCAACAAGAACGGTTCCGTTTCGATCGCCAGCGACGACGGCCGCGAGTTGGAGAACCACGTGGTCGTCATCGGCGCGGTCATCTCGATCCGGGACGGCGGCCGGGTGAAGAAAGGCGACACCTTCGTGCAGTGGGACCCGTACAATGTGCCAATCCTGTCCGAGAAGGCTGGCCGGGTGCAGTTCCACGACATCATCGAGGGCGTGACCATGAAGCAGGAAGTGGATGAGACCACGGCGCAAGAGGCGATGGTCATCATCGAGCACAAGGAAGACCTGCACCCGCAGATCATCATCCGCGACCAGCAAGGCGAGGCCACCGCCAGTTACCCCATCCCCTCGGGCGCCCACATCGTGGTCAACGAGCACGACCACATCGTGGCCGGTACCCTCATGGCCAAGACTCCGCGCCGAACCACCAAGACCAAGGACATCACCGGCGGCTTGCCGCGCGTGGCCGAGTTGTTCGAGGCGCGCAGGCCCAAGGATGCGGCGGAGATCTCGAAGATCGACGGGACGGTGGACTTCGGGTCAAGCGTCCGCGGCAAGCGTTGCATCGTGATTCGCGACCTGCAGACCGGGGTGGAAGAGGAACATCTCATCCCGATCGGCCCCCACGTCATTGTCTTCAAGGGCGACTTTGTGAAGAAAGGGCAGCAGTTGACCGAAGGCCCCGTGGTGCCGCACGAGATCCTGGACGTTTGCGGACCGCAAGAGCTGCAGGAGCACCTGGTCAACGAAATCCAGGAAGTCTATCGGCTGCAGGGCGTGACGATCAACGACAAACACATCGAGATCATCATCCGCCAAATGCTGCGCAAGGTGCGCATCACCGATCCGGGGGACACCACCTTCCTGTGGGGGGAACAGATCGATAAGATCGCCTTCGAGGAAGAGAACCAACGCGTCGAGAAGATGGGCGGCAAACCTGCCGAGGCCCAACCGGTCTTGCTCGGCATCACCAAAGCCACCCTCGAGACCGAAAGCTTCCTAAGCGCCGCATCCTTCCAGGACACCACCCGCGTCCTGACCGAAGCGGCCACCATGGGGAAGATCGACTACCTGCGCGGTTTCAAGGAGAACGTCATCATGGGCCACATCATCCCGGCGGGCACCGGCTTCCACCAGCATCGCAACCTCGAACTCAAGCCGCTGGTGGAGCTGGAACCGGCTGAGGAGAGCGAGCCCACCCCGGCCGAGGAGCAACCGGCCATCCTGTAGGCAACGGCGGCGAAAAAAAATTCAAATACTTGTTGCACGACCGCCGGCCGCTGTTAACATCTGCGCTCCGTTTTGTCCCGGAAGCCGTAATCCCCCGGGCTCAACCGGGTCAGCCACCGGAGAGTTTTTGCGATGCCGACCATCAACCAACTCGTCCGCAAAGGGCGAAGTAAGTTGCATTTTAAGAGTAAGGCGCCGGCCCTTCAGGGGTCGCCGTTCCGCAGGGGTGTGTGTCTCCAAGTCATGACACGCACGCCCAAAAAGCCGAACTCGGCCATGCGGAAAGTGGCCAAGGTGCGCCTAACCAATGGCTTCGAGGTCATCGCTTACATCCCGGACGAGGGCCACAACTTGCAGGAGCATTCCATTGTGCTCGTGCGCGGTGGCCGGGTGAAAGACTTGCCGGGGGTCCGTTACCATATCGTGCGGGGCACGTTGGATGCCGCCGGAGTCGAGAAACGGCGCGTGAGCCGTTCCAAGTACGGCGTCAAGCGGCCCAAGAGCGCCAAACCGGCGGCCGCCAGCGCGGCCGCGGCCGCCTAGCAGAGACTATGTCGCGTCGTCGTCGTGCAGTTAAACGGCCCGTGGTGGCCGATCCGAAGTTCCACTCGCCGGGGGTGTCCCGGTTGGTGAGCGTGGTGATGAAGTGGGGAAAGAAAGGAGTCGCCCAGCGCATCGTCTATGGCGCCTTCGACGAGATCAGCGCCAAGAACCCGGCCGCCAACCCCCTGGACGTGCTCCAGCGTGCCGTGGACAACGCGAAGCCGCGCCTGGAAGTCAAGCCGCGCCGGGTGGGCGGTGCCACTTACCAGGTGCCCCTCGAGGTGAGCCCCGACCGCCAGGTCTCGCTCGCCATGCGGTGGATTGTGAACTTCGCCGATGCGCGGAAGGGCATACCGGTCCAGAAGGCCCTCGCCGCGGAGATTATCGAGGCCTATCAAGGCCAGGGCAACGCCATCCGCAAGCGCGATGACGTCCACAAGATGGCGCAGGCGAATAAAGCCTTTGCGCATTTCCGCTGGTAGCGACCGCTGCCAGACCAGCGCCCCGAAGGCCGATGGGTATCGGGGCGTTTTTGTTCCAGACCAGTTTTGATGCAGACCGTGATGGAAACAGCTCAGCCAGTGAACTCGCCCCACCGGCGATACACGATGGAGTGTACCCGCAACATCGGGATTGCGGCACACATCGACGCCGGCAAGACGACCACGACCGAGCGCATCCTCTACTACACGGGGCTCATCCACAAGATGGGCGACGTCGATGACGGCAATACCGTGACCGACTGGATGGAGCAAGAGCGGGAGCGCGGCATCACCATCACCTCCGCCGCCACCACCTGCTACTGGACCGTCAAGGACGAAGGCCCCGCCAAACTGTTCGAGGGCGTCCCCCACCGCGTCAACATCATCGACACCCCCGGCCACGTGGACTTCACGGCCGAGGTCGAGCGTTCCATGCGCGTGCTCGATGGCGCCGTAGCCGTGTTTTGCGGCGTGGCTGGCGTGCAGCCCCAGTCCGAAACCGTATGGCGGCAGGCCACCAAGTACCGCGTCCCCCGCATCGCCTTCGTCAACAAGATGGATCGTGTGGGCGCCAATTTCGAGCACGCCGTCCACGAGATGCGCAAGAAGCTCGGCGCCTATGCCTACCCGGTCTTCATCCCGATCGGCAAAGAAGACCGGTTCGAGGGCGTGATCGACGTCGTCAACCAGCAGGCCTACCGCTACGACCTCAGCGACGAGCTCGGCCTGCGCTACGCCGTCTCCCCCGTGCCCCCCGAACATCGCGAACGGGCGGAAATGGCCTTGGCGGAACTCGTGGACGCCGTCTCGAACAAGGACGACGAGATCGCCGAGCTGGTGCTCGAGGATAAGCCCATCTTGCCCCTCGTCCTGAAGGAAGCCATCCGGCGCCTGACGTGCCGCCTCGAGCTGGTCCCGGTCCTCTGCGGGTCCGCGTTCAAGAAACGCGGCGTCCAACCCCTCGTCGACGCCGTCGTCGAGTACCTGCCCTCGCCCTTAGATGTCCCCCCAGCCACCGCGCAGGATCCGAGCCGGCCAGACGTGGACCAAGAAGTGGCGGCGGACGATCACGGCCCGTTCTGTTCGTTGGCCTTCAAGCTGTGGACCGATCCGTACGTAGGCAAACTGGTCTTCTTCCGCGTTTACCGCGGCCAGCTTAAGAAGGGCGAGAGCATTTACAACCCGCGCACGCGCAAACGGGAACGAGTCAGCCGAGTCATGATGATCCAGGCAGACAAGCGGATCGAGGTCGACGCCGTCTACGCCGGAGACATCGCCGCTCTCGTGGGCCTGCGCAACATCACCACCGGCGACACCTTGTGTGACGAGGACGCCGAGGTGCTGCTCGAGCCGCCCACCTTCCCCGAGCCGGTCATCTCCATGGCCGTCGAACCCAAGACCAAGGCCGACCGCGACAAGCTGGGCGAGGGCCTCCAGCGGTTGGCCGAAGAAGATCCCACCTTCCGCGTCTTCACCAACGAAGAGACCGGGCAGTTGATCATCGCCGGCATGGGCGAACTGCACCTCGAAATCATCCGCGACCGGTTGTTCCGCGAGTTCAAGGTCGAGGCGAGCGCCGGCGCGCCGCAGATCGCCTACCGGGAGACCGTCACGCGCGCGGCGGAAGGCGAAGGCAAGTTCATCCGGCAATCCGGCGGGCGCGGTCAATACGGCCATGCTTTGATCACCCTCGAACCCAACGAACGGGGCAAGGGCTTGGTCATCGAAAACAAAATCGTCGGCGGTGCCATTCCCAAGGAGTACATCCCGGCAGTGATCGACGGCCTGAACGAGGCGATTGCCGGGGGCGTGCTGGCAGGGTATCCAATGGTGGACCTCAAGATCGCCATCGTGGACGGCACCTACCACGAGGTGGATTCCAGCGAGCTAGCGTTTAAGATGGCCGGGATTTTCGCCCTCAAAGAGGCCGTCAAACACGCCCAACCCATCCTGCTCGAGCCCATCATGAAGGTCGAGTGCACCACGCCCGAGGAGTACCAGGGCGACCTGCTCGGGGACCTGAACCGGCGCCGGGGCAAGATCGTCAGCATCGAGGCCAAGAACAGCGCGACCAGTCTGCACGCGCACGTCCCGCTGGCGGAGATGTTCGGCTACGCCACGGCCATTCGCTCGCTCTCGAGGGGCCGGGCGGCCTACTCGATGGAACCGTTCTGTTTTCTACCGGTCCCGGCCAACATCTTGGCGACTATTTTGGATTCGGCTAAGCCGAAACCCGCGCGCAGTTAACCTTGGATGAATTGTTCTTTGTATGGCTGGTCAACGCATTCGCATTCGCCTCAAGGCCGACGACCACCGAGTCATTGACCAGTCGGTCAAGGACATCGTCGAGACCGTCAAACGCACCGGCGCCATGATCGCCGGCCCGATCCCTCTGCCCACCCGGGTCGAGCGCTTCACCGTCCACCGCTCCCCGCACGCCGATAAGAAGTCCATGGAGACCTTCGAGCAACGCACCCATAAGCGGTTGCTCGATATCCTCGAACCCACCGCCAAAACCGTGGACGAACTCAAGAAGCTCAACCTGCCCGCCGGCGTGGACATCACCATTAAGATTTAGGCTATGATTGGCTTGCTCGGCAAAAAAATGGGTCAGACGCGCGTCTATGACGCCGCCGGTAAATTGGTGCCGGTCACCATCGTGCTCGCGGGCCCCAATCACGTTCTCCAGTGCAAGACCAAAGAGTCCGACGGCTACCAAGCCGTCCAGTTGGGCTTTGACCCCCAAAAAGAAAGCCGGCTCACCAAACCCCTCGCCGGACACCTGCGCAAGCATAACGGCACCCCCGTCCGCCGGATTCGTGAGTTCCGCGATTTCTCTCTGCCGGTCAAACCGGGCGATGTCGTCGGCCCCAACCTCTTCACCGCGGGCGACTTCGTCGATGTCATCGGCACCACCAAAGGCCGGGGCTTCGAGGGCGTGGTCAAACGACACCACTTCCGCGGCGGCGACTCGACTCACGGGGCCAAAGGTTGGCACCGCCGGCCGGGCGCCATTGGCCAACGCCTCTTCCCCGGCACGGTCCGCCGGGGGTTAAGCATGCCCGGTCATATGGGGCAAGTGCGCCGCACCGTGCAGAACCTCGAGGTGGTCCAAGTGATCGAGGCCGAGCACGTGCTCCTCATTCGCGGCGCCGTGCCCGGTGCGCCGGGCGACTACCTCGTCATTCGCGAAGCGAAGAAGATTTCCAAAGCGGCCTCGGAGGCGATCCGCCAGGCCAAAGCCGCGGCTGCCGCCAATGCGAAGGAGGCGGCGAAAGCGGCCGCCAAAGGCGGCGCTAAGGCAGGCAAATAACCGGCCAGCTCATGAAACTTACGGTCAAAGACATCCACGGAAATGCGGCGGGGGAACTCGAGGTGGGTTTCGCCCTGCTCGACAGCGGCAAGGGTACTCAGGCCGTTCACGATGCCGTCGTGGCCTACCAGGCCAACCAGCGCATGGGAACCGCCTGTACCAAGACCATGGGCGAAGTGACCGGCTCCGGCAAGAAACCCTGGCGCCAGAAAGGCACCGGCCGCGCCCGCGCGGGCTCGTTTCGCTCGCCGCTGTGGCGGGGTGGCGGGGTGGTCTTTGGACCCAAACCGAGGGACTTCGGCAAGAAAGTGACCAAGGGCACGCGCAAGTTGGCCTTGCGCAAAGCCCTGAGCGAACGGTTGCGTGCCGGCGATGTGCTCTTGGTCGAGGACCTGCCTTTGACCGCGCCTAAGACGCGGGAGTTCGTGGCGCTCCTGCGGGCGTTGGAAGTCGACGGTACGTTGCTGGTCGTCCATGCTGGTACGAGCCCCAACCTGAATCTGGCCGCGCGCAACGTGCCGGACGTCGAGCTAACCAGCGGCACCGAGTTGAACACTTACCAGGTCCTGCGCCACGACAAGCTGCTGTTCACCCGGCCGGCCTTCGCCCAGGTCGAGGCCCGTCTCAAGTAACATGAGCCCCTTTGAAATCATCAAATCTGCCCGGCTCACCGAGAAGGGCAGCATCCAGTCCGAGCGCTTCAACCAGTACACTGTGGTGGCGGACCGGCGCGCCAATAAGGTGCAAATCCGGCGGGCCGTCGAGGAACTCTTCAAGGTCAAGGTCACCGAGGTCCGCACCCTCAACGTCCGCGGCAAGCTGCGCCGCCAGCGCACCCACCAGGCGGGCCAGTCGGCCGACTGGAAGAAGGCCATCGTGACGCTCAAGCAAAA
>Ga0194127_10009554_pt1 | contig 10178 bp, 9 predicted proteins | sample TA2KigC100mmetaG_FD_148624 | JGI IMG/M metagenome (GOLD analysis project Ga0194127, IMG submission 148624) | Freshwater microbial communities from Lake Tanganyika, Tanzania - TA2015036 Kigoma Deep Cast 100m | ecosystem: Environmental > Aquatic > Freshwater > Lake | place: Tanzania: Lake... | reverse complement strand
TTAAATGCTTAGCGTCTCGTGCACATTATGATCGGTAATAAGAACTCCGATGCCTTTATGCTTGAGTTCACGAACGATCGCCATGATGTCTTCTACTGCTAGTGGATCTATGCCTGCAAATGGTTCATCCAACAATATGAACTTGGGGTTCGTTGCAATTGCACGAGCTATTTCACAGCGCCGCCGCTCGCCCCCTGAAAGCATATAACCCTTGCTTTTTCGTATGTGTGAAATCCGAAAGTCGCTGAGCAATTCTTCCAGTCGTTTTTTTCGATCGGGGTTGAGGTAATCGGCTGTAGCTGCAATATTGACATGATGTTGTCTTCGACAGACATGCGACGAAAGATCGACGGCTCCTGTGGAAGGTAGGCAAGTCCAAGGCGCACTCGCTTATACATAGCCCTGCGTGTTATGTCTTGTCCGTCAAGAAACACCTTCCCATCCTCGGGGGGCACCATTCCGGTAATCATATAGAACGTTGTCGTTTTACCGGCACCGTTAGGGCCAAGTAAACCTACACATTCCCCTTGGCGCACCTCCAGCGTGCTGCCCTGAACAACCACACGCCTTTTGTATACCTTGCGCAGTCCGTCCGCTCTAAGGGTACTGATTTTGTCAGTTTTTGACACCACCGCTCCGAGGTCGTTTCTTAAGTTGAAGTGATAAGACCTTTTCCCTGCCATCTCTCAACACCGTTATCAGCAGAGTTTGATGTAATTCTGCATCGAGGATAGCGATATTGAGGTCGTCATCCCGCAACGTGGGAAGTCCGTCAACGGCAATGATAACATCCCCTGGCTCAATTCCTGCATCATCAGCAGGACTCCCAGCAAGTATCTGACTTACGAGCACCCCTGTATTGCTTTTTAGGTTATAGTACGATTTGACATCCTCTGTAATGGATGTCACCTTCATACCGGTCCAGAAATCTCGATCAATAGTGCCCTTTGATTTTAGACGCTCATAGATGCTCTGAACGCGATCAATAGGTATTGCAAATCCAATACCTATGCTTCCAGCGCCACGCGAACTTGTTGCCGTAGAATAAATGACCGTATTCATACCAATCACCTCACCGCTGGCGTTAACCAAGGGCCCCCCGGAATTACCAGAAGAAATAGCGGCATCAGTCTGGATCATATCACGGTAGACGCGGTCAAAACCGCCATCGTCTGCTTGCGTGAAGCTCACATTTGTATTTGAGACAACTCCAACTGTGACGGTAGGCTTTGCATTGTTGTCGAATAGTCCAAAAGGATTGCCAAAAGCAATAGCCCACTCCCCAACCTCCAAATCTCTGCTGCTTGCAAATTTCAAAGCTGGAAATCCAGACCCGTCAATCTTAAGCAGCGTAATATCAGTTGTTGGATCAGTTCCTATCACTGTAGCATCATGCTTCGATCCGTCGGTAAGTGTGATGACAATTTTCGAGGCATTACCAGCTACGTGGTCATTTGTTAAGATGTAGCCATCTGAACTAATGATAAATCCAGAGCCTAACGATCGCACCTCATAGTCCTGTTTGTAGGTACGTGATCTCCTACCAAAGAACTGTTCAAAGAAAGGATCTCTAAAAAAGTCGTCCATTGGGTCTCGATAATACTGCGTCCGCGTTTCAGTCACGTTAATGCCAACAACCGCCGGCGAACACAGCTTGACCGCTTTTTGGTAATGGTGTTTTGCCTACTCGATGTTATCTCGTCGTCTGCTTGCCGAGCAATCCGAGAATCTTCGGTAAAAAAGCCAGCCATCCCATTCAAAGGATGGGCTGCTATAGCGAGCAGAAACGCCGCGATAACTGGATGGTATTTGAACTGCTTCATGGCTGTTTAGGTCGTTTTCAATACAAAAATATTGCCTCTAAACGAGGTATCTTCGCTCACGATGTACATACGAGTTGCCGTCCCGATTCCAAGACTAGAGCCCCTTACATATGGGTTGGTCCACGACCACGAGGGCGTATCTGTTGGATTTCGTGTAGTGGTGCCTGTTGGAAAGAGACTCTTGACCGGTACCATAGTCGAGGTTAACTCAACCCCCATAGCCAAGGCAAAGTATGTTGAAGAGATACTAGATACTGGACCAACATTTTCACCAGAGATGATTGAACTGGCCCGCCGGGTGTCGGACTATTACCTCTGTGCATGGGGTGAAGTACTTCAGGCAGCTCTGCCCAATGGAATGCAACCGAATGCGGTAATGCGCATTCGACTGGAGCGGCCATTGTCTGTGTCAGAGCTTGAGGCATTGCGGCGTAGGGCGCCCAAACGGGCAGCGCTAATAGAAGCGCTCGAAGAATCCCAGGGAGATGTAACGGTTGCCTATCTGCAGAAGAAGATGATGTCTTCGTATGTCAGCGACCAGCTCGAAGCTCTTCTACGCGACGGATGGATTAGTATCCACCAGGAACGTGTCAGGCAAACCAAGAGTCGGATGATTAGATGTGTTACACCTTCAAAGGCTCTCAAAGAAGATGATACGCTTTTACGTCAAACTCTCGATAGTCTTGACCGACATGCCCCAAGACAATCGCTAGCGCTGGCTTTTGTATTGCTTCACTTCGTCGAAACGCCAATTCCAGTAAACTATATCGTCGAACAGACAGGGGTAGGCATTGGCAGTATTGATGCACTTATCACAAAGGGGCTTATTGAGCAATCGCTGCGCGACTATCACTACCAAGATGAACTAGGAGGTCTCGCAAGGCCAGACGAGCATCAACTGGTGTTACATGATCACACCAACAGCTTGCATACGATCGAATCGCTTCTACCCTGCATGCAAGTACATTTGACGTACATCTGCTACAGGGAGTTACTGGATCTGGTAAAACATTAGTCTATCAGAGACTCATTAAGGACGCCTTGTCGGCTGGAAAAGCTGCCTTGTTGCTTGTACCTGAGATTGCTCTTACCCCCCAATTGGGTGATCGCTTTCGTGCCATGTTTGGAGATTCTGTCGCGATACTTCACTCACGTATCTCGATGGGTGAACGCATTCAGATCTGGAATCGCATCGCATCGGGTAGCATCAGGGTTGTAATCGGCGCACGATCGGCCATACTTGTTGATGTGCCTAAACTTGGTGTTATCATTGTCGACGAAGAGCATGAACCCTCGTACAAGCAAGAAGATCCAGCCCCACGCTACAATGGCAGAGATGTTGCAATTATGCGTGCGCAGATTGTTGGCTGTCCAGTGGTGCTTGGATCAGCAACACCCTCGATGGAGTCGTATCAGAATGCCCTGACTGGACGCTACCATCATCACAAACTGACGATACGAGCCGATAACGCAGCATTCCCTACAATACGTCTCCTGGATATGCGGCAACTGCACAAGACACGCCAGTTGCGAGGATCATTCGCACTGGAGACACTGCAGCAAATAGCATCTCGCATTCAGAGGCATGAATCCGTGCTTGTATATCTCAACAAGAGAGGCTTTGCAACGCAGATTCAATGTCATGATTGTGGCAACGTTGAGATGTGTTTGCATTGCGACGTTGCACTAACATATCACAAGCACCCAGGGGTGCTAAAATGTCATTATTGCGGAATCAGTGTGCCCCCTTTCAACATGCTTGCCAGGTATGCGGTAGTACGGATGTTTATGAGATTGGCACAGGAACGCAACGCATAGAGGAGGAGCTTACTTCAGCCTTACAGGACTATTGTTCGCGTACTCCTTCGATTGCGAGGATGGATGCAGACACAACTGCTCGAAAGGGGCAACATAGGAAACTGCTTGGGCAGTTTAGCTCTGGTCACATTGACATACTGATTGGTACGCAGATGGTTGCCAAAGGACTCGATGTGGCTCGATGCACACTGGTGATTGTCGTCAATGCAGATCTTTCATTGTATCATACAGACTTCCGAGCAAGTGAACGTACAATGCAGTTATTGCTGCAGGTCAGCGGAAGAGCTGGTAGGCGTGCAATAGATCAAGGTATGGTCATATTGCAGTCATACTCTCCTCTACATCCAACAATGCAACTCTGTCTCGATGGAGAATCACGAATCGATAAGATTCATGCTTGGTATGGACAGGAACTACAAGCCAGACAGGAATCTGGGTATCCCCCGTTTACGCGATTTATAGCAATCGAAATCCGATCTCACGACGAGGTCGCTGCGCAGCATCACGCTGAAATTGTCTTCGCAATGCTTCCGAAAGACGATCGGTGTATAGTTGCATATCCACCAATGATACCAAGTATATCGCGAATTCGGAATGTATATCGACGCGTTGTGATCATTAAAAATCCTCGTGAGCATGATCCATCAGGACAGAAGTGTAGATCATATCTGCGATCACTTCAACAGAGCTATCACAAGCATCATGCCGCTGCAGATGTGAGGATCTCGATCGACATGGATGCACGAGGTACGTTGTAGCTAGAACAGAGCATTGGATAATGTAACACGAAACTCTGGCCGATCCCGCTGGGACAGTCTCGTATTGAGGTCAAGTCGAAGGAAAATGAGCAATCGATTGATAGAAATTCCCGCTTCGTAATAGTATCGCTCAGGTGTCTCAGCAGTAGTTGAAAGTGCTGGGCTATACAGAGCTCTGGTTGCGTTTGAAAAGTCTGTCCATGCAAACCCTCCAAACAAAATGAACTCAAGACCAAACGATGCAACATTTGGTATACGAAATACGCCAGGAACAAGCTCGCCGAAGTTATGGCTGAACGTAGCCGTGAATGACCTGTCGCCATAGAATTCCTTAACCTGCATGCCACGGAACGCATTGTTAACAACGATGCTTCGAATACCAGTTTCTGTGCTAAAGAAACGCTGAGGTGGAAGTGAACCCCAAGACCATGTGGCACCGAGTGTAACGTCTAGTGTCCAAAGCGGCAAGGTTAAAATCCGACCATTATGTACGGGAGGATTCTGTCTGACTGAATCCTTACGCGGTAAAAGGTGAAAAAAGTCAGATGTATAGGCAGTTTGATCGAAAGAGCTCTGATACCGCAGTGCAATATTGCTGGGTCGAATGAATTGGTCTCGACCGATAAAGCGGTACTGGCCCCATCCATATGTAAGGCCAACATGCGATCGTTCACTGTAGTAATAGTCTCCATAGTCGTTACCAAACAGTAACGATGTAGCAGCGATAAAATTCTGTCGAACAACATTAGGATTGTCTCGGCGTAAGAGATCATTGCAATGGCCAACTAATAACCTAAGTTTCTCTCGTCTATCAAGAGACACAGATACAGTAGCAACGTAATACCAGCGCTTGTCGTTAACACCATACCCTCCAGTAAGTCGTGTGTCGAATACACCGAGGATGGAGTGTTCAATGCCCAGCCCCATATATAGCCCATGAATACTGTTGTATCGAAGAATATCATCGAATCCAGTAAATGGTGGCTGACGAAGCTTTGCGAGTGCCTGACGCACGGGACCGAGATAACGGTTTATCAAAGAATTCTCAATGCTATCTGGATTATTAATAAACGAGTTGATTTCTTGATATGCACGTTCTTCTTCCGGGCGCAGGGGAAGTTTAGAGTTCATTCTCCAATAGGTTGAATCAAATATGTTGGCTTCTAGCAATATCTCTACACGACGCTGATCAAACAGATAGTCCTCGATCTCGGGATTGATTGTGTAGTCGTAGCAAATGGTCTCAATGTTGATATCGAGACGCGGCGCAATAACCCAAAAGAGCGATGCTTCCAGGGAGCTCTCGATCGAGAGTGCTTCGGGCACAACCATGCTGTCGATTATCTGAAAGTTTTGCCGGTAGGTTAAATCGGCATCAAATGGAAGGTTGACCTCTTCACTTGGAATTAGTGAGACTTCTACTGGAGAGTACGTTTGTAGATCGATGTAGATGACACCACGAAATGCTCTATGAAGTGAGCTCTTTGGAGACACCGCAATCTTCGCGATATCATCATCCAGTGCCGACTGCAGCACGAGGTCGTACATCTCAAGCACATTGTCTGCGAACGGCGTCTCAATTGTTTCGCCAAGAATCTGTATCGAGTTGCTATAAACATTTAGGTTTGTCCCAAAGGTGACTGAATTAGCCTGTGTTGGAACATTAACAGTCTGGCGTCTCTGAAGGATCTCGTTGTAGTAGTTATCCGGATACTTGTAGTAACCCTTCGAAAAGGATTCTAGGATACTTACGATTGTTGAGTCTCCACGTCCTGTGCTGCGCAGAGCTGTTGTTGTATCGGTAGCAGCGACGAACTTTGTGTACAACATGTACGTGTAGCTTTTAAGCTTTTTCTCCTGTAGCAGTTTTCGTGCTACCACTCGCTTCATGATACTTCGAGCTGGGTCTTCAGCAGAAACGACCACTTCTGATTGCGTCTCCATCTTTTCACGTAGACCGTGAACAATATCTGTGTCTTTTGCAGGTAGCACTAGCGTGTCGGCATAAAAGCCTATCCCATCAAGTGCTACAACAAGAGATGCCTTGTAAACATCTGAAATGGTGATTCTAAAGTATCCCCTTCGATCAGTAGCAACGGTTTTCTTTGACTGCAGTTCACGTATGCGGATGAAGCTCGCAGGCTGCTCACTTCCGGAAACAACAACTCTGCCTGTAATGGTCACAGTTGTCGCAGTGTCGGTACGAGCATAGATTTGAACCATGCAACAGAGCAGCGCAGGCAGACTGAATATCAAGAACCTTATGCTCAAGAAATGAGACCCTCAATATCCTCTTGCAGACCATCCAATACATCCTCTACCGACTGATTCCCATACAATGCATCGAGAACCGCACGCTCCAGCAATATTACTATCGTTGGCCATTGAGGATGAGAATGCATGGGGCGTGCAATTCGCATGCGTTTGGCGATGAGCTGCATGCTAGAATCCGAGGAACGTAACGTGTTATGCCAGTAGGATGAAAACGTAGGAAAGCCCAGAGACTCATGTTGCTTAACCACATGACGTAGATCCGTCAGGTAAGCATACATCGGATCTGTATCTGGAAAAGTTCCAGAAACACAGACGCCATATCCATGAAGCAAAGGTGTGGATGAACCTCTGGCGTGTGGATTGACATACGTTGCTGAAAATGCGGTTGATGGTTTCTGCTTGCGAAGCAAAGGCAGATATGAGGAATTGCCATACAACATGGCAAGGTTGCCCTGTGCAAAGCTTGCTCGCTGTTGCCTTCGTGTTTCTAGCTCTCTTCCTTTGGCAAGGTCGGCATAGGCCGTGAGCGCCTGTTTGTTCATCGCTGAATTCACAACTACATTCCCAGAATCATCGATAATGCATCCACCGTGATCTCCAAGCCACGAAGCAATAGTCTGAGCAGAGGATCTGGGATCATCACCGGCAGAAGTCCAGGTTGCCTTATAGCGAGATGAAAACGTGTCCTGTAGTGCAAACATTTGATCGGTATCTAATCCCGCAGCTGACGAACCTGACGAGGAAGCAATTGGACCGCTCAAGAGTAGCATGGCTATGTCACACGTAAGTGGAATGGCCACACGCTTACCCTGCCAGTGGCATACATTTCCTAGAGGCGCATAGTCGTCCGATAGGACATCAGGAAGCACCATTACTGATCCCAGCGCAGCAACTGCTGGGATGTATTCATACGGTAGGATAAAAAGACTCGCTGAATCTTTGCGATTGGTGTTCGCCGCAAGTGACAGTAATTCCAATACTGTGCAAGGTTTAGATAATGCTTTCCCACCGAAACGAATGCTGTACTTGGCTACGCAGGAATCCACAAATGACCTCACTTCTGGTGTGCCCTGGAGGTAAAAAACGGTAAGGTTCTTATCTAGGTGAGCTGGCTCCTCTCTACCCTGTTGGCATGCCACAATGGCTATGGAGAGAAGTACAAGCGACAGTTGTTGAATGTTGGGCATAGGTTACTCACTTACCCTAGCGAAGCTACGAATTGGAGTACGGAATTCCACTAACTCTGCGTAGTTTTGAGCCCGTCCAGTCCTCTCTGATTTTCCTCAGGTGTTGTGTGCCGAAGACGTCAAAGTACATCTTCATTACGGGCGGAGTATTGTCCTCGTTGGGCAAAGGTATTGCTTCCTCCTCCATAGGTCTATTGCTGCGTCAGCGCGGTTTTTCTGTAACCATCCAGAAGTTAGACCCCTATATCAATGTTGATCCCGGTACGATGAATCCGTATCAACATGGAGAGGTCTACGTCACTGACGATGGTGCAGAAACTGATCTGGACTTAGGCCACTATGAGCGTTACCTGGACGTGAGCATGTCGAAGCAGAACACTGCATCAGCTGGTCAAGTCTACTACGATGTCATAATGCGAGAGCGCAAAGGTGAGTACCTTGGCAAGACCGTGCAAGTTGTGCCTCACATCACAGACGAGATAAAGCGTCGGATGAGGGCGTTTGATGGAAAGTACGACGTTGTCATCATCGAGATTGGCGGTACAGTTGGAGATATCGAGTCGCTTCCGTTTCTTGAAGCATGCAGGCAATTGAGACTTGAAGTTGGACGAGGCAATGCATTAGATGTTCACCTTACCTACGTGCCGTACATCAAGAGTGCGGGCGAATTGAAGACAAAGCCTACTCAGCACTCGGTAAAAACGCTGATGGAATCTGGAATTACCCCAGATATCTTGCTATGTAGGGCCGAGATTAAACTTGGTAAAGATATCCGTCAGAAAATCGCTTTATTCTGTAATGTGGAAGAGCGCAGTGTTATTGAGGCTCGTGATGCTGAGACCATCTATGAAGTTCCGATGCTATTTGCGAAGCACGACTTAGATGATATCATTTGTGAAAAGCTGCACCTTAAGCGTTCACGACGTGATCTGGATACATGGTCACGTTTTGTAAATCGAATTAAGGCACCGAGACATGTTATCGAGATTGCTTTTGTAGGTAAGTACAACAAGTACCCCGACAGCTACAAGTCAATACTTGAGGCAATTATCCATGCTGGCGCTATAAACAATACCCAGGTTACAATTCGTTGGATCGATGCAGAGGCGTTGACAAAGGAGAATGCTGCCGAAATGCTGGATGGTATTGATGGTATGTTGGTTGCACCTGGATTTGGTTCACGCGGTATTGAGGGTAAGATATCAGCCATCCAGTTCGCACGCACGCAGAACGTTCCATTTTTTGGAATCTGTCTCGGTATGCAGTGTGCAGTTATCGAGTTTGCACGCAACGTGGCGATGATGCCCACAGCCCATTCTTCAGAATTCAAACGATGATGCCCACAGCCCATTCTTCAGAATTCAAAAAGAATGCTTTCAACGTCATCGATCTGTTGCCTGAGCAGCGTTCTGTTACAAGCAAAGGTGGAACGATGCGTCTTGGCTCCTATCCTTGCAGTGTCTCACGCCGTACCAAGGCATTTGTTGCCTATAAGTCTCAACATATCGACGAGCGTCATAGACATCGTTATGAATTCAATAATGATTTTCGAGAAGTGATGGTATCAAAAGGGCTCGTCATTAGCGGTACCTCGCCGGATGGCAGACTCGTTGAGGGGGATTATTGAGATTCCATCGCACAGATGGTTTGTAGGAGTACAGTTTCATCCAGAATTGAAATCACGGGCAGTTACTGGACATCCCCTCTTTGTTTCCTTTGTAAAGGCTGCACTGCAGCTTCATCAGGAAAACCTGTAAGGGATTCCCCATGAATGTTGTACTTATCGAACATGATGCGGCAGAGCTATTGTATCCTTTTACGCAGACTCACTGCGCATGGGAGTTACGAGCAGGATTCTACACGATAGCTGAGCGGTGGAAGTTTACTCTGCAGCAATGCACTATTCATGTTCATTCTGATCGGCAAAGTGTAGAGAGCGCATATAGGGCCCGATCAGAGCAAAGCAGAAAAAGCAGGGCTGAGTATGGTTCAGCCCCACTGCTCATCATAGCTGCTAATCTGCTCGTTGCCCCCAGTGTTATGCGCCAAATGCACGACTACTGTGTTTCGGTTTCCGACCCAGTTCATTTTACGTGTAACGGTGAAACAGTTGGCGTTTATCTACCCGAGCACAACGGACAAACTGATGGAATTGCTTCTATCATAGAAGGCATCTCCGGTCACGGTCTACCGACAGTTCAGGTTCAAGGTCACATAGTAACACGACTATGGCAGATACTGGATAGATTGGAGGAAACGGTTGCATGGGATGCTGAACTTGTTCAATCGCGTGTTGCTAAAACTGCTAGTGTCCATCA
>Ga0194127_10009553_pt1 | contig 10179 bp, 8 predicted proteins | sample TA2KigC100mmetaG_FD_148624 | JGI IMG/M metagenome (GOLD analysis project Ga0194127, IMG submission 148624) | Freshwater microbial communities from Lake Tanganyika, Tanzania - TA2015036 Kigoma Deep Cast 100m | ecosystem: Environmental > Aquatic > Freshwater > Lake | place: Tanzania: Lake... | reverse complement strand
GCGTGAGTTCGGAAAATGGGCGTGAGAGATCGAAGCCATTCGACGTGGGATACACAAACGCATCCGGATCCTCTGGAAGTCTGGACCACTCCCCCTCCTGATAAGAATAATAACAATAAGCCTTATCAGCAAATACCTTTGGAGTTAAGGTTACTTGATTCAATTTATAGGCAGCCATCTTGGGATCAAGACAACCCTTATCCCAAAATTCAGCGCTCATAAAACTGTCAACAGATTCACCCTGCGCGTTGAAAGCCGATGCATAGTACTGATATTTTCCATACAAACCCTTATCCGTATATTCAATGAACTTGTCCCCGCTGTGCGGGCCAAAGGTGGCGATCCGATTAAAAACTGTCGAGCCGGGATTCAGGCGGTACAGATAAAAGCCAAGTTCATTGTTGGAATTGTCTCGAATATAAAGAGTGACCTCGCAGGTCTCCTTAAATCGGAATAGCGTTGGCGCGACGGGCGGACCGTCCTTGATAAAACCAGCCTTGGTAAGACCAAGCTCCACCCATAAAGCCACCTTGTTAATCGGTTTTTCAGGTGGTTCGGAATCGCCTCCGGGAAAGTACCCGTTTTCCCCAACTTGAACGTCGTCCTGCGGCGGCGTATCCACAGGCTCAAAAGCCTTTGGAATGGAGATTGGCATATCCGGCGAGATGGGATCCCGAAAACTTGTGATATTTGGGTTGGCAGCTCCCAGCATTATTGGCGACAGTCCGAATTTCCTTGCCACCGACTCCAATGTGTCATCCGACTGAGGGGTATAGGGGTCGCCGCCCGATACTAAAGCAAGATCGACTACATTGACATGAACCGCGTTTGAAACCCCGGTCCAATAGACATTCTTTCCCACAACTGTGAGCGTATGCCTGCCCGGGTCGACCGCCTCCCAGGGAATCCACAGCGAATACGCGTACCTGCCCCTGTCCAATGCAGGAGATTCTCCCTTCTGTTCGGTCACATAACGACCGTCGAGATACAGATAATAGGTATCGTTATCGAAATTAATGATAAACCTGTCCTCCACCCAGGATGGGATTGGGGATGTATGGGTATCTACGCGGATGTTCACGTTATCGAAAAGAAAAACCGTCGCCTCGTCGTAGGGTTCGCCGATGGTTAAATCGAAAGTGGCCGGAGGCGGCAGTTGAATATCCACTCCGGGGATAAAATACAATCCCGCCGCTACGGCGACAGCCACGCCTGTCAAGCCTATCAATCCCCCGATGAATACCTGTTTAGTGAATCCCGACTTCAGCATGGTCGAGCTCCTTTTCTTGTGAAACAATCCACAATGGGGTTGTATTCACAAACCACGTAGTTGAAATTGTTATAGCACTATACAGGCTTGGATTCAAGCATGACTTTGGTTGGATTCTTATTGAGCTTGAATGGGGATAAAGCTGGAGGGAAACCAGAAGGTCAGTTCGTATTCAGATTGTGAAAAAAGAGATTAACCTCGTCGCTCAACTCTCTTCCATTTTCCAATTCGTCAATTTATCCAAAGTCGATTTCTCCTCGTCGGTAAGCCGGACGTTCAAGGCGCCCAGGTTTTCGTTCAATTGCGCCACACTAGTCGCACCGATGATCGGGCTGGTGATTATCGGATCGGCCAGAATCCAGGCCAGGGCAACCTGGGCAATGGAGTTTTTGCGACGGCTGGCAATCGCTTCCAACTCAAATAGAAGCGCGAAGTTCTTTTCTGTCATGGATCGCTTGCGCCCCTCGGCGCGCTTGCTTTCCGGCAACGGCTGGTTCTTGCGGTATTTTCCTGTTAAAAAACCACCAGCCAGCGGGCTGTAGGGAATCACTCCGATCCCGTACTCCCGGCATACCGCACGCAATTCCCGTTCAAATTCCTCACGGTTGATCAGGTTGTAATGCGGCTGCAGGCTTTCATAGCGGACCCAATTGTGCTTGTCTGAAGCCCACAAAGCTTGCATAAGTTCCCATGCTGAGTAATTGGAAGCTCCAACGTAACGAACCTTGCCCTGCCGGACGAGTTCATCGAACGCCTGCATCGATTCTTCGATGGGCGTATTTTCATCCGTCCAATGGGATTGATACAAATCGATGTAATCCGTTTGCATCCTGCGCAGGGATCCCTCGACCGCATGGCGAATATGAATTCTGCTCAAGCCTTCATGATTAGGGCCGGTTCCCATTTCGCCCCTCACCTTGGTCGCGAGAACCAGCCGGTCGCGCGGGATGTTGTTCTTCTTCATCCAGGTGCCAATGATCGTTTCTGAAACCCCACCGGGGTTTCCCTCCACCCATTTGGAGTAGATATCTGCTGTATCGAAAAAATTGATGCCTGCATCCAACGCGGCGGAAAGGACAAAATGTGATTCCGCTTCGTTGAGTGACCACCCAAATTGCATCGTCCCCAAGCACAGGGGCGATACTCGCATTCCCGTTCTCCCAAGTTGCCGATAATCCATGGATACCTCCCGGAAATAGCCTACAAATTCGTCAGGTAATGACAGTTTGCAACCGAGCCCTCCCAGGATAAAAATACAATCGACTCTACCGTTATTAACCTGAACACCTTTTTAACCACAAAGTTCACGAAGGGAAATCACCCGCAATAATTCCGCCTTTCATCCTTTTTGTGTGCGGTGCTGCACTGGAGGGTGTTGCCAGGGTACGCACGAAGTCCCGGAGCCCTTCGACACACACAGGAAATATTCCGCGAGTGGAAGTTCGGTACTCATTTTCCCCGGGTGCAAGAGTCAAGGAGTGAGGTTTCCATCGTGTTTAGGCATTTTCCAAATGGTATCGGAAGAGCCAAAAATCCAATGAGTACATGTTTCGACCGATCAGGATGGCTCGAGTTCAATGTAGATGCGCTTGTTGATCGCTCCCTTGCTCTTGTAATCCGCGATGCGAATCCGGCCAACCTCGCGGGTATTGACCACATGTGTCCCTCCATCTGCCTGCAGATCCAATCCTGCAATTTCGACCGTCCTTACCTGCTGGATACCCTGCGGCAGCAGGTTGATCTTGGTGCGGATCAGATCGGGGATCTGGAAAGCCTCCTCCCGGGGGAGGATACGCACTTGAATCGGGCGCCCTTTCTCAACCTCCAGGTTCACTGCCGTTTCGATCGCACGAACCAGCTCTCCGCGCATGGTTTCGAATTCAAAATCCATTCGACCTTTGAGAGGATCCATGTCCCCGCCAGTAACCTGTGCGCCATAATCGCGGAAGACAACTCCGCAAAGGATATGGAGCGCAGTATGTGTCCGCATCAGCTGGTATCGCCGGTTCCAATCGAGCACCGCGCGGACCGTCCCGGAGCGAAGCGGGGATGGCATTTCACGGTCTAGGAAATGAACCACCTCATCCCCCGCTTTCTTTACTTTTTCGACCTTATACGTGTCGTCGCCTGAAATCAAAACCCCTGTATCCCAAGGCTGCCCGCCCCCGCCGGGATAAAAAGCCGTGCGGTCCATGGTAATTCCCCGATTTTGAGGATCGTAGGCCGAAATATTTGCCTGAAACTCTCGCAGGTAGGAATCGGTCTGATAAAGCAACTCTGTCATATGCCCATTATATCCCCACCATTTGGAGATTAGCATTTGATTAGAAATTGACAACCTGCTTGACTTTGATATTTGAATTATTGTATAGTAAACATCGACGGGAAAAAAATTCAGGCACAGCCCAGCTTCGCCGGCCGTGCCTTTTGTTTGTAAACCACCCATGTACCTTGCAAGGAGAGGATATGATCAAAGTTAGCGGTCTTACCAAGGACTACGGTTCCCGCCGCGCGATCCACAATGTGAGCTTCGACGCCCAGCAGGGGGAAATCGTCGGTTTCCTGGGCCCGAACGGCGCAGGAAAAACCACTACCATGAGGATTCTCACCGGTTTCATGCCGCCTACCGATGGCGAGGCGATCGTCGCTGGGTACGACGTGGTTGAGGAATCCCTGGAGGTTCGCAAGCGTGTTGGCTACTTACCGGAGACGGTTCCGCTCTACAACGAAATGATCGTATTCGATTATCTGAAGTTTATGGGCGAATTGAGGGATCTTCCGAATGTGGAAGAGCGGGTGGATGAAGCTTTGGATATGGTGGCTATGACCGATCGAGCCCAGGGATACATTGGGGCGCTCTCAAAAGGCATGCGTCAGCGCATCGGTTTGGCCCAGGCTCTCCTGCATCATCCGGAGGTTCTGATCCTGGACGAACCCACGATCGGTCTCGATCCGGGCCAGGTGGTCGAGGTCCGAGAACTGATCCGCCAGATCGGGAAGGAACGCACCGTGCTGCTCTCCACGCACCTGCTGCATGAGGCCCAGAACATCTGCGACCGGGTGCTGATCATCAACAAAGGCAAGATCGTGGCCGAGGACACTACTGAAAACCTTCAGGCGCGTCTGGTTGGGGCGGAGAGGGTGATTGTGCGAGTACGTGGCGAAGCCGACCGCGAGCTGGGGCTTGTGATCAAGGAGATCAAAGGAGTTCGCGGCGTCGAATTGAAGGATGAAGGCGTCGTGGAATTCGAGTTCGCTTCTGGCAAGGACCTTCGACCGGAAGTCGCAAAACAGGTGATCAAATCCGGTTACGATCTGCTCGAGTTACGGCCTCTCGGCTTGAGCCTTGAAGAGATCTTTCTTGAGCTCACCAACTCGGAACCGAGGCGAGGCAATTGAGGATTACCATGAAGAACATTTGGACCATCGCTAAGCGCGAATACCAGAATTATTTCAACAGCCCGCTGGCGTACGTGATCGCCCTGGCCATCTTCCTGCCCATTGGGATCTATTTTTCGATCATCATGTGGGTCAGTTCCCAACAATCGTTCTATGGTGGACCTGTCCCTGAGCCCAGCCCGATCACCTGGCTATTCGTGTTCCTGTTGATCTTCCTGGCTCCAGCACTGACCATGAGGCTTCTTTCCGACGAGGCGCGCATGGGTACATTGGAACTTCTGCTTACTGCGCCGGTGCGAGATTTCGAACTGGTCGCGGGGAAATGGCTTGGAGCGTTCCTGTTCGTCATGGTTTTGGCAGCCGGCACGTTGATCTTCCCCTTCATCATGAATCAATATGTGTCACCCAATCTCGACAAAATCAAGTTGATCTCATCTTACATTGGCGTGATCCTGGTTACCGCAGCCTTGCTCGCGCTTGGCACTGGGATTTCCGCGATCTTCACCAACCAGTTCGCCGCCTTCTTCGTCACCCTGGGCCTGTACTTTTTCCTGTGGTTCATGGTCAACCTCCCAGCGGATTGGCTGCAAAATGGCGGGGATTTTCTTAACTACTTGAGTATCTCCGACCATTTTTCACAATCGGTGAACGAAGGCACGATCAACCTGGGCGATTTGGTCTATTTTCTTAGTTTGACCGCGTTGGGTTTGTTCACAGGTACCACCGCGATCGAAATCCGGAGATGGCGCTAATGGCAAGAAAAAAGAAGAATCCTGCTGCTCGTTACGCTTTTCTAGCCCTCGGACTGGCCGGACTGGCTTGCGTCTCGACCGCCTTGCTTGGAGCGGCGCGGGGCTTGATCGCACTCGATATGTTTCCGGGTCAGACTGCCGACGCATTGACACTGCCATTGCAGATCAGCCTCGGATCGATCGTGCTCGGCCTCGCGGCCTACGCTTTTATGATGCCGGACACCATTCGACGCTTTATCAGCGGTCGTCAGGCTCGTTATGGATCCAATTCCCTGATCATGGTGCTGGCATTTACCGGAATCCTGATCGTGATCAACCTGCTGGCCTTCCAAAATCCGAAATTCCTGGGGGCTCCCTGGGACATGACCGAGGATAAATCGAATACGCTTGCCCCGGAAACCCTTCAGGCTCTGGCCACTCTGCCGGAAAATGTTAAGGCCACCGCTTTCTATTCGATAAACCTTCCTCGATCCAACGCAGAAGAATTACTGGCACGGTTTAAAGACAATAGCAATGAAAAATTCGATTATGAGTTCATCGATCCCGATCAAAACCCCATTGCCGCACGCGAAGCTGGTGTGACCGGGGACGGGAAGATATTGCTTGTGATGGGTAACCAGAAGGAAATCGCTTCGTTTGTCTCAGAAACCGAACTGACGGAGACATTGATCCGTTTGATCAGCCCCGAGGCACGCGCGCTGTATTTCCTGCAAGGGCACGGGGAGGCAGCCCTGGAGGGGGCCGGCCAGGATCAAATCGGGCTGGCGACCGCCAAGAGGACGTTGGAATCGAAGAATTACACAATCAATCCAATCAACCTTTTGGCCGAAAATCAAATCCCCGAGGATGCGCTGGCGATCGTCATTGCCGGTCCCAAAAAACCGGTTTCAAGAACCGAGGTCATTATTTTGAAGAAGTACCTAGATGCGGGCGGATCACTGGTGATCATGGAGGATCCGCGAATTTCGACGGAATTCGGCGAGTCGCAGGACCCGTTGGCTGAATATCTGGAGCAGGATTGGGGGATTATTCTCAATGAGGACGTCATCTTCGACCTTTCCAGCCAACAACCCCTGAACGCGATCTCCACCTACGCCAACGAACATCCGATCACGCAAAACTTGTCCCAAAATTATTCGGTGGTCATGCCCCAAGCGCGCAGCATCGGCACCTCCCAAACGCCTCCCGAAAACGTTGTACTCACACCTCTCATTTCCACTTCGGATAATTCCTGGGGGGAAACAAACCTGACCAGTGATACCGATCAGGTCGCATATGATGAAGGTACGGATTTGCTTGGACCCTTGAATATGGCGGTGGCCGGAGAAAATACGGCAACTGAAGCCCGCATTGTTGTCTTCGGCAATTCATTATTTGCCTCGGACGAGTTGTTCGATGTCCTGGGGAATGGAAACATGTTCGTCAATTCGGTGGACTGGGGGGCGGAGCAGGAATCGTTGATCAACATCACACCGCGGGATCAAGTCACGCGTATCTTCAGGCAAATTCCTCCTTTCCAGTTCATCATGATCATCATTCTTTCCATCCTGGTGCTGCCCGGCGCGATCGTATTCATGGGCATTTCCGCCTGGCTGGCTCGAAGGAAAAGGGGATGACATGGTGCGACGACAAACTTGGATTCTCTTAATTCTCCTTGCTGCTCTCGTAGGTTTTGCCTATTACTTGAACCAGAATAAAAAGGAGGAAATCGAGACGGCAACACCTGCCACCGGATCTTCTCCACTTTTTGACGAAATCGAAGGACAGGTGTCAAGGATAGAAATCAGATCCGACACAGGCGATCAGGTTGTCATCGCCAGACAGGGCGAATCCTGGATGATCGAGGAGCCGGTCACCGCGGTGGCTGATCCGGGCAAGGCGGAAGCGGCGGCCTCCCAAATCACCGCGCTTCGCAAGCTGAATGAGTATGAAGGCAATCTGGATATTTTCGGGCTGGATCAACCATCTTACACAATAAAGGTCACGTTTTCAGAAGGTGCAGAATCCTCCCTGGAAATTGGAGATATCACACCAACCAGCAACGGGTACTATGTCCGGAAAGATATGGGTAACATCCTGGTCGTAAGCCTGAACGGAATTGAACCCCTTACGGACCTCCTGGCGTCCCCGCCCTACTTGAATACCCCGACGCCGACGACCTCCCCGGCGACCGCCACACCCGAATTGCAGGCCACCGTAACTCCCACCCCGTAGAGGGTTAAACTTAAGGATTCGACGAGAATTACGGCTGCCCTGGGGGCGCAGGAACCGGGCAGCCGTAAAACAAAACCGTTACAGAACATCCGAATCCTCGCCAAGTATTGAAATTCATTCCAAAAAAGTGTATTCTAGTTTAGCGGATCGATCCAATAAAACCATGCTAGCCGGACTTGATGAATGGATGTAGACAAGATTTTGATCGTAGACGACGAAGAAGAATTTTCAGCCATCGCGCGGCTGATTGAACTGGGCCGCCAGAAATCCTACGTAACTCTGGACGACATCCTGCACTTTTTCCCGGAGGCCGAGCAGGACGTAGAGCAGTTGGAGGAAGCCTTTTCAGCCCTCCTGAGCGCCGGAATCCCTTTTGTTGAGGATACATCCACGCCCGAACCCACAGAAGATGAGCTGGTTGCGGTAGAGGAAAGCGGGGAAGCGGACCAGGGGCCTGACCTGGCGCTCGACGATTATCTGGCAAATATCGATACGGATGATACGATTGGGCTCTATCTCAAGGAGGTCAGCCGGGTACCGCTCACAACCGCCGAGGAAGAGGTCCATCTGGCACAGCGGATAGAAAAAGGCCGCAGTGCCCGTGAGGAATTGGCACATGGGGGCGTTGTACCAAAACGCAGGCTGGATCTTCGCCGGCTGATCGAAGACGGCTGGGGCGCGCGCGAACATCTGATCACAGCCAATTCCCGGTTGGTGATCTCGGTCGCCAAGAAATACATGGGACGAGGGGTACCTTTTCTCGACCTTATTCAGGAAGGCAACATCGGCCTGATCCGGGCGACCAAGAAATTCGATTACCGCCGCGGGCATAAATTTTCCACCTACGCCACCTGGTGGATCCGTCAGGCTGTGACCCGCGCAATTGCAGACCAGGGACGGACGATTCGCGTTCCGGTTCACATGGGGGACCAGATCAATAAATTGCTGCGCGTCCAGCACCAACTCACCCAGCGCCTCGGTCGGGAACCGAGCGTCGAGGAACTGGCAGATGCCCTGGATGTGCCCCCAAAGAAGGTGGAGAACATGATCCAGGTCGCCCGCCGGCCATTATCCCTGGAAACTCCTACTGACGACGAGGAAGATTCCGTCCTGGGCGACTTTATCGAAGACGATGAAGCGCCTCCACCGGACGATACGGCGACGTATAACCTTCTGAAGGAGCATCTGGGCGAGGTGTTAAACGGGCTGCCTCCACGTGAAGTGCGAATTCTACAATTAAGATACGGCTTGCTGGACGGACAGGCATACACCCTGGAGGAAGTGGGAAGAAAAATGGGGGTTACCCGTGAACGAGTCCGGCAAATTGAAGCCCAGGCGCTCAGCCGTCTGCGGCATCCTTCCATTCGCCGGAAACTGCGTGATTATCTGGGGGAATGAGGTTACGATAAAATAGAGCGGTCACTTTGATGTGACCGCTCTATTTCTTATGCGTACAACGCTTCTCCCCCGCCTGCGCGATATTTTCTTCATCGCCGTTTACCTGGGCGTCCTGCTGTTTGCACCGCGCATGTTGGCAGTGGATGGCGACCTGGGCCGGCACCTTGCCCTAGGGAATTTCATACTGTATTCGGGGCGCGTTCCGCTGACAGATATGTTTTCATTTACCCGGGCTGGAGAATCCCGCCCGCCCTACGAGTGGCTAACGCAGGTAGGATTTGCCCTTGCAAATCGAATTGCCGGACTCGATGGGGTGATCCTACTCTCTGCCGTCGTAATCGCCGCTGCGTTCACGTTCGTCTATGCGGATTCGGCGAAGCGGAACGCGATGCCAGTCGCCGCGTTGGCGGCTGCATCTCTCGCGTGTGCCGCCTCCAGCCTGCACTTGCTTCCGCGGCCTCATATTTTTACATTCTTATTTCTGGCAATTTGGATCGAACGCCTCGAACGTGTCCGTCGCGCGGACAAAGTTCGGTTGTGGCATTTTCCCTTGCTTATGTTGATCTGGGCCAACGCTCACGGTGGATTTGTTTTCGGCTTCCTGGCCTGGTTGGCGTACACTGGCGGATGGATTTGGGAAACTCTCCGAAAAAACCCCCCTCTCCAAAACGGTAAAACCTGGCTGGTGATCGGAGTCACCTCCATGGCTGCCTCCTTCATAACACCGAGTGGTGGGGGGAACTGGAAGGCCGTACTCAGCAACAATAGCACGTACATCCTGAGTCGCACGGTCGAGACCATGCCCCCCGACCTTTCGCAAATGGGGACATGGCCTTTCGTGCTTCTGCTGACCATTGCATTCGTCCTGTTTTTAGGAATACACCGGAAACAAAATCACAGTCACATCCTCTTGCTGGGTGGATTCGCGCTTCTGGCGCTGTTGATGGCTCGCAACATTCCGCTTTTTGCTATCGTCGCCTCGCCGGTTGTGTCGGAGAAAATCAGCCATGTTCTTTCGCGATATGGGAAATGGGGAGCTATCGAGGAGAACATTGCATCCATAGATAAGTCCATGCATGGTGCTGTTTGGCCGATTGCGGTCGCGGGGGGTATCGCTTTCCTGGTCCTCGCCCGCTATCAGGTTTT
>Ga0194127_10009552_pt1 | contig 10179 bp, 10 predicted proteins | sample TA2KigC100mmetaG_FD_148624 | JGI IMG/M metagenome (GOLD analysis project Ga0194127, IMG submission 148624) | Freshwater microbial communities from Lake Tanganyika, Tanzania - TA2015036 Kigoma Deep Cast 100m | ecosystem: Environmental > Aquatic > Freshwater > Lake | place: Tanzania: Lake... | reverse complement strand
CCATACGGGTTGCTTTCACGCCTTCGGCGTTGGCTTCTTTCGTGGGAATGCCCTCAGCCTCATGGGTGCTCTTGGTGATGACCTGAGTGACTCCGGCAAGGGCCGCAATGATCCCTCCCAGAACAATTACCGCATAGGCCCGCGGTTCATCTGTTGGAAAAGCCTGCATCCATTGGTGAGTGGCCACGGAGAAAAAAACATCGGTGCATCCCAGACGGGCAAGGTATTCCGTTCCGACTTCTTTTAAGGCTAAGAGGGCAGCCACATCCTGAAAAAGGTCCAGGCTCTGGCACAGCCCCATGCTGTAATGCTTGACCCCTTGACCCGCGGCCATGAGCATTTCCAGAACGGCCACGGCGATGCCAATCCCCGGAGGAATAAGAGTTCCGGTGAGGAACCCCGGTTGCTCCCGGTGGAGGCGGATGCCTTTCTCCTGGTAAAATGAAACCAGCCGGTCGACATATTGATAATTTTTAATTCCCTGTTCGAAAGGAAGGTCTTTGGTATAGGCAGCAGTGTAAGAAATGCCCGCGCCTAAAAAAGCCGTGAAACCGGCTGCAAACCCCATCTCGGCCGTAAGCTGAGGATAGGCTGTTCCGGAAAGAACGATGAGCGGGCGCCTTATGGATTCAGATACAAGGCGCCCTAAGCTTAACCCGTGATTGACGAGGGGAAAACCGTTGAGCATGGAGCGTCCGGCGCGTTTGCTTTCTTCAATGCCCCGCTTTGCTTCCTGGAACTTCAGGTTGCGGGTATAGGTGTCTGTCGTTGTAGGAAGGAGATCAGCCCCCCCATAATCTTGCAGCCATTTGAGCAGATCGATGTGCTCATCGACCAGCGCGACTCCCCCGCGGGGCTGGACTAGAGTCCGTCCTTCTTTTTGGGCTTTAACCACTTCCAGGGCATAGTTTTTATCCAGGGGAATATTCCGAAGGTAGTCAACGGTTTCCGATAGCTCGATCTCCCTCCCTGTAGGCCAGAGAGCGATCACCTTCTCCCGCTCCTGAAAAAATTCTTTATCCGACCATCGTAGGTTTTTCAGTTCCATTTTTTCAAGTATTTTTTGGCGATCCGCAGTGCTCGATCCGGAAACCGGTCGGCGAGCAGCCCCACGGCAAAAAGACAGTACCGGGCATCCGTGTAAAGACCGGGGTTTTTGGGCTTCAAGGAAAAGGGTTCTTCGGGAGAAAAAAGCATCTTCTGCAAGAGGGCGCCGGCCTGAGGATGATGGATAAAGATTCCTCCAGTACCGATGAGATGTTCTATCCCTGTCAGGTCTTTGCCATATTGAAGATAAAATTGCCCCTGGGGACCCCAAAGGGTCTCGATGGTTCCAGCATGCCGTTCCATGGCAGCCTGGGCCGCGCAGCTGGCCAAGGCAAAATCAAGGTCTAACTCTTCCGCGGATTGCGGGAGGAGACTCACGTTTTGGGAAAGGGCTTCTAATTTTTGGGGAAGCTCAGGATTTGGGAAATGAACATTTCTCAAGAACCGTCCCTGGCCGCATATCTTGAGAATCGATGCGGCGTTGTAGCGGATACCCAAATCTCCCTCCACTGTGCGTTTGGCCAGTGGCTCAGGGAGCCCTTTGCATACAACCCCGGGCTGAGACGGATTTCCCCGGCCGATGGAATGAACGTCCGTGGTGGCGCCTCCTACGTCCACTATCGCCAGATCGCCAAAACCCGGTTCTGTATCCGTTCCCTTGGCTAATAGTTGCGCGGCGCGCAGCACTGCCGTGGGCGTGGGCATGAGGATGCTCTCTACGAACTCTTCCGCCTTCTTGAGGCCTTTGGCTTTGATGATCCGCTGGATGAATACCTGCCGGATCATCTCCCGGGAAGGCTCGACATGGATAACATTGACTTCAGGCATAACGTTGTCTGTAACAAGGGAGGTCTTTCCACCCGTGGAGAGAATAGAAAGGACTTCATCCGTTGCCGCCTTATTTCCAGCGACAATAATTGGGCATTGGATGTTGCTTTGTGAAAGTTTCCTGGCGTTCTCAATGATAACTTCTTCGTTTCCCCCGTCCGTTCCTCCCGCCAAAAGAATAATATCGGGTTTGTTTTCTTCGAGGGCCTCAAGCTCTCGCGCCGAAAGCCGGAAGGAAAAAACCTTGAGGACTTTGGCTCCGGCTCCTAAGGCCGCACGCCTGGCGGCTTCGGCTGAAAGCTCCGGCACCAGGCCTATGGCGACCATGCCCAGCCCGCCGGCAGCGCTGCTACTGGCCAGTTTGCATTCGAAGGGACCCCTCTGTAGGGCGGAGGGAAGAAGGTTTAGGGCGCGTTGCAAACCGACCGTAATGTCCGTCTCAACCGTAGTGCCACTCTGGGCATAGGCCAAAATTTCTTCAGCGGCCAGATCGATGGCCAGGACTTTGGTGAAAGTGCTTCCGAAATCGACGAGAAGAGCTATAGCCATAAAGAATTCAGAATACAGAATCCAGGAGTCAGGGATCAGAAGTCAGAGGTCAGAAGTCAGAAGAAAAAGATTGTTTTTCTATTCTTGATTCTGGTTTCTGACTTCTGATTTCTGACTTCCGACTTCTGACTCCTGGTTGTTTGCCAGGTCTTTTTTCAAATCCTCGATCACTTTTTGGGGGGAGACTCCGGGAGGATAAACGCGGTTGAACTTCATCTCCAGAAAGCGTCTTTCCACTTCTTCCCAGGTCTGCTTACCCACAACGAGGTTTCCTCCTGCGACTAAATGGATGTTGTCCAGGCCGGCTTCAAGACAATTTTCCCGGAATCCGCGGCATTCCATCTCCCCATGGCCGCAAAGGGAAGCGACCAAAATCGCATCGGCCGCCGACTCAATGGCCGCCCGGATAAAGTCCTCTTGAGAGGAGAAAGTCCCGATGTTGGCTACTTTAAAGCCGGCACTCTCCAGGGCATGGGCCATAATCTTGTTCCCCACCACATGGGCGTCAACACCCAGAACTCCGAGGACGACCGTCTTTTTCCTGGTCATTTTTAGGTCCGAATTTCTTTCCCTTTCTTCCTTAAATTTCTGAAAAAAGGCATAACCAGAAGACCGACGGAAATAATCAGCAGGCAGCCGCTCACGGGACGGCGGAAAAAGATCGACCAATCGTTTCGTTCGCCGATCATCGTGGTCAAAAAATAGCTTTCGGCCATAGGACCCAGGATGATTCCAAGGATGAGCGGAGGGATGGGAAGGGCATACCGGCGCATGAAGAAGCCCAAGATTCCAAAGAGCGCCATAAACCAAACGTCCGCCATATCGTTCCGGAGCGCAAAGGCGCCGATGAGGCAGAAGGTAATAATGAAGGCGCCCAGCATGATCTCTGGAACCCGCATTAGTTCCGAGAAGAACCTGGCGGTAAAAAGGCCAGCAAGGATCATGATCAGATTGCAGACCAGCATCCCCACGAAGATGGTATAAACGGCTTCCGGTGTCTTGGTGAAAAGAAGCGGACCGGGTTGAACCCCATGGAGAAGGAAAGCCCCCATCATCACAGCCGTGGCCCCGCTCCCCGGGATGCCGAGGGTAAGCAATGGAATCATCGCCCCCCCGGTTGATCCGCTAATCGCTGTCTCCGAGGATACCAAACCTTCCCATACACCTGTGCCAAATTTTTCGGGGTGCTTCGACACCTGCTTTTCAACCCCATAGCTCACAAAGGAAGCCACCGTGGCGCCGGCCCCTGGAATTGCCCCGACGATTACCCCCACCCCCAAGCCCCGGAGAATGGTATTGCGTAATCCCCACAATTCCATAAAACTGGGAAGCTGGGTTTTAGGACGCGTCCGGGCTAATTTCCCCACCTCTTTGCCCTTCATGGTGAGTTGTTCCAAAACCTCGCCGATGGCAAAGAGGCCAATGAGCACGACCACAAAATTAATCCCTGTCTCCAAAATGCGGGACCCAAAGGAAAAACGCGGGACTCCGTAGATATCGTCCATTCCGATGGTGCCTAATAAAATACCGATAAAGAGGGAGATCAGAGCGCTCCCAATAGACCTGGTTCCGATGACCACGACGCTGGAAAGCCCCAGGAAAACGACTGCAAAGTATTCAGCGGAAGAAAAGGTTAGAGCAACTTTGGCGAAGGGGGGGGAGGCGATGGTCATGATCAAGGCGCTTAAAAATCCCCCGATCGCCGCCGTAATGATGGCCATGCCAAGGGCTTTGGAAACAAAGCCCTTTTTATTCAGCTGGTATCCTTCCCAGGTGGTGGGGATGTTCATCGGATCTCCGGGTATGTTGAAGAGGATTCCGGTGATGGACCCGGCAAAAACTCCTCCACAATAGATCCCGATCATAAGAAGAAGGGCCGGGACAATACCCATCAAATACGTAAAGGGAAGAACCAAGACGATGGCGTTGAGCATCGTGATGCCCGGCAGGGCGCCGGCAAAAACCCCAATGATGAGCCCAAGGGTGATCATGGAAAAATTGAGAGGATCAAAGGTATTGATCAAACCGATCCATAAATAGTCCAGTTGGCCAAGCACAGTAATTACTCCCCATCCCTATCAGATGATCCGAAGGATCCGATAGAAGAATAATGTTAAATCCTCAAAAAACCAATAACCCCTGGGCAAGGGCAGGTATACCACCTTCACAAAGAGGTAAAGAAGGATAATCGTCCCTATGAGAGAGGTCGTCAGTAAATAAAGCTTCTGGCGCATCCCCGCGGCAAACATGAATAGCCAAAGGAAAAAAAAGTTGGCCAAAGGGAATCCAATCGTTTGCGTGGCCAGCACGACACCGAGCACCAGGGCGATAAGATAGATAAGCCTGGGATAATGAACGTCAGGTCGGGAAATCTCGCTCGCCGCAGACCCCGGTCCTGGGGAAGGGGAAAAAGCGATTTCCAGCCCTTTGATTCCGCAGCTGATCATGAGAAAAATCAAAATCGCCTTGGGCCAGAAAAAGGGGCCGAGCTGTCCAGGGACAGAAAAATTATCCATCCGGCCGGCGAGAAAATATAAGAAAAGAGCAACAAAAAAAATCAAAAGAGGGGCCTTTAGCCTCAAAACAAGGTTTCGGCCCCCCTTTGGAGATGGAGTAGAAATTATTTCTTGAGACATTCGTCGCCCACCCTTGAATATTGAGTTATTTGATCATCCCAAAATCTTTCATGAACTTCTCCATGGTTTTCACCTCGGAGGCCACCCAGGAGGGAAATTGATCAGGCGCCATGAAGCTTTGCGGGTCGAGGTATTGGTCCTGGGCAAATTTCTTATATTCGGGTGTTTCCATGGCCTTTTTTAAAGCATCGGCTAAAATCTTGATTCGCTCGGGAGGAGTTCCCGCCTTGGCTACGATCGACCGGAACTGCGGCAGGGTGACGTCCAACTTCAATTCAACCGAACAAGGCACATCGGGGAACGAGGGATTTCGTTGGTGGGCGAAAATGATGAGGGGGCGGAGCTGCTTGGCATCCAGGTATTGCTTAATGTCCCCGGCCTGCTCAAAGAGGACCTCCGAATGGCCGCCCAACGTGGAGGCGTATCTTTCGCCGGGTTTGGGAATCGGAACGGTGGTCATTTTATATCCCTTGGATTCGAGGAAGCGGATAGTGACGTCGTCCCCTGTGCCAAATCCCGTAGCAGCGACTCTGAGCTTCCCGGGATTCTTCTTGGCGTATTCCAATAAATCCTGGATTGTCTTGAAAGGGCTATCGGTTTGAACGAAAAGAAAAGAATCGGCGACCTGGGTGCGGACAATGAAGGCAAAATCCGAAAGTTTGAAGCGCGACTGGCCCGCGGCAATCGTATTCATGGTATCGGCGATGAAGGTCGCAATCGTGTACCCGTCGGGCTTGGCCGCCATCAAATTGGCCATTCCAGTATTGCCGGACGCTCCCGGAATGTTGGATACGGGAAGAGCGACTCCCAGACTTTTCTCGGCCAGATGGCCGATGGTTCGGGCCATCAGATCCGCCCCCCCTCCGACACCCCACGTGCAAATGAAATCAATAGGTCGATTCGGGTATTTCTCCTGGGCCAATACGGCTGTGTTCATCATCAAAAACAAACCGATCACGGAAACGCTTATCACCTTCCATAATTTTTTCATACCCTTTGCCTCCTTTTCCTATTTGGTTATGATGGATCTGTGGGACCCATCGAGTTTAGGTGATCCGGACGTAAGTCGAGCTGGCTTTAGGTAAAAATGCGACTCGCGGCGGTTGTGCATACTTCGATTGAATGGACTGCAGAGCCTGAGTAACACCCTTCACAGATCGAACCATGAGATCTTCACCCACATCTGGCTTGAGGCTGGAAACCATGTAGACATCTGCCTTTTCCAAAGAGCGGGCCCAGAGGAAAGCCTTATGCGCTCCCATTCTGAATGGTTCTTCCTGAAAACCGGTGATTACCTCCTGAGGGCTCCGGTACCTCTTCATCTCTTGGTAAAATATCTCTTCCCCGTGGCCATCCGGGCATTCGGCGACAAGAATGATGTCTCCTCCCTTTCGGACCAGAGGAGTGGCGTGGGCCAGGCCTTTCTGCGCCTGATAGACGTTGATATCTTTGGGGTATCCACCGGGGGAGGCGATGACGATATCATATTCTTCATGGACGTTGATTTCATAGATGGTTCGGCAAAATGCGCTCCCTTTTGCTTCGACTTCCACCGGGTCTCCGCAAAAAGACTTGACCAAACGGTTGGTTTCGTCCAGCACAACGTTGAGAACAAAATGAACGCCCATCATTTTTCCAATCTCTTCGATATCCTGTCGAACCGGGTTGTTTTCAACCTCCCCCACGACAGCCAGGGGGTGGAAAAGCAGGGAGTGGTTGGCTTCAATGGTCTTTGCTCCGGCCAGACCGACGGCCGCGCATTTTACGCCGCCGGTGTAGCCCACAAACTGGTGAGGATCAATGAGCCCGACAGCCACCCGTAAATCCGCCTGGTAAAAAAGGGGGTGTACGAAAATAGGGGTTCCCCGGGAAGTTTTTCCAAGGAAGACGAGGTTAGAATCCTTGGCATCGTGGGCCAGCACCAGGTATTGCTCCAAAATATTCTGGGGCAAGAGATTCGGAAAACGTGAAGAGGGCAGGGGAGGGTGAAGACCGGAGGCAATGAGGAGGGTGATCTTGGATCTCAAAATGCCCATGTCGGATAAGTGCTTCAGCAGGATGGGCAGGATAAATCGATTGGGAACCGGGCGGGTTTCGTCGCTTATGGCAATGGCTACCGATTGAACCCCTCTGAAGTCCGTAAGCTTCTTATTTCCCAGAGGGTTGTTCAGAGCCCGTTCTGCTTCCTGGATTGGATCTGAGGCCGGGGAAATTTCTTTTGGTCGAAGAACATCGATTGACCAGCCCGCAGGAATGGAAAAAGAAATTTTCCCCTTACCGTAAAGGATTTCCATGGTTCCTTCTATAACAAGACGCCAATTTTCCGTCAAGTAAATTACGTTACGACCCCGCGCTTTACGGGGTTAACTCGATTGTATAGGAATTTCTTTATTAATCCGGCAAGGGCTAAACCCTTGCCCTACGAGCTACAAATCATAAACTAACGAACCACACAACGGATAATCTTTCCAATCCCCAACCAGGCCTTTTCTCACTGGATTATTGAGAATGTATTTAGTAGCCCCATTAATATCTTCTTCCTGCCTCAAAAAGTGGTCATAATATCGTTTCTGCCAAAAAGACTCATCAAGGCCAAAATTAAATCTTCCAATCCTTGTGCATAAACTTTTAAAACCACCCACAAAGGACGGGATAGAACTACCCTTAGAAGCACTCAACAATAAATGAACATGGTCGGGCATGAAACAGTACGCGAAAATGGGAACGGTGAACTTCTCTGCTTGCTTAATAAGAGTTTCGATGCAGGCCTGTCCGAATTCAATTCTCTGGAAAATAGGGATATTGTGTCGAGTGCCAATAGTCACAGAACAGATCAATGTAGGGTTATAGTATAATGAAGAATCAAGGCGAATTTTTTTCATGATAAAAATTGTTTCAAGTTATTAACACCCCCACCCTAACCCTCCCCCATCCAGGGGGAGGGAATTTTGGATCCCCCAGTATCTCCCCTCCCCTGGCGGGAGGGGGATGGGGGGAGGGGGACAAAAAAGCAAATTCCTATACAATTTAATTATCGTAGGGCACCCCTTTACGGGTTGCCAACCATATTCTCGTAGGGCAACCCCTTGCAGGTTGCCAACCATATTCTCGTAGGGCACCCCCTTACGGGTTGCCAACCATATTCTCGTAGGGCACCCCCTTACGGGTTGCCAACCATATTCTCGTAGGGCAACCCTTTACGGGTTGCCTATTAATCCGGCAAGGGTTTAACCCTTGCCCTACGCTTTTTATCCTACACCTTTACCCCGCCCTCTCCTCCGAAGGTGTGAAAAAATTGGAATTGAAGATAGTTCCCTTCCCCTTGTGAGAGGGGATTAAAGGGCGGGGGAGAGGGGAAGGGTGAGGGAACGTAATACACATCCTCAAAATTCATTTTTCTTTCATCCGGCTTTCTTCGTAGCCAAGGGACATGTTATACAAAGCCCGGTCGAAAAAGAGAATCACCCGATTATTAAGCTCCATGGCTCGGAGCAGTTCGTAGGCGCTATCGTAGAAACCGGAATGCAGGATGAATAACCACAGATGGCGGCGAAAGAGGATAAAGGAGTAGATCAATTCCGGGAGAGGGAACCCTTCCTGGTAACGCTCCTCCCCGTATTTCTTGTAATATTTTGCGGTTTCTTCCTTGGGAGTTGCAATACTAAGCCAGTGGCTTAGGTTTTTATACATGTTACTCGCCCGTTCGAAAAGGAAATCTTCATTAAAGGTACGATAGAACGGGGTCTTGACGTTCACCTTTACATCCTTTAACCATTGTTCGGCCAGCTTATCCGCGTTTTTTTCGATCAATTCCACCAATGATTGAGAGATCATCTTTTCCTCCCTTGTAAAATTTCTGTAACCTTGCGCTACTCTTTTTCCCCAACCTAAGCCGGCGTAGCCGGAAGCAAAAAAGGTAAATAAGGAAATTCGAAATTCGAATATCGAAATCCGAAACAAATCCAAAATCCAAATGTTTAAAATTTTAAAACAAAAGCTCCGTTTCTAATTTCGGATTTCGTACTTCTAATTTTAAAGCGATTCCTTTTATTAAAATTTTGTTACCAATTTAGCGGTTTGATCCGCCCCAGGCGGACCAGAAATCCCTCCCGTCCTCCCCTGCCTGCCGCAGGCAGGCTTTTCCAAAGGGAGGAGAGGTTTTTTATTGGAATTTAAAAGATTCAGCCTTTTCCCCCCTTGCCAAAGGGGGATGAAGGGGGATTTGACAGCTTTTCAAATGGCTAAACTGTTACAAGTATTTTTACCATCTTGCGCACTATCTCCCATGTAAGCGTCTGACTAATATCCCTTAGTTCTCAGGGAGAATAATTTTTTTCAAGCCTGACTTAAAAGGTTTGGCCACGATCCCTTTTTCGGTGATGATGGCCCGAATAAACCGGTTCGGGGTGACATCAAACGCCGGGTTAAGGGCTTTTACCCCTGGCGGAGCAATGGGTCTCCCTTGCAGCCTGGTTATTTCCAAAGGGGATCTATGTTCAATGGGTATCTTCTCCCCAGATTTTGTGGAGAGGTCGATAGTGGAAGTGGGAGCGGCCACATAAAAAGGGATGTGATGGACATGGCAAAGGCGGGCCAGGGAATAAGTCCCGATTTTGTTGGCCACGCGGATAAGGGGACGCCCCGCGGATAAGGGGACGCCCTTAAGATTCTAAGTTGACAAACCTACTTGGATGTGGTAATTGAAAATGCATGCCAAGATTAGCCCGAATCGACGCCCCCGGCGTCTTGCATCACCTCATGATCAGGGGGATCGAACGCCGAAAGATATTCTGGAACGAGCAGGATCGTGAGGACTTTCTGGATCGTCTCTCAAGGCTACTGCCTGAGACTGATACAGCCTGCTATGCTTGGGTTTTTATTTCGAATCATGCCCATTTTCTTTTCAGGAGTGGGCAAGTTCCACTGGCTACAGTGATGCGAAGACTTCTAACAGGATATGCGGGCAGTTTTAATCGCCGGCATAAGCGCAGGGGACACCTCTTTCAAAACCGATATAAATCGATAGTATGTCAAGAAGACACATATCTGCGGGAACTTGTGCGGTATATTCACCTGAATCCAATCCGGGCGGGAATCGTCGCTACCCTTTCAGACTTGA
>Ga0194127_10009549_pt1 | contig 10182 bp, 7 predicted proteins | sample TA2KigC100mmetaG_FD_148624 | JGI IMG/M metagenome (GOLD analysis project Ga0194127, IMG submission 148624) | Freshwater microbial communities from Lake Tanganyika, Tanzania - TA2015036 Kigoma Deep Cast 100m | ecosystem: Environmental > Aquatic > Freshwater > Lake | place: Tanzania: Lake... | reverse complement strand
GGGGGCTCACGACCCGGAACTCGCCGCGGCCGAGCCCGATCTCCTGTCCGAACAGCGTGGCCAGGGCGCCCACGGCCTCCATCTCGCCGGGCGAGGGCTCGTCCGGGACGACGATGACCGCGTGTACCCGCTCCTTGACCTCGGGGTAGAGCAGGTCGGGGTTCGCATAGTCGGACGGGAACTTCGCGAGGTCCGGCTCGATCTTCTTCTCCTCGAACGAGACGTCGAGGCGCGACTCCTTCTCGATGAGCGTCCAGAGCGCGGGGTTGTGGACGTCGTCGCAGAGGTCCTTCAGCTCCGACCGCATCTTGATCGTGAGCGAGAGGACGTTCATCCCCCCCTTCAGGACCTTCGCCGGGACCCGCGTCACGAGCGTCGCGCCCTTCTCGTTCGACGGGTCGAGATGGATGCTCTGGAGCGCGCTGCCGTTGACCTGGACCGTGAGCGACGACAGGTCCTTGCGGAGGATGCTCGAGTGCGAGAAGCGCAGGTCGAGCACGCTGGGATCGATGAAGCCCCAGTCCTCGGACAGCTCGAACCAGTAGTCCTTCGTCACGTAGACGCCGCGGACCGTCGCGTTCACGCCCGCGGCGAAGTCGATCGAGACGGTCCGTGCCTCCGCGCGGCTTCCCGCCGGGAGCGCCATGCACGCCGCCAGCCCTGCCAAGCAGACGGTCCTGATCATCGTCCACCTCCGCTGGCGCGGAGTATATTCTGCATGCCCCTTGCAGGCAAAAGATGAAACGAACGTTCGGGCCGGGCACATCTGGCGCCGGTCCGCGTGGTGTGGCAGACTCCGCGCGATGAGGCGGATCCTCGCAACCCTGCTGGTCCTGGCGGCGCTCGCGGCGGGCGCGTGCGGCGGGGGGGCATCCGGCGGCACCCCCTGCCCCGGATCGGATCGCCCCTGCCGGTCCGACGAGAAGTGCTTCCAGGGCCGGTGCATACCGTACGTCGTAGGGAAGGACCCGGGGAAGGACCCTTCCCCGGACCTCCCGGTCCCCGACCCCGAACCCGGGCCCGAGCCCGGCCCGGATCCGGTGTCCGAACCCCAGTCCGAGCCCGGGCCCGAGCCCGTACCCGAGGCGCTCCCCGAGCCCGTGCCCGAGCCCGACCCCGCAGCCGAGCCCAGCCCCGAGCCGGCACCCGACCTCGAGCCCGAACCCGTCCCCGAGCTCATCCCCGACCCCTCCCCCGACCTGCCCGCCCCTACCGACGCCGAGGCGGACACCCGCGACGCGCCCCTGCTCCCCGACCCGTCCGCCGACGAGGCGGGCCCCTCGCCGGACCCGGGCTCCACGGGTTGCGGGAACGGCCAGATCGACCCCGGCGAGGAGTGCGACGGCAGCCAGCTCGGCGGCAAATCCTGCAATTCTCTCGGGTACTTCGGCGGGGGCACGCTCGCCTGCCGGGCGTGGTGCCGGTTCGACACCACGCTGTGCGGCACGAACTCCCACGGGATCGGGTACGAGGCGGTGCCGAACCTGGCGGTGAAGTCGCCGTGGGAGGACGTCGCCTGGCACCCGTCCGGGCAGTATGCGCTGCTCGTGGCGACGGACGGGACCGTGGCGCGCTACGACCCCGCGCCGGACCCGGCCGCCGCAGGGACGCTCGCGACGGTCGGCTCTCTCGGGTGCGAGGGCACGCGCGTCGCGTTCACCCCGGCAGGCGTGGCGTACGTCACCTGCATGGTGTCGTCCGGGGGGGGCAGGCTGTTCCGCGTCCCGGACGGCGGCGAGACGGCCGTCGAGGTCGCGGCCGCGGCCAGCCCCACGTCCCGGTACGTGTCGGTGAAGTTCGCGCCGGACGGGTCGTTCGGGCTGATCCACGGCCGCTCGAAGACGAGCGCCTACGTGAACTACCTCTCGCGCTTCGACCCCTCGAAGGAGGAGGTCACGTCCTTCCAGGGCTACAACGCGTCATACGCGGCCATGGACCTGACGTTCGTCGGGGAGGCGGTCCTGGGCGCGTACGGGATCGGCGCGGTGCTGATCCACAACGGGCCGGACCCGAAGCTGTGGCTCGCGATGAGCGGCGAGTTCTCGGACATGGACGGCGGGGCGGGGGGGAACTGGGGCCGGACCGCGTGGCGTCCCGGCGGGCAGTACGGGTTCGCGGCGAACTGGTCGTCCGGGACCGTCTGGTTCTGGACGGACCAGAAGTGGGACTACATCTTCGGGCTGCCCGGGGTCGGGAACGCCACGACCGACATCGCGTGGAGGCCGGACGGCAAGCGCGCGGTCGTCACTGGCGACTCGTGGAACGGGACCCAGTACGTGCTGGAGCACCGGCCCAAGAGCGACCTGTTCGACAAGGACGCGCCCGACTTCCTGCAGTGGCCGCTCGGCGGGTGGGACGTGCAGCCGTACGCGGCCAAGTCGAACACGAGGCTCGAGGCCGCGGCCTGGCGCCCGCTCGCCCAGTGCGACGAGGGCCTGATGGTCGGCGGGCCGAACATGCTCGGATACGGGATCGTGGTGCGGTTCCGGGACTCGGACCCTCACGACTGCGGGCCGTAGCGGCATTACCCCCCCGCGCCCGTCCCGTTTGTTGCCGGGCGGGCCGCGGCGGCGCTGCGGCGGCGCCGCGTTGCGCGCGAGTGCCGGCGGCGCGTTCGCGCCGCGCCGGCGTCGCGGCCCGAGGGCGCGGGGGGCTCGAACGGGGGCGTCCGGCCGTGATCGACACACACTGCCACCTCTACGAGCTGCCCGACCCGGCCGCTGCCGTCGCGCGCGCTCGCGCCGCCGGCGTCTGCGCGATCGTGGTTCCCGGGATTGACGCGGCGACGTCCGACGACGCGGTGCGCCTCGCGGCCGCGCTCCCGGGCTTCGTCCTGCCGGCAGCGGGCGTGCACCCGGACGCGGCGTGCGAGGCGGGCGAGGTGGTGGGCGCGGTCGCGGACCTCGCACGCGTGGAGACCCTGGCCCGCACCGGCGCGGCGCGGGCGGTCGGCGAGTGCGGCCTGGACCGGGTCGGCGCGGGCCGCGACCCGCGATCCCAGGAACGCGCGTTCCTGGCCCAGGTCGCGCTGGCGAGGGACTGCAACCTCCCGCTCCTGCTGCACTGCCGCGCCGCGTTCGATCGGATGCTGCGCCTTCTCGAGCCCTTCGGCCCCCACCCGGCGGGCGGGGTCCTGCACGCCTACAACGGATCCGCGGAGGTCGCGGATCGGTTCGCACGGCTCGGCCTCCGCTTCGGCGTCGGCGGGGTGGCGACGCGGCCCGAGGCCGTTCGCGTCCGCGCGACCGTCGCGGCCATCCCGCTCGACCGCCTCGTGCTCGAGACGGACGCGCCGTACATCGGCACGGCCCGCGTGCCGAAGGGCGCGGTCTCGCCCGCGGACCTGCCCGAGGTCCTGGCCGCGGCGGCGGGGCTGAAGGGCATGCCCGAGGAGGTGGTGGACCGCGTCACGGACGCGACCGCGCGCGAGCTGCTCCGGCTGTGAGGCCGGCGGCCGGTCGCACGCGGGGACGTCGCGCAGGCGCTGCGGCCAGGGAGGTCAGCGAGCGCGTCGCGCGGCGCAACGTCGGGCCTTCCGCGTCAGGGATTCCAGTTCCTTCAGCAGCTTGCGGAAGGAACGCGACCGTCGTGCCATGGCCCCCGTGAATGGGAGGCAGTCGGAGAAGTCCGGCTGGTCGATCGTCTCCTCGTACTTCCGGCCCAGCAGCCTCTCGAACAGTGCCTTGCCCTTGCCCTCGACGCGAGTCCCCCTCGCAAGGGTCGCGCGGGCCGGGACCAACCCGCGTCGTTTCAGCCCGTCAAGTGCAGCCAGGAACCACACCTCGTATTCGCGGTTCGCGATCACGACGCCAATCGGAACGTGCGGCGCAACGGCCTTCGCGCGGGCGAGCATTTCGGGACCGAGGCCGGTCCCCGCCGGAGTCCGGCTCCGGGTCGCGCACTCGTCGTCGGCGCCGACCACAATCAGAATCCCTGCGGGCCGGCCACGCAAGGCGATTTCGACGTAGTGCTCAACACCAAGTTCGTGCTCGGCATCGTGCGGACGCTTCAGCGCGCCGCACCCCGCGGCCCGCACTGCAAGGTCGGGTGTGACGAAGTTGCGGAAGTTCCGGTGCCGGAACCATCGGGACAGCAGCCTCGGGACCGCGGTCTGCTCGCCGTGACCCTCGACGATCGCGATGATGCGGTGCGGGACGCTCACGCCGGCAATCCGAAGAAGTCCGGACCGACCTCGGAGGGCCCGTCCGCAGGCCATAGGGCATTGGACCGGAGCAGGCGTCCGACCGACTCCGGGGGCCTCAGGGTCCCGGCGACCTCCGGCGCCACCGCGTAGATACGGCTCACGCCGTCCCGCCAATCCACGATGCGGACGCGGGCGGCCGTCACGGCGGGATGGGTCAGAGCCTCGGGACTATGGGACGTGATGATGACCTGGCACCGATCCAGGCTGGAGTTGATCGCGTCCAGGAGAGTGCCCAGTGCTGCTGGATGTATCGAGTCCTCGATCTCGTCCACGAACACGAGGCTGGGCGCGGAACGCTGGCGCAGCGCCAGCAGGATCCCGAGGCACCGCAGCGTGCCGTCCGACATGTGCCCGGAGGCGAACTCCTGGATACCGCCGGCCACGTCCTGCTGGAAGTAGATGAGGCGGCGGCCGATGACGGTGTCGACTGCATGGACGGCGAGAATCCCAGGGGTCACGGCCGAGAGGTGTCGAACCAGCCACTTCATGACCGCCGGAGCGGATTCGATCCGCTTCAGGACGTCGCCGGCATTGCCGCCGTCCCGCGCCAGCCAGTGGCTGCTTCCGATCTCTGGCTCGGAGCCGATGGTCGCCGGAGACAGGCAATAGGCCCTGGCCTTCCGAATGGTCGACAACGCCGCGGTCCATAGCGGATCCTGGCCCGCGACCACGGGGAGCAGCAGGGCCTCGCGGCTCAACTTCGGGCGAACGTCGGCATTGTCCGAAGAGAACGCCTGAGCCTTCCGGTGAAAGGAAGGGCCCACCTCCGCTCGCAGGAATTCCTCCTTGACGAGGAAGCCGTTCCCGTCATTCGAAGGTCCGACCACGAATCCGTACGCGACCCGTTGGCCCTCGGCGCGAAGCACCAACGCCAGCGCCACGTCGTACGGCTTTCCCGCGCGCTGCCGTTGCCGGATTCCCTGGACCCCGCCCCTCCGCGCGAGCGCGCTGACCAGCGAATCCGTCACGGCATCGCGCAGGAAATCGAGTGCCAGCATCAGGCTCGTCTTGCCGGCGCCGTTGCGCCCGACGAGCACGGTCAGATCGTCGAGACGCAGGCGCGCGTCCGCGAACGCCCGGAAGTGGCGGAGCCTCATCTCCTCGATCCGTGCCGTGGCCATCAGCGGCTCCGTCCTCGCGGTGGACCAGCAATGGAGTCCTAGCAGGGCGGCCATGGGAATTCAACCCGACAAGGCGTGGACCTTCCGTGGTCGATGCAGATCTATGATCGGAAAGCCGTGTTGTTTCGAGATGATCGGGAAGTCCGCGCCGGGTGGCGAAGGCTTCGTGAGGTGCCCTTGGCGCCGGCGTCTGACCGCCTCCGTGGGGATCGTGACTCCCCGAGGAGGTCAGCGACGCGGCGTGTCAACGGGGGGACGCAATCCTCACGAAGTCCGCGAAGAACGGCACGGCGACGTCGCCGCCGGTCGCGCCTCGCATCGGGAGGCGGTCGTCGTAGGCGACCTGGACCACGACCACCCGGCGGCCGTCCGACCCGGCGAACCAGGTCTCGCGCGAGCGGTTCGTGGTCCCGGTCTTGCCCCAGGCGGGCACCGGGAGGGACGCGGCGCGCTTCGCGGTCCCGGTCAGCACGGCCTGCCGCATCATGCCCCGGAGCGTGTCGGCCACGTGCGCCGGGACCTGCCGTGACGGCCGCCGCTGGTGCTCGACGAGGACGCGGCCGTCGTGGTCCCGTACGCGCGCGATGAAGTAGGGCGTGTCGTGCGTGCCCCCGGACGCGAAGGCGGCGAATGCGTTCGCGAGCGCGAGCGGGCTCGCCTCGGCGCTGCCGAGCGCGAGCGACAGGTCGGCGGGCGCGCCGGGGATCCCGAGGGCGGCGAGCAGCTCCACGACCGGCCCCGGTCCGATGGCCGCCATCGCGCGGACCGCGATGACGTTGACCGACTTCGCGAGCGCCTCCGCGATCCCGTAGTCGCGCCCGTCGTAGCCGCCCTCGTAGTTCCGGGGCTGCCAGCCCCTCCCCCCGGCGCCGCGGAAGCGGATGGCCGTGTTCGGGAACGTGGCGCCGGGATCCATGCCTCCGGCCAGGGCCGCGGCGTACAGGAACGGCTTGACCACCGACCCGATCGGCCGTCGCGACTGGATCGCCCGGTTGAACGGCCGCGAACCGTGGTCCTCGCCCCCGACCAGCGCGAGCACGGCGCGGCTTCCCGGGTCCAGCACGACCATCGACGCCTGGGGGCCCAGCTCGGCGTTGACGAGCGGGAGCGTGCGGTCGCCGACGCGCGCCTCGCCGTTCGCGAGCGAGACAGGCAGCTCGCGCGCCTCGCGGCACCACGCCCACGGGTCGGGCCGCCCTCCGAGCACGAGGCGTGCGAGCGAGGCGACGTCCAGCGCGGCGGCCAGGCCGGACGCATCGACTTCCATCACGCCGTGCTCCGGGTCGCACCGGACCACGCGCGCACGTACCGCCCTCGGCGGCGCGGGCAGCTTCTCGATCATCTCGTCGGTCCCGTCGAGCAGGTGCTCGGCCCCGGGCACCCCCGCCGCGATCGCGGCCGCCTCGTCCGCCTCGCGCGTCCGTCCGCCGGCCCACAGCCTGGACAGGCCCGTTGCGACCGCGGCCTCGGCTGCGTCCGATGCGTCGAGGTCGAGCGTGGTCTCGACCGTGAGCCCGTCGTGGAGCAGCCGGCCCTCGCCGAACAGCCGCGTGACCTCGCGCCGGACCGCGTCCGTGAAGTACGGGGCCGCGCCGACGCGCGGGGCGTCGCGCGCGAGCAGCGGGATCCGTTCGGACGCGGCGTCGCGCGCCTGGTCGGGGGAGATCCACCCGAGGTCGCGCATCCGTTCGAGCACGTAGCGCTGGCGGTGGACCGCGCCGACAGGGTTGCGGACCGGCGAGTTGCCCTCGGGCGACGACACGAGCCCGGCGAGCATGGCCGCCTCCGGGAGCGCGAGGTCGGACGCGGGCTTGCCGAAGAAGAACCGGGACGCCTCCTCGAACCCGTAGCGGCCGTGGCCGAGGTAGACCTCGGTCATGTAGATCGCGAGGATCTCGTTCTTGGCGAGGCGCTGCTCGACCTGCCGGGCAAGGAGCAATTCCCGGAACTTGCGCTCGTAGGTCCGCTCCGGCGACAGGAGCACCTGCTTGACCACCTGCTGGGTGATGGTGGACCCGCCCTGCGTGACCTTGCCGCGCCACGCGTTGGCGAGCGCCGCCCGCGCGATCGCGGCCCACGACACGCCCTCGTGCTCGTGGAAGCCCGCGTCCTCGGTCGCGATCAGGGCCGCGCGCAGGGTCTCCGGGATCGCGTCCGGGCGCATGACCGAGGCGTCCTCGGTCGCGATCAGGGCCGCGCGCAGGGTCTCCGGGATCGCGTCCGGGCGCATGACCGAGCGTCGCTCGGTGAAGAACTCCGCGACCACGGTGCCGTCCGCCGCGAGCACCCGGCTGACCTTGGGGACCCGCTCGGCGTACTCCGCGAAGGCCGGCACCGGGGGGAGGGACAGCTCGACGAGCTTGACCACGGCGACCGCGGCTGCGAGCCCGATCGCGGCGAGGCCCGCGAGGACCGCGAGGACCCGCGGCCAGACGCGGCGCCTGGACGTCCTCCTCCTCGGGGCGCTCCTGCGGCTCCTGGTTCCGCGACCGCTCACGAACGCGATTTGACCACAGGGCGCACGGAGCACACAGAGAAGAGCAGGGCGAGGAGGAGGAGGAGGGCAGGGGAGGGCACGGGCGGCCCGTTCGCCGCGCAGCCGCCGCCCCTTCCGCCGGAGGACGCGCCGGCGGTCCCGGACTCGTCGCCCGCCGGGGCGCAGTTCGACTCGCCGTCGCAGTCGGGCGCGGGCGCCTCCTCGGACGTCGCGGGCTCCTCGGGCACCGGCTCGGGCGCGGGGGGGGGCGGCAGCGGGAGGCAGGACTCGACCTCGGTCCGGCACGACTCGGCCGCGCAGGCGCCCGCGACCGCCGCGGCCAGGCCGGGGCCGTCGGAAGGCGCGCCGCACCGGTCCGCCAGGCACGACGCCATCGCGGCGAAGGTGTCGGCCACGCCCGCGACCGCCTCGACGCCGCACGCGTGGAGGCAGAGGCTGTCGCCGGCCGGGCACCCGGACCGGCAGCGCTCGTGCGCCGGGCAGTCCGCGGTCGCCGCGCCCGACGCGAGGCACGGGTCGAGGGTCTTCGCGCAGTTCTGCTGGGCGCACGCGAGCCGCTCCGGGCCCGCGATCGTCCCGGCGGGGCACTTCTGCGCGAGGCACCAGCCGATCCGCTCGTAGTCGCCCTGCTGGTCGAGGATCGTGAGAAGCCCGCAGTCGAGCGCGCACCCCTCGTCGCCGGGCGCGCAGCCCTCGCTGCATCGCACCGCGGCCGAGCAGCTCAGGTGCCGGCACCTGTCGTTGTCGCAGGCGTTGCCCTCGCCGCACGCCTCGTCGCACAGGCAGACCCCGGTCGAGCAGTCGGGGAGCGCGAGTCCGGTCACCTCGGAGATCCACTTCGCGTACGCGTCGACGCGCGTGTAGATGCCGTACCCGGTCAGGCACGGATCGCCCCCGCCCTGGGTCGAGGCGCCCGCGGACACCACGCCCACCACGCGCCACTCGCCCTGCGCCATCTCCAGCAGGCCCGGGCCCCCCGAGTCGCCGAAGCAGGTCCCGCTCCCATGCGGCTCCGTGTAGTAGCTCGGCCCGTCGATCCACGTCATGGGCATGGTCGTCGAGCGCTTCACGCCGGACCCGGTCGCCTTCAGCCCGTTCGACTGGCCGAACCCGACGTACAGGACCTGCTTCATCAGCAGGTCGCCCTTGAGCGCGGCCGTGTTGATCGCGATCGGCGTCGTGTCCGCGTCCTTCTTGAGCTGCACCAGCCCGATGTCGTTCGCGTTCAGCGGGTCCTCGGGGTCGTAGTCCGGGTGCGGGTAGAACTTGGCGGCCTGGTAGAGCTTGCCGTTAGTCGGCGGCTGGTGGCCGCTGCCGCGCGCGTCGGGCCCGATGTAGAACTTCGTGAAGTCGGGCTGCATCCACATGCCTTCCTGGCCCCCGGACGTGACGCAGTGGCCCGCGGTCAGGACCCAGCGCGGGGCGATGAGCGTCCCGCTGCAGAACGAGCCATGGTAGCCCCAGCCGCCGAAGTCCATCACGAGCGCCCCGACCGCGGGCCAGCCCGGCTCGGTCTGCCCGTTCACGATCGCGCCGGAGACCGCGCCGGTCTCCGCGCGGGCCCGGGCGCCGAGCACGGTGCACACCACGATCGCGAGGGTCGTCGACGCGGGGCGGATCGTCGTCACGGGGAAACCTCCTGACTCGGCACGCGCCGCCCTGGGGGCGCCGCTCCGGCAGTATTACAGATCCGGGTGGACCGAAGTCAAGGATCAGCGATCGTATTGCTGCGGGATTCCCGACTCCTGCTGCTTCCGAGACGCGAGACCGCCCGCTCTACTCGGCGTGAGGTGGAAGACCCTTGTACCGCCGGACGTACGCCTCCTGGACCTGCGACGAGAACCGTTCGATCCGGAGCGGTGACTCGGGCGACGGGATCGCGCCGTCGACGCTGCCGTCCGACGGATCCCACAGGACCAGCGCGACCGCCTCGGCCATGTGGGCGGCGTCGTTCACCTCGCTGCGTCGCGCCAGGCGCTCCAGCGTCTCGATCATCGCGCTCAGCCGGGCGGTGGGCTCCGAGCCGGCAACCACGCACGGGCGCGGGAGGACCACCATGAAGGCCACGACTGCGTGAGAAAAGCGGCTGTGAACGGTGGTCGCCTCGGTCGCGAGGTCGTTGATCATGTTCTGCCAGTTCTTGCCGATGCTGTCCGCATCGTTCAACGTCTTGCTGTCGAACGCGAACCTTTCCTGCATCCCCGGCTCGACGCTCGAACTTCCGCGCCGTACGCCGATCCCGCAGCCGCCTCCAGATGCTCCGCAGCGCCCGCGTCTGGTCGGGTGACAGGCCCACGCCACGCCGGAGGATCACCTCGTCGGAGTAGTCGAGTGCGGACTCGATCTCTCCCTGCGATACG
>Ga0194127_10009548_pt1 | contig 10184 bp, 8 predicted proteins | sample TA2KigC100mmetaG_FD_148624 | JGI IMG/M metagenome (GOLD analysis project Ga0194127, IMG submission 148624) | Freshwater microbial communities from Lake Tanganyika, Tanzania - TA2015036 Kigoma Deep Cast 100m | ecosystem: Environmental > Aquatic > Freshwater > Lake | place: Tanzania: Lake... | reverse complement strand
GCCGAGCGCAATATCTGCAGGGCGGCGTCGATTTCTTGCACGTTCGACGCTCCGGTCGACAGAATCACTGGTTTGCCCGTCATCGCAACTTTTTTCAACAGTGGCGGGTTGGTGATGTCGGCCGAGGAAATCTTGAAAAATCGCACCAGCGGATCGAGCATCTCGACCGCGCCCAAGTCGAACGGGGTCGAGACGAATTCGATGCCGCAGGCGGCGCAATGTTTTGCGAGTTCCACGTATTCGGCCCGACCGAACGAGTCGTATTTGGTGAACAGTTCGTACTGGCTCGTCGTCGGTTCTTTGGTCGTGTCCCAGTATGAGGGCGAAAACTTCGAGGCGATCAAACCCGCCTTGTAGGTCTGAAACTTCGCCGCGTCGGCACCGCCCCGCTTGGCCGACTCGATCAACAATTTGGCGTTCTTCAGGCTGCCCTCGTGGTTGACGCCAATTTCGGCGATGACATATGGCGGGTCGGTCTCGCCGACGATCCGGTCGCCCAGTTTCATTTTTATCGTCACTTGGTCGACCCGTCACCGTGCTTTTGGATCAGACGCTGACGATGGTGCTCCATCGCCGCGATGTCGTTCGTCAAGTTGGTCTCGTGTCGTCGATACCGATAGAGCGGCAACTCGAGACGATGAACCCGATGTTTCTTGATGAACCTGAGCCGCAGGTCGGTTTCTTCGTGAAGCAAGAAGGTCTCGTCGTAGAGCCCGATATCGATCAACTGCTCGGTTCTGAACATGACGCCGCAGGCGATCGGGTCGATCAGGCAATTCTTCCGACCCAAAACTTCTTCTTGATCGTCGACCAGAAGATAATCACAGGCGACGGCGTCCATGTATTTGTTCTCGCGCAAAAATTCGTGCAACAGGTGCAAAAACTGCGAGTTGACATAATCGTCGGCGTCGACCCGAACGACGAACGGCGTGCGGGCACGACGAATCGCCTTGTTCAACGAGGCGGGCAACCCGATGTTTTTTTCATTTTCGATCAACACGATTTCATCGATGAATTCGCCCAGTACGGCACTGCTTCGATCGGTGCTTCCGTCGTTGATCACCACGATTTCAAACTTGTCGCGGTCGATCGTCTGGGCGATGAGCGAACGCAGACATCGCGAGATGTATCGCTCTTGGTTATAGGCCGCAACGATCACCGAAATCACCGGTTGTGTCATGACTACCGAACCAGAACTTTCTTCAGCGCCTTGTGCAGACGGGCGGGCACTGTCTCGTCCATCTTGACGACGACGGGCAACGACACCGCCTTGTCGAGTCGCTTGCGCGAGTCCTGAAACTGGTTGCCCAGGTCGCCGCCATGACGAGCGACGAGCTCGGGCATGTGGGTCCAGGTACCGGCGAAATGCCAGGTCACGGCCTCGGGCAAAATCTTGGTCGACAAGCCCTCGGCGACGAGCGCTTCACGGCACTTTTTCGCCGTCGAACCGTCTTCGACGCTGAACACCAACGCGTCGGCCGTCTCGTAAGAGCCGGCCGGCACTTCTCGTGGCGTGATGCCCGGCAGATCTTTGATCGCCGCCCACATCGAATCGCGATTCTTGCGCTGTGCAGCAACAACCGATGAAAGTTTCTTGAGTTGGGCCAAACCCACCGCGCCCTGCATTTCGGTCATCCGAAAATTGAAGCCGCTGCTGGCCCTCGTGTCCTCCCAACGGGGCACCGTCGGGTTGTTTTCGTGACCGTGGTCGTGCCATGCGGCGGCGGCTTTGAAGTCGGTTTCATCTTGAAACACGATCATTCCGCCCTCACCGGTGGTCATCGTCTTGGCGAAATCGAAACTGAAAGCTCCCATGCGTCCCCAAGTGCCCAAGGGCATTTGGTCGAGCGAGCCGCCACAACCCCAGGCTGCGTCTTCGAGCAACACGACTTTGTTGTCGCGACAAATTTTGTCGATCGCAAAGAGATCGGCGGGGGTGCCCAGCATGTGCACCGCGATCACCGCCCGCGTCCTTGGCGTGATCAATTTTGCCAAAGACCGGGGATCGAGGTTGAGCGTGCCGTCGATCTCGGCGCAAACCGGGGTCGCCCCCGACTCGATGATCGCCTCGACCGTGGCGACAAAAGTGAAACTCTGGGTGATCACTTCGTCGCCCGGTTGCAGATCCAATACCGCCAAAGCCACGCGCAACGCCGCCGTGCCCGAGGTTACGGCCAGGGCATGCGGCACGCCCAATGATTTCGCGAAGGCCCGCTCGAAATCCCGAACCTTCCAACGATCCTGTCGAATCGCGTCGAACGAGTGCCTGAACAACACTCCGCCGTTGTTGAAAATGTCGTCGACTTCGGCCTGTTCCTCGGCGCCGATCAACTCGTATCCGGGCATGAATAGATTTTACCCAGGGATCTCTACATCTTCTCGAACAACGAGATGATCCTCGCGTCCGTGAGCGTCGCGCGAAAGTTCTCGCCCAACGCGTTCGTCAGGGGTTTTTCGTGCTTGATCGTCGCGGCGATCAGATCGGTGCGAAGTTGGTCGGTGAGATTCGCGCAAACATTTTTCGGCAGGGTCACCTTCTGCTTTTCGATCATCTTGCGAAATTCGGCATGGGCCCCGGGATAAAAATCTTGCATCGCGTTCAAGACGATGCAATTCGCCACGCAATGATGCAACCCGAAAACCACGCTCAACGCGGCGGAGAACGGGTGCACGACGCCGACATAACTGGTGGCGATCGCGCATCCCCCGAGGTAACTGGCGACCATCAGGTCGCTTCGAAGTTCGTCGTTCATCATGTCGTCGCCCAGGAAAACCTTGCGGCACAGGTTCACGGTCTCGCGCGAATAGGCGTCACCGATCGCGTTTCGATATGAACCGGCGAGGGCCTCGATGCAATGAATGTACGCGTCCATGCCGGTGTAAAAATATTGGTTGCGCGGCACGCTCTTGGTCAGACTCGGGTCGAGCACGACATGATCGAACACCGTGAAATCGCTGTTCATCCCCAACTTGAGACCCGTGTCCAGATTCGTCATCACGCAGGTTCGCGTCGCCTCGGAACCCGTGCCCGAGATCGTCGGAACACCGATCTTGTGCACTCCCGCGACCCGCACCAAGTCCCAGCCCTGGTAATCGGCCGCCCGACCCCCGTTGGTCAACAGGTTCGAGACGGCCTTTGCGGTGTCCAACGTGATGCCGCCGCCAAAGCCGACGACTGTCGCGGGTTTGTCGTGACCCGAACCATGCAACTTTGCCACCAGCGCGTCGATTCCTTGGGTCGTCGGCTCGTCGACGGTGCCGACGAATTGAACCGAGTCGCCGGGCAGTGCGCCAAGGCTCGACGCCGTATCTGTGATTTTCTGAAAATAGTCGTCGATCAAGAACACCGCGTGTTTGTGGTCGTCGGTTCTTCGTGAGGCGACCAAATCTTTGACACCCGAGACGGCCCCCTGACCGAACGTGAAGCGGCCGACATTGCGCACGATCTTTATGCCGGTGTCGAGAATAGTCACGCCAGACCGCGCATTTTGTCGAACATCGTCACCGAGATTTCGAACTTGTTGTTGCTCGCCACGACAGTGCACGGGTCGCTGTGAATGTTCTCGACCAGGTTGACCCCTTCGAGTTGAAAAGTTCCGCCAGCCCCGTTGAGAATCGCCAAACCCGCGGCGACATCCCAAAACATGATGTTGTGTTCGGCGTAGACGTCGGCCGCCCCGGTCGCGACCAAACTCAACGAGGCCGCCGCCGAACCGATCATGCGAATCTTGCCGAAGGTCGTGAGAATTTCGGCGAAACTGTTCATCATTTTCGGATCATCGATCGGAAACCTGCTCGGAAAACCGGTCGCGAGCGTGGCCTGACCGCGATCGGCGCGATCAGAAACCGTGATCTGTTTGTTGCCGATGTGGGCGCCGATTCGCGGCCCACCATAGATCGTCTCTTTGGTGGCGAGATTGAACATCGCCCCGAGCACGGGTGTGTTGTCGTGCCACAACCCGACCGAAATCATCGACGGCCCCAAACTTCGGCTGAAGTTGTAACTGCCGTCGAGTGGATCGACCACCCACAACAAACCGGGCAAGTGCTTGCCGGGTATATAGCCGGTCTCCTCGCTGAGAATCGCGTATCCCGTGTTCTTGAGTTCCTTCAGCAACGGCTTTTCCAACAAAGTATCGGCTTCGAGTTTCACCTCGCGACCACCCACCTGCAGGTCGACGATGTTCTTGGCGGTGGCGTTATTGGCGCGCAAGAACTTTTTGCCGACCTTCTCGACGAGCTCCTTGGCCACGACGGTCAGACCTTGAACATCGTTGATCGTGAGTTGGTTCATTTGTTGGCCTCCGGGTTTTCGATCTTGAATTGTTCTCGCCATCCCGGGTCGGCGTAGTAGATCTGGTAAACGAGTTTCATCGTTTGATATGCGTCGTGCGAGGTGCCGCTTTGCACGGGCTCGTCCGCCAGAATGCTCCTCGTGAACTCGGCGATCTCGCGGTCCCACGACGGATCGTCGTGATACTCGAACAGTTCTTCTTTCGGATCACCATTGTCGTGGTCGGGATCGGCGGTGACCAGCGTCATGGTCTCATTGCCGTAGCTCTTTGATCCCGAAAGAATGCCGCGCAAGATCACGCCGCCACGCTGCATGTTGATGTCGAGACTGAATTGGTGACGCCATTGCGTCGCCGAACTGTTGAGCATCGCGACCACCCCGTCGGCGGTGCGCATCAGCGCATACGCGTTGTCTTCGACGTTGTAACCCCAATGGCCGTTCGAGATGAAACTCTTGACGTCGACGAATTCTCCGGCGAACAGCCGCATCAAGTCGACCATATGGATGCCCTGATCGAGCAGCACGCCCCCGCCGGCGACCTCGCGCTTTGCCCGCCAATCGGCTTGGTTGAAGGTGATCAACTTCGACTTTCCATAGACGCCGCGGATGTTGATGATGTTGCCGAATCGACCCGAGCGAATGATCCTCAAGGCATCCTGCACCGAATCGTGATAACGATGGTTGAAGCCGTACATCAGGCGCGATCCCGGGTTCTTCTTCTCGGTCCGCATCACACCGGCGATGTCGGACATGTCTCGACCAGGCGGTTTTTCGCAAAAAACGTGCAAACCGAGATCTAATCCCGCGCGGGTGACCTCGGCGGCGATGTCGTTGGTCATGCACACGATCAGTACGTCGAGTTGCTGTTGCAACAGCTGTCGGTAGGTTCGAAAATACGGCACGCCATTGGGCAGCACACCGTCCTGGTGAAAAACACGGTCGCAAACCGCAACGAGTTTCAGGTTCGGGTGGCGCTCGACGCAGTCTCCCCTGCGCTTTCCGACGACACCGTAGCCGGCGATGCCGACCCTCAACTCGTCTGTCGTCATCTTCTCAGTTTAAATTCTGCGTCACTTCGGCGCGGACACGCTGTGGTTCAAGAAAACCGTGTCGACTCCGTAGGCGATGAAGGTGTAGCCCTCGCGCACCCGTTGATCAAGCATCTTCGGGTCGGGCTGCACGACATGAATGCCGCACGGTACCTTGTGTTTCGCGCAGAGTTCGAGCATCTTTGCCAATGCATCTTTGTATTTCTTGTTCTCGAAGTCTCCGGTGATCCCCATCGAGGCCGAAAGATCGTAGGGGCCGACCATCACCGCGTCCAGACCCCTGACCTTGATTATCGAGTCGAGGTTGTTGACCGCATCAACGTGCTCGATCTGGGCGATGACCAACGATTCCTGCGACTCGGGCATGTAGTCGTCGAAGTTTTGGCCAAAAAGATTCGCGCGCTGGAACCCGACACCGCGTCGACCCCGGGGCGGCCAATGGCACTCGTCGATGATCGCCTGAATTTGTTCGGCCGACGAGATCATCGGAACAACGACGCCGGCGGCCCCTTGATCGAGTGCCTGTCGACAATTGATCACCGTCGGGCTGGCGACCCGCGCCATGGGCAAGGTGCCGCCCAACTCGAGCGCCCGAAAGATATCGGGCAGTTGACTCACCGAGACGGGGCCGTGCTCCATGTCGATCGCGACCCACTCATAACCGGCGCGTCCCATGATTTCGGCGACATTCGAATCGGCAAGTTGCATCCAGCTTCCGAGGCTCGTCTTGCCGCTTTGCAACTTCGAACGAATCGCACGAACTTTTTCAAGTTTGTTCATTGGTCCTCGATCACCGGGAGTGATGATTAAAAATTTACTGCGAAATGGTGGCGGGGGTAGGATTTGAACCTACGACCTTTGGGTTATGAGCCCAACGAGCTACCGGACTGCTCCACCCCGCGTCGTGTCACTCAGGCTACCAGCGACATGACATAATCGCTGATGCGATGTCTTTGTTCAAAAGAATGCCGAAGGCGAAGCAGTCTGACCTAGAAATCTTGAAAGCCGAATTGGTCGAATTGCGCAACGAACTGACGAAACGAACAAACGCGCTATCGCTGGTCACCGCGGCGACGAACGGACTCGACCAAAAAATTGCGATCATCGACAATCGACTCGCGGCGATGACGACTGAACTGTCGCATCAGCTGCACGAACTCGGGCGGGAAATCGAAACAATCTCAAAAACCACGCAAGGGTCGGCCTCGCGCGAAGCCCTAGAACAACTGAAGGTAAACCAAACCAGGATCGCCAACGAACAAGCGCGCTACGAAATTGCGTTCCGTCAGGATTTGGCCGAGATCGTCGAACAGCTGCGCAAATCCAGATAGCAAATTGTCTGCACCTGATCAGCGACCAATCGACCGTCAATTACCTTCAATTTCCAATCAGCGCGATGGCGCGACTGACCAATTCGCGCGCCTCGGCCAAACGTTGCTGATAAAGCGCAAAGTCGGGCGGCGTGCTTCCGAGGGCGGCATCGGCCTCGGCGAACAGTTGCTCGGCTCGCGCGAGCAGTGCCGCGGGGGTGTTCAAAACCGTCGTCGTATCGCCGCTCGTCGGCAACGTCGTGGTGGTTGCGCCTGCATCTGAACCCTGGCCGGTCGACGTATCTGCCGCCACATCGATCGAGCCGTCATCGACGCGGTCGCCCAAATCTTTCTTGAAACCGACGAACAATTTCGAGATCGCATCGGTCAAACTGTCGGCCATCACGACCTTGTTGTTGTATGAAGCGAAAAACTTGCGCACAAAAATCTGTTTTGCGCTCGGGTCGTCAGGGCGCACAAACAGGGGTCGAACATAGACGAGGCCCTTGCCGACATTGATGATCTGCAGGTCGCCATAAATTACGCGCGACCCTCGTTGATCGAGCAGGGTTATTTGTTGCGAGACGACGGGGTCGCTGCCGATTTCGGCCGCCACGGTCGCCGGGCCCTCGGGCAACGGATCACCCACCTTGTAGATGGTCAACTGTCCGTAAGTTTTCGGGTCACTGGAAACCACCATGAATGCCCTAAGTTCTTTGCGGGCGTTGTCGGCGGAGAACGGAACAAAAGGCCGAAGCATCGAGAAGACTCCCGAACCCAAGGTCGACCGCGGCTCGTGGAACATCGTGAAGTACGGCTCGAATCGGGCCACACTGGCATCACGCACTTCGCCGGTATTGGCGGCGTTCAGATCTGATGTGAAATCACCGGAGGCGACGACGCCGGTCACACCCTCGGGTTCGATGGCCGGTGCCTGGGCGACGCTCCACGCGGCGTTGCGATTGAAAAACATTGTCGCGTCTTCGAATTGGTAACGCCCGTAGATATTCGTCTGAACCCTGAACAAATCCTCGGGATACCTGAAATGGGCAACGAGCTCTTTCGGGGCCTGGTCGACCGAAGTGAACAACTTCGGGAACACTTTCTGCCAAGTTTTGATGATCGGATCGGATTCGTCGACCACATAGAACTTCATCGAGCCGTCATAGGCGTTGACCGTGATCTTGACGCTGTTGCGCACGTAATTGAAATTCGTGTTCAGACCGCTGCCGAGCGTCAGTTGATCGATGTTCGCCTGCTGGGCGTATGGATATTTGTTCGTGATCGTGAAAGCATCGAGAATCCACTCGACTCTAGAGTCGACCACGATCGGATACGGGTCGGCATCCAAACGCAAGAACGGGGCGACCTTGGCGACTCGGTCCTTGATATTTCGCAGGAACATGATCTGCGATTGCTCGTCGACAAGGGCCGAACCGAACAAATTGAACTCGCCGAAGTGCACGGCGAACACGACGCGTCGAACCAGGGACGAAAGCTCCACGCCGCCTCTTGCCGAATACTTGGTCGCCTTCGCATCGGCGCACGCCTGCTCGACTTCACCGGTCTTGACCAGCGCGTACGAATCAAGGCCCTCGCCAAAATAGAGCTCGGGTCGATCGGTCTTGATACTCGTATATATAGGACGGCCGTCCAAAGTCACCTGGCTGGCCGGGGCGACGATCAACCCGCAACCGTGCGTATACAAAAGATGTCGCGAAACCCAGGTGCGGTTGGGAATACCCGCGGTGTTGAGCTCACGGGCGGCAACCAAAACTTGTTGCTCTCGCCCCTCGATCACATATCGATCTACATCCAGGTCGCGAATCGCGTAGAACGACGTCTGACCTTCATCCAACACGAAGCGATCCTGCATCTGCAGCGGGTCGAGTTGACGAACATCCTTGAGCGGTTCGATGTCGTTGGTTACGTCGGCCGCCGAGATCGGCTCGTATTCGACATTGACGACTTCGACAGAATTTAAACCCATCGCCGACTTGGTTGCATCGAGGTTTCGCTCGATGTAGGGAAGTTCTTTCGTGCTCACGTTCGGCTGCACCGAAAAACGCTGCACCACCGCCGGATAAATCTGTCCCGCCACCAAGGCCACGACGATCCAAAGCAGGGTCGCCAAAACCGGCAACCGCCAACTCTTCTGCCAGACATTCCACAAGAACAGCAGCGCCACGGCGATCGAAACCAGAATCATCAAATTCGTGGCCGGCAATTGGGCGTTGACATCGGTGAAAGTCGCGCCTTGCACGACACCTCGGGTCGAAATAGTCAGATCAAATCGCCCGAACCAACCCCCCACCGCCCGCGAAAGGGCGATCGCCGCGAACAAAACCGAAATGTGGGCCCTGGCTTGCGGGGTCACATGGCGGCCTTGGGTCTGCAATTGAATCGCACCATTCAAATAGTGGGCGATGAAGGTAACGAGCGCGACGAGAATCAGAGCAGCCAGCGACCAGCTGATCAGAAACTGGATGAACGGCAGTCGAAAAACATAGAAGCTGACGTCGCGATTGAACAACGGGTCTTTGACGTCGAAATATTCGGCGTTCGAGAACAAAAACCAGTCCTGCCATTGTGCCGATGCGGGCAAGCCGACCATCAAACCAAGCAACAGCGAAATGACGATTCTCACCAGCCACCGTCTCGAGGCCACGAGTTGTCGATATCCGGCAAGGGCCCGTTGTTCGAGCGAGACGGGCACATCGGTCGGTGCCAAGCGATCGGCCAGCCACAAGTTGAGAACCATGATCGAGGTGAAAATCAGCACGAACACGGCGCCCAACACGAGTTTCGTGGTCAAGACACCCCAAAACACATCGGTTCGTCCGACGACGTCGTGCCAAAGAACGTCGACATAAAAACTCGCCAGGCTTCTCACCGATACTCCGCCGACGACGAATACCGCCAGAATCACCAACCAGACTGTTCGTCCGCGTTTGAAGAAACCGCGCCGAAAACCACCCCTCGATCGCGGGTTGCGTGGATTACGGGGCAGGTCGGAGGGGTTCCGCACGGGGAAAAGACTATCTTGGCACGGGAATCACAAGACACTTACAACCCGAATGAATCACGGGATGTTCGTGTCCTGTGGGGAATTTTTCGCCGCACACAACTTCACCGGCAAGCGAGTTGTCTTCGGCATCCGCGCAAGGCGGACCGTCGGGATCGACCATCCAACAAATCTTGGTTCCCGACTCGAGAACCAGATATGCGCCGCGACTATAGGCGAGACGCGAAATATCTCCGACAATCTTGTCGACCTGTTGCATTTTCCACTCTCGATAGACACCGCGGATGAGAGTCGACATTTCAGCGGCGTCTCCCGCGCTCGTCTCAACGCACTTTTGGATTCGTTCACGAAGCGGATACACGATTTCATCGGCAAGTTTTTTGGCCATCACCTGCATCACCGTCGTGTTGCTCACCTTCTTGCGCAAATCAGACTTGAGGCTCTTTGAAAGCGACTGAGCCCCCGCCATTGCGGCTTCGATCAATTCTTTGCTCGTGGATTCGACA
>Ga0194127_10009547_pt1 | contig 10187 bp, 9 predicted proteins | sample TA2KigC100mmetaG_FD_148624 | JGI IMG/M metagenome (GOLD analysis project Ga0194127, IMG submission 148624) | Freshwater microbial communities from Lake Tanganyika, Tanzania - TA2015036 Kigoma Deep Cast 100m | ecosystem: Environmental > Aquatic > Freshwater > Lake | place: Tanzania: Lake... | reverse complement strand
AAAATCGGCCGCATGCTCTCCAAACTTCCCCCGGGTGTCATCTCTTCCGGCCACGACCGGACCCTCAGGGAGCTCGCTGCGCTCGTGGGGCAATGCGCCTCCATCATCACCGGAGATACGCTATGCCTGCACGTTGCCTGCGCGCTCGGCGTGCCGGTGGTTGCCCTTTTCGGTCCCACCAGCGCTGCAGAGATCGAGCTGTACGGCAACGGCGAGAAGATCGTCGCCGGAGGATGCCATGCCTGTTACCTCACCGACTGCGATGTGACGCCCAACTGCATGGAGACAATCACCCCCGAGGTCGTCATGCGGGCGATGCTGGGCCGGCTCGGCATCGAACCTCACGCCCCTTGAAGTCGCTTTTTCGGGGCAAGATTTCTCAGCAGGGTTCAGCGTTTCCGGGAAGATCTTCTTCTGCCGCTGCGGCCTTCAATCCGACAAGATTCCGGATGGGGTTGTAGCGTCTATGTCGCCGATCCCGACAAGTGGTTCCCGAGGAGCATGCCGCCGTCGATGACGATTTCCGTTCCCGTCGTGTAGCTGGAGGCCGCCGATGCCAGGAACAGTGCGGCGCCGGCGATCTCATCCGGCCGTCCCATGCGGCCCGTCGGCAAGATCCTCTCCAGGGCCGCCCTGGCCTTTGTGGCCTCCTCGGGAGGAAGGTGCGCCCAGTGCGAATTCATCATTTTGGTATCGATCGGTCCGGGGGCGATGGTGTTCACCTGGATGTTGAACGAGGCAAGCTCGCTCGCGAACGCCCTCGTGATCATACGGACGCCGGCCTTGGAGATGGAGTAGACACTGACGAACGGCTCGGGATTGAAGCCGTCGACCGAGGCGATATTGATGATTTTCCCGCCACCCTGGGCCTTCATGACATTGGCGACAGCCTGGCTCGTGAAATAGACCCCCTTGAGGTTCACGTTCATGATGGTGTCCCAGAGGCGCTCGTCCGAATCGAGGACGGTGCCCATCGCGGGGCTGGACCCGGCGTTGTTCACGAGGATGTCGATTCGACCGAACCTCTCCACCACCGTATTGACCATCCGCTGGATCTCGTCCATCCGGCCTAGGTGGGCCGGGAGGGAAAATGCGTTGCCGCCGAAGGCCTCGATCGCTGCCGCCGTTGACTCCAGGTCCTGAGCCTTGCGGCTGGTGACGACCACCTGTGCCCCGGCCTTGGCGAAGCCGAACGCTATCGCCTGGCCGATCCCTCGACCGCCGCCGGTCACGACGGCCACCTTGCCGCTTAGTGAAAACTGGGATAGATCAAACATGATTGAATTCTCCTCTTGTCATACTGGCAGTGAATCATTTCCAGCGGATCTTGGGCGCCCTGCGTTCCGGCACGCGAAAATACCTTGGTTTGGGGTAGCCCAGCATCATCGGGTAATGATGGGGGTGATCTTCAGGGATCCCCATCTCTTTTTTCAGTTGCGGCGAGGAGAGTATCGCCCCCTGAGCCAGTCCCGCCCAGCAGGTCCCCAGACCCATGGAGGTTGCCGCCAGTTCGAAGTACGACAGGGCCAAGGTCACGTCCACCAGTCCATTGGGATCCGTTTTGGGTGCTGAGGCGACCACCGCGACCGGGGCATCCCGAAGTACGATGTCATGACCGGCATCCCAGACGGCCACGATCATCGGCATGTACGGCGCATAGGCGGGTTGCGGATCTTTCTGGAGCACCAAGCGCATCCAGTCCACCGTCAGTCTGGATAGCTCCTTGATTTTTTGTTTGTCCCTGAAAACCGTCCATTCAACCATCTGAGAGTTGCTCCCTGTCGGCGCATACCGGGCAATCTCGATCAATTTCGTGATCGTCTCTTCTTCCACCGGTCGGTCCTTGAGAAACGAGCGGATCGAGCGGCGGGAGCGGAGAAACTGGACGGCCTGCGCCTCGCCAATCGTCAACTCCTCCCGGATCGATGGGCAGCTTTCGAGCGGAACCAGGGTATGGCTGAGCGCCCCATGCGGGCAGACGGCCACGCAGTGCCCGCATTGGGTGCAGTGCTGTTCGCCCCCGGGAACCATTTCGGGATATCCTTCCGCAGTCCTAAGGTGGATGATGGCCATCGGGCATTCTTTGGCGCAATAACCGTCTTTCCTGCATTTGCTCGCGTCGACAATCAAAAATCCCATCTTTGCCTTCCTTTCAACCCGGATGCATTAAAGCCTGTGGCGCATCATCGACGGCACATTCTTATAGATCTCTCAGATAAGAGGGGAGTTGGGCCTTCTTTTTCCCGGCGTGGGCGCAATGGATAGGGAAGCCCTGGGTCTTATAATCCTTCGGCTGGACCGGAGAGGCGACGCGGCACTCCTCGCAGGTCTCTTTCCGGGAAACCAACGGGGGTTCGCCCTTGCAGGACTCGACGATCCGGATCGCTTTCTTGACGGCCCGGCTCTCGCCTTCGGCCACCAGTATAACCGCCCCCTGCGTGCCGCCCGAGCCGCCGGATGCCACATGACAGGCATCGACCCCGGCCAGGATCCGGAGCGCCTCGATCTCCGTGATCACCTTCGCGCCCGGCATGTGAAGCAGTCCCACCTTCATTCCCATGCAATAGTCGAAGGTCCGCTGGCCGCAATGGGGAACGGCTGCCGTGACCGAAGGGATCAGCTTCTCGAGACCCACCGGCACGATGAGGTTGATCCCGCGGGCTACGATGGTCCCGATCGACCAGCCGATGGGGCCCCCCTCCGGGTGGGCCATGAACACCGCCGCATTCCCCCCGGAATCGACGGCGTTTGCCCCCTTGATGAAGACGGAGCCGCTTCCGAACTCCCGCAGGAGCTCGGACATGGTGGGGGCGGGGGGGACGACCTCCCCGCGATTCAAGACCAGAATCGGCCCCTTTTCCTTTCCGGGAATGGTGCACAAAACCCCGTTCTGTATGCACCCGGAGAGATAGGAGTCGCGGGCGACCGCCTCGCGAAATCTTTTCTTTCCAAGGATTTCCTCGGCCACATAGACGCACGTGGACCCATGACCGATCACCATCCGGTCTTCTTTTACCGCATGTTTCACCTCGGGAAGAGCAGCCACGGCCTTCCCGATGAGTTTCTTGGATTCGGTGGGTGTCAGCACAAACAGCGCACGCATCAAAGATATCCTCCTGTGTATCATTACAATGTAAAATACACCGGGGCCGAAGAGGGGACTTCTGCCCGGTCCGGCGGTCAGGACGATCTAGCTACCCTCCGATTACTTGAGCCCGGCCGCGGTGATGACCTCTCGTGTGACCTTATCCATGTCTGCCGCAAGCTTGACAAATGCTTCGGGATCGAAGTACTGGGGCGTGGTCCCGACGGAAGCCGTGAATTCGATCCACTCCTTGCTCTCCACCGCCTTCTTCACATGGGCGCTCATCTTGTCGACGACTGCCTTGGGCGTTCCCTTGGGCGCCGCAAACCCCCTCCACATGCTGTAACCCACATCCACCCCCGATTCCTTCATCGTCGGGACGTCCGGCCAGAGGCTGCTCCGCTTCTCGCCGCTCATCGCAAGAACTCGGACCTCTCCCGCCCTGATCTGGCTGAGGATCTCCGCGGGAAGCTGGCTGGAGGCGTCGATCTTCCCTCCCATCAGGGCCGCCACCGCGAGTCCCGTACCAAAGGGAACATGGATGATCGGCGCCCCGATTTTTGAGGCTACGAGCGTGGGCACCAGGTGGGTGACGCTGCCCATTCCCGAATTACCTATCGTCACCTTGCCGGGGTTCTGTTTGATATGCGCGATAAACTCCCGGAAATCCTTCCAGGGTGCGGTTTTGCTCACGGCGATCGAAACCGTCTCGAATCCGACGCCGGCGATGTGTTCAAAGGCGGTGTAGTCATATTTGATCTGCTTTCGGGCGGCCAGGGTATTGATCGCGCTCCCGTACCATAGGATAGTGTAGCCGTCGGGCTTTGCCCTCTGCACCTCGTTGAAAGCGATCGCTCCTCCGGCCCCAGTGACATTTCGGACGACGAGGGGCTGGCCGAGATCCCTTGAGACGATCTCCGCCAGCTTCCGGGCCTGTATGTCGGCCGCGCTTCCCGCGCCCCATGGGTTGACGAAGTCCACATGTTTCTCGGGCCACTCCGCTTTGGCCCCGACGGCGCCAAAGCCCCATGCGAACAGCGTCGTCAACGCGATCAAAACCGGCACCGTCCAGCGGTTTTGAATTCTTCGATTGTTTCTTGTCATTTAATTCTCCTTTCCACTTCCGATGACCGTCGTGGCGTCATCTCTCAAAGACCTGCATCACCCGCCGATCCCCAGCTTTTTTAACGTCTCGGCTGTCGGTATTCCGGTTTTGGGATCCCATCCCATCAGGGTGTAATAATTTTCGATCATCCAATCCCACTTTTCCATGATGTTTACCCCCTTTGCCGGACCGTCCACCGGTATCGAACCATAGCGGGAGGAGGGACGCTCGAGTTCCTTCTTGAGACCGTGCCTGAAGTTGAACACCCTGAGCTGGTTGATGATTCGCTGTCCTAAAGTAAAGGCGTCCTGAAGGGTCCAGTTCCAGCCGGTCACCGCGTTGAAGCATTCGAGGACCATTTTCGGGGCGGGCGATACCAGCCGGCAGGTGCCGACGCAATCGTCGAACTGCCGGATGCCGTTGTACTTGGCGTTGAAAGTGGAGATCTCCTCGTGCGAAAAAGGACTCTTGACCGGTTCCATATCCACCATCTCCGGCTGCACCCCGCCCCAGGTCGCCTCGATGGTGCCGGTGTTGGATAAACAGGTGTCGAACAGTTCAAACCATCGGTTTTTCCCCCGGTGATCATGGCCTCGAGGCGCGGCGCCCTTCTGGGTATAGACGGCCCAGTGCGCCGCATCGCCTCCGATCGTCTGCGACGCCCGCATCACCCCCTCGGCAAGCAGGTTACCGAGAGTTCCCTCCCTCCGGACGATGCGGTTGAGGAGCGCTTTGACCGCTTCGACGTTGCCCCAGGAAAGATCGAGACCGTCGGTCTCTTTGGCGGTGAAGACGCCTTTTTCGAAGCACTCCATCGCCCAGCCGACCACCCAGCTCGCCTCGTTGCAATCGATCCCCAGCTTGTCCACCTCATTGGCGAGCATCACAACGGCGCCCAGGTCCGTGTTCCCGATTTGGGGGCCCCACGCCGAGAGTTGTTCGTATTCGGGCTCTTCCCCGACAAACCCCTTGTAGGGCCCTTCCGTGACGGTGGTCTCCTTGACGTGGGCAAGGCCGCACCGATAACAAGGCCTTGAGCGGATTTCAAAGTGGGTTCTCAAATACTGCCCGCTCATTTTTTCGTGTTCGGGAAAAATATTCGTGGTGTAGTTCCTGACCGGCAGGGCTCCACCGCTGTGGATGGTCGAAAAACTTCCACCCGTGCCCCATTGAAAATACTGGCCGCCCGCGCGGGCTTTGGAAAAATCGAGCATCTCTCTGGCTTTCTCCTTGAGCAACATGGGATTGAACACGGTGAAGGAGGGTTTGGCCCGGTAGGCCACGACCGCCTTGAGGTTTTTTGACCCCATCACCGCCCCGATGCCGTTATGCCCGGCCACATGGCCTTCGTCCCCCGTGATGCAGGCGTAGCGAACCAGATGCTCGCCTGCGGGCCCGATGCCGAAGATGCTGACCTCCTTCTGTTTTGCGCCCAGATCGGTTCGAATCAGACGCTCCGTCTCGTTGACGTCCTTTCCCGCGAGGTGCTGCGCATCGCGCAGCGTAGCCACGCCGTCTTTGATCACAGCGTAGACCAGCCTCGGGGATTTCCCCTGGAATATGATCCCGTCGAACCCGGAGAATTTCAAATAGGCGCCGAAGAACCCGTTCGCCTGCGATGCCCCCGCCAGATTGGTCATAGGGCCCTTCGCCATGATGTTGATGGCTGCGGCCCCCGGAACATCGGTTCCCGCCAGGGGGCCCGTCGTCCAGATCAATCGGTTTTTCCGGATCGTCCCACTCGACCCCCGGAGGAACCTCCTCGGTGAGGTATTTGGCGCCCAGGCCGACGCCGCCCACCCATTTTTTTACGGTGTCCAGACTCAAATCCTCCGAAGAGGTTTTTCCGGCGGTGAGGTCGATCCTTAGTATTTTCCCCGCAAATCCGATCCGCGTCAAATCCGTATCCATGTTTTTTCTCCTTTATTCTGTTGGTTCGGATCAGGGTTTCTACTTCACACGAGCCCGAACAATCGACAACATTCCCTCGTGGCGGCGGAAGAGTTCAACCTCCCCGAATCCCGCCGAGCGAAGATCCTCCTCAACCTCGGTGAAGCGGTAGCTGTTGCCTGCTTCGGTGGCCGACAGCATATTGACGGCAAACAGCGCGCCGGAAACAGGCGCCGTGCGGGAAGGCTCCATAAAGATGTCACGGATGTAAATACGGCCTTTCGGCGCCAGCGCTGCGGCAATCCGGCGGTAGAGCGCCCGGTTCTGATCCGGGGAATTCTGGTGGATGATCGCGCTTACCCAGGCCAGATCGGCGCCCTTGGGCAGCTCGTCGGTGTTGTAGTCACCGGCGCACAGTTCGATACGGCCGGCAAAGGGCGAGGAAGCGAGACTTTCTCGAGCCATCGGAATCACGTGCGGCAGATCGAAGATAACGGCGCGCGCTTGCGGCGCCGCCTTCAGCCAGGCCGTGGTCCACGATCCGGATGCTCCACCCAGGTCCAGCACCACACGCACATCCCCCGGGTTGATTTCCTGAATCAGCTCGTCGGCTACACCGCGCGATGCGACATGCATCGCTTGGATAAAAGAAATCCTGTCCGCCTCTTCACCGCGGATGCTCGGCCCCGGACGATCGGGCTTTCCCGAGCGCACGGTCCAGGGCAATCGCGACCAGTTGCGCAGACAGTTTGCCTGGTGACGCAGCATGGCCAGGACGCTCTGCGGCGATGTCTCACGCAGAAAGGGGGCGAGCTCCCGGGGAATCGCGTATGTCTCGTCGTTTTTGACGATCACCCTTATCGCCGCCAGCGCGTCGAGCAGAATGGTCACCCCGCGCAGGTCGCAATCCGCTGCGGCGGCGACTTCCTCGGCTGTCATTGGCGTCGGTGCGAGCTTTTCAAAGAGCTCCAGATCAACCGCCGCGGCCAGCAGGCAGGGGACCTGGTAGCCGCGCATCATCTCCATCATCGCTTCCCCGTCGCGTGCCTTCATCGATTAAAACCTCCCATGGATCGGACCTCGTTGAGGACATGAACGGACTTGAGTTCCCGCCCGAGGATGTGCCGGATGAGGTGGGAGAGGAGCTGTCGGCTTTCGTCCGCGGAACGTTCCGAAAGCTGGAGACGGCCAAGCTGGTCGACCTCCATCTCGCGCCCCAGAAGCAATGTCCGGATCGTTCCGAGAGAGATGGGGATCGCCTCCAGGCTCTCGGGGCGGCAGGCCATGCAGGTCAGGCCGCCGTCTGATGCTTTGAAACGATAGATTGTCTCTGCTTGAAGGGGGGTTTTACAGATCAGACAGTGGTCAAGCAAGGGGTCGTATCCGGAGAGCTTCAGGAGTCGGATCTCGAAAAAGCGGAGGATCCCCTCCGTTATGGGACCGGTTTCGATCACCTTGAGAAATGCGAGCAACAGCGAGAACAGCGCCTCGTTCTTTTTATCTTCCAGGGTGAACCGGTCCGTCAATTCGATCATATAGGAGGCGCTCAGCGTCTTTTCCAGGTCGGCCCGAATCGCGGGAAAGTGGGAGATCACCTCCGAGCCTTCGATCAGGGCCAGGCTGTCGGGCCCCCGGCTGGTGAAGAGGATCTGCGAATAGGAAAAAGGTTCGAGGGCGTTGGCGAATCGCTTTCGGCTCCGCCTCGCCCCCTTGGCGATTCCCCGGAGTTTGCCGAAACCGGCCGTGTAGAAGGTGACGATCCGGTCCGACTCGCCGTAGTCGAGCAGACGCAGGACGATCGCCGCGGTCCGGTGCTGGGTTCTTGTCTTCATCGTTTTATTATACATCACGATAGCGGATGACGCCTCCGACGATGGTCAGGACCGGCTTGCCTTTCATGATCCAGCCGTGAAAGGGGGTGTTTTTGCCGCGCGAGCGGAAAAGGGTGCGGTCGATAGTCCATTGCCTGCCGGGGTCGATGACGGTGATGTCGGCGTCCGCGCCGGCGGCGAGTGTGCCTTTGGGGATGCGGAGGATGCGCGCCGGGTTGAGGGTCATCTTTTCGATCAGGTCGGAAGCGGTGAGTGCGCCCTCGGCGACAAGCTTGAGCGAGAGGGCAAGCGAGGTCTCTAGCCCCGTCAGGCCGCTCGCCGCGTAGTCGAACTCGACCTCCTTATCGGTCCGGGCGTGCGGGGCGTGATCGCTGGCGATGACATCGAGGGTCCCGTCGGAGAGACCCTCCCGGATGGCCTTGCAATCTTCATGGCTCCGGAGCGGCGGGTAGACCTTGGTATTGGTGTCGAAGCTCCGGAGGGCCTCATCGGCAAGGGAAAAGTAGTGGGGCGCGGTTTCGCCGGTGACGCGAACACCGCGGGACTTCGCTTCGCGGATCAGGCGGACCGCCCCGGCGGTGCTCACATGGGCAATGTGTATGGACGCCCCGGTGTATTCGGCAAGCAGAAGATCCCGGGCGACCATGATCTCTTCGGCGATCGCCGGGATGCCGGAAAGCCCCAGCTGCGTGGCCACGGCCCCCTCGTGCATCACACCGCCGGCGGAAAGATTTTTGTCCTCGCAGTGGACGATGACGGGCATGTCCAGCGATGAGGCGTATTCCAGGGCCCTTCGAAGCACGGCGGCGTTCATCACCGGTTTGCCGTCATCGGAGAAGCCGATGGCCCCGGCATCCTTGAGATCCCAGAATTCGCTTAGAAAGGCACCTTCCGACTTCATGGTGATCGCCGCGATCGGATAGACATTGGCCAGGCCGCATTCCGCCGCTTTTCGACCGATGAATTCGGTCACGGACCGGTTGTCGTTTATGGGGTCCGTATTGGGCATGCAGGCGACCGAGCAAAAGCCGCCCGCCACGGCGGCCTCACTTCCCGAAGCGATGGTCTCCTTGTATTCGAATCCCGGCTCGCGCAGATGGGTGTGCATGTCGATCAGCCCGGGAACGACCCACTTGCCGTTAAGATCCAGCACCTCCCCGTCCGAAAACGTTTTTCCCTTCGTGAGGGCCTTTCCGGAAGAAACGATTTTCCCGTTCTCGATCAGAAGGTCGGCCTGGCCGTCCACCTTGCGGGAGGGATCGATCACCCTGCCGCCTTTGAGTAAGAGAGTCATGAATTGCTGCCTCCTGTCAGCAGATACAGCAGCGCCATCCTTACGGCCACGCCGTTGGTCACCTGGTCGAGGATGACCGAATGGGGTCCGTCGGCGATGTCGGGAGAGATCTCGACGCCGCGGTTCAACGGGCCGGGGTGCATGACGATGCAGTCCTCGCGGGCGAGGGCGATGTTCTTTCGATTGAGGGAGAAGTATTTTGCATACTCGCGCAGGGAGGGGAAGAGGTTCTGTTTTTCCCGTTCGGTCTGGATGCGAAGCATCATGACGATGTCCGCATCCTTGATCGCCTCGTCGATTCGGCTGTAGGCGACCACCCCCAGGGTATCGATGTCGCGGGGAAGCATGGTCGCCGGTCCCGCAACGAAGACACGGGCCCCCATCTTGTTCAGACCGTAGATATTGGAACGGGCGACGCGGCTGTGGGAGATGTCCCCGACAATGGCCACCTTGAGGCCGGCGATCCGCCCTTTTCTGGAACGGATCGTCATCATGTCGAGCAGTGCCTGGGTGGGGTGTTCATGGGCCCCGTCGCCGGCGTTGATGATCGACTGCCGCAGAAGCGAGGCGAGCATATGGGGCGCCCCGGCGGCGCTGTGCCTGATCACGATGATGTCCGGGTTCATCGCCTCGATGTTTCTTGCCGTGTCGATCAGGGTCTCCCCCTTGACGACGCTGCTGGTCGAGGCCGAGATGTTGATCGCATCGGCGCTCAGACGCTTGGCGGCGATTTCGAAGGAGGTCCTTGTCCGGGTGCTCGCCTCGTAAAAGAGGTTGATCACGCTCTTTCCCCGGAGCGTCGGGACCTTCTTTATTTCTCTTGTCGAGACCTCGAGGAAGGAGTCCGCCGTATCCAGGATGAGGGTGATCTCATCGACCGAAAGATCTTTGATGCCGAGGATGTCTTTGCTTCTGAGTTTCATGGTGGGGCCTCGAAATGCATGGGATCACGACTTGTCAGACTTCATGCCCGGTTATTTT
>Ga0194127_10009546_pt1 | contig 10187 bp, 12 predicted proteins | sample TA2KigC100mmetaG_FD_148624 | JGI IMG/M metagenome (GOLD analysis project Ga0194127, IMG submission 148624) | Freshwater microbial communities from Lake Tanganyika, Tanzania - TA2015036 Kigoma Deep Cast 100m | ecosystem: Environmental > Aquatic > Freshwater > Lake | place: Tanzania: Lake... | reverse complement strand
GTCTGAACAATATTGACAATCATTTTGTGTTGCGCCTTCGCTGCCTCCTTTTTTGAAAAACTTGTATAACTATTATAGCTGACAACACCTATAGCTGATAAAATTCCAATAATCGCTACAACAACAAGAAGCTCAATTAAAGTAAAAGCTTTGCTTCGATATTTCACGGTAAAACAATTACTGTTTGTAACTGATTATTTTGATCGCTGCAGTTAGTTTTAAAGCACGTTGTTACTCTAAAACTATTGCCTGTTAAAGCTGGAGAAAATCCAGGATTAAAGGTGTTATCAAAAGAACCACCATTTAAAAAAACAGCTCCAATATTTGTATCTAAGCTACTTGATCCTGTATTTCTCACAAGAGTATTATTTGTAGTGTAAGTAGTTTTAAATCCCCCTTGCTCGTTTAATACAGTTTGAACTGCAGGAATAATCGTTGCAGGATTTAGAGTAGAGCAAGAAACAGAATTATTTAAGATTCTTGAAGATCCAGTATCGCATCTAATTAGTTCTGTTCTTATAAACTTTACAACTAAATTAAAATTATATTTTGTTCCAGAAATTTTAGCACTTTCTGTAAAACCACTAAAAGAAACAACACCAACAGCAGCAAGAATTCCAATAATCGCTACAACGACAAGAAGTTCAATTAATGTAAAAGCTTTATTTTTAGCGTTCATCTCTTATGGTAGTTATTATTGGAGATTGAACAACTCCTTGAGAGTTAGAAAATATTGATGTTATAGTTATAATATTATTACTGGTAACCTTTATAATAGCTTGTCCGAGTTCTTGTTGTTGTCCATCTCTAAAAAAAACTTCACTTTGACTAGTTCTTGAAACAACCTCATTGTAGGGATTTTTAAATCCTTCATTATTTAAATGATTAATTAGAGATTGAACTAATTGTTGAGTTGAGGTTTGCACTGACGAACAAGACAAATCGGTTACTAAAGTCGGATTTGCAGATGAGTTTTTTAGTTTTAAAAAACCTCCTGAAATTTCACATTTTTTTATTTCAGTGCTAATAAATTTAACAGCTTGAGTATGATTTGCTTTTACAGCGCTTGCTTTAGCGCCAGAAGTAAATCCTCCAAAATAGATAACTCCTACCGCAGCTAATATTCCAATGATCGCAACAACAACAAGAAGCTCGATCAATGTAAAACCTTTAGATCCCATTGAGTTTAACGAATAGTAATATTTACTCTAGAATATCTGCTTGACCAATCACCACTATAATCGTTGTCCCAGCGCATTGATAATTCCATCGTTTGCGGATCGCCTGAAACATTTTCAATAAATATGTATCCCGCCCTACCTTTTAACTGAGAAGATGGCCATCCTTGATTACCACAATGTAATGTCCACTCACTATCTGTGTTATTAACTATAAAATAATCATTGTAAGGATTTTTCCAGCCTAAGGATCTAAAGTGTGCTCTTAGTACAGAACAAGCTCCTAAAGCAGAATTGCCACAAAACCCATTTGTTGCATCTCTGGAATTTCCACTTTGATCATTTAAAATTACTTTTTGGCCTAAATCGCAATTAGCATAATTAATTTTAATAAAATTTGCTAATTCATTAAAATTATTTTTGGCAACATTTACTTTAGCTGAGCTTGCAAAATTATTATATGAGATTACTCCAACAGCGGCCAATACTCCAATAATCGCTACGACAACTAGAAGTTCAATTAAGGTGAAACCTTTATTTAATTTAATCAACAAATATTTCTTTAATTAAAATGTTTGTATCAACCATAGATCTTTCTTCAGGTGTACCGCAAGGTAATTTGATACATGATCGTATTGCATAAATTTTTCATTTAAATACTTTTTTAATAAGAAACTTTAATGTCACCTTTATGATAAATAATATAAAAATATATTTAAAAATATAAAAAATTTTCATATAGGCATTAGCATTAGCCATGAGCAATCCAACATCATCTTCAGAGACATGTCCTACAGATATGTAATAAAAAAATACTCCAATTATCAATATATTAAATAATAAATCACAAACTAATAATTTTTTTCTTAAAGAAAGGCTAATTTCATTCCTATATAGATATTCTTTAAAAGGCTTCGTAAGGAAAAAAACTACAAACGTAAAAAATGAAGAAAAGATAAAAATTACTCCTGTGCCATAAAATTTCAAATTCAGAAGTAATATTCCTGCCAAAAGTAAAACAATAGTTATCCATCCAAGTGGTATTTTCAAAAAATACCTCTATTTTTTAAAAGCTTCATTTACCATTTGCTTTGAATTATCCATAAAATTACTAAAACTAACAACGCCAACTGCAGCCAATATTCCAATTATGGCTACAACAACAAGAAGCTCGATAAGCGTAAAACCCTTAATTTTCATGGCGTTTTCAATCGATAAATTTATAAAATGTATATTACTTATAGAGAGTTTTAAATTAAAAAAATGAATGTTGTTTGAAACTTATATTATTTTATTTTTTATTGGGGCAATTTTTGGAAGCTTTGCAAATGTGTGCATTTACAGATTACCTCTTGAGCAAAGTATTGTCACAACACGCTCACATTGTACCTTTTGTAAAAAAAAAATTGCTTGGTATTTAAATATTCCAATACTCTCTTATCTTTACCTACAAGGAAAATGTTATCATTGTAAAAAAAAAATTTCCTTACAATATTTAATTGTAGAAATTATTTCAGCTGTAAGCTTTGTTAGTATTTATTATATTTTTAGTTTTTCAATTGAATCAGTATTGCTTATTTTTATCTTTTCTATTTATTTAATTATTTTCTTTATCGATTTAAAACACTTTATAATTCCAAATTCACTAAATTTTATTCTTATTGTTTCTGGATTTCTTAAAAATTTTATACCTCACTTAGACATATTTTTATTTACAGATCTAACCTCATCAATCATAGGAGGAATGGTAGGTTATGCCATGATTTGGATAATAATAGAATTATATAAAAAAATTAAAAAAATAGAAGGTATGGGCTTAGGAGATGCAAAATTATTTTGTGGAATTGGACTTTGGTTTGGTTATCAGTCGGTATTTATTATAATATTTTTAGCCTCAATTATTGCACTAATCGTAATTGCTCCAAAATTAATGAAGGGTACAATAAAGATGAAAAATGAAATACCCTTTGGACCTTTTATAATTATTGGAAATCTTGTTTATCTAATTTTTATGGATGAGATTTTTAATTTTCTCTCCACGCCTCTACTGTAACACTTGATTCTACTGTGCCAACTTGATCGGTAATAACAATACTTTCTTTTGCAGACGTATCTATTTTTTTACCACTTATACCTACTACAATTTTTGAACCAATAGTTTGAACTTTGGTTGCAACTCCACCTCCTAAATTTAGATTAGCACTTCCCTGAAAGGTAATTGTTTCTCCACAAGTCGTACTAGTTGCTTTAATTAATGCTTGTCCTGCAGAGCAAATATTTAAACCTGTAGATGGTTCATATATCGGAAAATAAACTGTTTGATTTTTAATTGTTGGTTGTGCTGAAACTTTTTGATTAAGTTTAAGATCAATGTACCAGCCAAAATCATTTGAACCAGGACAATTCTGAGCAGAAGAAATTGTATTATTCTTACAATTTGCAATTGTGCCTGAAGTAGCTGATAAATTCATTAAAGGAAAATCTTTATCCTTAATACCATAGAGTCTATTTGAAATTCCGCTCGTTTGATCTTGTATTTTTTGTATATCACCTGTTCCAAAATACAACCAAAGATTTCCAGACTTATCAATTGATGACTCTCCACCAGTGAAAATATAACGTCCATTAGTTGTGTTTGTCTGTGCATCAAATAATCTTATTGATTTATAACTTGGAGAAGAAGATGTGCTGCCCGTACTAGTAACATCAATTTTTGTTATTTTACCCTCTAAATCTAATGCATATATCATGGCACCAAAATAAGAGGCTTTTGAAGTACCGTTTGCAGTTACAACTATTAAATCTGAAGGAACTGAATTAGCAATACCGTTTGATAAATCAGGAATGTCAATTTTGCTTAAAACATTACCTTCGTTTTCTAAATCCATAATAAACACTGCTGATCCTAAATTTGGATTTACACTTCCATTGTAACCAGCGCCAAATGCTGCGACCCATTTTTGAGTTCCATTAACATTTATTCTAAATATTCTTGGAGTTGACCAAGTTTCTCCTAACTTTGAATAATCTTTACTTGAAGGACTTACAGATCCAAAAGTATAAAGGTAAGAAGTTTTAATTCCTGAACTATTCCAAAAATTTACTACTTGTCTAAAATCATCATTTTCAATCGTAAATAAATGTGTCGGTGCAGTTGGATTTGAAATATCTAAGGCAAAATAACTTTGCCCACCCCTTCCAAGTCCGACTAAAGCTATTGTTCTCCAAGTTCCTCCATAATAAATATCTTTAACTACAGCGGTACCATCTACCCCATAAATAGAATTGGTATAATTAGAGATATTTGAAATTATTTTGGGTAATTTATTTAATAGACTGGGTGGTATAAAACCCCACAATTCTTCACCTGTGCTAGTATCAAAGGCGTGCAACATTCCACCATTTGAACCCGCTAAAAGTATCTCACGTCTAATTTTACAAGTAGTTCCACATTTAGTGCCGTTAACAAAATTATTATATCCATTATTAAGTTTGTAAAATACATCGTCATAATCGTTATTTCTATCTGTCTCATTAACTTCTGTTGGTGGTCCAACAATTATCGGTTTTGATCGATAAATATCATTTAGCTTATGTCGAGACTCAGTTGTGTTTTTATCATTATCTTGATCGTAGGTATCAACTCCTCTTACAAAATTTATTAATTTAGCAGCATCCGTAGTTGAAGTGATTGATGGTGACATAAATCTTGCTTGTAGTTCTGTGCTATAAGTATCAATGAAATTATTTATGCCTGTTACATTTAAACCAGTTGTCCAAATGTTTCTGCTCGAAATTCTTTTATTTAATATATCAGCTGCATCCCAAATCTCTGCCCCTAGCTGTGAACCTTCAAACTTAAATTTTTTTAAATTTCCTTCCCACTGCTTATTGCTGGAATATACAAAAGTTGCTTGATAAATAAATTCATTATCAGAAGTTGATGAGAGAGCTGGCGTGCTAAAAGTAAGTCTTGATGATAAAATTTGTGCGATAGCTCGAGTTAAATTTTGTAGCAATGTCTCTTCATCCTCTGCATATAAAGGAAGTTTTGTGCCACCAGCAATTGCTAAATTTGAATAATTTGTTGAACTTCCTCCAATAGCAAATCCCACAACAAAAGTTTTAATAGAGGGGGTTTGAGTATTTAATGAATTAGCTATAGTATTTACCTCTGAAGGTACCTCCCACTCACCGTCGCTTATAACTATTAAATAATTTAGTTGGCAAGAGGCATTTCTGTTAATTGGGGATGAATAAAATACATTACCGATTGTTTGATTGGACCCATTATTAAAGTAATTTTTTGCTAAATTTAAACCGGCGTTTAAATATGTAGATCCGTTTGCAATAATCCCATCAACTCCAACATTTGGATCGTCATAAATTTTTTTGGCCCCGCTTGAGTCAACAGGTACTCTAATTCTTAAACCACCATTGGAAAGTGCATTGGGAAAGCCCCATTCCATTAATCCAAAGTTTGCACCTGTGTTTAATTCAGTATTGCTTACTATTTTTTTTATAACATTTTTTGCAACATCCATTCTATTTTTAGCATTTGCCAGAGATCCTGACCCACCAACCGTTGTTGAGCCACCTCCAGTAATGGTTCCTGAAAGAACAAGACTACTGTTAAATTTATAAATTTTATTAGCTACAAAATCTGCAACGTAAATATTATTGCTTGTATCAACACCCATTCCATATGGAGTATTGAAAGGATTTAAATGACTAGGTGTGCCGACCTTTGCTGAGTAGGTGGCGCTTGAGGTGTTACTAGCGTTATATTTTTGTGCTCTATAATTATATGAGTCAGAGATATAAACATTATAATTATCATCAAAAACCGCATCTCTTAAAGTAGTATCTCCCCAATACCCATTAGCACCTGGGTAAGAAGAACTATAAAAGCCGTAACCGTTAGGGGGAAATTGATTGGAAGCAAGACCACTGATAGTGTTAAAGGAGGTATTAATTTCTCTATAATGTGTTCCACCAGGAGAGGACACTAATAATCTACTCCCAGTTATATGAAGACCAGTTGCACTCGAAGCAAAATTTGTAAGAGTAAAATATTGGATGTTGCTCGATGCGTTGTTTCTATCAATGGTGTAATAAGGGGCTCTATGATTTAATACAAAAAACCAACCATTGCTTAGATTAGTATACATTATATCATCGCCCCTTACAGCAATTGCCATAGGTCCTGCTCCTGCAAGATTAAATGCAGTAATGCCAATAAGTGCGCAGTTATCTTTGTTAATACTCACAATTCGAGTATTTCCTGTATCAGCTATAAATACTTTATTTCTATAAACTGTTAGTTGTCTTGGATAATTGAATTTATAACCTTGTGTATTATTCCCGCATACTCTTTGCAAAACTCCGGAGCTATTAAAAACGCTTATCTGACCTTTAACATATTCCAATACATAAACGTTTCCTGAAGCATCAACTGAAACATCAATTGGACGATCCAAAAGACCCCAAGCCATACTTCCAGAATTATCCAACATGATCATTATGTTAGCTGGAACATCCGCTGTACCTGTTCCAGGCGGAGGAGATTTAGGTAAAGATGTGGATGAAAAAAAAAATATAAATATAAATAAAAATAAATAATTTTTCATTGCACAAGAAGTGGTGAGGATTTTAAAGTTTGATTAATATATTTCTTGGAACTAACTTCTAATTTTTCAAAGCGATTTTTTTCGTTATCAATAGCTACAAAATTAATGATATCATTATTTGTTTGCCATATATGCATTCCAACCCATTTTTTTTCATCTTTACCTAGTGATCTATTAAAATTACCATAGTTTTTTATTGCTAATTTTAATAATTCTCGATCATTATAATTGTGCCTTTCGAGACCTATCTTAACTAATTCATTATTAAAATAATAAAATATCACCATAGTTCCGAATAACACTTTATCTTTACAAAAATTTTCTATTGGAACAAAAAAAGTTAGACCTCCCTTACGGTCATCAAATGAAATTGGTTTTGTCGATAAATTATTAAAATCAGGTTTAGAACCAAATTTTTTAAAATTTATAGGACAGGCAAAAACTTTTTGAGTTATAAGAAGAAAAACTGTTATTTTTAAAAATAATTTAATCATCTTGTAACCTTGACTAATATATCTAAAGCAGCAACAGGCGTGTTTTCAAAAGGAATAAGTGAGGGTTTTTTTCTTCCGCACGCATAAATTTTATAATATAAGCCTGAGCTAGTTGATTGACCTTTATACTCTGCGCCCTCCGATATATTAGCTCCTGTTGCCCCACTACTTCTTGCTTTTATTTGTGTCACTGTTTTGTAACTACTCGTTGCAGCATCCCAAGTTGGCGGAAAAGTTATAAACCAATAAAATTCAAAGCTTTCAAATTTAATTTTGTCTTCACCAGAAGTATTAATAATTGTGTTAAAATTTTTACCTCCACTTGGCGCCGAACCAACTACAGATGTATTTGCAAGATTTGTTAAATCATTAAATCGTGAAATTTGACACCATCCTGTAACTCCACCACCATTAAAAGCTTGGGTAGATGTTGGTAAACCTTGTTTCTTAAGCCAGACTTTTGCCTCGTTTACAGCTGTTTCTGCTGCATACAGAGATTGTTGATATTCATCTCTTTTTTCATTTTCACTGAAATCACTAGAAACAATCGTGACTAATGTCACACCCATTATAGACATCACTACTAAAATTAAAATAGCAAGAACAAGTGCAAATCCTTTTTGATTATGTTTTTTATTTTTTTTTATTTTGTGTATCATCTTGTTGGCTGAATATTTCTTGGATAAATCAAAACGCTTGCCATATCTCTAAAAAATCTGTCATTTTTCGAAAATGTATAATCCTCAACTCTAAAAGTTTGTTCTTGGCTTGTTTTATGAAGCTCACCATTGTTTGCGGAAGAATAAAGCACTGATACCCTGATAAATTGAGCCTGATTAGCTTGAGAATGATCAATTTGGGTTCCTGAGGAATTAAATACTACAACTTTAAATGCTTCTAACCCTTGCCCAGCAATAGACTGATAATCATAAAATCCGGTCTCATTAAAAATATAATCATTATCATTTAAACAATCAGCATTTAAACAGCGTGATAATCTTTTTTTTAAAAAACCATCATTGCTCTGAGCGTAGGAAACTCTCACTCTTGTACTTCGATCTCGATCATAAATAACTTCTAATACATCATTAACCCCTGTCTGGTAACGTCCGGGAGATGAATTCGCGTTAAAATATGTGTTTTTTCTAATAATAATTTTATTATTCATCGTAGTAAAAGGTGCAAAGCTTATCCCGCCACTTTGAGGGGGAATTTTTGATGTATATCCTGCAAGACGAACATCTTTCGTAATTACTGTTAATGCATTTCTTATATCTTTGCTTACCTGTACTTTTGCAACAATACCAAGATAGGTGCTAGAAAAAACGCCATAGGAAAAATATATTGCTGCAACTGTCATGCTACCAATGACAGATGCTACTAAAATTTCTACAAGGGTTAATCCCTTGTTATTTTTGAAAAAATTATTCAATTTTTGAAAATCCTAAAAATTTATTTTGTTTTCCTCCACCAACACTTAAATTTATACTTGCATTTGTATTATTTGTAATTGTTGCAAGCTTTTTGTCACCTGGAAGGCATCGTGTTGTTTTTGTATTAGTATCTAAAACATTCTTATAAGTTTCAGTCCAAATTTTTTGCAAATCATTGCTGGGTTTGTAATTACAGTCATTAATATTTAATTGATAATTTTGAAGATTGCTCTGATTGACAACTAAAGTTTCCATCATCATTTCAGAGAGAAAATTTACTTTTGTTTTCTCAAGAGACACATCTGCAGTTCGAACTGCATAAACAGACAATTGTAAAACCGATACGATGCCTACAGTTAATACCACGATAGAGACCAGAGCCTCTACTAAGCTTATTCCTTTATTGTTTAAGCCAACTTTTTTGCTCATAAGAGTACTTTAATAGTTCAACTCTACCCGTTCGTTGAATAATTAAATCATAATAAGGATCATTTGTATTCACTAATTGACAAGTTTGACTAGTGTTTTTTTCTTTATGACATAGGCTTACGTTACCTGCGAAATTAACTGTAAAATTTTTTGAAAAACAAAAACCAGCTGTTGCTTTATTAAGTCTTATATTCGAAAAAGTTGAATAGTGCTCTGATTGAGAGCTTGAACTATAGGTATCTATACCATCCCATTCAGAGTCATTATTATTGCAGGTTTGAAAAGCACGAAACTTATCAGGCCCTCGATATCTAACTTTAATAATTAGTCCATTCCCATTGTTATTTTCAAAAAATACCCCACCCATCTCAAAAACATTATTTCCAATATCATTTGACACATTTTTAATAATGCCAAAAATAGTATTTAAATCTTTTTCCATCTCTTTTTTTACAAGCCATTCTCTTACATTTGGTATTGCAACAATTGAAATTACTCCAATTAAAGCGATGACTACTAATAATTCTATTAACGATAATCCTTTTTGTTTAATCAATTGCACCTGTAATAGCGCCAGTTTGAGTTAAAACTTCTATAGATTTTTCCATAGTAACCATTCCATCTTTTTGTGAGGTTTGCATTACACTTGGAATTTGATGAACTTTAGCCTCTCGAATTAAATTCTTTATTGGAGGTGTGCACGTTAAGATTTCAAATGCTGCAACTCTACCCGTTCCATCTTTTTTCTTTATAAGTTTTTGAGTAATGATCATTTTTAAAGACTCTGCAATTTGAGCTCTAATTTGACCTTGCTGACCTGGAGGAAAAACATCTATGATTCTGTTAATAGTATTAGGAGCACCACTAGTGTGCAAAGTACCTAAAACTAAGTGTCCAGTCTCTGCAGCAGTTAATGCCATTGAGATAGTTTCCAAATCTCTCATCTCACCAACTAAGATAACATCTGGATCTTCTCGAAGAGCACTTTTTAAAGCTCGTGCAAATGATGATGTTTGTTTGGGG
>Ga0194127_10009545_pt1 | contig 10187 bp, 10 predicted proteins | sample TA2KigC100mmetaG_FD_148624 | JGI IMG/M metagenome (GOLD analysis project Ga0194127, IMG submission 148624) | Freshwater microbial communities from Lake Tanganyika, Tanzania - TA2015036 Kigoma Deep Cast 100m | ecosystem: Environmental > Aquatic > Freshwater > Lake | place: Tanzania: Lake... | reverse complement strand
GGGACCATAGCTGATGACACCAGCACCAGCATCAGCATCAATTTAGACAACACGCTGGAAGTGTTGGGAGCATCTGGTATATCCACATCTGTGTCCGGCGGCACTTTGACCATAACTGGTCCCGACCTGTCATCATATGCCACTCAATCATATGTTACGTCACAAGGATACATCACTAATTCCAACATCACTGTAGTGGGAGATGATTCTACTGGTGTTATTCTTAATTCTGGAGAAACTATCAAGATCGCTGGCACATCTAATATTACTACGGCAGTGTCAGGTGACACTTTGACCATAACTGGTCCTGACCTATCATTATATCTAACCAATTCCACAATTACTTTTGTTGGCGATGACTCCACAGGAGTTACACTAAATTCCAACGAGACAATTAAAATCGCTGGCACACAGAACATAACCACTGCAGTTAGTGGTGACACAGTCACAATCACAGGACCTGATTTAAGTTCTTATGCCACTCAATCATATGTGACATCACAGGGCTACATCACCAATTCACCCATCACTGTGGTAGGAGATGATTCTACTGGAACCACGCTGAACACGGGAGAAACTATAAAATTTGTTGGCACGCAAAACATAACCACAGCAGTGAGTGGTGACACATTGACCATAACAGGTCCAGACCTAACCAATTACGCACAAAAAACAGACAAGGCAATCACAATCGTTGGAGATGACTCCACAGGCACAGATATAACCATTGGAGAGACATTTAAAATTGCCGGAACACAGAACATAACCACGGCAGTGAGTGGAGACACATTAACGATCACTGGACCCAACCTTTCATCATATCTTACATCGGTGCCAAGCACGATCGCTGTAAATGAAATATCTTCTTCAGATTCATCGGCCATACAGATCAACGACGCTATCAACGTGTCGGGTGCGGGCACGTTCCATGGTTCCGTGAGATTCAATGCCGGTTATATTGAAAAAATTAATGCCCTGACATCCAGCTCTACCATCACAGTGAACTGTGCCACGGCATCAATCCACACGGTGTACTTGGAGACCAACAGCGGCTTCGTGATCAGCAACCTGCCCACGGGCGGCACTGTGACCCTGATCATAACACAGGACTCAACGGGATCAAGGACGGCCACGTTCGGCACTGACACTTCAACCACGGTCAAGTTTGTGGGCGGCACTCCGGCTCTGAGCACTGCCAGCAACAGCATAGACGTAGTGACCATATTCAACGATGGCACCAACTACCTGGGCAACATAGCCAAGGCCTACGCATAGGAGGCAGCTGATGCCACTGAGATTTTCATCTTTTATACTGACTATAGCACAACCGGTGACCGCGGGCTTGATGTATTACATTGATGCTGGCAACTCCGCGAGTTACCCCGGATCCGGTACTGCTATCAACAACATCGCTGGCACAGCACCGGGTGCGGCCACGGTGGCCAACGGTGCCACTTTCACCTCAGCAGGCACAGGCAGTTATTTCACGCGTTCAACGGTACCAATCAAGTGGTGTACACTGCCAATATGTTGAGCCTATTCACCGGCCCCACCAACAAAAATCTCACCATAGAGACCTGGGTGCGTACCAGCACAGACAACGGTGTGGTGATCAGTGAACAGGGCCACAGCCCCATCAACTCAGGTTGGCATACCAGTGAGCAAGAGATCGTGTCGGGCAATCTGCGTGTGAGGGTGTGGGCTCAGCCGACCCCTCCTAACTTGCTAGTGGGTGCCGTGACACGCAATCAGTGGCAGCAGTATGTGTTGACCTACGACAATGCTACCACGACCCTGCGTGGGTATATCAATGGATCTACCACTACCAGCACCAGCGTGACCAGACTCGTGCTCCTCAATTATACTATGCATTGATGGTGGCAGACATCACCAACATGGGCAATGGTTCTGCCCTTGCTGGGGATTGGGCACTGTGCAAGATTTACAATCGTGCGTTATCGCAGGCCGAGATCCAACAGAATTTCAACAGCGTGGCCTGGAGGTACGGAGTATGAAGTTCTCCGGTGTAAACCCGCATCTAATGCTTTATATGGTATGTCTAATGTGGCTGCCAAGCCGCTGTCCACTTGGACCAGCTGGACCCAGGCCTATCTGATTTTCCAGATGCTGGGCACTCCCACTTCGCAATGGAACTAGTCAGCAGGTAAAACACTATAAAATAAGTGGTTTTGTCTTGATAAAAAACGGTAAATACAGCAAATGGTACGACTCAACATAAATGTAGGAGCAAATGCAAACGACGGGACGGGTGATGATCTTCGCACGGCGATGCAGAAGATCAACACCAATTTCACCGAGCTTTACGGAACCACCGCTGAGGCCAATGACCTGGTGGAGGACATCACTCCGCAGCTGGGCGGCGATCTAGACCTACGAAATTTCATATTGACCACTAGCCTAACCAACGGCAACGTCAGCCTGCAGCCCAATGGCACCGGATCGGTGTTGCTGAAAAATATTCGAATCACAGACAACGTGATCAGCTCAGATGACAGCACCAGCATAACCATCGATGAATCATTGGCAGTGACAGGGGCCGCCAATTTCGCCGGCACGCTATCTGCGCCCACAGTGGTTACCAATGTTATACAGAGCGATGATTCATCCATCATAGTGATCAACGACGGCTTGGAAGTCGCGGGGTTTCGCGGGCTCGGTCAAATCCACTGGCGTGATAACCAACACATTGAGTTCGGAGGATTCCTCTGCCATCCAGGTGGGCGACAGCCTTAATGTAAGTGGCACTGTGACCGCTAGCACTCTGGAATCGGAAACTGTCAACACCTCAGAGCTGAACATAAACGACAATCAGATATTGGCATACAACTCCAATTCGGACATAATATTGTCCACTTCAGGCACAGGTGCCATCGACGTTGATGGTGCCAGGATAAAAAACGTGGCAGCGCCATCGGACGACAATGATGCAGTCAGCAAGAGCTATCTCGAAGGTTACGTGGCGTCAGGAGCTTTCGCCAACAACATCAGCTTCGTGGGAGATGACAGCACAGGCACTGCAGTCACCCTGGGAGAGACATTCAAGATAGCGGGATCGGGCACAGTGACCACGGCGGTATCAGGTGACACCCTGACCATAACCGGAGCCGCAGCAGACTTGGGAGATTTCACTTTCTCTGGCAACAAGTTAAGTACCACCAGTTCCAACGCAGACATGGAGTTGAGCCCAGCGGGCACGGGTGATTTAGTTTTGAAGTCAGGCGATCTGTTGCCCAATACCAATAATACCCAATACCTGGGCAGCACCACTAAAAGATGGCACACCCTATATCTTGGTCCGGGATCTCTGGATTTTGATGGAGCAGCTATCACTCAGAGCGGAGGAGTGCTCAACTTGCCAGGTGGATTCCGAGGCACGCAGGGACTGAGCAGCATTGTTTTATTTGATGAATCAGATCTACCAGTCAATGGTCTTGACAACACCGGCACAGCGTTTTTATTCGATGCTAACACAGTGTTTTATGATCATCACACTTACCTTTATATACAAACTGCAGTAGCAGGTGGTGGAGCATGGGCTGGATGGCAGGTAGGAGATCCGTATCCTTCTGGCGAGCTTTCGTTTACCCCGGCCACATTCAGTCATGTGTATAACTCTGCAGGAGAACTTCTGCAACTCACATTGACCAATGGTGGATCTGGATTATCAGTTGCTGCTACAGACAATGTTGTAGCATTTAGAACTGGTGACCCCATAACCACTCTTTGTACATTACCTTATGCAGGAATTTTAGGCACAGTGATGACCGATGGATCTATCAGTGACAACTTGACATCCTTGGGAACTATCACTGCCAATGGAACATTCACAGCCAATAACGAAAGTATATTTTTTGATAATGTCTATCTGCAAGAGGCTGCGGAGATAGTATTTCCTGATAACACAGTAATGACAACCGCCGCTCCAATCGGAGTGGTAGGGGATGATTCCACGGGTACCACAATCTCTCCGGGAGAGACATTGGTAATCCAAGGCAGCAGCAACGTCACTGTTTCGGTGGCGGACGATTCCTCGGCCACCGGAGATTCTGTGGTAACGATAACAGGACCAGATTTAACACCATATGCAACCACATCCAGCTTGAATGCTGTCACCAGCAACATAATGACAGTGGTGGGAGATGACTCGACCGGCACCACCTTCAACGCAGGCGAGACTTTGAAAATTGCGGGAGGTGTGGGCATATCCACGGCAGTGAGCGGAGACGTCATCACCATCAGCGCCTCGGGGGGAGGGGGAGGCAGCATAGGAGATCTAGTGATAGAGGGACAGACCATCACCACAGGTCCCACCAACGCAGACCTGACCATTTCGCCCAACGGAGTGGGCAATATCAATCTGGATGCTGATATCATCAGGGTTGGAGATGTCAACACGGCAGTGACCATAACTTCCAATGGTACTGGTAATTTAACGTTGCAAACTAATTCAGAAAATCCTACCATACAGAATGGATACATTACCATGGAGGAAGGATCATCCGGCAAGATAGAGATATCTCCTTCCCAGGACGGGTATCTAAAAATTGGAAACACAAGCTTCACCTCTGTAAGGAGTGCTGGTTACCAACCTCCATTTGAATATGGTCTTTCATCATTGTCACAGTATGCATACACCATGGGAGCCGGTGCAGAGAGACTGTATGGTAATTCCACCAGCACAAGTATTCAATTGCTTGGTGCGGACCCCGACGATGGCACTGATTTAAATTGGCGTGGACATCAAACAGAATTATGGACGGAAGTTTTTGGTCGTGCGTTGGTATCAGAAACCGACATCCCTTTAGATAGCAGTTCGAGAAATTCAGGTATTGCAAGAAGCTATTCAGGTGGTCCGATTGCCATGGGAATAAAAAATTGTTTTAAAAATACCAATAGTTTAAACCAGGGCTACATATCAGAAACAGCGATATTGAGCTTGCATGTTTCTTGCCATACGGTTGCAGCTAACACTACTTTAAATTTTGACGCTATGAATGGTGCACAAGTATCATTCAATCTTGGATTTCAAGGTGGTAGCACTACCGTTGACGATATAGTGGCTTTCCTTGCTAACGGAAATTACGTTTCTAATGGTACCACACAAGTGGATAACTATTATGCCTTCAGGGCAAATAATGTATCAGAGGCCGACAATAATTACGGTATCTATATAGATTCTCCGGATTGGACAAACTATCTAGGAGGATTAACCATCAAAGACTCATCCATCAGCGCAGAGAGAAGCGATGAGAATTTAACATTAAGCACGTCCGGCACAGGTAAAGTGGTCATAGACGATACGCTGTACGTGGACACTGTGGAACTCAACAACATCAGTTCCGCGGATTCATCTGCGATACAGATCAATGATGCCGTGAACGTGAGCGGCACACTGACAGCCAACACTTCTTTGGTTACACCATCTGTGGTGACCAACGCGATCAGTTCCGGCGATTCATCATCGGTCACGATCAATGATGACCTAGAAGTCAAATCTCAACTTTTTGTCAACACCATCAGTTCCAATGATTCTTCCGCTATACAGATATTGGATAATGTTGAGTGTAATGCCAATTTATTTGCAAATGACATCACCGGAACAGTAGTGCAATTTGGCAGTTCGGGATCGCCGGTCAGCACCAATCAAACCATCAACATGAGTTCTGGCAGGCATTTTGAGTTATGGTTCAATGCAGACATCACTTGTACATTGACCAATTACACATTCTCCACTGTCAAAACTATGAAAGTAGAAAACACATCTGGTTCTGCAAAGGTCCTAACTTTCAATGGCACATATTCCACTGGAGCAGCGATTAGTTATTCTACCACAGTGGCAGAAGGTAGAGAAATTTTAATTACGTTGATCGGTGGCAAAGACAATGTTCTAGTGGGAGAGTCTAGCATAAATGTTGCATCCGATTTATTTGTCAACAATATATCAAGTCCAGATTCTTCCGCCATCACAATAAATGATGCGGTTAACATATCCGGCTCATTGAGCGTGGACACCATCGACACCAACACCATCAGTTCCGGCGACGGTTCCACCATACAGATCAATGACTCTGTGCAGATTTCGGACAATTTGACCATGGGTGGTTTGTTCACATTATACAATCGAACCGTGGCACAGTTATCAGTGTTAACTCCAGCAGCTGGTACGTTGGCATATTGCACAGATGAAACAGGTGGTGCACAACCCGTATTCTATGATGGCACCAATTGGAGAAGGATGACCGACAGGATCGTGATATCCTAACGTTTATAGCAGCACATAAATCACATTTGGTTTATAAAAATATCCATAAATAATCAGTATGGCAAAGCAGATAATCAACATAGGATCCACGGCAAACGACGGCACGGGTGATCCATTACGCACAGCATTCCAAAAAATTAACGACAATTTCGCAGAATTATACGGGGATGACAGCTCAGCGGATACATTCACTTCGCCGCAGATAACCACCCCAACCATCAATGGCCTGACCACCATCAATAATATCATTATTGAAAATAGTGAAATCACGACATCATCAAATGCTAATATAATTTTGAATCCTATGGGTGCAGCCACCATAGAATTGCAGGCGGCTACCAACATCACCGGAGCAACCACAATCACCGGCGCGGTGGGCATAACAGGTGCCGTGACTGCCACATCATTCGCAGGACCTTTGACAGGCAATGTGACAGGCAACGTGACGGGCAATGCTGACACTGCCACATATTCATCCGCGGTGACATTGACAGCAGACAACACAACCAATGCCACGAGATTCCCTCTGTTCGTGAGCGCCGCCACAGGAAATCTTTCGCCGAGAACCGACACAGAATTCACATACAATCCATTCACGGGTGTGTTGACCACGACATCAGTGACAGGAGATTTAACAGGAGCAGTGACGGGCAATGTGACAGGCAATGTCACAGGTAATGTCACAGGTAATGTAACAGGTAACGTCACAGGTGATCTCAGCACTGCCACGATCAGTGCCAGCGGCAATGACATCAATATCGCATTGACCGACAACAGAGCCACTGCATTGACCATCAAAGAAGGCAGCAACACCTATCTTACCTTCAACACAGGCAATGGTGGAGAAACCATCACGCTGGGCAAAAAATTTGAAGCAGGTTCTGTGGAAGTGGAAGGATCTAATTTTGACATCAATGGCGGCAACATCGACGGCACAGACATTGGTCTATCTGTGAAAGCAGCAGGAAATTTCACCAGCCTCAGCGCCACAGGAGACGCCACTGTGCAGGGCACGGTGTATTCGGACAGAATCCAATCACCGGCCACCAACGCCAACCTAGCGATACTGGCGCAGGGCACGGGAGTGGTAGATGTGCAGTCAGCGATGACCACTGGACAGATCACCATGGGTGGCGATCTATCCATACCTAATCCATATTCTGCAATCATAGGGTCAATGACCATGGCAGGCAGCACCATCAGTACCCCAACCATTTACTAATTTTTACACTAATACAATCACAGGCAGAACTTCCAATGCTGACTTAACAATTGAGACACAGGGCACGGGACAGATTGCCATGAACAGCGCAGTGAAGTTCAACGCGGGCTTCATAGAGGACATTAACTCACTGACTTCCAGCAGCACCATCACTGTGGACTGCTCGCTGGCTTCGGTGCATACAGTAACGTTAGGCACCAACACCGAATTTGTAATAACAAACTTGCCCACAGGCGGTGGGGTCACCCTGATCATACGTCAGGACGCCACGGGCCTGCGCACGGCCACCTTTGGCACAGACACTTCAACAGCAGTGAAATTTCCAAGTGCTGCATCCACGCTGAGCACAGCGGCCAACGCCATAGACGTTGTGTCCATATTCAACGACGGTACAGCGTTCCTGGGGAACATTGCCAACGACTACTCATAGGGAGCAGGATGCCAGGTTTCAGCAGGAGCGTATTGGCAATGAGGACGCAGGGATCGTTTTTCGATGTGGTGGACGATGCGGGCAACGGACTCAGCGGAGTCACGATTACCACAAGCGCCAATGCCAACATCAGTTTAACTTACAACACAGGTACAAACCTAACCTATCTGCTGCCTAAGGGACAGCAGGTGATCACTGCCACCAAGGCGGGCTACGTCACCGCGAAGACAGCGGTCAACGTCTCGGGAGTGATCCAGATGTCAATAACCATGGCCAGCGCAGCAAATATTCGGAGCACACAGACGATCTCCGACGCAGACAGCACAGTCAATACAGTGACCAACACTGCCAGGGCAGAAAACAACGCCACGGGGTGGAATTCCCAGCGGGCGCCATAGTGGACGACGCCGGCAACCCGGTCAGCAGCGCCTCTGTGCAGTTGACGAATGTCAGCATCAGTGATACAGGCAGCTTAGACATCTTTCCCGGATCCTTTGTGGGTGATGACAGCGGCACCTTGGAACCCATTGAGAGTTTTGGATTTTTGAATGTTAACCTTACCGATCCCGTCACAGGCGATGAATTGTCTCTCGACCCAACCGTTGGAGCCACTGTGAGATTGCCAGTGGATCCAGATCCGATTGGCACAGATACCATAGGCACATACAGATTGGATGAATCCACAGGCGTGTGGGATTTGGAGGGCACGGCATATCGTGTGCCTGGCACAAATATTTTTGAATTTCCAGTGACCAGTTTCAGTTGGTGGAATCTGGATAGGGTTTACGGAAGCCTTCCATTTGAATGCCAAGTTTATGAAGGTGATGATGATTCCTCAAACAATGACGATTCAACTGTCTTTATACAGCCTAACCCACCAGGTGAGTCACCTAAGTCACGTGTAAAGGTTACGGTGGAGCGACGAGGTGACACTCCAATCACCAAGGCAACGGGCTATTCGGATGAACAGGGTTTCTGTCAAATACCTTTCGTGCCAGGTGGTTTTATATTCATACGCGGCAGAAAAGGCAACAAGTACTACACTCCAACGTTTGTGACTGTGGATAGTGGTACCATAAAAGCTGTATTGAGGCCCAATGGCACAGTTCCTACTTGGCCAGTCGCTGCCTCCCTTTCGGCCAATACTTTTATCGCCTATCAGGGTGAATCCATTCAGTTCTCTCTCTATGTGCAGGGCGTGGACTTCACTCCCAAGGCCTATACCATCACGGGAGTTACCAGTGCTGACATCGGCGGCGCTGCATTGACAGGCACTATCGCTCTCACGGAAAATGTTGGACCGGGGCAAGACAACACAGCTTCTGGAACCCTGACATTGACCGCTGGCGATGTCGGTCAGACAAGCAAAACGTTCACATTAACATTGGATGACACGATCGGCGGGTCGGTGATATCACGCAGCGTGACCATAATGGGTCCGCAGAATGACGCGCAGAGGTCCACGTTGGGATTGTCACTGGATACCACCGGAACCGGCACGCAATATATTCCTTACAGCAGCCCACTGTATGTTGGTGCAGGAAATAAGGTGAAAGTGACTTTGGCCACAAGAGGCATAGCAAATATGTCACTGGCTTACAACATCACAGGTATCATCAGCAGTGACATCAGCGGCGGTTCATTGAGCGGAAATTTAGAAGTTGTAAACGGAAACCCTACAGAAATTACATCATTAAGCACTTTAATACTGACTATAAATCCTTTTTTTGCTGGCAGCAAAACAGCTATATTCACAGTGACCTTTGCAGATTCTAGCTTCCTGTCTGCAGTCCTCTACCTCGCTGCTGGAGGTGGTGATTCAGGTAGTCCTTCATAATTATATAAATGTAATTCACCATAAATACACCTGTAAAGGAGTAAGTTCAAATGGCGTCACCGGTCTGGAAGACCCCGTCGGGTAAAATAGACATATTACAGGAACGACGACTATATTCGTTCCAGCTGGAAGCAGAAGATGCCGACAGCACCACTTTGACCTACTCCAAGATCGCAGGCAACCTGCCTCCCGGTATTGAACTTACTACCTCGGGTGTCCTGCGAGGCGTGCCGTTCGAAGTGGCCACGAGGTCCCTTTACACCTTCGTGGTCCGAGCATCGGACGGCACCAACATAGCGGACAGGACGTTCAGTATGCAAGTGACTGGAGCGGATGCCCCCAGGTTCGTCACCCCCGAGGGTGAGCTGGACATGGGAGACAGCACCAGGGCGGCCACCAGATACGTGCTGGAAGA
>Ga0194127_10009543_pt1 | contig 10188 bp, 10 predicted proteins | sample TA2KigC100mmetaG_FD_148624 | JGI IMG/M metagenome (GOLD analysis project Ga0194127, IMG submission 148624) | Freshwater microbial communities from Lake Tanganyika, Tanzania - TA2015036 Kigoma Deep Cast 100m | ecosystem: Environmental > Aquatic > Freshwater > Lake | place: Tanzania: Lake... | reverse complement strand
GCAGCTGAAAACCCCTGAACAAAATCCTTTAAGTCTCCATTAATATTGTTGCTGTCGAAAACCTCTCCCGATAATAATTTACCTGTATAGGCAACCTCCACCTGAGATGTTTTTATCGGAGGCAGTCCGGTTCCAATTTTTTTGATCACAACACTGATGCCGTTCGGATCGGTGATGGCCTTCAGTTTATTTTTCCGAATGTAGACTCCTATCGCAGTGGTATCGGCCTTCCATTGAAGATCCACATCATCCAGCGGATCCAGTCTTCCGGGATTGCATGAAATGATCGAGATGACTGCAAAGGACACGATCCCCGTTAATAGCAACACCCGTTTCAGCATAAATGTTTTGATAGGGCGCAAAAATAAAAACTTCAGGCTTTTGATTTTGCTGCTTCAATGGCTTTGCGCACCGAGCCGTATTTTAAAAGCAATAAACGGGCGTTTTTAAGATCAATTCCCAACTCCTGAGCAACATAACGACTTCCACGACCCACCAGTTTATGGTTGGTCAGTTTCATGTCCACCATTTTATTTCCACGTACGTGGCCCAACCGAATCATCACCGATGTAGAGATCATATTGAGCACCAGCTTTTGAGCAGTGCCCGCCTTCATACGGGTGGACCCGGTGATAAATTCAGGGCCTACCACCACCTCAATGGGGTGCTCGGAAGCAGCAGCCAATTCACTTCCTTTGTTACAGGTGATGCACGCCGTTAAAATTCCGTTTTGCCGGGCCTGTTGCACCCCACCAATAACATAAGGTGTGCGTCCGGAGGCAGCAATACCAATCAGAACATCGCTTTTAGAAATACGGAATTTCTTTAGGTCCTTCCATGCCTGTCGAGGATCGTCCTCAGCATTTTCCACAGCCTTTCGAATGGCCTTATCTCCTCCGGAAATAATACCAATTACCTTTCCATGTGAAAGTCCAAAGGTGGGTGGAATTTCAGAAGCATCTACCACACCCAACCTTCCACTGGTACCCGACCCGATGTAAAAAAGCCTGCCCCCTTTCGCCATTCTGACAACAATCTCATTCACCAGTTTGGAAATTTTAGGAATTGCCTTTCCTACTGCAGTGGGCACTTTTTTATCCTCCCGGTTAATGTTCTTCAATAAATCGCTCACCGACATGCGCTCAAGGGAGCGGTAATGGGAGTCAGACTCAGTCGTAATGATTTTTTTTCTGCTCATGCCAGATCAGACTCGTGATAACGCGTAAGTCCATCGATCGGACCTTCCATAATGTTGCCTACCGTAATGCCTTTGTCGGCACCAGCACGACGAAGAATATCACTGAAGTGAAAAGCAATTGAGCCCACGAAATGAGCTTTGTAACGATCATAATTTTCATACCGCATGACTACTTCTTCATAAAACTCATTGAAGCAACGTACCATGAGCTGCATGCAATACTCCTCATTTAAATTATCGTGTATGAAACGAGTGAAGCTGGCTAAAAAAGCACTTGGCCGCTCTCCCTGGTAAACTTTCTCAAGAAATTGCTCGCGGGTAAGTGGATACCGTTCCCTGAATTTGGAGGCAACCGCGGCAGGTTGTTTTTCCCTTAGATATTCCACTAAAAATTTACGGCCGATGTTGGCTCCCGATCCTTCATCAGCCAAAATCCAGCCCAGGTTGGCCACATTTCCTGCGATATCATTGCCGTCGTACAAACAGGAGTTGGAGCCGGTTCCCATGATGCAAGCAATGCCGGGCTCCTTTCCACAAAGAGCACGACCAGCCGCAAGAAGATCCCATCCAACAAAAGTTACGGCAGAAGGAAAAAATTTGGCAAACGTGTTTCGAATTCCCTCCTGATTCTTTTCGCTGGATACCCCAGCGCCGTAGAAAAATATTTTTTTTACCTCCTCCTTAGCAAGAGGAACAACGGCAGAAGCAATTGATTTCTCCAGGTCCTCAATGGGCTGATAATAGGGATTAAATCCAGCGCTGTGGGCCGGTTGCAGAGATCCGGATTTGGCCATCAAACGCCAATCAATTTTTGAACCCCCGCTGTCTGCAATTATGATCATGCCCTTAAGTTATGCATCCAATTCCCGCAATTCAAAATCATTGCCCTTTCCATACTGACATAAGTCCTTAAGCCTGTAGCGCTCGAGTGTATGGATATCCTTCACCTTAAAATCGTCATTACCCAATACCTGCTCCACCTCAAACTCATGCCGCTCGCCATAATTGATTAGAAAGTATCGCTTTCCGAAACGCAATGCACCAAAAGAAAGTCCCGATGTTTTCATCTGAGATCCTCTTCCCTTTCCAGCATCAAAATCGAAGCCTGGGAAACAATAAAATATTTCTCCTTTTCATAGAGGACTTCAATGGCTCCCTTCTGGAGAAAAATAGCCAGATCTCCTTCTTGTGCCTGAAGGGGTAAGTATTTTACCTGCTCCTCCCGACCTTTCCACAAGTCATCCTCCTCTGCGGGCATGGGAAGCGGGTAACCCGGACCAACCTTAATCACATATCCTCTTTGGATTTTTTCCTTTTCCTGAACACCAGGTGGTAAATAAAGTCCGCTATCGGTTTTGTCTGTCTCCCTCGCCGGCCGGATGAGCACACGATCTCCGACAACTATCAGGTTCTTGAGTTTACTGTTGGCTGTTACCTTCATAACAATTGTTCTGTTTGGAGACCTTAAGGTTTTTTTGTTCCCTTGATCGGAAATTCAGCGCCCGAAGCAGACAAACTGCCTTCCAATTGTGATTCCTTTACCAATGCATCCAGGCTAACAGAATTGCCCATATAAATGAAGCTGCCGGTGGTCTTTCCGGTTTTAGGATCATAATTGAACTGATCCATGTTTATGGTTTCTTTTAAAATTGGCCTTCCATTGAGGCGCGGGGGCCGATATGTTCATAACAGCCGACATGTCACCATAAGGTGTTCCTGTAATTTTTACTTCCCACTGCCCTGCCGGGCCTGTGACCACCTTGTTTACAGCACATGATGCAAATACCAAAAGGGTGGATAACAGCATCAAGACTAAAAATTTCTTGGGTTGATTCATTTTGTTGGATTTCCTGCAAAAATAGGCAAACCAGTACGCCTCAGGAAGGCATAACGAAGAACCAGAAAATCCTCTGACCGCCGGATTGTATCTTTAAGTCCAAAAGATTCGAATCCGTGGAAACTTCAACCACCTTAATTAACAGCGCTATTGCTCTGGAAAATCAGTACGGGGCCCATAATTATCACCCAATCCCGGTGGTCCTTTCCAAGGGTCAGGGCGTAATCGTTTGGGACACCGAAGGAAAAAAGTACTTTGATTTTCTTTCAGCCTACAGTGCCGTAAACCAAGGTCATTGCCACCCACGGATCATCGATGCCCTGACCAAACAGGCCAGAGAACTCACCTTATGCAGCAGGGCCTTTTACAACGACAAACTCGGCCTGGCGGAAAAATTTGTGTGTGAATTGTTCGGCTATGATAAAGCGTTGTTCATGAACAGCGGAGCTGAAGCCAATGAAACCGCGATCAAGCTGGCCCGGAAATGGGGATACACCAAAAAAGGAATTCCAACAGACGAAGCGATAATTGTCGCAGTGAAGAAAAATTTTCATGGACGAACAACCACCATTATCTCCGCTTCAACCGATCCATCTTCAACCTCGGGGTTCGGTCCTTTAATGCCAGGGTTTAAAATTGTTGACTACGACAATGTAGCCCAACTCGAAGAATCTCTTAACGATCCAAGGGTCTGCGGACTTTGGATTGAACCCATTCAGGGCGAGGCCGGTGTCTATGTGCCCTCGGAAGGATATTTAAAAGAGGCTGAACGGATTTGCCGCAACAACAATGTGCTGCTGATGATGGATGAAATCCAAACTGGAATCGGCAGAACTGGAAAAATGTTGGCTTCAGATCATGAAGACGTACGTGCAGACCTACTGATTATGGGTAAAGCGCTCTCTGGCGGCACCATGCCGGTAAGTTGTGTGCTTGCCGACGATGAAATCATGCTGGTCATAAAACCTGGTGAACACGGATCAACTTTTGGTGGCAATCCACTGGCAGCCGTAGTAACTGTAGAAGCCCTTCGCGTGATCACAGAGGAAGGCCTGATAAACAATGCTGATGTGCAAGGAGCGTTCTTTCGTTCTCGTATGCGTGCACTTGCAAAGCAAACCGATCTCGTTACAGAAGTCAGAGGTAAGGGCCTGCTAAACGCCATCGTCATCAACGATTCACCGGAAAGCGAAACGGCCTGGAACCTTTGCATTGAACTGATGAACCATGGGTTGCTGGCTAAGCCAACGCACGGAAACATCATCCGACTGGCGCCACCACTGGTGATCACAACAGAAGAAATGGATCAAAGTTGCTCGATCATTGAAAAATGTGTTCTCGGTTTCCGTTAATTGCGGATCCGTTTTGAATTGGAAAAGGAAAAAGTAAGTAGCGGAAACATTATAGACCTCAGGGTGCTTCGACGCATTCTGGGATTTGTTGCTCCATACAACCCCCGGTTCTTCAGCATTATTTTTCTTACCGTTTTATTAGGGATCCTAGGACCATTGCGTCCATTGCTGATTCAATACACCCTTGACAACCATGTAGCCGCAGGTGATTTCAGCGGGATGACTACGGTAATGTTGTGGTTGCTCGTACTGCTGGTCTTTCAGTCCATTGCACAATACAGCCACACTTATCTTTCAGGCAGGGTTGGTCAGTTTGTGATTCGTGACATTCGGGTAAGGCTTTACAACCACCTGGTTAACCTCAGGCTTAAGTTTTTTGATAACACGCCTATAGGAAGGCTGGTGACCAGAACCATTTCGGATGTAGAGAGCCTGGCAGATGTGTTCAGCGAAGGCCTTGCCGCCATGGCCGGTGACCTGCTTCAAATAATTTTTATTCTGGGTTTCATGTTCTGGACGGATTGGCGTCTGGCGCTGGTCAGCCTCTCGACGGTTCCCTTCATGCTTTTGGCTACGTACATTTTCAAGGAACGGATCAAAGTAGCTTTCAATGACGTCAGAAATGCAGTAGCCAATCTGAACACATTTGTACAAGAGCACATCACCGGCATGATCATCGTGCAATTGTTTGCCTCTGAAAAGCGGGAGTATGAAAAATTTAAACAGCTCAACAAAGAACACCTTCATTCAAATTTGAAAAGTGTTTTGTACTACTCCGTCTATTACCCGGTTGCAGAAATAATCAGTGCCATGGGCATTGGATTGTTAATGTGGTATGGCGCACAAAGTGCCCTGAATCCGGAAGTCACTGGCGTTACCGTGGGAACCCTTACGGCGTTCATCATGTACATCCAGATGTTTTTCCGACCCATCCGTATGATAAAAGACCGGTACAATACCCTTCAAATGGGGATCGTGAGCACGTCAAGAATCATTAACCTGTTGGACAACCAGGAAGACGTTTCGGAGGATGGCAACTCTGATCCGGGTAAAATATCAGGAGACATCAGGTTTAAGCACGTTTGGTTTGCCTATAAGGATGAGGACTTCGTACTCAAAAACATCAGCTTTCATTTAAAGCCTGGACAAACTTTTGCATTGGTTGGCGCTACCGGATCAGGCAAATCCTCCATCGTGAATTTGATCAATCGATTCTATGACGTGGTGCAGGGTGAGATTGAGGTTGATGGAAAGAGCATCAGGGAATTTAAAGTAGCCGCGCTCAGAAGAAATATTGGAATGGTATTGCAGGATGTTTTTCTTTTTAGCGATACCATTAGAAACAACATCGCCTTAAATGATCCAGCCGTCACAGACGACATGATCCTTCGCGCAGCTGAACTGGTGGGTGCAAAAAAATTTATCGAACGACTTCCCGGCGGACTGGATTACAATGTCATGGAGCGCGGCGCTACATTATCGGTTGGTCAGCGGCAATTGCTCTCCTTCATTCGTGCGATGGTATACGATCCTTCCGTTCTCATTCTGGATGAAGCCACCTCGTCGGTGGATCAGGAAACAGAAGAAATGATCCAGCAGGCCATAGGAAAAATGATGGCAAACCGATCCTCCATCGTCATTGCTCACCGGCTCAGCACCATTCAGAAAGCCGATCAAATAATGGTGCTTGATAAGGGAGAAATCAAGGAAATGGGCACCCATTCAGAATTATTGCAATTGAATGGCTTTTACGCTCAACTCCATAAGTTACAATACCGCCATACCACCAAACAGGATTAATCAGCAACCATAGTTGGGTTATCGGGCATTTCGTATAGCTTTGCCCGGCAAATAATAGTTCGTAAACATTATTTGCTATGGCGTTAGACTCTTCAAAATTTCTCTTCAAGGCACTCACGTACGATGATGTTCTTCTCGTACCGGCCTACTCTGAGGTTTTACCTCGGGAAACAGACATCACAGGCTCTTTAACTCCGGGGATCAAACTCAATATTCCCATTGTTTCTGCCGCTATGGATACGGTGACAGAAGCCCAGCTGGCCATCGCTATGGCATTGGAAGGCGGCCTAGGATTTATCCATAAGAACATGACCATTCAACAACAAACCGAACAGGTCAGAAAAGTTAAACGCTCTCAAAGTGGACTTATCCTTGATCCGGTGACGCTGAAAATTGGTGCTACCGTTCGGGATGCTGAAAAAATTATGCGGGAATTCAAAATTGGTGGAATTCCTGTAATCGATGGTCAGGGAAAATTATTGGGCATCATTACGAACAGGGATCTGCGGTTTCAAAAAAATATGTCAACGCCGGTAGAAGACATCATGACCCGCGAAAACATTATCACCGCTCCCGAAGGAATCACACTGGAAAAAGCTGAAGTCCTTCTTCAGAAATATAAAATTGAAAAACTACCCATCGTCAATAAGAAGGGCAAACTCACCGGCCTGATCACCTACAAAGACATTCAAAAAAAGAAGAACAAACCGATTGCCTGTCACGATGAATTCGGAAGGCTGAGGGCAGGCGCAGCGGTAGGTGTAACCCCTGACATCCTGGAACGGATTGAATCACTCAGATCTGCAGGTGTAGATATTATTAGTATCGACACGGCTCACGGTCACTCTAAAGGTGTGATCGACGCTGCCAAGCGTGTCCGAAAAAAATTCCCTGACCTTGAGCTGGTCGTAGGAAATATTGCGACAGGTGAAGCGGCTAAAGCGTTGGCCAAAGCTGGCGCAAATGCAGTTAAGGTTGGCGTTGGTCCCGGTAGCATTTGTACAACCCGGGTTGTTGCAGGCGTTGGTCTTCCGCAACTCTCCGCCGTATACGAAGCCGCCAAGGCCCTTAAGTCATCCGGAACAAGAGTGATCGCAGACGGTGGAATCAGATTTTCTGGAGACATCGTCAAGGCAATCGCTGCAGGAGCAGATTGCGTAATGGTGGGATCGTTACTAGCCGGAACAGAGGAGGCGCCAGGAGAGGTGATTCTGTACGAAGGCAGAAAATTTAAATCATACCGTGGCATGGGTTCATTGGAGGCCATGGAAGATGGATCGAAAGACCGCTATTTCCAGGATGCTGAAGAGGACATCAAGAAACTGGTGCCTGAGGGAATTTCCGGCAGAGTACCATTTAAAGGAAGTGTAGCCGAAATATTGTATCAGATGGTCGGTGGCTTGCGTGCCGGCATGGGATATTGCGGTGCTAAAAATATTGAAGCGCTGAAAAAAGCGAGATTCGTTGAGATCACTTCTGCGGGCGCACACGAGAGCCATCCACACGATGTAACCATCACCAAAGAAGCACCGAACTACAGCAGAAAGTAGGGCCAACCTCCTTTTCAGCCGCTTATTGGCTTTTGGCTAAATTTGCCGTCCACTTAATCACAAACGCCTGAAGAAAAAGGCGATCATAAGGCTCATTGTCGTGTTTTCCGTCCTGATCTGGCTGACCATGGTCTTTGCGGATTTCACTGTGCTGTTCAGCGACCTGCGACAGGTGAGACCTGATGTCCCTGCCAGGCTCCCGAATTTTTTACTTGATCTGTTTATTCTAAGTCTGTTTATTTTTTACCGACTGAGAATTGAAAAAGATGAGTCGCTTGATTTTTCTGAGTTGTTGTGGAAAGTTTTTGCCGTCGGCCTGATCGCCACGCTCTTTTCACTGGCAACCCGTCTGATCATATTTTTTACCGGTAACTCTGCAATTTCCTCCAACATACTTTTCAACTACCTGATTTATCAGGTCAACTTTTCATTGTTGCTCGGTTTTTTGATGACAGCACTGGTGGTTTGGAAAAGACTGATCACGTATCAGCGCACCAAGTGGGTGGTACAGCTGTGGGCATTTTTTGAACTGACCCTGCTGGCAGTATTGGTACATGACAGTCTCGGCTTTGGACTGGACAACTGGATTCTGATCCCACTGAGTGTACTGGCATTAATGATGATCGTTGCATTAAGTGTAAGCATGAAATGGGTGGCTTACCTGAATTTCAGACAGAAACTCACCGCGTTGCTGCTAATTCTGTTGGTCACATTTTACCTGGCCTACTTTGCTTTTACTGTTACCACCTTTTCAGGAATTGTTTCAGCGGTTTCAGTAGCGTTTCTAAGATTCGATGTACACGTTTTTAATCTTGCGTTGTTCCTGTTTGTAACGGTTTACGGAATACTTTCTTTTCTGGTAATCCTGTTCAATCTTCCCACGTCATCGGCCTTCGAGCAGAAACTTGAGGAAACCTTGCAGTTTCAACGAATAAGTCAGTCCATTCAAACTGAAAAAAGTGAGAAAAGTGTTTACCGGATTCTTCTGGAGAGCTCACTGAAAAGTGTTTCTGCCGATGCAGGTTGGATTGAGTTTAAGGATAAGCGGGAATCAGAAGTTTTCTTGCAAATCGAGGCTACTGAGCTGGAACAGATTCGGGCCGGACTGAATGAAAAAAATATTTCACTGGTAACAGAAAGCGGAACCTTTCAGAAGGTTGCAATAAGTCGGAAAATTGGAAAGTCAGCGCTTTCGTTTCGATCGATGCTAATAGTACCAGTAAGGGTAAAAGGTGAATTACTCTGCTCTTTATGTCTTTTGAAGGAATTGCCAGATGGATTTACGGTCGAAATGATTCAGTTGGCCACCACCTTTGCCAACCAGGCCGGAATTTCCGTTGAAAATTTCAGACTTATGGAGGAGGTGGTTCAGGGCGAACGCTATAAGGAGGAGCTTAAAATCGCCCGATCCGTACAACAAAGTCTATTGCCCGCGGTTCTGGAGCAGGATGCCCAATTTGAAGTAGTCGCCTTCTCGGCTTCAGCAGATGAGGTGGGTGGTGACTATTACGATTCGCTCCGAATCAACGAACACGAAATTGCAGCAATCATTGCCGACGTTTCAGGAAAAGGGACCACCGCAGCCTTTCATATGTCACAGATGAAAGGAATCTTTCACAGCCTGGCACGTAGCCTAGGTAATCCTGTTCACTTTCTACAGGAAGCAAACCGCGCGCTGGTACACTGCCTTGAAAAGGGGTCATTTATTTCAGCCGTTTACATCCGAATTGATAGCAAGGCCAAAAAGATTGTTTACGCAAGAGCAGGACATTGCCCGGTCCTGGTGTACCAAAAGCAATCCGGCAGTGCAAAATTTCTTACCGACCGGGGCGCAGCCCTGGGAATGGTGAGAAATTCAACCTACGATGGTATGGTAGAGGGTAAGGAGCTTGGATTTAAACCGGGCGACATCATGCTGTTGTACACCGATGGCATTACCGAAGCCAGAAGTCCAAAAGGAGAAGAGTTCGGATACGAAAGACTTAGCGAGGCACTTCGACAAGCTGCCTCATTGGACGGGGCAGGTATCCGTGCCTTCATCCTGGACAAATTATACGCATTCACAGAACAAAAAGGACTACTCGATGATTATACCATGCTGATCATCCGGTTCAAGGACAACCCTACAACCACAACCAACGTATTATCCACCCCCTGAAAAATTACTTATGCCAGACATTCACCACAACCAGGAAAACAACCTTCAGGTGTTGACCATTTCAGGAGAAATCGACGCCTCTTCCTCCATTGATCTGGATCAGGCAATTGCACGTTGTTTGACTGAAAGCAAAAATGATCTGCTCATAGATTGTACAGCACTAAACTACATTTCATCGGCTGGTCTTGGAGTATTTATGTCCTACGTCGAGGAGTTTAAAAATCGCCAATCAAGAATGATCATCTTTGGATTGAACCCAAGGGTTGCGCATACGTTCAGCCTCCTGGGGCCCC
>Ga0194127_10009540_pt1 | contig 10190 bp, 10 predicted proteins | sample TA2KigC100mmetaG_FD_148624 | JGI IMG/M metagenome (GOLD analysis project Ga0194127, IMG submission 148624) | Freshwater microbial communities from Lake Tanganyika, Tanzania - TA2015036 Kigoma Deep Cast 100m | ecosystem: Environmental > Aquatic > Freshwater > Lake | place: Tanzania: Lake... | reverse complement strand
TCTTCTGGAAGCGTTCGCGCAGCTAAACGCGCCGGGGTGGAAATTGCTCATCGTGGGAGATGGGCCACAACGAGAAAACATTCTGGCAAAGACAAATGAGTTAGGCATTTCCGCCAAAATAATTCTTACAGGACAACAAAATAATCCAGAAGAGTGGCTACGCAGTTTGGATATTTTCTGCCTACCCTCTTATGCGAATGAAGGAGTGCCCCAGGCTATTCTCCAAGCAATGTTTACCGCTCTCCCCATCATAACAACCACGGTCGGCGCCATAGCTGAAGCTGTTCCTTCAACAAACCACGCCCTATCGGTAGCACCAAAAAACAGTTCATCACTTCTTGCTGCTCTTTATCAGCTAATCACCCATCCAGAGCAAAGGGAAGTCATCGGCACAAATAATCGAAGCAGAGCATCAGAAATGTTTCAGCAACAAGGAATGACAAAGCAAATGGAATCTGTCTTTTTAAAGCTATCGGCCGCCAAACCTAGTAAATAGTGTCACTATGACCGTTCCAATGCTAGACATTGTTACAACCGGCTTATCACGCCCAGACCTGCTCGATCTCACATATAAGTCTTTTCTAACTGGCGGCATTAAGAACCTCCCCCCGTTCAGGATAATTATAAACATCGACCCTCTTGGAAGATCCAACAGAGATGAATGTATCTCAGTAGCAAAAAAATACTGCAAATCACCGCTGATCAGAACACCAGAGGAACCGAGTTTTATGGGTGCCATAAAATGGGGATGGTCTCAGGTACAGTCAGATTATTTTCTGCATCTTGAGGACGACTGGATTTTAAATAACCAGGTAAACTTCCATGACTGGCTTAGCCATTTAAATAACGACAACCGCACAATACAATCAGTATTGTTAATGAAAAAACCATATCAGCACAACTATTCTTTTAGACCCAACCTAGCAAAATCGGCGGTCTGCAAACTAGCGCCGTCACTTCCTCTCTCGGGAAACCCAGAGAAAAAAGTGGGCGAAATAATTCGATCAATGGGGTTGGTTAGCTTGGATTACGGGAGGTCGTATGGAATTACCGATACCGGCCGAAAATGGGCAAAAGCACACGGTCTAAGAAAAGATGAAACCCCGAGCTCTTGGTTTCAACCAAGGCACTCAGGAACCATTCAAAGACTAGAGTACAAATTATTACTAGCGCTGTGGAGACATAAAGTTTCATCCATGACGGACAGGGATTAAGGAACGGCATAATACGCATGTTAACTTTACCGCCCAAGATAATAAAGCCAACATTCTCCTAGACTGAGGGATCGGAACATGAAACCGCGTCTTCTGTGGCTTACTCAGGGTAAGAACCCTAACTTACCAAGTCTTCGTCTGCGTGTGCTTGCATTACAGGATCTATTATCAGAACAATTTGACCAAGAGATCTTTCCAGCCCCAACGAAGCTTATCGACATGTGGCGGGTGCGCAAGCTCATCAAAGCCGCTGACATTGTCATTCTGCAAAAAGAACTGATTAGCATCCCTGTCCTATGGCTACTACGCCGATATGCGACCAGACTTATCTACGACTTTGATGACGCCGTTTATGTCCGACTTCTTCCTGGTGGCGATTGCAGAAAGAGTAAAAAGAGGATGGGGAGATTTTCGGCTATATGCCGTGCCTGTGACGTAGCCCATGCAGGAAATAGAATTCTGGCTGAAGCCGCCCATACCGCAGGGGCTAAAACGATAGTGGAGATTCCAACTGCGGTTCCCGATCAGTTTGCTGTAATGGAGACGCCACACAGCGGAACAAGAATAGGCTGGATCGGAACGGCAGTCAATCTGCCATATCTTGAGGCCATGGAACCAATATTTTCAAGATTGGCAGGTGATGGCTATGAATTTCAGCTACAAATCATGTCTAACAAAAAGCCAAAATTTATGAACTTCAAAAAATGGTCACATACCCCATGGTCTGAGAAAGAAGAAGCTGCTTTCTTGAAGAATATAGATATAGGGATAATGCCCCTAGCTAATAATGAGCATACGCGCGGCAAATGCGCATACAAGGCTCTTCAGTACATGAGCTACGGAAAACCTGTAGTAATCAGCGATGTAGGAATTAATGCCGAGTGGACAGCTGGAGCGGGGCGAACTGCGAAGCAGATTGATGACTTCTATCCCCAGCTTAGCGAGCTACTGCAAAATCCAGAGGTTTGCGCGTCATTAGGCCAAGCCGGAAGTCAAATTGTCACAGCAAGATTTACACGAAAAGTTGCGGCTCATGCTGTAATAACCAGCATAATGAATATTATTCCGTAAGCGCTCTATCTTGACAATTCGCTGATCTTACGCTTGTATTTATCCATTACATGATCGGGAGCATTGTTTACCTCTAACAATCCAATCGCCAGCTCCAAATCATAAACCGCTTTATCCACATCCCCATGCTCTAGATGCAATTGTGATGTCCTCCAAAATATCTCAGGGTTTTGCACCAATCCTTTCAGATAAACTTTTGATACTGCATTGCCTTTTGACTCGTTAATTCTATTAACCACCCTATGCAACGATGACTCAATTTGCCATATAAGAAAACCTGCGACCACATAGAGCATAAATATCTTAATTCCAAATAATTTCAATCCTGTCATGGCGTTACTCAAGGAATTTACAGCACTATTATTAATCAACGACATGATTTACCTTTTAACTGGTTGTTTTGTCAGGCCATAATATAGCCCCAACAAAAGAAGGGGTGAAATAATACCTTGCAGCGTTAATGATTTCGGCACAAGCACATCTTGATCAGACAAAAAAGATGTCACTCCAAAATCAGATGCAACAAGCAATAACTCTACTGGATACGGCAAACACAGAGCGACCAAAAAGAATTTTGAACATTCATTTAACTCGCCGCGACCAAGAAGGTGCGCCAAGAATGGAAATAGCAAAATCAACGAATAATAACCTGGTGCCGTACTCAATAACATTAATAACGACAAAGCGACAAGCGCGATCAACCGATAATCAGAATTGGTAATTTTTGCGTGGATAATTAACAATACTGCCCGAACAGTCAATATTACAGCAAGAACATAATACCCAACCATAATATACCCCGCAGTAATGTGTAGTCCATAACCATCGCGAAGGATATATGCATAAACAGCCGGGGTGGTCGCTGCAGCAGATAATTCCAACGATCCCCTCACGCCCGCACCCTGAAAAGCAAACATGTTACTTGGAATTCCAGTCCAATGAGGGTCACCCAATGCCAAACCAAATATCACCAAGAGCGCAAAAAACATAAGCATAACCGCAAGAACAGCCTTCCAACCATCCCTGATCCACACGGACATCAACAATACAAACATCCCCAGCTTAATCGATATCACCAGTGTCAGAATGAACTGACCCAGCACTCTGTATCTTTCGCCCATAAGAACCCAAAGAGATGTAAACACCATGCCGAGCATTATGTAATTTCCCCTCTCCATGGCAAACATCATAGGAAAAGAAAACATCATCAAGGCCACCCACCATATTTTTCCAGTGATATCGCCCAGAATTTTAAATAGCAGATATGAATTCAAGACCCAGACAGAACAAAACAAAATGATCCCAAACCTGACGTCACATCCTCTAAGAGAAAATGGGGATGATGATGCCATGCAATCACTTGAAGTCAAAAGCTTCCCTAAATATGCATTTATTGGGGTGTAAATTGACTTATACTTTGTATAAAAATCTGGAGTGTTCGCCCACCAATTAACATTGAAGAAGTCCATCAATGTATCATATTTATCGAAAAAGAACGGGGCTGGCAAAAAGTGATTTTCGTAGAAAAACAGAAAACACCACAATAAAAATAAAAGCAAATATCCTAGCGCCACCTTCTCCTTATTCTCCACAAGAAGATTAATCATCTCTTTAAATTGGTGGCGCGGTCTAATTTTATTCATCGTAAAACAAAAAAACCAATACACAAAACAATATCAATGCGTTATTTGTTAACCAATATGGCAGGGTATTTAATTCGTGTTCAATCAAAAATTAACCCGTTCGCGCTCAACAACAATAGGTCGCCGCTGGGCATAGGTATGTATAGAGCCGATGTACTCGCCCAGCAGGCCGATGAACAGCAGTATGACGCCAAACATTAGGAACATGCCAATCACGATCGGCGCAAATCCAATGGGGAACGAATCCCAGTAGACCAGCTTCAGGATCAGAAAGGCGAAGGCAACCATGACGCTGATGCCGCCTAGAACGAAACCCATCAGGCTGGCCAGCCGGATCGGCACCAGCGAATGGCTCACCACCCCCAGCATGGCGATGTCGTAGAGGCTGTAGAGGTTGTTCTTGGAAATCCCCCGCATGCGGCGCGGCTGGGCAAACGGTATGCACTTCACCTCGTAGCCAAGCTCGCAGATCAGCCCCCGAAAATACGGGTAGGGGTCATTGATCGCCCTTATCTGATCAAGCACAACTTTGTCGTAGAGCCCGAACCCCGTCGTGTCCTTGATGAGGGGGATGTCAGATATCTTGTCGAGGATGCGGTAGTAGGTCTTGCGGAAGAAATGCGTGACGGGATTGGTTGCGCTGACCGGCTTGGTCGCGAGCACCACCTTGTAACCATCCTCCCATGACTTGATGAATTCGCCGATCAGCTCGGGGGGATCCTGCAAGTCCGAGGCCAGATAGATGGTCGCCTCGCCGCTCGTCTGCAGGATTCCCCAGTAGGGCGAGCGGATGTGTCCGAAATTGCGCGTGTTGACGATGATCTTGACGCAGTGGTCCTTGGCCGCGATGCCCTTCAGCGCCGCGACCGTACCATCGGTCGATGCATTGTCAATGAAGACGTACTCGAACGCATAGTCTGGGAATGCATCCATGGCGCGGCAGACACGCTCATAGAGTTCCCCCACGTTCTCTTCTTCGTTAAAGCAGGGTGATATGAAGCTGATCAGCTTCTTCGCCATATGTTCCCGCCCTCCTTGAATGTGAACCTAGCATGTCCGATATACGAAGCAAGCACCACCAGCAAAATGGCCGCTGCTTGTCCAATCCAGATATTGAATCCCAATTGTCCAACCAGCAGCCAAAGAAGAACGATACTGAGCGCGCCAGAGCCGCCGTAGACGACATAGCTTCTCAGATACTCCCTCAGCCAATTTCCCTTGGTTTGGAATACAAACAATTTGTAGACGACAAACGACATAGTGATCGAGATAACATTCGCCAAGATGCCGACCCACACAATTCCAACATCCTGAATCAGCAACAGATACAAGAGCACGCCGATAGCATAGCCGAACGCGGTATTCCAGGCGCCGGCAATCAAGTACCTGGTCGGCTTGACCGCCAGCCATGCGCTCAAGTTAGAGGTCAGTAATCGCATCAATCAAAGCTCTAGGGGAACTTGCTTCTCGATAACCGAATGTGTTGCTGTCAGACCTACCGTACCCCCAGGACACAAATATAAATGGAAGTTGATTCGCTTTGGCAGCCATGAAGTCTTCGTGACGATCTCCCACATAAACGCATGACTCTTTGGTAAGTTGCGCTGATTCGAGCATCAGCTCCAGCAGTTGTGCCTTGCTCTCCAGTGCCGGATTGAAGCAGTCCAGCGTATATGCACCTTCGAAGAGTTCGGTCCATTGGAGATGTTCGATGATCTTGCGGGTGGGCACAGATCTCTTGTTGGTCGCCACAAATGTACGAAGGCCTCGCGCCCTAAGTTGGGCGATCATCCAGGGTATTTGCTCGTATGGTGATGCCCGCAAGCACCCGTCGCCGTCGTAATTGGCCTTGAATTGTCCAGCTATCTCATCAACAAGATTTATCTCTGCCAGCGGGACAAGTGCCAGTATTGTTTCCTTGAGTGGAGGGCCGATCAACTCTCGGTCGATAGTCCTGACTGGTTGAACGCCTACCTTTTCAAAAGCGTACCGCAATGAGGTTGCAATGGATGCTGCGGAGTCAATCAGCGTACCATCCAGATCAAAGATGACGGTTGTGCAATTCCAATTCATACGTTCGGTGCCATGCCGTGGTGGCGTGCGGTATCTCGGATTGCAGCGCCAAGTTCAACCTTGATCGCTAGGCCCAGTTCCGATCTAGCCTTACTGATATCCGGCACGTATCTGCTGCGAAAATTGTTTGGGTTCGCACACCCCGCAATCAGCACTGCCTTGTCCGGGCTGATGGTATCGCGGACGAAGCAAGCCAATTCGGCGATGCTCAGTGCCTGATCTGATCCGACGTTATAGGCATGTCCAGGCCGCCCGTCATGAAGCAATGTCGATAACCATGCGGCGAGATCCCTTTGGTCCATGTAGGATCGAACCGCCGTTCCATCCCCCTTTACTACGATCTCGTTTGCATACAAGGCATCGCGTATGAAATTTCCAATCGCGAAGTGGGCGTCCAGCGGCAGGTCGCGCCCGACAAATGCAAAGCAACGCGCGATGACTGGCTGAATGCCATACCGGTCCTGGTACAGCGAACACAAGTGCTCGGCCGCACGCTTGGCCACGCTGTAGGCATGCTGGGGATTGAGGGGATCCGGCATGCCGTTGTAGCTCTCCGGTATCTTTTCCATGTCCTGAGGCTGAGGACCGTACACGCCCCCGGAACTGGTGAGCAGGAAGCGTCGGATGCCGTGTGAAACGGCATAGTCCAGCATGTGGCGCGTGCCGTCCACAATCTGCAAGTAGCGCTGCAGTGGCGAAAACTGCGGCCCAAGCGTGGAGTCTGCAGCGGCGTGCAGCAGGTGCGTGAAGGCGCCGTCGCTAGGCAAGGAATCCGGTTCGAGGATGTCTCCCTGATGCAAGGTTAACCAGTCATGCCCGGCGAACTCCGGGCAGCGATCCAGAAACACTCTTGGTGAGCGGCTCAGCACCGTGACGGGATGGACTGGGCTCCCCTGGGCGGCTAGAGCAGTCCAGTACCGGAGGAGTGCCTTGCCAAAGAAACCCGTGCCCCCTGTCAACAGCAAGTTCATAGTCTGTTGCACCTGTTGTCTGTATCAATGTGCGTGGGGAATCGCATAAAGCACAAGGTCGAATGAGTTGTAATAGTGCTGGCGCACGTGAAAGCTATAGTCCTCGCACATGTCAAACAGCAACTCAGGCAGTGCCCAAAGGTCCTGTGGGTTATGGTAAAGGGACAAGGTCAAGACCGGGCGGCTGCGGTCGATGATTCGGCGTGCGCCCTGCAGCACATGAGCTTCTGCGCCCTCGACATCGAGTTTGATAAGGTTAACAGTAGTCAATGGAAGCAAGTCGTCGAGGGCGACTGCTGCGATATGGGTATTACCGTTAGTGCCGATTGAGCCACCTTCCCCCTGCCCCGAATTGAACGTCAGAATGGAATACTTATCCGCCGCTGCCAAGGGCAGACAAACCACACCCGGATGGCAGGTCCCCACGCCGCTGACCATGGCGGCGAAGTTGGTTGAATCGGGTTCCAACAGGAAGGATTGCGCACAGTGGATGCCTGGCTGGCTAGTCAGGTCGATATAAGTGTCGCCGCTGTAAGCCCCACAATCCACGTAGGTGATGGACTTTCCCTGCAGCGGGGGCAGCGTGAATTTGTTGAAGTACTGGTTCTCGGCAGACTGGAAGCTCGCGAAGGACAGGTCCAGCCCCAGACGGAAGGCTGCCACGCGCAGTAGGATGTCCCGGCTTTCTTGGTCTGCGAGCCGCTCGCCGACGCGTGCAATGCGGTCCAGCCCAGCCAGCAGGAAATCCCGTTTGCTCAGCCAGTAGCGCCAGCCCAGATCTTGCGCGAACGCATCATAGACATCCCAAGGCATAAACATGTGCGCAAAGCCTGCCTTGTTGGCAATCGAAACTAGCTCGTCGAACGGCACACCGCGGTTGTAGATGCCGAGGGCTAACTGGGCTTTGCTGCTTTTGGTGGCTAGCGTTGACCAGTCAACCACCGGCAAGTCAAGTGCGGTGCCTGCTTGGGGTTGGGTCTCCACGAAGCCAGCGACCGAGATGCCCCGGTCCTGCATAACACGGCACAAACTGCACTCGAAGTTGCCAGCACCGAAAATCCAAACTGGGCTCACTGCATCAATCTGTGCGGGCGGGCGAGCTGCGGCCATGGCCAGTTGGGCGAAACTGGTGTATGGCGAGGCGCTCATAGGTGCATTTCCTGGGTAGCAGGGATGGAACGGATGGCGGCGGCTTCGCCCCGAACACTGGCGAGTTCGCTCTCTTCAAGAAACGGGTGCATGTCGTCAAGCTCCGGCGTGACGAACTTGCCGTTTTCGCCCACGCGGGACTTGATGCGCGGAGCGAATTCCTGCCGGGGGTCGACGTGCAGGTCAATGAGTAACGGACCGTCGCACTGAAGCAGTTCGTCGAGTTGCGCCAGATCCGCCTCGGTGGCGATGGTCGCGGCCTTGAGGCCGTAGGCGCGCGCAACGGCGGCAAAGTCTGGAAATTCGACGCCTGACTCGGGCGTGGCGCCGATGACTCGCCCGAAAAAGTTTTCGTGCGTCTGCCAGATGGAAAGATAACCGCGGTTGTTAAGAACGACGACGACGACGTTCAGGCCCGTTGTCTTCAGTGTCTGCAATTCCTGGATGTTCATTTGCAGGCTGCCGTCGCCCGCGAAGCAAATCACCCGGCGGTTGCCATCGGCGCGTGCTGCGGCAGCGGCACCTATGGCAGCAGGCAGGTCATAGCCCATCGAAGCGGAGCCGGAGTTGCTAAAAAGGCGTTGATCTTTTTGCAGTGTGCCAACCTGGAAGGGCAGGATGCAGGCGGAAGCATTGCCGGTGACGACAATGTCGTCGGGGCGCATCTGCTTGAAAATGCGATCGACCATGACATAGGGATTCAGCGGTTTATTCGGAGCCTGGCTGTGTTCGCTCGATGCGTTGTAGGTGGCGCCGATCTTCTGGCACCACTGTACCCACGACTGGTAGCTAGGCAAGGTGGTTGTCGCCAACTCCTGCTCGAAGATGTCAAGAAAGTCGACCAGATCCGCCTCAATACCGAAGTCAACCTTGATGGTGGGTTTGTTCAATTCGGCCGGATCAATGTCGACCTGTACCACCCAGCCATTCTTGGCAAACGCATCCCAGTTGTAGCTGGTCTGGCGAATATTGAGCCTGGAGCCCAGTACCAAAACAAAGTCCGCGTTCTGAACGCAAAAATTGCCAGCACGCGTTCCGATGGTGCCTGGCCGACCGGCAAAGAGGGGATGGTCGGAAGCAATCAGATCATGCGTCCAAGCCGTTGTCATTGGGATGCCAAGGCGTTCGGCCAGCTTCAACAAGCGACCTTCAGTCTTGGAGAGCCGGACGCCTGTGCCACCCAGAATCAGGGGACGATGACTAGTTTTGAGCTTTTCCAAGATAGTGCGGCAGGCCGGACGCAGACTGTCCAGTGCAGGCGGCTGCGGAGGCTGCGGATCTGGAATGTTGATCTGAATCGTGGACTGCTGGATGTCCAGCGGGATATCCAGCCAAGTTGGTCCTGGTCGGCCGGTAGTGGCCTCAACGAATGCCTTCGGCAGCACCGTTCTAAGATCCTGCTCGGAGCGGACGAGATATGCAAATTTGCAGATCGGGCTCGCCATGGCGATTGTCGGGCCCTCTTGGTCTCCAAGCTGGCGCAACTGCGGCAGGTCATAGAAGGAAAGACAGGTCTCGCGCTTAATCTGACCGGAAAGCACGAGCATCGGGATGGAATCCGTGAATGCCCCATATACACCGTTCAGGGCATTGACGGAACCGGGGCCGGTGGTCAGCATAACCATGGCGGGCTTGCCCGTGATGCGTGCATAGCCCTCGGCTGCCATTGCACAGGCCTGTTCGTGGTGCATGAAGGTGCAGCGTAGCTTTTCATGCCCTCCGAGGGCTTGGTTGAGGAACATAGCACCACCACCGGTGACGGTAAAGACCTGCTCAATACCCTGCCTAACCAGCCAGTCGGCGATCTGCTCAGAAATATTTCTCACTCATAACCCCCGATTGAGGATGAGGCTCTTTAGTGCGAAGTTTTCGCTGTAGGGACCATCAATGTGGTCGATTGTCAGGCGGTCGTCGGCCTTGAGCGGCTGCAACAACCTTTCGCCGTTCATCACCTCGCGGCACGAGAGCTGGCCCTTATGGAGCGGGATGGCGAGGTAGAAGTCCTTCTCAAAAGTTTCTTTGCTAAATACATAGCCAGATTCTAAGTCGCGCCGGGCGTAGGCGCCCCC
>Ga0194127_10009539_pt1 | contig 10190 bp, 11 predicted proteins | sample TA2KigC100mmetaG_FD_148624 | JGI IMG/M metagenome (GOLD analysis project Ga0194127, IMG submission 148624) | Freshwater microbial communities from Lake Tanganyika, Tanzania - TA2015036 Kigoma Deep Cast 100m | ecosystem: Environmental > Aquatic > Freshwater > Lake | place: Tanzania: Lake... | reverse complement strand
CACAACCACAGCGCGGACTTCGATCGGATCGACGGCGAGTACTGGTGGAACCGCTTCGCCGACGCGACAACGAAGGACGTCATCCTCCAGCTCGACACCGGCAATGCTTCACAACTGACCAGCGCGATCATCGGCGACCTGATCCGCCGCAACGCAGGCCGGACCGTGACCGCGCACGTGAAGCCGTTCTCGAAGCAGAACCCCGATGCCTATCTCGGCGCCGACGAACTCGACTGGCCGGCGATCACCCCAGCCGTCGAGGCCACGGGCGGCATCGAGTGGTACATCATCGAGTACGAACGCGCGGGCGTGCCGCCCCTCGAGTCGCTCGAGGCCAACCTGGAGAACTTCCGCAAGCTGCGGGCCTGACCGGCTGGGCCGATTCGGGAGGAGCCGCGGACGGCGGCGATGGCGGCGACGGCGACGAGGGCGGGGGATGAGGAGCGCCGGCCCGGCGCCGGCCAGAGTGGGAGGGCGTATGAGCCTTACGCGTCTTCAGCTGTTCCTGCGGGTCTTCGCGATCGTACCCATGACCGCGGTCTTCGCGGCCGTGCTTCCGATCCGGGTCATGGGCGACATCCACCAGGCCATCGGGCTGGGCCCGATGCCCGAAGGCCCGATCGTGGAGTACCTCGCCCGGTCCACGTCGATGTTCTACGCGCTCCACGGCGTCCTGCTCTGGTACCTCGCGTCGGACCTGCGCCGGTACCGCGACCTGTTCTGGTTCTACCTGTGGATGTCCCTGGTTTTCGCCCTGGGCCTGTTCCTGACCGACCTCTCGGCGGGCCTGCCGCTGCGATGGGTGCTCGCCGAGGGGCCGTTTGTCGCCGCGCTTGTCGGTCTGATCATGATGCTGTTCCGATCGGCCGAACGCCAGCAAGGCTGATGGGCGGCGCCACACTCGTGCACGGCGGCCCCTGGCTGCACGACGCGCGATGGGATGGCGGTTGAAGAATCGTACTCATATACAGAGACGATTATGCTAGAGTCATCCCTGTGAACAGTGACAACTTGGGCTACGTGCTCAGGGAGTTCGCGGAGCGCCCGCTTCCTTCCCGGCGCCCGAGGGAACTGGCGTTGCCGACCGACAGCGGCAAGGTCGTCGGCCTCGCGGGGCTCCGCCGCACGGGAAAGACGTTCCTCTTCTTCGACACGATCGCCGGCCTCGTGGCGCGCGGCGTCGACCGCCGTCGTATCGTCTACCTGAGCTTCGAAGACGATCGCCTGCAGCCCATCTCGCCGGGCCAGTTCGACCTGATCCTGCGGGGCGTTCGCGAAGTGTTTCCCGGCGCGCCCACGGGCCGCCTCTACATCTTCCTCGACGAGGTGCAGAACGCCCCTGGCTGGGAACGGTGGGTACGCCGGGTGGCCGACACCGAAGATGCCTCGATCTTCGTTACCGGGTCGTCATCTCGCGTGCTGACGCGCGACCTGGCGTCGGCGCTTCGGGGGCGCAGTAAAACGTTCGAGGTGTTCCCGCTCAGTTTCCGTGAGTTCCTCGCCTTTCGCGGCATCGAGGCGGTTCCCCACAGCGCCCGCAGTGACAGCCAGGTGCGCTCGGCGCTCGAGCAATACCTGACGTGGGGAGGCTTCCCGGAGGTCGCGACCGCCGAAGCAGCGATGCGGCCGCTGATCCTCGAAGAGTACGCATCGGTCATGCTGTTGCGGGACCTGGTTGAACGTCACGCCATCCGCAACGAGCCGCTGATGCGCGCGCTCCTGAGGCACTGCTACCGGAACACGGCGTCGTTCCTGAGTCTGAGCAAGCTTCATCGCGACTTCACGTCGCTCGGCTTCCTGGTGTCGAAGAACACGCTGTTCGACTACATGGCCATGCTGGAAGAGGCGGGGCTCGTGTTCCTCCTGCCCAAGCACGAGCGATCGCTGCGCAAGCAGGCCCACAACCCCAAGAAACTGCACGTGGCCGACACGGGTCTGGTGTCGGCGTTCAAGGCGGGTACGGGACTGGACGCAGGGCACCGACTCGAGACGGCGGTCTTCCTGGAGTGCCGGCGGCGGCAGCGCGCCTGGCACTACCACTCGAACGGCGGCGACATCGATCTGTGCGACGCCGAGGGCCGGACCTTCTTCAACAGTTGCTGGAGCCTCACCGAGGCCGACGCGGTGAGTCGCGAACGCCGCAACATGGAGTCTGCGGCCACCCGCCTTCCGGCCGCCAGCGGCCGCCTGCTGTATCACGAGTACGCACCCGAACTGCTGGCCACTGTGCCTGGCGCGCAACCGGCGTGGCGCTGGCTGCTCGAGCCGGACGGGGGACCCTGACGGCGCCAGTTCCAACCAGCCACCTGACCAGGGGTAGCCGATGACCATACTGTTCGCCCTCGTGCGGAACCCATCGATCGTCTGCGCATTCCGCCTCGGTCCTGAGGAGCGCATGATGTCGGAGGTGTTCGGCGCGGACTACGTGGCGTACATGAGAGGGACACAGCGTCTCGTGCCGGGTTTGTGGTGAACAGCGACAAGCCGCCCGACAACCGGTTGCGGGGGACTGGGCTGCACGCCGCCGCTGATGCAGAGCGTTCGGCCCAGGCAGGTGGACATGGAAACACACGAGCAGCGGGTTCAACGAGTCGTGCGCGAGCACATTGCGATCTCGCCGTACGATCCCGCGTGGCCAGGCATGTTCCGCCAAGAGAAGGGGCACCTGCTGTCCTGCCTCGACCATGACCTCGTCCGGCGGATCGAGCATTTCGGCAGCACGGCGGTGCCGGGGTTGGCGGCCAAGCCGGTCATCGACGTGCTGGTGGAGGTCACTGACCTGGAGGCAACCAAGCTCCGGGTTGTTCCGGTCCTGGAGTCGCAAGGTTATGAGTACTTCTGGCGTCCCACACACGGGGACGATGGTCCGCCGTACTATGCGTGGTTCATCAAGCGAGATCCACGCACGCGAAACCGCACGCATCACATCCACATGGTGGAGGGTGATTTCCGCGAACATTGGGATCGATTGTTGTTCCGCGACTATCTGATCGAGCACCCGGAGGTCGCACGGGAGTACGAGAACCTGAAGTACCGGTTGGCGTCCGTCCTAGCCGCGGATCGGGTCGCGTACACGAGGGGCAAGACGGAGTTCATCGTGAAGGTGACCGAACAGGCGAAGCGGCACTATGGCAGGGTCTGACAACGGCATGCGCCGCACGCCTCACGCTGCGATCCCGAGCCGCCGCGGCTGATGCCGCGCGTTCCGGGTGGATGTCGTCGTCTTCACCTATCGAGGCGAACAGAACAAGGAGGCATCGTCCTATGGGCCGGTCACCTGCATCGCTGATCAAGGCAGCCAACGCGGCGCTCATCGTCAACGGTAACCTGGATGCGATCGGCGAGTTCTTCGCGCCGGACTACCTCGCCCACCTCACAGACCAGGACCTGACGGGGGGCCACGATGCGATTCGAAGATTCCTCGGCGCGTACCAGCGGGCCTTCCGGGACTTCCATGTCGATGTCGCGATTCTCGTGGACGCCAGGGACCGAGTCGCGTGGCAACGAACACTCCGAGCCACCCACCATGGTGACTTCAAGGGTTTCCCCGCCACGGGTCGTCCAATCGTGTGGCGGGACATGGCGACCAGTCGATTCCGCAACGGTCTCATCGCGGAAGACTGGGTGATCACGGATCTCGCGGAGCGTCTCCTGCTTGCGAGGAAAGGGTGACTGAGAGCGACGCGCGCGGCAATGCTGGGGCTGGCCTTGGGAGTCAGGCGATACTGCGCCGCGCTGACTGCGCTGGGACGCCGCTGTGAGACCCCCGACGACCGTATCCGAACACGTCTTCCCCACTGAGAGCTGGACCTACCCGAGCGTGCAACGCGGCCAGCTCGTCCGGCGTCCAATCCAGGGAGCGTTCGAGGAGGCAGCGTGGACGCGCTAGCGGCATTGCCGCCCGCCGTGTGTGCCTCCTGCGACGCCACACTCGCGACGCCCTGCGCCCGACCGGCCCTGGGCGTGTCGTTGGGGCCGGCGGGTGAGGCCTGACGTGAGGCAGGGCGGCGTCAGAGCGAGGCGTGTCGTGAGATGAGCCAGACAGGGAGGCGAGCGACGAGCAGACCGGCGCTATGGCGTTGCCCCAGATGCGGGGAGCGCTTCACGACCCGGAATCAGTGGCACGCGTGCGGGTCCTTCGACCTCGACACGCTATTTGCCCGAAGTCGGCCCGTTGTACGTTGCCTCTACGAGCGATTCCTCGAGACCGTTCACGAGTTCGGCCCCGTGACGGTCATCCCGCAAAAGACGCGCATTGCGCTCCAGGTTCGAATGCGGTTCGCCGCCCTGATGCCCCAGAAGGACGCGTTGAAGGGCCATGTGGTTCTGGCGCGACGCTGTGCGTCGGAACGGTTCGAGAAGATCGAGACGTACTCGCCTCGCAACCACGTTCACGTGTTTCGGCTTCGGTCGGAGGATGACTTCGACGAGACGTTTCGTTCGTTCATCGGGGAATCGTACAGGGTCGGCAGGCAAGAACACATTGACGGGCCGCACCAGACGGCGGCCGCTGTTGCTGCCGGCGGGAGTAGACGTCGGGCGACCAGCCGCCGCGGGTGAGCCGCAGGCGGATGACCTTCAACGTCCGGCGGACCAGAGGTGACATGACCGACATCACGCGTCAGGACAAGATGCTCGACCGCATCATGAACGGTCGCACGGATCTCGTGTTCGAGTTCCTGGGTTCGGGCCAACCAGCCACGTTTCGTGACGCCGGCGGCGCGAGCTTGATTGCCACGTGCGCCTACTTCGGTGACGTCAGCGCCATCCGTTTCCTGGTGTCGCAGGGAGAACGACTCGAGTCTCTTGGCCGGAACCTCGGGCTCGATGCGGCAGCGTTCCACGGGCACTGGCGGCTGTGCGAGTTCCTGCTCGAGCATGGCGCTGACGCGAACGAAGCCGACCCGCACGCTGGGGAGACCCCGCTACACGCCGCGCTCTGCACGTCGAATAGGCCCGGGTGCGGACTGGCGGTGGAGGTGCTGATTGCGGCGGGAGCCGATCCCAATCGCACAACGAAGCCAGGAGCGGAAACGGGCGGATTCATGCGCGATTGCCGAACCAGGGGCGAGACCGCGTTGCACCGGGCGGCAGCATTCGCGAGCGAGGAGACGATCCAGCTCCTGCTCGATGCGGGCGCGACCGTCGATGCCAAGGACGTGAATGGAGACACGCCCCTTGGCTGGGCGAGCTGGTATACTCGCGCCGACACCGTCCTCAGGAGACTCTGCTATGGCGGGTTTCACATTCGCGATGGCCGCAGGTCCATGGAGGCGTATCTCCTGGGAGAGCCCCGCAAGGCCTGACGGCTGGAGGTATGGGGTGTGCGATGAAGCCACTTCGACATGTCACCACGCTTCGTGTTCCTGACCATCTTCCCGTTGCCGCCGGCGTCCTGACGACGGTTCTCGTGGGCACGTACGTCCTGGCGCCGGTGATCGCAGAGTTGAAGCTCCGTCGGCCCAGTTCCACCGCGGGACTGGGACTCGTTGTCGGGCCCGTGGTCGCGCTGCTCTGCGGCGCGGTTGCATACGCAATCGCCGCCGGTCTTCGGTGGACGGCCAGGCGCGCGGGAATCTCGTCAATGATGGTGCCGATGTGGCTGGTTGGCTGCGTTCTTCTGGCCACCGCCGGCGCCATCGTCTTTCTGGGTGCTGACGCTCGAAGGGCGATCATTGCGAAGGAGTTCGCGCGCCGGCCGCACATCGTCATCGAATCCGCGCGCATCGTGAAGATGTCCCAACCGCCGAGCGGCGCGGGTACCCGCGTTGGGGCGCCGCTGCTCTTCTCGATATACAAAGATACGGTGGCGCCGTCAATCGACTGGAACGGGCGACCCGTCAGGCTCGTTGGCACAAATGAGCAGGTCACCGTGCTGGACGGAGCGGGCGCGCAGATCGCGTCGACGGACCTCCATCGGTTCGACTACGTCGGCCGCATCAGCGCCACGCCCTTCTGTCGGCATGCCAACGGCGATCGGGACCTGGCGGTGCTCGTGACGCTGAGGGCAACCTCGAAGCGATCCATGCTCATCCTGTATGGCACTGACGGCGCCGTCATCTACCAGGAACATCTCGAGCGCACCGGACAAGGAGATGCGTGGGCGGGCGCCATGTTTGCGGTGAATGCCGACGGCAACGATGTGCTCGTGATCGACCTTGGCGTCGTCAACACCTACACATGTTCGGCCGACTGACATGCCGATGGAGACGACGCGCGCGTGGCTGGTGTTGTTCCTGATCCTCGGGGTGCCGTGCACACTGAACGCCCAGTCGACGGCTGCCTCTCCGGCCGCCACGCCTGCGTCCACCGGAACCCCAGGGGCCGCGTCGATCCTGCGCGCGGCGGATCTTCGAGCAGATGTCGCGCTCCTTCGGCGCGCTTATGAGACGCTGCACCCGGGGCTGCTTCGCTACAATACGCCCGCGCAGATCGATGCCGCGTTCGGCGCCCTGGAGCGCGAGTTCCAGCACGATCGCACACTGGCTCAGGCCTATCTCGCATTCTCGATCTTCGCGGCCAAGGTGAAGTGCGGCCACACGTATCCCAACTTCTTCAACCAGACGAAGGCTGTTGCTGCCGCCCTGCTCCAGGCGCCCCGGCTCCCGTTCTACTTCCGCTGGCTGGGCGATCGGATGATCGTGACCCGTTCCTTTGCGGCTGACGGGCGCATGCGGGCCGGGGCCGAGGTGCTGGCGATCAACGACGTCCCGGTGGCCGCCATCCTCGCGCGACTGAAGACCGTGGCGCGGGCCGACGGGAACAACGACGCCAAACGCGTGGCCTACCTGCAGGTGGAAGGGACGAGCCGGTTCGAGACCCTCGAAACCCCGCGCTGGCGCCGACAGCGCACTGGGAAGAGAGCGTGACTGCGCTGCGGCTTAGCGCGGAGCGTCTGGGCAGAAGAGTCCGGAGGGGAGAATGGACATGATGATGAGCGTGAAGGAAGAGTCACCCGATGACGAGAAGATCAACGGGACTGTCGTTGGGATGAATTTCAGTGGAGACGGACAGAACGAGACTTCGAAGCAACTGCAGGTGAGAGTATTGTGCGACGATGGGGCGATTCGATATGGACAACTGAGAGCCCGTGCGCCGACGGCTCATTGGAAAGCTGTCGTCACCATGGCGATGTACTCATATGAATCCGGGGTCCCGATCACCATGGAACTGCGCCCAGTGCAGGAGACACACCCGGACATCGTCTATATCCAGCTATCAAACAAAGTCTGAGCCTGACGGGAAGAACGGGGGCCCGCGTACGACTCCAACGGTGACGGGCGGCTCACGACGCGCGATACGCCCTTGCTGCGTTCGGTGGCCGGTGGGCGGGCGACGGCCCCCTTCGCCGCTGCTCAGCACCTGGTGTTCGCCGCTGGCTCGAAGGTGGAGATTCTCGGTGATCCACGCGACTACAACAACGGCGTCGGCCAGATGGGCGTGAGGATCCTGTCCTGGAGGGAACGGCGGTGACGGGCGCACGCCCCGGCCGACAGCGCGGCTTCACGCTCGTCGAACTGCTCGTGGCGGCCGGTGTGTTCATCGTGGCGGCTGCCGTGGCGATTCCCGTCCTCAGCCGGACGCTGCAGCTCTACCGTGTGGGCATGGCGATTCGCGAGGTCGAGCGGGAACTGCAGACCGCCCGCGCCAACGCCGTCACGACCAACCGGCCCATTCGTGTGCGGCTCAATTGTCCCGTGGCCGGACAGTACCGGCGGGTGGAACTGATCGGTGATGCCTGGCAGCCGTTGCCGGAAGATGTCTCGCTGTCGCGCTGCGGTGAAACGGCCTACTCGTACCCGCCCTGACCGTGACCCGTCGACACGCCCGAACCACGACGGCCCGCTGCGGCGCCTGCCCGACGGCCTGGCATTCTCGCAGCGCCGCTCCTTCGAGTTCCGGCCAGACGGCACGGCCCGCGTGGAGGCCGGAAGCGCCACGCCGGAGTGGGCCGTCATCCCTGCAGGAGGGCTGGTATTGTCCGTGACCAATGGAACGGCCACACGCTCCATCACCGTCAACGGGATGGGTCGCGTGCAGATCGTGCTGTGACCGGCGGCGGAACCCGCCCCCCGCATCTTCCGTTTGATGTTAACGACGCTTCTCGCTGGATTCCGACCAGTCGATGGCGTATACTTATTTCGACTTAGTCATCAGAGCGAAGCATGTTTTCGACGAAAGGGTGGGTGTTTTCGACTTGAGATTGCAGAAAGGCCCGCAGCCGACGTTTCAGGAGCAGACGGTTCCGCAGGGAACCCGGCTGGTTGGTTCTGCCGCCCTGGTTCATGAGTTCGCGGTCTCCGCGCCAGTTCGGCACGCGAGCTGCGTTGCCGACCGGCACGTCCGCGACAGCCGCCGCACCGATGGCGCCTGGACGGTTTTCGACAAGCGCTACTGGCCCGGCAACGGTCTCGCCGACCACCTCGAGTTCATCTTCAAGCACGAAGACATCGACCTGCTGGTGCTGAAGCGTATCTTCGACGCGCTGCCGCAAGCCGAGATCGAAGCGATGGTGCGCGAGGCACCTTCCGCAACGCACGTCAAAAGAGCGTGGTTCCTCTACGAAACGCTGACAGCCCGAACCCTCGATACGCCCGATGCGCCGCGCGTGGCCGCCATCGACCTGCTGGATCCGAAGGCCTATTTCACCGGAAAGCCGCGCCTCTCGAGGCGCCACCGCGTGCGCGACAACCTGCTCGGGACGGGCCGCTACTCTCCCGTCATCCGGCGCACCGCAGCGCTGGAACAGAGCCTCTCGCTCGATCTCGCCGCGCGCGCGCGCGAGACCGCAGGCCGCCCCGGCGACCATCTGGTGGCCCGCGCCGCCAGTTTCCTGCTGTTGGCCGACAGCCGCGCGAGCTTCCAGATTGAAGGGGAGCGCCCCCCGCGCAGCCGTCTCGAGCGATGGGGGCGCGCCGTGCTGCAGGCCGGGAAGAACACACTCACCGTCGATGAGATCATCCGGCTGCACAATGTCCTGATCGAGGACACCCGCTTCGTGCACCCGGGACTTCGTCCCGGTGGCGTCTTCCTGGGCGGGCGCGATCATCTTGGCGATCCGCTGCCGGAGTTCATCGGCGCGCGGGCGCAGGATCTCGCCGACTTGACTGCCGGAATGCTGGACGCCAACGACCGCATGCGCGATGACGGGATCGACCCGGTACTCCAGGCCGCGGCCACGGCCTTTGGCTTCGTCTACATCCACCCCTTCGATGACGGCAACGGGCGTGTGCATCGCTGCCTCATTCACCACGTCCTGGCCGAGCGCCGCTTCACACCAACGGGCATGGTGTTCCCGGTGTCATCCGTCATGCTCGACCGCATCGACGACTACCGCACCGCGCTTCAGGGACATACCGGCCCGCTGATGCCCTACATCGCGTGGCGGCCCACTCCCGAACGCAATGTCGACGTGCTGAATGATACGGCGGATCTCTATCGCTACTTCGACTGCACGCACGCAGCCGAGTTCCTCTTCGCCTGCGTCCAGCGCACGGTCGATGAAGACCTGCCGCGCGAGATCGACTATCTGCGCCGGCACGACCTGGCACTGCAGCGCATCATGGAGGCCGTCGAGATGCCTGACCGCATCGCCGGAAACCTCGTGATGTTCATCCGGCAGAACAACGGCACGCTTTCGAAGAACCGGCGCGACGGGGAGTTCAAGCAGCTGACTCACGATGAAGTGCGGCGGATCGAGCGCATCGTGGCGGACGTGTTCGAGGGGGCCGTGTAGGCGACCGGCGCCCTCGTGATCTTCGGCGCTCCCACCGTGCATCCTCGCGGCTTGGGCTGCCCTTCGGCGAGTGCAACGGCATCCTGCACGCTGTCGACCGGCGCAACGGCGGGGTACAGTGGACCTACAAAGCCGCGGCCATTGACGGAGGCAAGCCGGAGTTCCACGGGCGTCCCCTCGTTTCCAGCGAGGGTGACGACCTATACGTTGGCGATGCCGACGGTCGCGTTCACAAGATTGCGGCCGCAACCGGAGCGAGCAAGGCACAACTACGCCTCAATGGGAGCCCAAGCTTCAGACTCGTGCCGGTCGGTGATTCCCTGGAAGAGAGAGTTACCCGATGACGAGAAGATCAACGGGACTGTCGTTGGGATGAATTTCAGTGGAGACGGACAGAACGAGACTTCGAAGCAACTGCAGGTGAGAGTATTGTGCGACGATGGGGCGATTCGAT
>Ga0194127_10009535_pt1 | contig 10193 bp, 7 predicted proteins | sample TA2KigC100mmetaG_FD_148624 | JGI IMG/M metagenome (GOLD analysis project Ga0194127, IMG submission 148624) | Freshwater microbial communities from Lake Tanganyika, Tanzania - TA2015036 Kigoma Deep Cast 100m | ecosystem: Environmental > Aquatic > Freshwater > Lake | place: Tanzania: Lake... | reverse complement strand
GGGGTTCAGCGCGACCTTGGCCACGTAGATCCAGAACGACCCGGGCTCGGTCCACACCGGGACCCCCGCGGCGTCCGGATTGCGCGCGTCGTAGGCGGTCTGGGCCGCGTCGTCCTCCTCGGTCCAGCTCTGCGTGACCTCGACGTCCACCGGGTCGTGCGTCGGGACCGGCGGCCATACGGACTGCCCCGGCGTCTCCTCCCAGGGCATGAGGCGTGTCTTCCCCACCGTACCCGAGCCCGAGCCCGAACCCGCCCTGTCCGTACCCGTGCCCGCTCCAGCGCCCGCCCCCCCGGCGGCCGCCGCCACCATCGCCGCCTCGACCGCCGGCGGCTCGCCGAAATGCCCAAGCTCGGGGAACCGCACCAGGATCGTGTCCCCGCCGGCCCAGGTCAGCCCGCCGAGCGTCGCCAGCCACGCCAGGGTCAGGCCGAGCCCGAACACCACGACCTTGTTGTAGATCTTCCCCCTGAGCGCGTCGGTCACGGACGCGACCCCTGCCACTACCGCGGCCGCGACCTGGGGGAGGAGGTCGAACGTCATCGCGTGGTCCCGCCCGTCACGAGTTCTGGACGCGCGTCCGCACCACCTCGGGGTCCAGGAAGACCGGGGACAGCTCGGACGCGTCGTAGTGCACGCCCATGTCGTACAGCCCCGCGCAGATCGGGTCGAAGCGGCAGACCGCGCAGGCGTTCCCCTTGCCGTGCTGGAACAGGGTCTCGCGCACGAAGCCCTTCTCGTCCAGGAAGCGGACGATGCGCTCCTCGCCCTTGACGATCTTGCGCGTCTCGGTGGAGCAGTGTGCGTACTCGGCCATGTAGCAGAGCGGCACCTTCTCGGCGCGGAACGTGCGGCCGGACTGGTCCAGGAAGCGCATCGCCCGGTTCAGCGACACCTCGCACTCCCACAGGTGCGGCACCACGTCCGGGTTCCGGGTCGCGCGGTTCATGCTAGGGTCGAGGTAGTTCCACACGAAGTGCCGGATGAACGGGAAGCGGCCGACCAGCGTCTTCACCAGCACGTCGAGCGTGCCCGCGTTGTAGTGGTTGATGGTCGTGTTGATGTCGATGTTCACGCCCGCGGCGTGGACGTTCTCGATGGCCTTCAGCACGTTCGCGAGCGAGTCCGTGTTGCACGTCAGGAAGGCCTGCACCTCCGGGTCCGCCGACTGCACGGACACGTGGACGTGGTCCAGGCCGCGCGCGGCGAGGTCGCGCGAGAGCGCCGCGTCCGCCAGCTTCTGGCCGTTGCTGATGATGCGGGCGTGGATGCCGCGGGACCGCGCGTACTCGATGATCCCGCCCAGGTCGGGGTGCATCGTCGGCTCGCCGCCCGTCAGGATCACGCCGTCGTAGCCGCGCTCGACGAAGTCGTCCACCTGCGCGCGCGCCTCGTCCGGCGTGAGCGTCGCCTCGCGCTCGGGGTTCGAGCAGAACCGGCACTTCTGGTTGCAGAGCCGCGTGACCTGGATGTAGCCCAAGTTCGCCACGTCAAACCACCTTCTTCGGATCGAGTACGCCCAGCCCCCGCCGGCGGGCGACCTCCACGTGGACCCCGCAGCAATCATCGCACACCTCGCATTGCCGGCACCGCAGGCTCTTCACGCGGTACAGGCGGCGGATGAAGAACGCCACGAACCGATCCACGACGACCCGGCCGTCGTCGCCCACCACGCCGGAGTCGGGCGTCGGCGCCGCCACGTCCCCGGGCCCCCCCATGCACCTCGGCAGCGGCGGCTCCGCGTCGGCGGGGGCGGTGCGGTCCCAGTCCCCGGCGGCGTAGCGGCGCGCGGCCGTGCAGAAGCCCTCGATGAAGCACGACCCGCAGCGCGGCCCGAGGCACGCGGGGTCGCGGCCGTCCGCGAAAAGCTCGCGGAAGGACTCGCGCTCGCCCAGCACCTCGTCGTACAGCTTGTGCGGGTCCTGGAACAGCTCCTCGTGGCCCTCCAGGAACCGGATCGGCAGCCGGTTCGTCCACAGGTACAGCCCGGGCGTGCCGGCCAGCGCCAGCGCGCGCTCAAGCTCCAGCCGCACCGTTGCCTCGTCCGGGTACAGCTCGGCGCGGAACTCGTCGAAGCCGCGCCCGAACGGGACCAGGTAGAGCAGGTCGAACTCGAAGACGCCCATGGCCATGTAGAACTCGAGGATCTCGCGCAGGTGCGGCAGGTTCAGCCGGTTCAGGACCACGTCCACGGACACCACGAGGCGGAGGTCCAGCGCGTTGCGGAGCCCGCGGATCGCCTGCGGGAAGGCGCCCTCCACGCCGACCAGCCGGTCGTAGAGATCGGCCCGGTGCGCGTGCATCGAGAAGGTCGCCTCGCGCAGCCCGTTCGCCGCCGCGGTGTCCGCGAACCGGCGGTAGCCCATCATGCGGCCGTTCGTGATCGTCTGGATCCAGTCGTAGCCCGACTCGCGGCCGAACGCCACGAGGTCCAGGAACCGCGGGTGGATCGTCGGCTCCCCCCCCGAGAGGATCAGCCGCTGCGCGCCGTCCGCGCGGCCCTGCACGATGCGCGCGCGGACCTGGTCCTCCGGGATCGCATGGCCGTCGTGCGCGCCCGAGTCCAGGCAGAACATGCAGCGGTTGTTGCACGCTCGCGTCAGCCGCACCCAGTGCCGTTTCTGGTGGACCGCGGCGTGCTTGACGGTGTCCAAGTCCTCTCCGGCGAGAGCCGTCGCGGGACGACGGGCGTCCCGCGGCGGTTCCTTCCTCAGCACGGTGCCTTCGGCAGCCACTCGAGCGCGTCCGGGTGCGCGCGCGAGAAGTCCTTCCTGGGCACGAACTCGTCCCAGCCGTAGTGCTCGGGATACTCGCGCCAGGGCCCCTCGCAGACCGGGTCGAACGCGCACTCGCGGCATTCCGGCCGCTTGGCCTTGCCCTCGGTCAGGCGGTGCTCCGTGTAGTCCTTGATCGTGACGTGGCCCTCGAAGATCTTGGTGCGCGGGATGATGCGCTCCGCGACCCAGGGCTCGAACCCCTCCATGAAGCAGTAGGGGATCGCCTCGGTCATGACGCGGCGGCCCGCGCGGATGCCGATCGACAGCCCCGCCTTCACGTACGGCTCGGCCAGCGAGTGGCGCGGCACCACCTGCACGAAGTCCTCCCCCGCGCTGCCGAGCGGGTGGACGAACGCGAACTGGTACTGGTCCACGCCGAGCGACACCAGGAGGCCCGCGATCTCCGGCAGGTTCCGGTAGTTCGACCGCGTCACGACCGTGTTCGTCAGCACGTTCTGGCCGAGGTCCTTGAGGTTGCGGATCGAGCGCACGGTCTGCACGAACGACCCGCTCGCCCGCGTCAGCATGTCGTGCAGCTCGGGGACGTGCCCGTGCAGCGCGGGCGAGAACTCGTTCGCGCCGGCCGCGATCAGGTCCTCGCACAGCTTCCGGTACGCGAGCATCCGGCCGTTCGTCTGGATCTGGATCGACCGGTAGCCCAGCTCCTTCGCGTACCGCACGATCTCGATCAGGTCGCGCCGGACCGTGACCTCGCCGCCGGTGAAGACGATCGCGTCCGAGTCGCGCCGCGCCTCCTCCAGAAGGCGCCGGACCTCGGCCGTCTCCTTGTTGCCGAACTTCTCGCGCTTGTTCCCCTGGACGCAGAAGACGCACCGGTTGTTGCAGTTCCAGCCCGTCTTGATGTCCACCCGCTCGGTCGCGGGCGCGCGCTCGTCGCTCATCGTCTCGCCTCACCCCTCCCGGCCCCCTGCACCGTGCCCTCGGGCACCCGCCGGACCGGCTCGAACTCGTCCCACCCGAAGCGGTCCGCGTAGCTCCTGAACACCCCCCGGCAGTACCGCTCGAAGCCGCACGCGGCGCACTCGGGACGCTTCGTCCGCGCCATCGCGTCGTGCAGGCTCTTCGCCACCTTCGCGTACCGGCCGCCGTCCTCGGCGTCGAGCGCGGCCGGCGCGTACAGGTCCAGGTCCGACGGCAGCGGCGGCGTGTCCTCCGGGCTCTTCGCGAACCCGGTCGTGCCGTCCGGCTCGAAGTGGAAGTAGCGCTCGACGTAGCCGCGGACGCGGTCCGGCAGGCGCTCGGTCGCGCAGTACGGCACGTCGAGCAGGAACACCTTCGCCACGCCCTCGGGCGGCAGGCCGCGCACGAAGCGGTCGAACTCCGCGACCACCTCCGAGTAGCGCGGCACGATTGCGTCGAACATCCGGGCGGCCCGGCCGTCGGGCATGACCACGTTGAAGACGTGCTGGTCCACGCGGAACGGCGCCATCGCGTCGTAGAACGCGTGGAACATCGTGTGGTTGCGCTTGTTGACCACGTACGACGTGTGGACCTTCAAGGCCGGGAAATCGCGCCGCAGGATCATGAGGTTCGCGAGCCCCGCGAGCGCCTGCACGTAGGCGCCCCTGGTGCGGGTCAGGGCGTCGTGCGTCTTCGCGTCAGGGCCGTGGATCGACACGAGCACGTGGTTCAGCCCCGCCTCCAGCAGCGAGCGCGCGTACGGCCGGTAGGACAGGCGGCGGCCGTTCGTGATCAGCCCGACCGTCGCGAAGCCGAGGTCGCGCGCCATGGCCACGTACTCGGGGAGCTTCGGGTGGAGCGTGGGCTCGCCCGACGTGAACATCACCTCGCCGCCGTGCGGGTTGGCGGCGGCCATCATTCGGCGCACGTCCTCGGGGGTCTGGGCCGTCAGGCGCTCGAAGCGCGCCTCCCGGTCCTCCTCCATGCAGAACAGGCAGTTGTTGTTGCAGGAGTAGCCCACGCAGACGTGGAGCCGCTCCCCCGTGACGGACTCGCCGGGCAGGATCATCCCGTCGTCGCCGTCCCGTCTCCCGTCCTCCGTCCGCCCGCCGCCCAACTGCCGGGTGCTCCCCGTCCGGATCCGCGGGGTATTCTAGTGAGTGATCGCGGATCGTGCACGCGAACGAAGCCGGACAAACGTGTATAAGACGACTTTGGAGGTGCGACGACGTGGACCTGTCAACTCGTGGTTCGGAGATGCCGGCCTCGCCGCTGCGGCGGCTGGCCGCGCTGGCGACCGACGCGGAGCGGCGCGGGATTCGCGTGCTCCGGCTCAACATCGGGCAGCCGGACGTGCCGACGCCCTCCGAGGTGCTCGAGGCGGCTCGCGCGTTCCGCGGACCGGTGCTGGGGTACGGTCCGTCGGACGGCCTGCCGGAGACCCGCGCGGCGATCGCGGAGTACCTGGCGGGTGTCGGTTCTCCGGTCGCGCCGGAGGACGTGGTGGTCACGACGGGCGCGAGCGAGGCGATCCTGTTCGCGCTGTCCGCGGTCTGCGACCCGGGCGACGAGGTCCTGGTGATCGACCCGCTCTACGCGAACTACATCGGGTTCGCCTGCATGGCCGGCGTCCGGCTCGTCCCGGTCGCGGCGAGCCCCGAGGACGGGTACCGGCTGCCTTTGGTCGCGCGTCTCGAGGCCGCGGTCGGGCCGCGGACCCGGGCGGTCCTGTACAGTTCTCCCTCGAACCCGTCAGGCACGGTGCTGCGGCGCGACGAGGTGGCGGCGCTGGTCGACCTGGCGGCGCGCCGGGACCTGTTCCTGCTCGCGGACGAGGTCTGCCGCGAGTTCGTGTACGACGGGGCCCGTCTCGCGGGGGCGCTGGAGGTCGCGACTGCCGCCGGCGAGGCGGGACGCGTCGTCCTTCTGGACAGCATCTCGAAGCGTTTCTCGGCCTGCGGCGCGCGCGTGGGCTGGATCGCGACCACGAACACCGACGTCCGCGACGCCTGCCTGCGGTTCGGGCAGGCCCGCCTGTGCGCGCCCACGCTCGGCCAGCACATGGCCGCGGCCGGCTTCCGCGCGCTCCCGCGGTTCCTCCCCCCCGTGATCGACGAGTTCCGCCGCCGGCGTGACGTGGTCCTCTCCGCGCTCTCGCGCATCCCCGGCGCGGTCTGCCCGCGGCCCGAGGGCGCCTTCTACGTGATGCCGCGACTGCCGATCGACGACGCGGACGCGTTCGCGGCGTTCCTGCTCCGGGAGTTCTCGCACGGCGGCGCCACCGTGCTGGTCGCGCCCGGCACCGGCTTCTACGCCACGCCCGGCCAGGGCCGCCACGAGGTCCGCCTCGCGTACGTTCTCGGATCACCGGCCCTGGAAGCGGCGATGGATCTGCTGGTACGCGGGGTCGAGGCGTACGCGGGCCTCACCACCCGCGGGACATGAGGTCGACCAGGTCGCGCCGCGACAGCACCTTCTCGCACTCCGCCCAGGACGGGCCGTCCTCGCGCGCGAGGTCGCGGTAGCGGACGTCGAACGCGTCCGCGGCCTTGCGCTTCGTCGTGTACTCCGACAGGCGCTCGTCGAGGCGCTCGATCTCCTCGATCCAGTCGTCCTCGATCACGTCCGGCAGGGACCCGAGCAGGTCGTATCGATCCTTCATGCGCCTGGAGACGGCGGCATAGACCTCCTCGTCGCGGGTCCCCTGGTACACGAGGTTCAGCATGTCCACGCTGGCGCGGGCCTGCCCGAAGCGCCGGATCCGCCCGATCCGCTGCTCGATGCGCGACGGGTTCCACGGCAGGTCCACGTTGACGAGGGTCCCGAGCGTCTGGAGGTTCAGCCCCTCGCACGCCGCGTCGGTCGCGACGACGAGCCGGATCGCGCGACTCCGTACCGCCGCCTTGATCTGCTCGCGCTCGACCGCGCGCCGCTCGTCCCCGAGGAGCACCGCCGAGCGGGATCCCCCGGCGTAGACCGCCACCTGCTGCCCCGGGAACTGGCGCGCGAGCACGGTCGCCACGCGCTCCACCGTGTCGTAGTACTGGCTGAAGACGATGCAGCCGAACCGGATCCAGTCGCGCTCGCGCAGGAAGTGGACGACCGCGGCGAGCTTCGGGTCGGCGTCCCGAGCGTGCAGGTGCCGCAGCATCTCGGACAGGTGGACCGCCTCGTCGCCGATCTCTCCGATCTCGGCCGCGAGGTCCTCGTCATCCGGTTCCTGCCGCAGCAGGCGCGTCGCGGTCGCGACCCCGGCGGCGTACGACGAGCACACGCGCTGGAGGATCATGCCCTTCAAGAACGCGGCGCCCGGCTTCCGGTGCGTCACGGCGTCCGCGAACCGGGTTGCGGCCTCGTACGCGAGGTCGAACTCGTGCGTCGTCCGCAGCGCGACCCCCTCGAACATCGGCAGCGGGACCGCGTCGTTCGGCCAGACGTCGATCCCGATCCTCGGGAGCAGGCCGTCGTCCTCCAGCTTCCGGCGCCTGCGGATGACCACGTGCCGGACGACCGGGTTGTGCAGCCGCAGGAACGGGACCCCGTCCCGGCCGTCCCGCAGCCGGTCGGCCAGCGTCTCCCGCGTAGCCGCCGGGAGGTCGTGGACCGCGTGGTCGGTGAAGAAGCGGTCGCCGGCCAGGTCGAGGTCCGACCGGACGTGGTCGAAGATCGCGTCCTCGTCCCGCGGGGGCACGGGGTTCCTCAGGAACGGCCACGCCTCGTCCCCGTTCGCGATCACCTTCTTCCCGGTCAGGATCGGGATCGCGACCTCGGGCCGGCGCCACGGGCTCCCGGCCCGCCCGAGCACGTGGTCCACGTCCCGGGAGAGGACGTCGAGCAGGTCCCATAGCTGCGCCTGTTCGGTCTGGATCGGGGTCGCGGTCCCGAGCAGGACGTTCTTCGCGTGCGGCGCGAGGTCCCTCATGAACGCGAGCAGGTTGTTCGGCTCGCCGCTCCCCCCGAGCCCGCGCTCGACCCGGGCCCGGTGCGCTTCGTCCAGGATGAGCGTGCCGAGCCTCCGGACGCCGAGCAGCGCCTCGCGTTCCGGGGTCATCTGCACCACGAGCCCCGTGGACACGATCGCGATGCGGTACGGGCAGCGCACAACGTCCTCGGGCCCGCGCGTCCGGACGACGCGGCCGTCCGGGTCCACCCAGACCTTGCTCCGCGAGTCCCAGACCGCGGACGGGATCCCGAGCTTGTCGCTCATCTCGGCCTGCCACTGCCAGCACAGGTTGGCAGGGCAGAGCACGAGCGCCGGGCCGTCGTCGAGCAGGCACGCGACCAGCGCGCTCGCCGCGAGCGAGAGCGTCTTGCCGACCCCGACCTCGTCCGCGAGCAGCAGTCGCGCCTTCCCGTAGGTCTGCCGGTGGCGCAGGAACAGGGCCACGAAGGCGCGCTGCCAGGATTTCAGCTCCTCGCCCTGGCGGTACAGCGGCGCCTCGACCAGGGCTGCCGGCGCGACCTCGTCCTCCGGGATGTCCTCGACGCGGACCTGCCGCTTGCGGGCGGACCGGCCGATCTCGGCCACGACCGCGTCGCTGAGCGGCACGCTCCGCTCCCACAGGTGGTCGAACTCGGCCTGGACGAAGGCCACCCCGTCGGCGGACTCGTCCTCCCAGACCAGCTCGTAGTTCTTGTCCCACCCCTCGCGGGTCTCGTTCAGGCTGCCCATGAACGAGGTCGCGGCCCCGTCGGGCCGCCGGATTACGCCCGCCTTGCCGTGCAGGAACGGCGCGTCCCCGGCCGGCACCACCCGGACCTCGACGTTCCCGCGCCGCAGCAGGTCGTAGAGCGCCTGGTACCGCGGCCGATCCAGCAGGGTGTCGATATCGCGGTCCGCGCGGTTCCAGCGCTCGAGCAGCGCCGCGTCCCGCGCTGCCTGGGCCGCGTGGATGTCGGCCGGGTCCACGTCCGCGTTGCACACGACCCGCACCCGGCCGACCGAGGCCAGCTCCTCGCCGGCCAGCTCGAACAGGGACGACCGGAAGTAGCCCGCGATGCGGTCGTAGCCGCTCGCCCCCGCCAGCCGATCCTTCAGGAACGCGTGGCCGAGCCGGCCGTGGCGAGAGGAGAAGCGGCGGAGCAGCCCGCCGGTCGCGAAGGCCGTCGCGTCTCCCCGTCCGCCGCCGCTCATGCGCCCACCCGCTCGTTCCGGATGAGGCCGAACACGATGCGCGCGGCCCGCGCCTCGTCCTCGTCCGTTCTGCCGCGCCTCGCCGCGAGGTAGGCCGCGATCGCGGCGAGGTCGTCGCGCCGGCGGTCGTAGTCGAACAGGTCGCCGACCAGGTCGCGCAGGTGGGCCAGCACGAGGCCGCCGTCCACGTCCGACCGGACCTCCCACATCGCGAACAGGACCGCGCGGGTCAGGGACGGGCCGAACTCCGTCACCCCGAAGTCCCCCTTCCGGAAATCCCACGAGGTCTTCAGCCGGGCCTCGTTCGGCTTCAGCGATCGCATCAGCGGCGCGTATTCCGGGACCCGGAACGCCTTCGCGAAGTTCTGGTAGTTGTCCAACTTGCGGGCGCCCGCGGCCTCCACGTCCACCATCTTCAGGTAGAAGCGTTCGGCGCCCTCGAGGCGCTCCCAGACGCGCGCGTCCATGCCTTCGGGCACGAGCTGCTCGTTCGCGACCTGCACCGCGAACTCGACGACCTCGCTGACGAGCGAGCGCTCACCCTTGACGCCCCTGTAAGAACCCCCAAACGGGCCGGAAACGGTGCGCGGGGGGTAAATCGGCCCGTATGACTTCGCGGGGTTGCGTGCGCGTACCCCCCGCGAAATGGGCTTCTGGAGGCTTTTTGCGAGGGCGTCACCCTTGACCCGCGGCCGGGTCGCCTCGCGGGTCATGTCCACCCCGTCGATGCGCGTGTACCCGGTCAGCACGCGCAGCGCGGCCGCGTAGCCGGCCATCTGCAAGTCCGCGTCCTCGAAGAGGTTCTCGATCCGGCCGTGGCCCTTGAGCGACTGGTTCAGCCCGACCATGGTCGCGACCTGCCGCGCGACCTCGTCCTTGACCTCGGCCACGACCTCGTCCCGCCAGCCCGACTCGCTGCCCCGGCGCAGGCGTGCGACGAGGACCACCGTGCCCTGGACGTACCCCCCCTTCTTGATCTCCGAGGTGGTCTCCGTGTCGGCTTCAAGTGGCGCTGCTTCTTTCCGATGAAGCCCCACAGTTCGTCAAGTCGAACGCGGCGACACGTCAGCCCCCGCATCTTCTCGTTCATCACGTCCGCCGCGTGTTCCCCGGCCTTCACCCCGAGCCGCATGATCGTGTCACGATGAACCCCGGTCATGCGCTCGGTAGAGCGGATGGAGCAGCCTTCTACCAGGGCCGACAACACGGCAACCTGCTTCTCGGGCTTCAACACGTTGTCGGCTCTCGCGTAGGAGCGTGATCCACCGGTCCATGCTTCCCGCTCTGGGGCAGAGGGCATCCCGGGGATCCCGGTACGAGGGAGTGGGAAAGGGACAGGGGCGAAGGCTCTCGGATTGCTC
>Ga0194127_10009533_pt1 | contig 10193 bp, 14 predicted proteins | sample TA2KigC100mmetaG_FD_148624 | JGI IMG/M metagenome (GOLD analysis project Ga0194127, IMG submission 148624) | Freshwater microbial communities from Lake Tanganyika, Tanzania - TA2015036 Kigoma Deep Cast 100m | ecosystem: Environmental > Aquatic > Freshwater > Lake | place: Tanzania: Lake... | reverse complement strand
ATTCTCCGAAAAGAAAATTCTCAACAATGAAATTTCGGATCTGCTCTTGAATTGGAGGCTGCATATTTTCTCCTCTATACAAGTTTTAAGTGTTGAGTTATGAGTGTTAAGTTATAAATTACAGGTTACGGGTTGCGGGTTATGGGTTGAAGAAGGATACATGTTGCAGGTTACACGTTTCAGGTTAGAGAATAAACACGTTACACGTTGCAGGTTACACGTTTCAGGTTAAAAAAACCAAAGATGGTTATTGGTTGCGGGTTGCGGGTTAGAGAATAAACCTCGGTGATTTTAAAGTCTACTTTTTCCATTTAAAACTCAAAACTTATAATTCAAAACTGTTTCATGGGGGTTTTTAGTTTTGTGAGGTAGACCTTTTTCAGCTCATCATCGAAAGTGGTGAGAGAAAGCCCCTGGTTAATCGATTTTGAGCAAACGATGCAATCGACAATGCTTAAACGGGTTTGACCAAAGAGGAGGATTGAATCGATTAAGTCTTTCTTGTCGGAGTTCGCGATCCCCTTATAGGCAAACAACTCTCTGAGTTTCTCAGCGATGACCTCCCTTTCGATTTTATAGACCTTCTGCAGGACATAAACAGATTCGGCGAGCACGCTTTCGGGAATAATCACCGCCTCTTCTCCCACTTTTACCTTCTCCAGCAAGGAAGATGCTCTCTTAAATAAGGTTTCGTCATCCTTCAGAAGATAACGGAGGATCACATTAGCGTCGATCAGCTTTTTCACCGTACCGCTCCCTGACGGCCTCCTCCCATGCCTTTTCTCTTGCCTCTTTAAACGGAACTTTTCCCTTTTTCGCATAGGGGCTCAACGAGCCCGCCACGCTTTTCACCGGCCTCATCACGATCTGTTTTCCCACGATGGCAAACTCGATGACCTGACTGTCGAGGCGCTCCCTGATTTTTCGCGGTATGGTCAACTGGCCCTTTTTTGTTATTTTTGCAGTTGTAAGCATATCCAATTTCTCCTTACTTTTATTTAATGCATTTCTAACCACGATTGTAAGGAACTTTTGATCATTTGTCAATGAGGGACTCTGGGGTCAGGCTTTGGATCTTTGGAATAAGGAAGCCAGGAATGCAGGAAGAGCAACGGGAATAATGGAAAACCTTGCTACGAGTTGCGGGTTACGGGTTGAAAAAATTCAAAAATGGTTGCGAGTTACAGGTTAATTGGTGTTGCGGTTATCACCTTTTATGCCATGATTTCATCCACCGGCAGTATTTGCTTCCCATGACGAACTGTAAGAACAGAAAGCCTCTTTTTTTCTATCCGGTAGATGATTCGATAATTACCGTATATCAATTCTCGTATGGTCTTGTTGCCGGTTTCTGAAACAATGCGACCGCTCTCAGGGAACGCTTTCAATTGTTCTACCTTCTTGAAAATTGTATTGACCCAGCTTTCTGCTGCAACCGGATTGTCCTGAGCTATGTATTTTGCTATCTCGGAGACTCTGTCTACTGCAAGTGGAGACCAAACTATTCTCATTTTCTGATCTGCCTTAACACACCCACCTTGGCATGGTCATGGTCAATCCCTTGATCGGCTTCTATCTGACCGATGGACATCTGTATATCTTGGAGTACTTCGATTCTCTCTTGCATGGCCTCGAATTCGTCTGCATCGAGCAAGACAGCCACACCCTTCCCATGATGCGTGATAACGAGAGGGCGTTTTGTGTCATGTACCTGCTTGAGGAAGGAAGCAATACTCGTACGAACCTCGGACATTGGCCGGATGTCTTCTTTAACCCTGGTTCTTTTCATATAGCACCTCACATAAATAATGTACAATATAGCGTACTTTATATGTGATAGTCAATAGGGAGGCTTGTGGCCAAATCTTCATATGTCACTACAAAGGGTTTGTTGAGTTGATTGGGTTGCTTTACCAGATTCTCGCATGGAGCATAGCGCATGGCGCATAGCGTTAAGGAATGATGGAATGGTGAAAATAATAGTTACCAGTTATCAGTAATCAGTCAACAGTGAGAAGATAAAGGACCAAGACTCAAGGATAAAGGATACGAAAATGCAAAATGGAAATTTGAAAAATGAAAAGTGCAAAATGTAATTCAAAGGCCTAAGGCCAAAGGCTCGCAGAGCGCATGGCGCATAGCGAAAGGAGTAATGGAATGATGGAATGGTGACCAGTCATTGGTGATCGGTTAAGAAACGGATCTGCGTTCAATTTGATCGACACGGCGTTTTAATTCCTGTACTTCCCCTTCAAGAGTAGAAACACGCCTGTCCAATTCTGCGTATGAAAATTTAATCATGGCCATCATTTCCTGATGGGTATGTTCACTTTCTTTTCGAAAATCGGTTATCTCTCGTGTGAATTTCTCATCAAGATTCATTACTCCTTCGGCAACAAGCTTCATCTGGGATATGACATCCTCGGAGATTAAATGAAATTGATGTACGATTTCTTCTTTAAGCTGGTCGGATTTCTGCTCAAGGCTGTTTATCCGTCGATCTATCGATTCTAACAACCCTGAAAGATCCTTCTTTTTCATTTCTGGCATCTTTCGAACCTCAATTTTTAGGTAAGAATATCACAGCCCATTGGCTTTGTCCAATCTTTTAGAATCGCCGTTTCAAGGGTTATGTGCCCTGGCCTGGGGTCAGGCTTTGGATCTTTGGAATAAGGAAGCCAGGAATGCAGGAAGAGCAACGGGAATAATGGAAAACCTTGCTACGAGTTGCGGGTTGCGGGTTACGGGTTGAAAAAATTCAAAAATGGTTGCGAGTTACAGGTTAATTGGTGTTGCGGTTACCACCTTTTATGCCATGATTTCATCCACCGGCAGTATTTGCTTCCCATGACGAACTGTAAGAACAGAAAGCCTCTTTTTTTCTATCCGGTAGATGATTCGATAATTACCGTATATCAATTCTCGTATGGTCTTGTTGCCGGTTTCTGAAACAATGCGACCGCTCTCAGGGAACGCTTTCAATTGTTCTACCTTCTTGAAAATTGTATTGACCCAGCTTTCTGCTGCAACCGGATTGTCCTGAGCTATGTATTTTGCTATCTCGGAGACTCTGTCTACTGCAAGTGGAGACCAAACTATTCTCATTTTCTGATCTGCCTTAACACACCCACCTTGGCATGGTCATGGTCAATCCCTTGATCGGCTTCTATCTGACCGATGGACATCTGTATATCTTGGAGTACTTCGATTCTCTCTTGCATGGCCTCGAATTCGTCTGCATCGAGCAAGACAGCCACACCCTTCCCATGATGCGTGATAACGAGAGGGCGTTTTGTGTCATGTACCTGCTTGAGGAAGGAAGCAATACTCGTACGAACCTCGGACATTGGCCGGATGTCTTCTTTAACCCTGGTTCTTTTCATATAGCACCTCACATAAATAATGTACAATATAGCGTACTTTATATGTGATAGTCAATAGGGAGGCTTGTGGCCAAATCTTCATATGTCACTACAAAGGGTTTGTTGAGTTGATTGGGTTGCCTTACCAGATTCTCGCATGGAGCATAGCGCAGAGCGCATAGCGTTAAGGAATGATGGAGTGTTGGAAAACATTAATGTAAAAATTAGAGCTCCAGGACCCTTCGGACAGATGCTGCCACTGCCTGCAGGTGCTTCTCTTCAAGACTTCCCAGATGACGGACAAGACGATCCTTCGAGATGGTCAGCACCTGTTCGCATTTCACGAAAGACGCTTCTTTAAGCCCGTTTTCTTTGGATGGATTCACAGGCACATGAAAAGGAACCGTTTTGCCTTTTGTGCTTACGGTCACAACGACCGTATTCGGATAATGCGGATTCATATTCGCCGCATCGGTCTGAATCACCACTGCCGGTCTCATGCCGCTTTGCTCCGATCCCCTGCCTGGAGACCAATCTACGATCCAGATCTCCCCCCGGCGGACCTGCTTACCCTGTTGCATTTAATTCGATCCTCGAAATGTTTAAACTTTTATCCATAAAGAGATAGACATCAATCACAAAAAGGTCAATTCAACTGGTTTTTTACCGCAACAGGGCTTACTCACCTTTTAGGGCCACCTCCCGCTGGGCATCGGAGGCAAACTCCACGCTCGCCTCATCCGAATCCTCGCCGACAAGGGTGAAAGCCTTGAATAATACGGCGGCCTCTTCTTCTTCAAGCCTCCTGGCCACGGCCTCCTGCACAAAGGCCGTAATGCTTCGACCTTGGCGTCGGGAAGTCGTTTTAACACGATCATAAAGGTCCTGGTCAAAACGGAGCGTAAAAGGAACCTGTCTTTTCATGACACCACCTCTTGGTTGCATTTATTGATACCATTATACGTCATATACAACCTTGATGCAAGGGGCACCATGTAGTGTTAAGTATTGTGTTAGCGCTGCTGTGATGCGGTTAAAAAAGACTGTTGCGGGTTACGGGTTTCGAGTTGCTTGGGTTAGTTGGGTTCAGTGGGTTAATTGGTGCTGCGGTGTTGCGGTGCTGCAGTTCACAATAATCCAAAGAACTCAACAATGATTGCTCAGATATTCGAAGCAGGTCTGGAATGAGTAATCTTTCAGGGATTCCAAAAACATTGATAATTTACGGTATGTTTTGTCAAGGTTGACGTAGTGTCTAAATTTAAAGGATGCGGGGATATCGGTGACCCTGGGTTGCTCCGGATCGATTTCCCAGGGATGCATGTAAAAGAGATAGGCGCCCTGTTTTTTCAAAATGGATTGGACTCCATATTTAAAAAGCTGGGAGGGAATCAAACGGAAATAGCCCCCGCCGCCCCAGGGAAGGATTTTTCCCCCGATCGCGACGTTGCTGATCGGAATTTCATAAAAGGAATCGGATAGTTTATGCAAAATCCCATTTCCGTTATTTCCATTCAGGCTGATCCGTCCGTACCTCTTGTTTAATCCAAACGAATTGAAGCTGGAGTCATAAAGATATCCCGCCCGTTTGATCAGATCCAGAATGTCATCGCTGATTGAAAAACTCGGAGCACGATAGCCATAGACAGCGGATCCGGTAAGATTCTCCAGGATGTCCTTGCTTTTTATCAAATTCTCCAGCAGGTATTCGGCTGATAGCTCATAGCAGAGCTTGTGATCATAGCCGTGGGAGGCCACTTCATGACCCCGGGCCTGAATTTCCCGGACGAGACCCGGAAGTCGCTCGGCGATCCAACCGAGGATGAAGAAAGTCGCCTTCAGAGTCTCGCGTGGCGCAGAGCGCATAGCGCAGAGCGAAGGAGAAGTGTTGCGGTGCTGCGGTGCTGCGGGTTGCGGGTTATGGGTTAACACCTTACGACTTGCGCTCTCGCGACTTACGTTTTGGTTATTGAGTTTGATTGAGTCGAGAAGATCCAAAATGCGGTGGAGGTTTTTTTCTACCCGAAGTTCGTAATTCGGCCAGGAGGAGAAGGGGATGCACTGCTTGAAGTTCTCCACCTGGAACCAATCTTCAATGTCAAAAGTGAGTAGAATCGTTGGAATCATCTATCAATAAAGCGTAGGACGTTAGGGGGAAAGGGGCGTTATTTAGCGAGCGCATACTGATAGCCGCAGTTGGATTGAGCGGATTCTTCTTTCAGGTATTTTTCGAGGGCCTTCATGAAAATGCACTTTGAAAAACGGGACCAGCAGTTTTCCCTCCCACAATGGCTCGTTGGTTCCTCGCCTTCGCTCTTGACCGAATGAAACTTACAATCGAGACACGTTTTGATGATCATAAGGAACCTCCAGTTTTAGTGTTGAGTGTTAAGTTAGTAAGTGCTGCGGTGCTGCCGTGCTGCAGTTAAAAGATAATTAAAGTGCTATTGTTTTTTTTGGCAATCGCTGGCTTTTTTTTCAATCTAATGCCTCCTCGAATTTTCTATTTTTTACTGCAACACTGCAAAACGGCAACACTGCAAAACAATTCCTCAAAACGATAGGCTCCCGCCGGTTCGAATTTCATTCAATTCGATTGAAAAATGCGCTGAGGTTGTGTGTTGCTGTTCAAAAAAGTGCTGCGGTGCTGCTGTTAATACCTGTTTAATAAAGTGCCGCTGTTCTGCGGTGTTGCCGTGCTGCTGTGTTGCCGTTAAATATTTAGTTGCTGCAGCACTGCTTAACCGCAGCACTTGGGTACTATTTCTTCCCTTTTAAATAAGCAATAAAACCATTTATCAAGCTTTTCGACTTCCTTGCCTGATTATAGGCACCTGTAAAGTCATCCGCTGATATGTACTCCTGATCCAATGCCACATAAAGATGACTCTGTACTTCTGAGGCAGATCCTGAGGCGTAATAGAGAAATTTGATAAACTCCCTCTTGGACTGTCTGTCAAAACCTTCGGCAGTATTAGCCATTATAGAAACTGAGGCCCCTTGGATTTGACTGCAAAGCCCCCTGTCTCTCTTGAAGGAAGGCTTTTTTGTAAGTTCGTATACGAGTTTTGTTAGATTTCTGGCCTCTTGCCAACCTTGAATGTCTTCAAATCGCTCTATTTTCATTTTTTCACCTCTTTACTGCAGCACCGAAACACCACAGTACCGCATAACGTTCTTAAGCTACTTTCTCTAACATGGAATAATGCATTTCCACTGCCGGTTGATAGCCGATCAGGTTCAGGAGAATCCTCACACGGTCGTTCGCGGTAACCCACCGCTCGAAGATTCCCAGGAGCTCTTTCAAGTGTCCGGTTTTTATCCTCACGACATCGTTCGGTTTGAAGTCCTGACGCAATCTCACAATATTTTGCCCATCCGTCTTCTCTTTGATGGTAGCCACTATTTCTTCAGCAAGAGGGACTGGATATCCGCCATATCCGAGGACGCATTTCACTCCCTTCCCCCATCGGACCAGAGCAAAATCATGCTCCAAATTGAATTTTCCAAAGATATACCCCGGAAAGAGAGGGTTTCGTTCCAGGTTCATCCTGCCATTTTTATATCGAAACTCTTCGATCAGAGGAGCAAAGATGTCGACCCCCTTGTTACCAAGGTAGGTTGTTGCTTCTGCTTCTTTTTTAGGTTTAGTCTGAATGACGTACCATTCCATTTACAGAACCTCGCATAGAGCATGGCGCAGAGCGCGTAGCGAATTATTTAAGTGTTGAGTGTTAAGTTTTCAAAGCATTTGAAGCTATAAAGTAAGAACTGTTACGAGTTGCGAGTTACAAGTTTCGGGTTATAAACGCGTAAGGCATGAACCCGTAACCCGAAACACGTAATAGTGTTTTTAGTTACTCTAACTCGTAACTTGCAACATGGAACCCGTAACATTTCTTTAATTATCTGGCTCCTTTTCCGAGGAGAACGATTTTGACCGTCTCAAAAATTATCATTAAATCGAGCATAATGGACATGTGTTTGATATAGTAGAGATCATATTTCAGCTTCTGCAAAGCATCTTCTTTGGATGCTCCGTAGCGGTACATAATCTGGGCCCAACCTGTGATCCCCGGTTTAATGACATGTCTTTGGTCATAATATGGAACCTCATTTTCTAATTCCTTCACAAAGAATGGCCTCTCGGGCCTCGGACCGACAAAGCTCATCTCTCCTTTTAGAACATTGATCATTTGCGGGATCTCATCGAACCTCAATTTTCTAATCACCCGCCCCACCCGGGTAACCCGGGGATCATTCTCGCTTGCCCAGACCGGGTCTCCCGTTTCCGCATCAACTCGCATGGAACGGAACTTTAAAAGGCGGAATATCTTTTCATCTTCCCCGACCCTCTCCTGCCGGTAAAAGATGGGGCCCTTTGAATCTAATTTGATGGCCAATGAGATCAAAAGGCAGATAGGGAAAAACAGGGTCAGAGCCACAAAAGAGGCCAAAAGATCGATGCTCCTCTTCACCGCTTTGAAAATCTCGGAGCTTTTAAACCCATCCGAGAAAATCAAAAAACTGGGATGGAGGCTTTCCACTGAAAGTTTTCCTGCCAGCTGCTCGGTGAAAACGATTCCGTCGTCCACAGGAATCCCCTTTAGCCGGCAAGAGAGCAGTTGCTCGAGGGGAAATTTCCCGCGCCTTTCGTCCAAAGCGACGATAATTCTGTCGACACCGCCGGCCTTGACGATGGACGCTATCTGGGTGTAGTCGCCAATGACGACCGGTTTAGATGCTTCGTCCAATCTTATCTCTGTTCTCATCGATAAACCCCACAATCTCGAAACCCTCATATCCATTGTCGAGGATCTCGCCTTTGATTTTTTTCGCCAACTCTCCCGTCCCGATAATCAAAATCTTCTCTTTTGGAGCCCATGTCTTTAATGCATGGGCATAGAGAATACGCCAGCCGAAAGCAAAGACCAAAATCAAAAAGAAGCTGATTGCAAAAATTCCCCTGCCAAGGGAAAGAAATGGAACCATATAATAAACGACCGCCAAGGCAACACTCGAAGCAATAAGGGCTCCCAAGAGAAGAAACCCTGTCTTCTTCTTTTCTTTAAACACCTTTGAATCATAGAGGTCGAAATAATAAAAACAGACCTGGATCACTAAAACGACGAGCATCCATCGAAGGATTAAATAATCTTCGTAGTACAAAGACGAAACTCCCCTTGATAATCGGATATGGCTTCCTAAAGCCATCCCTGCGAGGATGAGGATACTGTCGATGAATCCGAACAGCCAGCCTGTCGAAGAACGAAATCCGTTCAGTTTAAACATTCTACTTCCTGCCGTATCCGTAATAGTATTTTGAATAGTAATGGGATGGTGTGACGTCGACCTGATTGAAGACCACCCCGATCACTTTTTGCCGATCGATTGATTTCAAGGCCCGTTGAACCATCTCCCTTGGCGTCAGGTCGGCCATCACCACGAGAATGATTCCATCCACCATTTTTGAGAGAAGCACGGGTTCGGTGGTAGAAAACAGGGGCGGCGAATCGATGATCACATAGGTATTTTCCCCAATCTCACGAAGCGATTTCATCAGCTCTTCCATCTTCTTAGACCCGATCAACTCCGAGGACTTCGTGGTCCGGGAGCCAGCGAGGATCATTCGAAGATTCTCTGTCCCGGAGTCGATTAGAATTTCCGAAAGGGGAGTCCCATCCATGAGAAAATTCGAAAGGCCCCTCGTATTCGGGCTTTTCCCGAGGGAGATGCCGGGTTTCCGGAGGTCTCCGTCGACGAGAATGGCCTTCCGGTTAATCTCCTGTGAAATGGCCTTTGCAAGATTGATGGCGATGGTCGTCTTGCCCTCCTGAGGTGTTGTACTCGTGATGAGAATCAAATGAGGAGGGTTGGGAAGCTTATGAAAAATCTGGGTCTTCAGCTTGCGAAATTCTTCGGCGGCAAAGGAATGGGGTTGAACCACCAAACCGGAAAAATCCTCTTTCCGAAGAAGCCCGAATTCCATCACTGTCTCTTCATGAGACTTCAGGACGGGTCCCTCTGTTTTAGATATGCCCACCTCTTGAAACCGATCCCGGGAGGGTCCGCGAACGGCTCTCTCTTTTTTCTCTTTTTCAGCCTTTTCAAGGGCCCGGAAAACTCGACTCATTTCAAACTCCTTGTGCAAAACGTAAGTGGTGAGGGGTAAAACGCGAGGGGTTTCACCCCCACCCTAACCCTCCCCCATCAAGGGGAGGATAATAAAACTGCTCTAATCCCCCTCCATCCCCCTTTGTCAAAAGGGGGATATATTCTTTCCTCCCTTTGGCAAAGGGAGGTGGGGAGGGATTTTCTTGATAGATTAATTCCATTTTGAAATCCATAATAGTAACGATTGGAGTTGGTTGAGAACCAAGCCCTTCAGATAATCGAAGCCCTGAATCACCCCGTTATAGAGAAGGGCAAAGTAGCCCATCCGGTGTAAGTAAGCGACCACGAGGAGCATGCCCAAGATTAAAAGACCAACGAGGAGACACACCCATATTTTTCCAGGTTTTCTTTTAAGCTTTAAATCGTTTGCCACTTCCCTGACTGATTTCACATCGACGGTTCTTTTCCCAAGCGCAAATCCATTCAGCAAAGCATTATCACACAGGATATTGATCAACCGGGGGATCCCTTTCGACGTCGAATAAATTTCTTTAAGCGCAGACGCTGTAAATAAACTATTTTTTGCTCCCGCTGTTCTCAGCCGTTTTTCAACATATTCCTTTGACTCCTTTTCAGACAGAGGGGGCAGGTGGTAACGCAGGTTGATTCTCTGCCTGAGCTGACGAAATTCCGCCTGGGCAAGCGTCCGATCCAGTT
>Ga0194127_10009532_pt1 | contig 10193 bp, 4 predicted proteins | sample TA2KigC100mmetaG_FD_148624 | JGI IMG/M metagenome (GOLD analysis project Ga0194127, IMG submission 148624) | Freshwater microbial communities from Lake Tanganyika, Tanzania - TA2015036 Kigoma Deep Cast 100m | ecosystem: Environmental > Aquatic > Freshwater > Lake | place: Tanzania: Lake... | reverse complement strand
CCCTCTTCCTTGACCTCGGCCGGGGCCTCGCGGCCCGCGTGCCGGAGCTGGCCGTTATCCATCTCCTCCAGAAAACGGGAAGGCTCGCAGGACTGCCAGTCGCCCGCGCGTTTGCGCCGGCTGCACCAGGTGATGGTGAGACTCTTCTGGGCGCGCGTGATACCGACATACATGAGGCGCCGTTCTTCCTCGAGGCGTTCATCGTCCAGACACTCCCGGTGTGGCAGGGTCTCTTCTTCGACGCCGGCGAGAAAGACATGCGGAAACTCCAGTCCCTTTGCGGCATGCAGGGTGGAGAGGCGGATGGCGTTGGGTTCGGCCTCTTCGCGGCCTTCGAGCAGATTCATCAGGGCGATGGTCTGGGTGAGTTCGATCAGGGTCTTGTCATCGGCCTCGCCTTTCTTCCCGATCCAGTCGCGGAATTCGCAGACATTTCCCCAGCGCTGCCGAGCGGCCCGCTCGTCGCCATTTTCCAGAAGCCAGGCCTCGTATTCGATGTGGTTCAGGAGCTCGTTCAGAAGCGGGCCGGCGGGATCAACCAGCGCGCGCTCCCCCAGGCGATTGATGTAATCGACGAATTCGCGCAGCGGTTCAAGTTGGCGGGCGTTGATCTGTGCCTCGAAGCCCGTCTCGAAGGCGGCCTCGAACAGGCTGATCTGGCGTTCGGCCGCCCAGGTACCGAGCCGCTCCAGCGTTCCGGCGCCGATGCCTCGGCGCGGTGTGGTGGCCGCCCGAATGAAGGCAGGGTCATCGTCGGGGTTGGCGATCAGGCGCAGGTAGGCGAGGACATCCTTGATCTCGGTGCGATCAAAGAAGGATTGCCCGCCGGACAGCACATAGGGAATGCCGGCGCTGCGCAGGGCCTCTTCGAACAGACGGCCCTGATAGTTGCCACGATAGAGCACGGCGTAGTCGGTCCAGCGGGTCTGACGCTCAAAGCGGTGCGCGGAGATGCGCAGGGCAATGCCCTCGGCCTCGGCACGCTCATCGCGGCAGGCAACCACTTCGATCGGCTCGCCCAGCCCCAGTTCGCTCCACAGGCGTTTTTCATGCAGGCGCGGGTTGTGGGTGATGAGCCGGTTGGCGGCCTCCAGGATGCGCTGGCTGGAGCGGTAATTGCGCGTCAGGGCGATGGTTTGCAGGTTCGGATAGTCTTCGCCAAGGCGGCGCAGGTTGGCGATGTCGGCACCGCGCCAGGCATAGATGGCCTGATCGTCATCACCGACGGCAGTGAAACGCCCCATCGGTCCGGCCAGGAGGCGCAGGAGGGCGTACTGGGCGCCGTTGGTATCCTGGTATTCATCGACCAGCAGGTAACGCAGTCGCGACTGCCAGCGGGTCAGCACCTCAGGATGCTGGCGGAACAGGGTGACAGGCAGGAGGATGAGGTCGTCAAAATCCATCGCCTGATAGGCGCGCAAGGTCGCCTGATAGTCGCGATAGGCGGCGGCGATCTGTCGCTCGGCCTCGTCGCTGGCAGCGGCCAGGGCGGCCTCGGGGTCCAGGAGGGCGTTTTTCCAGTTGGAGATGACGGTGACGGCCTGGCGCAGGCTGTCTTTGGCCGGGGCCTTGAGGATCTCGGACAGGATGGCCTGGGCGTCGGTGGCATCGAGGATGGAAAACCGCGGCTTGTAGCCGATGTGATTCGCCTCCTGGCGCAGGATGGATAGGCCCAGCGAGTGGAAGGTCGAGACGGTCAGGCCCCGACCTTCGCCGTTGCCGAGCAACTTGCCTATGCGTTCCTTCATCTCGCGCGCGGCCTTGTTGGTAAAGGTGATGGCCGCGATGTGGCGCGCCTCGATGGCGCAGTCCTGAATCATCCAGGCGATCTTGCGGGTGATCACGCGGGTCTTTCCGGAACCCGCCCCGGCCAGGACCAGCAAGGGGCCGTCGAGGTGGCGGACGGCGGCGCGTTGTTCGGGATTGAGATCGGCGAGTTTTGGCATGGGGGCGCGATTGTATCAACGCGGCGGGCTGGCTACACTCAGCGTATGAGTACCTATGTGATTGGCGATGTGCAGGGTTGTTTGTCGGACCTCCTGGAGATGCTGGAGGTGGTGGCCTTCGACCCGCGCCAGGATCGCATCTGGTTGACCGGCGATCTGGTCAATCGGGGTGAGGACTCCGCCGGGGTGTTGCGCTGGTGTATGCAGCATGATGATCAAGTCTCGGTGGTCCTGGGTAATCACGATCTGCATCTGTTGGCGGTGGCCGAGGGGTTTGTTCCCTCGCATCGCAAGGACACCTTGTCGGAGATTCTGGTTGCGCCGGATCGCGACGCCCTGCTGGGCTGGTTGCGGCGCCAGCCTCTGCTGCACCGGGAGGGCGATAACCTGATGGTCCACGCCGGCCTGCTGCCGGGCTGGAGTCTGGAGTTGGCCGAGGCGCTGGCGGGCGAATTGCAACAGATCCTGACCGGGCCCGACTGGCGTGATTTTCTGGCCGCGATGTATGGCAACGAGCCGCGTATCTGGAATGCCGCGCTCAAGGGTCAGGAACGGTTACGCCTGATCGCGAATGCCTTCACGCGGACCCGCTATCTGCACACCGACGGCGGCATGGATTTCAAGCAAAAGGGCCCGCCGGCCTCGGCGCCGCCCGGATTGATCCCCTGGTTTGATTTTCCGGGCCGGGCCAGCATGGGCGCGCGGATCTTTTTTGGCCACTGGTCTGCGCTGGGCCTGCTTCTGCGTGCCGATGTCGTGGCTCTCGATACCGGCTGCCTCTGGGGCGGAGGGCTGACGGCCTTCCGTCTCGAGGATAACGGCATCTTCCGGGTCAGTTGCGTGGCCCGGCACGATGCTGCCAAGGACCACGACTAGACCGCTGCCCCCGGGTCAGTCGATCGCGTAACCGTAGCTGTGCCGGAAGCTCTCGGCGGCAGCGGCGAAATCGAACTTGTGGTTCTGGCCGCCGCGATGCGCGATCTTCAGGGCCCCCAATACGGCGCCCAGTCGGACGGCCGTCGGCATGTCCATGCCCTTGAGCATGGCGTGCATCAGGCCGGCGCGGAAGGCGTCGCCGCAACCGGTCGGGTCAACGACAGCGCTGGCCTTGACCGGGGCAATGTCGTGGATCTGGCCGTCCGTATGGAGCAGCGCGCCCTTGGGGCCCAGGGTTACCACCAGCGCCTTGACCTCCCGCGCCAGGCTTTCCAGTGAGCGGCCGGTGCGCTCGGCCAGCAAGTGGCCTTCGTAGTCGTTGACGACCACATAGTCGGCCTGCTGCACGAAGGTCAGCAATTCTTCTCCGTTGAACATGGGGAGGCCCTGGCCCGGATCAAAGATGAAGGGCACGCCGGCCGCGACGCACTGGCGGGCGTGATCGAGCATCGCCTGGCGGCCGTCCGGGGCGATGATGGCCAGATCCAGCGGACCGGCATCGGCGACGGCGTTGAGATGGGCATGGTTCATGGCGCCCGGGTGAAAGGCGGTGATCTGGTTGTCGTCGAGGTCGGTGGTGATGAAGGCCTGGGCCGTGAAGGTGTCCGCTACCGTGCGGATCCGGTCGCGGCTGATCTCGAGTTTGGCCAGCCGGTCGAGGTACATCCCGCCGTCATCGCCGACCGTGGCCATAATCACCGGCTCACCGCCCAGGCGCTTGAGGTTATAGGCGATGTTTCCGGCGCAGCCACCGTACTCGCGGCGCATGTCGGGGACCAGGAAGGCGACATTGAGGATGTGGATTTGCTCGGGGAGGATGTGGTTCTTGAACTGGTCGTTGAACACCATGATGGTGTCGTAGGCGAGGGAACCGCAAATCAGGGTGCGCATGGAAAAATCTCGTGGGTTGGATTGGAAGGGGTCGGCCTATTGTCGCCGCCCGGTTGGGTGAAGTGCAATGATCGTGCCGAGGCCTGCGTGTCGTCGGCTGACGGGGTCTGTGTCGGGACGGTAGCACTGAAGCCCGCTTCCGGCTAGAATTCGTCCCCTTTATGCGAATGTGAAGAAGTGTCAGTAGAACTTATGGATGATCGGCAAGCCCGGCTGGCAGGTACGCTGTACAGCCCTGATTTTGAACAGGATAGCTGTGGTTTTGGTCTGATCGCACAGCTCGATAACGACCCCAGCCATACCTTGGTGCAGCGTGCCATTACGGCGCTGTCTAACATGACGCACCGTGGCGCGGTGGCGGCCGATGGCAAATCTGGCGATGGCTGCGGCCTGTTGTTCAAGAAACCGGACGCCTTTTTGCGCGCCGTCGCGGCTGAGGCGGGCTTCAGTCTGAACGCCCATTACGCCGCGGGTCTGACCTTTCTCAACCAAGAGGCGACCTTGGCGCAGCGCGCCCGCGACCTGTTGGTAACGGAGCTGACCGCTGAGGGCCTGGTGGTTGCCGGCTTCCGTGCGGTGCCAACCGATAACGAGGCGCTGGGTGAGGCGGCCCTGAGTAGCCTGCCGGTTATCGAACAATTGTTCGTTAACTGCCCGGACAGCGTCGATGCTGATGCCTTTGAGCGCAAGCTGTACATCGCCCGTCGTCGCGTCGAGAAGGCCGTCGCCGAGTCGGATCCGACCTTCTACATGCCGACGCTATCCGGCCGGGTGATCTCGTACAAAGGCCTGGTGATGCCGGCCTATTTGCCGGTGTTCTACCCCGATCTCAATGATGCGCGTTTTGCCTCGGCGCTGATCGTTTTCCACCAGCGTTTCTCCACCAACACCTGGCCGGAATGGCGTTTGGCGCAGCCGTTCCGCTACCTTGCGCACAACGGCGAGATCAATACCGTACAGGGTAACCGCAACTGGTCACGGGCCCGGGAGCAGAAGTTCGCCTCAAAAATGATCCCCGACATGGCCGCTGTGCGCCCCATCGTGGGTACCCGCGGTTCCGACTCGATGAGCTTCGATAACATGCTCGAGGGTCTGCTGATGGGGGGCTCCGGCCTGTTCCGCTCGATGCGCCTGATGGTGCCACCGGCCTGGCAGAATGTGACCAGCATGGACCCGGATCTGCGCGCCTTCTACGAGTACAACTCGATGCACATGGAACCGTGGGACGGGCCGGCTGGCATCGTCATCACCGACGGTCGCTATGGCGTGTGCATGCTCGACCGCAATGGTCTGCGCCCGGCCCGTTATGTCATCACCAAGGATCGCATTGTCACCATTGCCTCGGAAGTGGGCGTGTGGGACTACGGCGCCGAGAATGTGGTGGCCAAGGGTCGCGTCAAGCCGGGTCAGATGGTTGCCGCCGATCTGGAGACGGGGCGTTTCCTGTTGCCGGAAGATATCGACAACGAACTCAAGACCGCACATCCCTACCGCGAGTGGCTGAAGGCGCACGGCAAACGGGTCGAATTCGGCCTGGAGCAGGACAGCGATTACCCGGCGATGGATGCGGCGAGTGTGGCAACGCACCAAAAGCTGTTCAATGTCAGCAGCGAAGAGCTGGATCAGGTCTTGCGTGTGCTGGCCGAGGATGGCCAGGAGGCCGTCGGATCAATGGGCGATGACACGCCGATGGCCGTGCTCTCCCAGAAGGTGCGCTCGCCCTTTGACTATCTGCGCCAGCAGTTTGCCCAAGTGACCAACCCGCCGATCGACCCGATCCGCGAGGCCATTGTGATGTCGCTGAACACCGTGTTCGGGCGCGAGAAAAATCTGTTTGACGAGACCGCTGACCATGCCCATCGCATGGAAGTGAACTCGCCGGTGTTGTCGCATGAGGCCTTCCGTGCCGTCACCGCCAGCGCCGACCCGGCCTATGCGTCGGTCTCGTTTAACCTGCAATACAACCCTGAGCAGATTGACCTGAAAGGGGCCCTCGAACAACTCGCTGCGGATGCGGTTGCGGCCGTGCGCGCCGGCAAGGTCGTGGTCGTGCTGTCCGATCGTGGCATTGATCCGGCCACGCTGCCCCTGCCCATCCTGTTTGCGACCGGCGCTGTGCACCATGCCTTGATCGCGGCCGGCCTGCGCTGTGACGCCAACCTGGTTATCAAGACCGGCGCCGCTCGCGACCCGCACCAGATTGCTGCCCTGATCGGTTATGGCGCGACCGCCGTGTATCCGTATCTGGCCTATCAGTCCATCCTGCAGATGGTGAAGAGCGGTGAGGTCAAGATTAAAGCGGTGAAGGCCTTGATGAACTACCGCAAGGGCATCGACAAGGGGCTGTTGAAGATCATGTCCAAGATGGGCATCTCGGCGATCGCCAGCTACCGTGGAGCGCAGTTGTTCGAGATCGTCGGCCTGCACGAGTCGGTGGTCGATCTGTGCCTGAAGGGCACCGTCTCGCGGGTCTCCGGAGCGACCTTTGCTGACTTTGAGGCGGATCAAAAGCAACTGCGCCGCCGTGCCTACAACCCCGTCCAGGCGCTGCCGGTGGGCGGTCTGCTGAAGTTCATGCATGGCGAGGAATATCACGCCTATAACCCGGATGTGGTGCAGGAGCTGCAAGCAGCGGTGCAGACCGGCTCGTATGAGACCTACAAGCGTTATGCCGAGCGCGTCAACAACCGGCCGATCGCCATGCTGCGCGATCTGATGCGCCTGAAATTGGCTGATCAGCCGATTGCCATCGACACGGTGGATTCGCTGGAGGACATCCTCAAACGCTTCGACTCCGCTGGTATGTCGCTCGGCGCGCTGTCGCCCGAGGCGCACGAGGCCTTGGCCGAGGGCATGAACCGCATCGGCGGGCGTTCCAACTCGGGCGAGGGCGGCGAAGACCCGGCCCGCTACGGCACGGTGAAGATGTCCAAGATCAAGCAGGTGGCCTCGGGTCGTTTTGGCGTCACCGCGCATTACCTGGTCAATGCCGAGGTGTTGCAGATCAAGGTGGCACAAGGGGCCAAGCCGGGCGAAGGCGGCCAGTTGCCGGGTAACAAGGTGCAGGCGCACATCGCCAAGCTGCGTTGCACCAAGCCGGGCGTGACGCTGATCTCGCCGCCGCCGCACCACGACATTTATTCCATCGAAGATCTGGCTCAGCTCATTTTCGACCTGAAGCAGGTCAACCCCGAGGCCCTGGTCTCGGTCAAGTTGGTGGCCGAGCCCGGCGTGGGCACGATTGCGGCGGGCGTGGCCAAGGCCTACGCCGACCTCATCACCATCTCCGGCTATGACGGCGGTACCGGTGCCTCGCCGCTGACCTCAGTGAAGTATGCCGGTTCGCCCTGGGAGCTGGGCCTGACCGAGGCGCAACAGGTCTTGCGCGCCAACGGCCTGCGTGGCCGCGTGCGGGTGCAAACGGATGGCGGCCTGAAGACGGGCCTCGATGTCGTCAAGGCGGCCATTCTGGGGGCCGAGTCCTTCGGTTTTGGCACCGCGCCGATGATTTCCCTGGGCTGCAAATACCTGCGGATCTGCCACCTCAACAACTGTGCGACCGGCATTGCCACTCAGGACGCACGGCTGCGCAAGGATTTCTTCATCGGCCTGCCCGAGATGGTGATCAATTATTTCACCTTCGTCGCCCGCGAGACCCGTGAATGGATGGCCGCTTTGGGCGTGGCGCGCTTCGAGGACCTCATTGGCCGTACGGACTTGCTCGAAGTTCTGCCCGGCGAGACCGATCGGCAAGGCCGTCTGCGTCTCGACACCTTGTTGTCGCAAGGCCGTGTCGCCAGCGATGAGCCGCGTTTCTGCGTGGAGGCGCGCAACCCGTCCTTCGACAAGGGCGAGTTGGCCGAGCAGATGGTGGCCGATGCCAAGGCCGGCATCCTCAGCAAGACCCCGCAACGACTCGAATATGCGGTGCGTAATGTCAACCGCTCGATCGGTGCACGCCTGTCGGGCGAGATTGCCAAGGCGCACGGTGCCGAGGGTCTGCCGGACGATTGCCTGCACCTCAAGCTGACCGGCTCCGCAGGTCAGAGTCTGGGCGTGTGGAACCATCGCGGCCTGTCCATCGAGATGGTCGGCGATGCCAACGACTATGTCGGCAAGGGCATGTCCGGTGGCCGCATTGCCATTTATCCAGCGGCGGGTTCCGCCTTTGCGGCTCATCAGGCCAGCATCATCGGCAATACCTGTCTCTACGGTGCGACGGGCGGCGAGCTGTACGCCGCAGGTATGGCGGGCGAACGCTTTGGCGTGCGTAACTCCGGCGCCATCGCGGTCGTCGAAGGCGTGGGCGATCACTGTTGCGAATACATGACCGGCGGTGCCATCGTTGTGATCGGCGAATCCGGCCTGAATCTCGGCGCGGGCATGAGCGGTGGCTTTGCCCTCGTCTATGATGAGGCCGATAGCTTCGCCCATCGCTACAACAACGAGATGGTCGATATCAATCGCATCACCGACGAACACACCGGCGAACACCGCGCATGGCTGCGGGAACGCCTTGAAAGGCATGTGCACCACACCGGCTCCGCGCGGGCCCAGTGGATGTTGGCGCAGTTTGATGAGGTGGTTGGTCGCTATTGGCTGGTCAAACCCAAGACCATGGCCGTTGAAGATTTGTTGAAGGACTAATCCAGTGTCTGATGTTTTCCAATTCCTGAATGTCGCCCGCAAGGATGGCGACAAAAAGCCTGCTGCGGTGCGTAGCAAGGAGTTCAAGGAGATCTACGCCCAGATGGGTGCGGATCAGGCTCACGAGCAGGCCGGGCGTTGTTTGGCCTGTGGAAATCCTTATTGCGAGTGGAAGTGCCCGGTGCACAACTACATTCCCAATTGGCTGCAACTGGTCGATGAGGGCCGCATTCCGGAGGCGGCCGAGTTATCGCATCGCACCAATTCCCTGCCCGAGATCTGTGGCCGCGTCTGTCCGCAAGATCGCCTCTGCGAAGGTTCGTGCACCCTGAACCAGGTTGAGGCCGGTGCGGTCACCATTGGCGCGGTGGAACGCTACATCTCCGAAACCGCTTTCGCTCAAGGCTGGCGTCCGGATATGAGCCGGGTCACGCCCAGCGGCAAGAAGGTTGCCATTATCGGTGCCGGCCCGGCGGGTCTGGCCTGTGCCGATGTGCTGGCGCGCAACGGCGTTCAGTCCGTGGTGTTCGACAAGTACCCGGAGATCGGTGGCCTGCTCACCTTCGGTATCCCCGAGTTCAAGCTGGAAAAAGCGGTCATGGCGCGCCGTCGCGAGATATTCTCCGGCATGGGCATCGAGTTCCGCCTGAATACGGAAGTGGGAGGCACGAAACCCCAGGATGTGGCGATGGCCGATCTGCTCTCCGAATACGATGCCGTGTTCATGGGCATGGGGACCTACACCTATATGCAGGCCGGTATTCCCGGCGAAGACCTGCCCGGCGTGATGGCCGCGCTACCGTTTTTGATCTCCAATGTGAATCATTGCCTGGGCCTGCCGCAAGACGCCTTCGTCGATATGCAGGGCCAGCGTGTCGTGGTGCTGGGCGGTGGCGATACGGCGATGGACTGCAATCGCACCTCCATTCGTCAGGGCGCGGCCAGTGTCACCTGTGCCTATCGTCGCGACGAGGCCAACATGCCAGGCTCCAAGCGCGAGGTGGCCAACGCCAAGGAAGAAGGCGTGCAGTTCTTGTGGAATCGGCAGCCGGTCGCGATTGTGGGCGATGGCAAGGTTGAAGGTATCAAGCTGGTCACCACCGAACTTGGCGCTCCGGATGCCCGTGGCCGCCGCACGCCCGTGGTGATCGAGGGTTCCGAAGAGATCGTGCCTTGCGACCGCGTGCTGGTCGCCTTTGGTTTCCGTCCCAATCCGCAGCCATGGTTTGCCGAATTTGGTATCACCACCGATGCGGCCGGCCGCGTCATCGCCAAAGGTCAACGCCACCTGTTCCAGACGGCCAATCCCAAGGTCTTTGCGGGTGGCGATATGGTGCGCGGCTCCGATCTGGTTGTGACGGCCGTCTATGAAGGCCGCCAGGCTGCGGAGGGGATTCTCGGGTTTCTGGGGTTGAACTGACGATAACCCCCTTTCGGTTGCCGTGGTCTTACGCGTGCCGTGCTTGAGCGTTTTGCTCGGCTGCGGCATCCAACCCTCAACCCCAAACCCCAAACCCCAAACCCCAGCCCAGCAGGGCCAGAACATCCTTTCCCAAGGGTTGCGTCAGCGGTATCTGCATTGATTGCAGGGCTGAGTTCGGATAGAATACGCCCTCCTTTGTTGCAGAGATTGCGGCAGAAGGTCAATGGCGGCGATAGCTCAGTTGGTAGAGCCCCGGATTGTGATTCCGGTTGTCGTGGGTTCGAGCCCCATTCGTCGCCCCAAACAGAAAAGGCCGACTCCTTCGTTGAGTCGGCCTTTTGCTTTGTAGG
>Ga0194127_10009531_pt1 | contig 10194 bp, 9 predicted proteins | sample TA2KigC100mmetaG_FD_148624 | JGI IMG/M metagenome (GOLD analysis project Ga0194127, IMG submission 148624) | Freshwater microbial communities from Lake Tanganyika, Tanzania - TA2015036 Kigoma Deep Cast 100m | ecosystem: Environmental > Aquatic > Freshwater > Lake | place: Tanzania: Lake... | reverse complement strand
CAACGCGATGAAGTTTTTGGAACAAGGCGACGCCGAGACCGCGCTCGCGATCCTGTTGGCGCTGCTCGACGAAGCGCACGACGCATTTGACTACATTGATGATTCCAACGGCGAACTGGGCGCGTGTTTGGATGAGATGGGCTTGCCGCTTGCCGAAGCCATCTTGAGTTTAGAGATGAGCGCGGTCGAACGCGAACGATTGATTCAGCAATTGCAGAAACTCGACCGACATCTGAGCAACTACGGCGTCGAAGGCGCGGCAAGTATCGCATTGCAGGCGGCAAGGTATGGTTGGAAAGATGTGCCACCACCATCGCAGACTACTCCGAGTAGTGACGAAGAATGGGCGGATGGCGAAGACGAGGATGAAGAATACGCTGAAGATTTCGACCATCATTATTGGCAATCCACAGTTGCGGACTTGACCGAAGCCAAGTTGAATGTTTTGAATCGGCAAGGCAAGACCGACGAGTATCTCGCGCTATGCAAACAAGAGGATCGGCATCTGCGCTATGCGCTCAAGTTGTGTGAATTGAGTCGCGTAGAGGAAGCAGTTCGATTCGCGCACAAGCATCTGAAGACGGCAAGCGAGGCGTTAGAGGTCGCGCGAAAACTCCGCGAGTTGAAAAACATCGAAGAGGCGGTCGCGATTGCCGAACGCGGGCTTGCGCTTGCACCACCAAGAGCAGGTTTGGGCGCGTGGCTCGGTCCCATCGAAGAATCGCGTGGGCGGGCGCGTGAAGCGTTTGACGCATTCTCCGCCGCATTCGCAGAACTGCCGTCACTGGAAACGTACAAAACGTTGAAACGCCTCGCCGAACCGACCTGGCACAAAACGCGCGCAAGTGATGGGCGTGCTGAAAAAATCGTACAGCCACCAGGTGCTTGCCGAGATTCACCTTTTCGAAGAAGAATGGGATGAAGCGATCAAGGTCGCGGAAAAACGCGAGGCGTGGTACACGGTAATCGCGATTGTCGCCGACGGTGTGATTGAGCATCGTCCTGAGTGGGTGATTCAAGTCAGCCTCAAGCAGGCGGAGCATTTGATCGCGAAGACACAGAGCAAGTATTATCGCGATGCCGCTGAGTGGCTCAAACGCGCGAAGAAAGCGTACAGCCGATTGGAACGTGCCCAGGACTGGCGAACCTATCTGGAGCAACTCAAAGAGCAGTATAAACGCCGCCCCGCATTGCAGGCAGAATTGAAACGATTGTAGCAGGCGGGTTGAGGAACGGGTGTCTGTGTTTTGTTTGTACGTGAAAGATTCGGATGAACATACTCGGTGACTAGAACGCGGTTTGCGATCTGACCAAAGCTATGCTATACTTTTCACAGATGGCGTAGGGGCGATGACGAAGCCTTGTGTCTACAGTCTTTGTGGGAGCGGGTGATGATTGGAATTTTACCAGCGAGTAATCGACGCCCGTCGCTCCCGCAGCGGCAATGTGCCCAAAAACGCCCGTTTTTGATGAAAAAACGGGCGTTTTTGCTTCATTTTTGCCCTCTCTAGTACCCCTCTAGTACCACCTTCGCACCCGTATCACGAACTAGCCCCCTTGTCCTATTGCCCGCAAGCACATTTTCACTTCACAACCTGGGTCGCGAGACAACCCTCCGCATCGATCTCCACGTCCTTGGAGTAGCGAGCCAGGTATGCAAAACGCGGTTGCAACTTGATGGCTTGGATCGTCCCCCGGGTTACCCAAACTGATTCCACCAATAGGTTGAGCAATTGCTTGCGGCAAACCAGGTCACCGATGGCCCAGGCGGAGTCGAATTGACGCAACATAGTTTCGGCTTCGCGGAGATCCTGCTCCACGATAGGTTGATTTTGATCGAGTTGTTGTTGCAGTGCCTTTCGCTTCGCCATGTAGTCTTCCTTTTCGATGAATCCCATGTCCCAGCGAAAATCCAAACGCTCAATGCTCTGTTGCAATTCATTGCGACGCTGATCGATTTGCTGATAACTTTCCTGTGATGGGTGATTCTCCATACGCCAATTGTCGGGCAGGCGGATGCTTGAAATGATTTGAGCAACTTGCTCTTCGAGTATGTCAGCCATGGCCATCCGTCGAGTGCATTCCTCGTTAAGGGGATCGGAGCAATGATAATACCGTTTGCCGGACGGCGATTTCTGCGCGCGCAAGCGTTTTCCACATTGTTTGCAATAGAGCAAGCCCGACAATGGATAAACCGAACCCTCGGATGAAACGCGGGGATAGTAGCGACGTTGTCGCCGCACTTCCTGGCAGTGTTCAAACAGCTCAATGGGAACCAGCGGCTCATGTTGTCCCTTGAACCATTCCATCGGCGTGGATGGATCGCGTGTACCATCAGTACTTTTGCGATAGGGTTGATAGCGCACATAACCAATGTAGGTTCGATTCTGTAGCATCTCCCGCACCATATCGGTCGTGAAGGGCTTGCCTTGTTTCGTAATGTAACCGGCCGCGTTGAGAATTTGAGCAATCCTATGGTCGCTGTGGCGCGCAGTGGCATAGGACTCCATCGCCAAGAGCAACCCAGGTTGTTCTTTGGGATTTGGGCAAAGTATACCATCGCGGTTTTTGTCAGCACCAAAGGGGGCGCGGTTGTTGTGTTTGCCTTGGCGAGCTTTCTCCTGTTTGCCCTTTTTCGTTTGACGCGATAGATTGCGGAAGTAGAGTTCACTCCATACTTCAGTCACTGCCTCGTACACCATCCCCACAAATTCATCTTCATCTTCCGAGACCCCTTCGACGGCGAATAACTTGATGCCGTATTCGCGGCGCAAGGTGACTTTGTAGCGAATCGCGTCACAACGCAAGCGCGCTAGGCGATCCCACTTGTGGACAACGATGGCATCGAACAGCCCAGCGCGCGCATCGCGGAGCATTTGCTGAAAAGCATCGCGGTGGTCCGTCATCCCCGTGTGGCATTCGTCTTCATAGATTTGAATGAGTTGACCGGCGAGTGTGCCTTGTTGTCGTGCGACCCAGGATTGGATCGCGTGCTTCTGCGCGGCAATTGAATAATTCCCGCGCTGTTCCTCCGAGCTAATTCGCACATAACCGACGTAACGCATGGTAGTTCCTCCTCGTGACAAGATTTTGATGAGCGAGTATGTTGCTCATCGCAGAGGAGCGTATGAAGAGCGCGGCGCACCGTCAATTGGCAGTTCACGCAAATCGGGCTATAATCTTGAACGCATCCATCCAAACGACGATGCGAGGTGACGATGGTCAAACTCAATGCGTCCAAAAGTAAAACCGAACCCCTGTCCTACGCCGAGTGCGTTCGGCGCATCATCCGCGCCGCGAAAGCGCCGATGTCGATTCAGGAAATCATCTATGCCGTCGCGCGTATGCGTCCGCTCTCATCGCGCCATCCCGATCAGACCATTCGCAGCGCGCTGACCCAGACAGATCAAATCGTTCACACGGGCACGGGCTACTGGTATCTTCCCGATCTCCTCAAAGACAACGTCTTTCGTTTGCCACTCACACCTGAAGCACTCCGCTCAGGCACGCTCGCGCTGACAGACGAAACTATGTGTGCGCTGTGGCCCTCGTTCCATGAAAGCGCCTCGTTGCGCGACGACCGTCCGCCACTCACACCTGAAGCACTCCGCTCAGGCACGCTCGCGCTGACAGACGAAACTATGTGTGCGCTGTGGCCCTCGTTCCATGAAAGCGCCTCGTTGCGCGACGACCGTCCGCCACGCATTCAACTCGAACGTGGAATCATGTTCAAAGAACTGATCACGCATCTCGAAGCGTATCAATGGGGATGGAAAAAATCGCGCGTGTTGCGCGATTGGTTGCGCCAGCGCCGCGCGAAAAAAGACGACGCGCTGATTCTCACCGTGCGCGATGGACAGGCGCGGCGATATGCCTTGTGCGTTGAACCACGCTCTCAGTGCGACGAGGCGCACATCGCCGAACGCAATCGCGAGTTGATCGAAACGACCTATCGTTTGTGGCGCGCGATTCCTGGCGATGCCGGGTATCTCGCGCCGCGTCTCATCGCACGCGGTTTCTATCACGATCCTTTTCCGCCTGATCCGCTCTTGCCATTAATGGAACAAGACTCGCGTTTCAAAATCGCGAAAGTTGACCTCGATGAAAAACGAACGCCCGCCGAGCGACGCGAAATCGCGGAGAATTGGTTGGACGATGGTTTGGAATGGCTGGAGCAAGGCAACGTCCGAGAAGCGGAAAAGAGTTTTTGGAAGAGCGTTGACGCGGATGAGACCTACGCCGACGGATACAATCATCTCGGCAATCTGGACTTTGAGCGCGGCGATTGGCATCGCGCCGAAGAATTCTATCGCCTCGCGCTTGAGGAGGCGAGCAAGGAATTCGATCCGAACAATCGGCGGCTGGGTTGGTGGGGACGAATCGAGACGCGCCCCTTGATGCGCGCCTTGCACGGCATCGGTCTGTGCCAATGGAAAGCGCGCAAGTTTCGTGAGGCGATTGCGACGTTCGAACAAATGATGGCGATGAACCCCAATGACAATCAGGGCGTGCGCTATCTCATCGGCGGGTTGTATCACGAACTGGGCAAGCGCGAACAAGCCGCGCACTGGTATCGGAAAACGGCGGATGATCCGCATGTCCTGTTCAATTGGGCAGTACTTTGCTTGGAAACGCACCAGCGTGAGGATGCGATCACACGTATCCTGCAAGGCACAACTGGAAACTTGTACATCGCGCCGCGGCTTCTGGGAAAATATGCGCCGCGCTATACGTTTTGGCACAGCACGAATCTGGAAGAACCAGCGTACGCCGCCGACTATTACGAGTTGTATCGGCATCTCTGGAAACGCAAAGGCGCGCTGAAATTCTTGTGCGCGGTGTGGTCGCATCCAAGCGCGCAAACGTATCTTGGCAAATTCATCGAACTACGCGAACAATTGACCGACGAGAAAGACAGCGAGCGGCGCAGAGAATTGATTGATGCCGAATCTCTCATGCGGCGCACCGAAGTCTTCCGTCCGATCGCGCGCTTGATTGCGCGCGACTTGGGTTCGCACGGCACGCGGCGCGTTATGCGGAAGCAGAAATAAATGGAGAAACCGATGGTCGAAACCGAGGACATTCCCCAAATTCCTGAACGCGATAAACGTTTTGGCACGAACATATTCGGTGATGAGTATGCGCTGTGCGTCGAGACCGGGACCAGTCTCGATTTGCATTTCGGATGGCGAGCGAATGTAATCCAAGGCTTTCATTGTCCGAGTCAACTGCTTTAGCCCGCTGAAAGCGGCAGAGGCGGTAGAAACCGCCTGCTTTCAGCAGCACAACTTTCAGACGGTGGCTTGTCCACCGTGCGGTAAACCTACCGCCTTCCAGGCGGTAGTAGTTTAGTTTTCTCCTCCTGAAAATGATTTTGTCGGGAGTTTTCGCTGAGCAATCGTTCTGCTACGAAATCCCGCAGTCAGCGCCGTTTTGTCTTTTCATTTGCGTGTGCTATACTTACAATAGGTGAAACAAAAGCTATGCCATTTGGGCGTATGCAAAGTCCTTGAAGATTACAAATCACTTTGCAATGTCACACTGTTCCATTTTTTCGGGATTGAGGAGAGAAGCTGATGAACGGGACAATTGTTGTGCTCGTCAATGGGGAGGTCCTGGCTGATGGACATGGCTCCAGGATTTCTGATCAACGCCACAATGCCAAGGATCTCGCCGAAGGTCTGTTTCCGATTCTTTCCAGTGACTTGAGAGTGGCAGTTCTGCACGGTAATAAACCTCAAGTTGGGTTTGTGCTGTTCAGGTCGGAAATCGCGAGCCACATATTGCATACGATACCTCTAGATGTTTGTGGTGCAGATACCCAAGGTGCGACCGGCTACATGTTATCCCAGTCTTTCGTGAATGTTTTGCGTCAGCACGATATTCATCGCAAGGTGATATCCGTGGTAACCCAAACATTGGTAGATGACAGCGAATCCAAGGATAATGTGCCGACCAAAACCATTGGACCTTGGTTCGACCGTGATAAAGCCAAACAGCACCGCCAAACCCGTGGTTGGGTTATGGCCGAAGAACTTGGGCACGGCTATCGTCGGGTAGTGCCATGCCTACCGGCCACAGAAATCCTGGAGATTGAAGGGATCAAGCAGTTGGTCGAAACAGGAAGCATCGTGATTGCAGGCGGGGGTGGAGGTATCCCGGTAGCACGCAGTGCTGAGGGAGAGTTGTATGGAGTTGAAGCCGTGGTTGAAACGGAGCAGGTGGCTTGCCTCATGGCAAGACAATTGCAAGCTAGTGTCTTATTGATGATTATCGAGAAGGATAACAAGTTTATTCTCTCGGGGCTCTCTACAGAACGCCCAGGCCATTTGGCATTAGAAGAGCTCGACAGCATTTTAGGACAAGAGACATTCCGCTCAGACTCTGTGCATCGCCAAATGAGGGCAGCCTCTGGATTTCTGCACGCGGGTGGAGAACAGGCAATTATCACCACTTTGCGGAAATTGCCAGAGACCCTTGCGAAACAGAGCGGGTTACGAATTGGCTCTCTCACTCCGTCAATACCACTGTTTGGGATGCCCTAGGTCTTTGTGTTCTTCGTGTGGGTGAATAGACTATGATCACTGAACCTACAGCGAATATTCCTCTCTCTTATGAGGAATTGCATCAACAGAATTTGGCGCTCCGTCGTGAGCTGGATGTGCTTAGAGCCAAAAGACGATCCCCTTGGCCTATGCTTGTGGAAACAAGTCGTAGACTCCAATTGTCTTCGGCATCAATTAAGGCGGCGGTAACGAGCTTATTGAATTATGACATCTTTTGGGACGAAGGGAATCGGCACGAATTTCTAGAAACGATCAATACTAGTGTTGACGAGGCTGCGAAATTAATCAAGCTACTCACTTTGGCGTTCCGTTCGGAAGAGGGTAGTCTAGAATTAAAGCGTGAACCACAGATGCTCCAAGAAATCATCTCGCTGGTTCGCGATCGTGGAGCAACTAGCTTCCCGAAACTGAAGTTGGAACTTGTCTTTCCGAAAGAAGGCCGGCCCGTACTAGTCGACTATGAGTATCTAACGATTGCTCTAGAATTGCTTTTCGAAGTTTTGGAAGCAAGGATGGATGTCCATACTGTTCGGGTGCAGGCCATCGAGAGTGCAGAGAATTGGTTCCTCGATCTCGATGGAATAGACTTTGCGATAATCCGCTTGATCCCCAAAATGCCCGATTATCAGGCAGAAGACACGGGCGTTGCAGAGGACCTTTCACTCGAAAATATCTTGAGACTTTATACGGCTTACACCATATTGCACCAACAATCTATTCAAGTGGAAGTGTTCAGTGACTCGGACGGGAAGCCAAAGCTGCGTCTCTGTGTACCTGCCCTGACTTTGAGTTAGATTTGCGGTTCTCGTGATCTTGAGATGTGTGCCAATACAGACAACATTACTATTTGCGCATGAATTCTGCAAAAATCGTGTTGATCGGAGATGAACTGAATATTCTGCGAACCCTGCGCCGGAACCTGCTTGAGCGCGGCTATGAGGTCTCCATTGCGTTGGATGATCGAGAAGCGTATGAGGTGGCGTCCCAGAGCCGGCAGGATCTTTTCATCCTCAATCTAGACTTTGCAACTATCAAAGTTAACGGATTAGAAATTTGCGCACAGCTTCGCAAGATCAGCCAGTCTCCCATCATCGTCTTGTCAGCGATCGGTTTAGAAAATACCAAGATTCAGGCTCTGGATCTAGGTGCGTGTGATTACCTTGTTATGCCATTCAGCACAGAGGAATTTTTGGCACGCGTCCGTTCGGCTCTCCGACGCTGGACTGCTTTCAAGGCAGGAACGGTGAACCAAGAACGTTTGATCCTTTGCAGAGATCTGTTGATCAACACCGATTCTCGGCAAGTTAGGGTGCGGAGTGAGACAGTCCATCTGACGCCTAGGGAATATGAACTCTTGGTTTATCTGGCTAGACAGGTTGATCGAGTGGTTAGTCACCGGGAACTTTTGAGAGCAGTTTGGGGTGTTGAATATGGCGACGAGCGCGAGTACTTGCGCGTTTTCATCTCGCAACTCCGCCGCAAAATTGAAGCTGATCCCCTGCACCCAACCTATATCTTGACCGAACCGGGTGTGGGTTATCGGTTTGCTTCCGATTTGCTGTAACAACGTCCCTCCGTAGATGTTGGACCGGAGAAAATTTGAGGAGACTGGGATGGCGATTCAGCCCTCTCGGTCTCCTTCTATTTTGGAGCATCCTTATCATATCTTTATCACTTCTTTATGCGTTCCTGGGGGCGTTTGTGGTATCGTAGAGTCTGGAAACCTGAAACGCCAACCATGCTTCTTCCTGAAGGTAGTGGAACGGTGAATGTCCTTGGGAATGGAATCTGGAGATGGCAGCAGGCAAGACTTTACGAAGGCGGCGGAGCAAAGGTGCCCTGATGAATTCTACCAAGCCATTCGGAACGACCCGAATTCAAGTCAACCAGGTACTTGCTAATTTGGCTCCGGCGTCCAGAATGTTCGGACGGAGATAGATGTAATACGCTACAAGCGCAATGGATTTTGTTGCTCTTGTGGCGTTCTTTTGTGCCGTACGAAAGGTGTTGATCGGATGCAATACTCGTGAATTTGTTGTAACAATGATCTCAGGGTCTTTTCAAGAGGAGAGGAATGATGAGTGCGAATAACCAAATCCGTTCATTAAAGTCGGTGATGCGATCCATTGATTTCGAAGGGCACAGCTTACTCTCGATCAACGATCTCACCAACGATCAGCTTTACGGCTTGTTTGAATTGGCTCGGCTGTTGGAGCCGTGGAACCGCTCCATGATTAACCTACTACCGGGCAATCTCATGGCAACCCTGTTCTTCCAACCGAGCACGCGCACGCGCATGAGCTTCGAAACAGCGATGCACCGGCTGGGTGGTTCGGTGATTACCGAGACTACACCTCTGATTTCCTCCTCTGCGGCAAAAGAGGAAAGCCTGAACGACACGATCAAGGTGGTTTCAAAGTACGCTAATATCATCGTGATGCGCCATTTCAATGATGTTGAGGCGCGCGAGGCAGTCAAATATTCCGAAGCGCCTGTGATTAACGGAGGTTTTGGACACTGGGAGCATCCAACCCAGGCACTTCTTGACCTCTATACGCTGTGGCGGATGTATGGCCGGATTGAAGGGCTTCGGGTTTGTGTTGCCAGTCCGGACTTGGTTGCAGCTCGGACAGGGCACTCAATGGCGTATGGGCTGGCACGTCTAGGCGCCAAAGTCACTTTGGCTTCTACAAGCCAGTATCGCATACCAGAAGAAGTGCGGCGAAAACTCACCGAGGTCAAGGGCAACATTGAGGAAGTCTTTGACCTGAACCAGAAAACCTTTAATGAATTGATCTCGGATATGAACCTCGTCTATCTCCCCGGCTGCAGCGCACCCAAAGGCGCCGAAGCCGATTCATTCAAGAAGATGATGGATGACTATTTCGTCCGACACGAAACTTTGGACAAGATACGCGAGCAAGAAGGACGGATTGTCTACGTCACACATACGCTGCCGCGTCGGGCTGGGGAAATGGATTTGCGAATTGACGAGTCGCCCAACCAGCTCTACTTTGAAGCAATTGCTTACAGTGTTTCGATCCGGATGGCGTTGGTCGCTAGCATCATTGGCGTATAATAGCCAGCCTTGACGGTTGGAAAATGGGTGATACCGCACCATGCGAGTTGTAGTCAGCATTGACGGAGACTTGATTGTCCCGCAGGACCCGAATCAAGGCATACCGGGGCAAAGAACAGCGATCAATCGCATTGTCGCAGGGTTGGGTGAATTGTTGCGTTCGGAACATGAGTTGGTGATCACCTATGGAAATTCCCCCCAAATTGGTTATGTGCTGTTGCGCGCCGAAATAGCTAGCCATGTTGTGCATTCCGTGCCGTTGGATGTATGTGGATCAGACACACAAGGCGCGACGGGCTACCTATTGCAGCAAGCCTTGCATAATTGGATGCAGCAGTTCCTTGTGAACAAGGAAGTTGTTTCCCTAGTTACCCAGGTGTTGGTGGATATGTCTGATCCGGCTTCCGCTCGCCCCACGCGCGGTATTGGGCCTTTCTTTGACCGGGATAAAGCCCAGCTCTATGCCAACACGCGAAACTGGGATTTTGTCTTGATTCCGGGGCGAGGCTACCGGCGAGCCGTGCCATCCTTGAAACCAAGACATATTAT
>Ga0194127_10009524_pt1 | contig 10198 bp, 7 predicted proteins | sample TA2KigC100mmetaG_FD_148624 | JGI IMG/M metagenome (GOLD analysis project Ga0194127, IMG submission 148624) | Freshwater microbial communities from Lake Tanganyika, Tanzania - TA2015036 Kigoma Deep Cast 100m | ecosystem: Environmental > Aquatic > Freshwater > Lake | place: Tanzania: Lake... | reverse complement strand
TTCTTTTCCACTCATTTTCTTGAGTAATTACAACAGGGAATTAAGTCAATCGAATTTATTTCATGCATTAGCATTTTTTATGCAAACCGGGCTATTTGGAGTTTTCTTGGCAGGAGACGGGGTCCTTTTTTATATATTCTGGGAATTTACATTGATTCCCATTTTCCTAATATTATATTGGTTTGGTCATGGAAATTACACCACACTTGTAAAATTCTTCATCTATACGATGTTGGGTTCATTGGCAATGCTGTTGTCTTTAATTTGGTTAAAACAGCACGCACATTCTTTCGCATACGCTGATCTTATTGCTGCACGCTTGACAGAAAAAGAAGGTTTTTGGATAATGGCTGGGTTTATGTTGGCTTTTGCTATTAAAATCCCTGTTTTTCCCTTTCATACCTGGCAACCAAATACATACTCAACTGCACCAATGGCAGGCACTATGCTTCTATCGGCACTCATGCTGAAAATGGCACTTTTTGGCATGATTAAATGGATGATCCCATTAGCCCCAGAGGGTCTAGAATGTATGCGTTGGATTGTAATTGTCTTGGGGATTATCGGTATCATCTACGGTGGTATCATTGCCATAAAACAAACAGATATTAAAAAAATATTCGCCTATGCCTCAATTTCTCACCTTGGACTCATTGCAGCTGGAATAATGATTTACTCTGAAAATGCATTAACTGCAAGCATGATTCAAATTATAAATCACAGCATCCTGTCCATAGGGTTATTCCTGGTTGCGGAGGTATTAATGAGTAGGACAGGAACAAACGACATCAGGCAAATGGGAGGAATCGCAGAAAGAGCACCCAAATTTGCTTTTTGGTTTATGATCATCACTTTTGCATCTGTTTCTATCCCCTTCAGTGCCGGATTCATCGGGGAGTTTTTATTGCTTCGCGAAATTTCAGCATTTCAATTCACATTCGGTATTTTAGGGGCATCTACCTTGGTATTTGGAGCAATTTATATGCTCCGAGCATACCAACTGAGTATGTCAGGATACAGAGAAGATTTAAGCTTTACTGATTTATCCTGGAACGAATGGTTGGTATTCTTTGTTTTGGGATTGCTCGCGCTTATTTTTGGAATAGCTCCCTATTTGATCGGAGACCTTGTTAAGGAAAGTACCGTAATTTTTACTCAGATAGCAATTAAATAATTGAAAAAAAGATGGAGGCGATTGTAATCATATTTATTTCAGGATTGATTTCCCTTTTTCTAGGGATCATGAAAAAACCTGCATTCGTTCTTTTTGTATCTACTTCAGGACTCATCATTGGCGCACTTGCACAAAACTATGAATGGTATTTTCTCAATGAAAAATACCATATTTTGGATTTTAACGATACAAATATTCATTTCTTAAATTTAGCTGTAGCGATTTCTGCAACGATTATTTTAGGTGGATACAGGTATTTCTTAGAGGAATCCTCTACAATTGGCGACTTCTCTGCATTGATTCTTTTCTCTTTGTGCGGAGGTCTCTGTTTAATTGGTTTCAGGGACTTATTTATGTTTTTCTTGGGTGTAGAAATTCTCTCCATACCCTTGTATGTTCTTGCCGGATCAAAGAAAAAATCAGCATCCTCCTCCGAGGCAGCATTGAAGTACTTTTATTTAGGATCTTTCGCCACGGCACTGCTGTTATTCGGAATCGCTTTAGTTTATGGCACCATTGGCACATTCAACGTCGAAAGAATTGGATTTATTAGCGTTTTATTTTCTGACCAATTACCATCTATGTTTTTTGTTGGCGTATTATTTATTTTGGCGGCCATGTTATTTAAAGTGGGGGCATTCCCATTCCATTTTTGGGTGGCAGATGTATATCAGGGATCGCCTGCACTATTCATGACTTACATGTCCTCGGTTGTGAAGCTCGTCGGAGTTTATGCCTTCTACCGCTTATTTGGAATGATGTTTCCGGGAGTAGAAGTGTTCTGGTCCACATTAATTGTTCTAGCGATATGTATTTCAATGTTTATAGGAAATCTATCTGCATTGAATCAGGATACCTTCAAAAGGTTAATGGCCTATTCGAGCATAACCAATGGTGCGTATGCACTTATGACTGTACTCACTTTTAACAGCGGATCAGAGGCGCTGTTAGTTTATATGATAGGTTACGGATTTTCAGTTGTGGCCTTGATGACAATAAATTCAATTGCGAACAATGAAGAGGATAAATTAGCAGCGTTAACAGGGATTGGTTATAAAAATCCTTTCATCGGTATTGTTGGCATTGTTGCACTTCTATCGGTTGCAGGGATTCCGCCGATGACAGGATTTTTTGGCAAAGCCATGGTTTTCTACCAGGCGTTTGATCAATACATGTGGTTGGTTTTATTCGCCATAATTAATTCAGCAATTGGTGTATACATTTACTTAAAAATAACCATGACTTTACTCAAGAAAGAGGACAATGCACAGGTTGTTGTCTTGAACTTGGGTCAAAAACTCGTTCTGTCCATTTCCCTCCTTGCTTTGCTATTTGGTTGGACAATCATCTACGTATAGTCAATTGAAGCAATAGTTTTCTATCGTTTTCGTACTGTCTGTAAATCGATTGGCATCTACCCTCGTACGTATTCCACTTACACGCTCACTGTCAGAATATTGATGAAAAACATGCTCAATCATGGCTAAATTGGTTCCCTCAGTGTATGCCGCAATCCAAACTGGAAATCCCTGTACTTTTCCATTCAGCTGCTCGTTATAAAAATCCTTATACGAATATAATATTGGTTTCACCCCGAAATGTTTCTCTGCTAGTTTGAGCCATTTATTTACACCGGTAACGAGGTGTTCGTTTCCTTCTCGGCTTGGTTTTTCAACATCCAAAACAGGAAATAAATCGCCTTTTTCGAAAGCCACAGTCCTCACGAAATTATAAAACTGTGTCTCTGCATCTTCATTTGGGCGATAATAATGGTAGGCCCCTCGTATGAAACCTAATTGTTTGGTATAACTCCAATTTCGTTCGAAAAACTTATCTTTCCCGTCAATACCCATGGATGACCGCATGATGACAAACTCCACATCATGGTATGAATCTTTCACCTGCAACCAGTCAATTATTCCTTGGTGCTCACTGATGTCTATACCAAATGGGTATCTGCTCTTGGCTGACTGCGTTGGAATTAATTTCTTTGAGGTGTCTGAATTATCTGAGTAAAAAAAAGGTGCAATAATAAAAGCCGTCAGACCAATTACAATTCCGGAGACAAGCAATAGAAACCTCCTAATTACCTTATTCTTAAAAAGTTTTTTCACTGAGACTGTGGAGAAGATCGGGCTCGAACCGACGACCTCTTGACTGCCAGTCAAGCGCTCTAGCCAACTGAGCTACATCCCCTTTCCTCGGAAGCATTGGCATCATCGCAATCCGATAGAAGGCAAATATACAAAAGCAACTCAACATAATAACATTAGTTTGTATTTTTGCCGAGTGAATTTTAAGCTTGAATCAGCGTTTAAAGCAACAGGAGACCAACCGGAGGCAATTCGACAGCTGGCACTTGGGTTGAATAATGGAATAAAACATCAGACTCTGTTGGGCGTTACTGGCAGTGGTAAAACATTCACAGTTGCCAACGTCATTGAGCAACTCAATAAACCCGCGCTCGTTCTGTCCCACAACAAAACCCTAGCTGCTCAACTTTATGGGGAATTTAAACAGTTCTTTCCTGACAATGCAGTTGAATATTTTGTTTCTTATTATGACTATTATCAACCGGAAGCATATATTCCTGTCACCGGAACGTATATTGAAAAAGACCTTCAAATCAATGATGAAATTGAAAAACTAAGGCTCCGTGCAACATCAGCCCTATTATCCGGGAGAAGAGATGTAATAGTAGTAGCTTCAGTTTCTTGCATTTATGGAATAGGAAATCCTACGGAATTTAAAAATAGCATTATCCAACTAAAGGTTGGACAAACCGTTCCGCGTAATAAATTTCTTTACCGATTGGTTGAGAACTTATATACACGTTCTGGAGATAATTTTGAAAGAGGAAACTTCCGCGCCGTAGGGGATACTGTCGATATTTTTTTAGCTTATGCAGAATATGCCCTTAGAGTTACGTTTTGGGGAGATGAAATTGAGACCATTGAGGCCATTGATCCAATAACCAGCCAACGAATAGAAGCATTTACTGAAACTATTCTTTATCCTGCTAACCTTTTTGTTTCTAGTCCTGAGAACACCCGCCGTGCAATGGAACTCATTCAAGACGACTTGATTATTCAAGTGGCAAATTTCAAAAATGATGGAAAAATTGAAGAGGCAAAGCGTTTGGAAGAACGAGTGAATTACGATCTTGAAATGATTCGTGAATTGGGGTATTGTTCCGGTATTGAAAATTACTCGCGTTACTTTGATGGACGAAATCCGGGTGAACGACCCTTTTGCCTCCTCGATTATTTTCCCGAGGATTTCGTGATGGTTTTTGACGAGAGTCACGTTACGCTTCCACAAGTAAGAGGTATGTATGGAGGGGATCGATCAAGAAAAATTAATTTGGTAGATTACGGATTTCGTCTTCAAGCAGCAATTGATAATAGACCCTTACGATTTGAGGAATTTGAAGAAATGATTAATCAAGCAATTTATGTCTCAGCAACCCCAGCCGATTACGAACTAGAGAAATCAGAGGGAATCGTTGTGGAGCAAGTCATTCGCCCAACTGGACTTTTAGATCCGCTTATTGAGGTTAAACCCACAAAAAATCAAATTGATGACCTGTTAGAGCTCATTCAAGAGCGTGTTAAAAAAGAAGAGCGTGTGCTAGTGACTACACTCACCAAAAGAATGGCTGAAGAACTCCAAAAATACTTGGATAAAGTTGGTGTTTTGTGCCGATACATTCATAGTGAAATTGACACCATCGAAAGAGTAGAAATATTGCGCCAGCTACGCTTGGGGAATTTTGATGTGTTAATTGGTGTGAATTTGTTAAGAGAAGGAATTGATCTTCCTGAGGTTTCCTTGGTGGTCATTTTGGACGCCGACAAAGAGGGATTTCTAAGAAATGTGAGAAGCTTGGTACAGACCGTTGGTCGTGCCGCTCGAAATGTTAATGGACGTGTTATCATGTATGCCGATAAAATGACTGAATCAATGCGAAAAACCATTGAAGAAACCAATCGCAGAAGAGCCCTTCAAGAAGCCTACAATAGCCAAAACGGATTAACTCCTACCCCATTGGTAAAATCCAAAGAAACGATTTTAAATTCAACGAAAGTTGCAGATGGAGATTCTAAAAAATATGCCGAAATAGAAAGTGAAAATTATTTAACACTCATCGCGGAAGAATCTGTAACCTATGGGAATCCTGAGGAATTAACGAAGAAGATCAAGGATGTCAGAAAAGCGATGGAAAACGCGGCCAAAGCACTGGAGTTTATAGAAGCTGCGAAACTTCGAGATTATATTAGTAATTTAGAAAAACAATTAAAAAATGGAAAACACTAAACTTTTACATTATTTTAGAATAATTGCCCTGCTTGAAGGTTGTTCATATGTAAGTTTTGGCATAACCATACCCTTGAGGGAATTCTTTGATATGCTCACACCAAATAAGATCGTAGGCTGGATACACGGAGTTTTATTCATTGTGTATTGTCTACTTTTATTGCAATTATTTTTAAGAAAACAATGGGATTTTAAGGTAAGTCTTCTTCTTTTTATTGTGTCATTAATTCCATTTGGAACATTTTGGGCAGATAAACGGTATTTTCGTCAGTCGAAAAAAACCGACTTGTAGTGCCAAAATTTACTATTCTCCAAATCTTTCAATAACCTCTTGTGTAACGCCTGTGTTGGAAAATCCCCCATCGTGGAATAAATTCTGCATGGTTACATATTTCGTAAGATCAGAAAACATCGAAATGCAATAATCTGCACAAGCCATGGCTGACGCATTTCCTAATGGAGACATTTGTTCGGAAAAATTTATAAATTCCTTAAACCCTTTGATTCCTTGACCGGCAGTCGTAACTGTTGGAGATTGAGAAATGGTATTGACTCGTACTTTTTTCTTTATGCCATAATGATAGCCAAACGAACGCGCAATAGACTCTAATAAAGATTTTGCATCCGCCATGTCGTTATAATCGGGGAAAATACGTTGCGCTGCAATATATGAAAGTGCAACGACACTCCCCCACTCGTTCATCGCATCGTGTTTGTACAATGTCGCCAATGTTTTATGCAAAGAAATCGCAGAAACATCCATGGTTTGTTTGTAGTAATCATAATTGTTCTCCGTGTAATGTTTTCCTTTTCTTACATTTGGAGACATGCCAATTGAATGCAATACGAAATCTATTTTTCCTCCTACTATTTCTTGGGCTTTTGATACTAAGTTCTCAAGATCTTCTGTACTCGTGGCATCCGCAGGAATTACTTGACTTCCCGTTTTATCCGCCAATACATTTATCTCACCCATGCGCATAGCGATGGGAGCATTTGTCAAAACAAAAGTTGCACCTTCCTCATGAGCACGTTCTGCTACTTTCCAAGCGATGGATTGGTCATTTAATGCACCGAAAATTATACCTCTTTTTCCTTTTAGTAAGTGATTTGCCATGTTTTTTATTTTAAGCAAATTTAATGATCTCTCGCTTTCTATTTTAAGAATCCCACAACTTTCATCAACAATGTATTGTGAGGTAATTCAAGGAAAAGCAGTATATTTCGAAACAAATGAAAATGAATCAAAAAATAATTTTAATTATCACAGTTGCTGCACTTGGATACTTTGTGGACATATATGACCTCGTGCTTTTTGGGGTGGTAAAAAACGAAAGCTTAATAGATATTCTCCCGCATGCAAGCAAAAATGAAATTTCTAATACCGGCAAGTTCCTTTTTAATATGCAAATGCTGGGTATGCTGATTGGAGGCCTACTCTGGGGGATTTTGGGGGATAAAAAAGGACGAATAAAAGTACTCTTTGGCTCCATTCTACTTTATTCGGTAGCAAATTTAGCAAATGCATTTGTTATAGACGTACCGACCTATGCTCTTATTCGGGTGATAGCCGGAGTTGGTCTTGCAGGAGAACTGGGAGCGGGGATCACTTTGGTTTCAGAAATGATGCCAAAAGAAACAAGAGGGTATGGAACAATGATCATTGTAACGTTCGGTGCGCTCGGAGCCGTAGTTGCTTCTCTTGTCGGTGCCAAAGGCGATGCCATCGGCGAATTTCTATTTGCTGTAACAAATACTCATTTTGAGAATTGGCAAGTTGCCTACATTGTAGGAGGAGCTATGGGCTTATTATTATTGTTGATGCGCCTGGGAACAATTGAATCTGGACTGTTTGAAAATGTCAAAGCGGATCATAACTTGAAAAAGGGGGACTTAAAACTTATTTTTTTAAATCGAGTAAATCTCATTAAATATCTTCACTGTATTTCCATCGGAATTCCGATTTGGTTCGTTATTGGCTTACTCATTATGAATTCACAAAACGACTTTGGTCCTCTGTTAGGACTTTCAAACATAGAAAATGGTAAAGCTGTCATGTATGCCTATATTGGTCTTTCTTTTGGAGATTTGGTTTCAGGAATATTTTTTCAAGTGTTAAAAAGTAGAAAAAAGGTTGTGATTTTGTATTTAATTTTTACTGGAATACTTGTCATCTATTTTTTATTTTTTGCAAAGACATTTCATCAACTTACACCAGACACTTATTATTTTATGTGTTTTCTACTAGGCACGGGAACAGGCTATTGGGCGATTTTCGTGACCATTGCTGCAGAGCAATTTGGCACAAATATACGTTCCACTGCCGCCAATACAATCCCTAATTTTGTTAGAGGATCTGTGAATATTATTATGCTCTGTTTCGGCTTCTTGTTGGCCGTATTTTCAACAGGCGTAGCCGCACTGATTGTTGGAGTTTTCGTCATCCTTTTGGCCCTTTTTAGCGTCAAAAAACTGAAGGAAACCTTTGGGAAAGATTTAAACTATACAGAAGAATCAGTTTGAATAATCTTCGTAATCCTCAGTCATTTCTTGGCTTACCTTTTTAGTCACAGAAATTGGAATATAATCGACAATGACATTTGTTTTGTCGAGTCCAAAATCCTCGGCAGGTTTCAGTCCCGTTGACTTCACAAAGCGATATGTTTTCACACAGATACTCTGGAAAGAGGTTAAATCGTCATCTCGAGACACCCGTGAGTTTAGCACAATAAATTTAAAATCTACCTCGTCTATTTTTCCCCTGACTGAGTTGAATACACTTTGACCATTTAACTCCCCTTTTTCAACCATTTTGTTATGGATTTTCTTCATCATATATTCGATTCTGTGCTCTTCCTTGAATCCGAGCTGAAGGCTCACATAATAACAACATTTATCAATGATTTCATTGACTGAGTAATGAACTCCCCAAGGCTCATTTAAAATATCAACATGTAAAAACCAAATTACACCAGCCTTCCTTGGCCTCTTTTTAAAAAGCGAGTGAAAAACGGTAAGGTCTAATTTATTTGAGGAATTGGAGCGTGTTGGAAATACCAAATTCGTGGCCTCATGCAGGATCCCTGAATCATTATTAACCGCCTTAATCAGCGGTATTACTTTTTTCATCGGTACATATTCCGTAATACTCGTTCTAAGTTCTCTGGCTTTGTAGTAAAGGTAAAGAATGACGAAGAAGGTGGTTGCTAAAATTAAGGTAAACCAACCCCCTGAGATGATTTTACCTAAGCTCGATATAAGAAAAACACCTTCAATGCCTAAAAAAATAGAAAATATGACAACGTAGTAGGGCTTGATTCGAGGGTATTTTAACAACAATAAAAAGCCAAGTAAAATGGAGGTCATCACCATGTCGATCGTAATGGCAAGACCATAAGTATGCTCCATTTCACTAGACCTCCTAAAGATGAAGATAACCAATAAACAACCCAGCATCACGAACCAATTGATGAATGGAATGTAAATTTGACCTTGATGATCCGTGGGATATTTCACTTTTAGGTTGGTCCAAAGTTTTAGCTTGATCGCCTCATTCATTAAGGTAAAAACTCCCGTAATCAAAGCTTGTGAAGCGATTATGGTCGCAGCGGTGGCAATAGCAATCGAAAAATACAACAAATCATCGGGCACCATCGAATAGAAAATTGTTTCATTGGGACCTAAGTTAAACCCATCCGATAAAATCAAGGCAGACTGACCCAAGTAGTTGATTACCAAAAGGACCAAGACAAAACTCCAACTGATGCGAATATTTCCTTTTCCACAATGTCCCATATCAGAATACAAGGCCTCAGCCCCTGTTGTACATAAAAATACGGCACCGAGCACCGCAAATCCACCGTCAATATTTGCTACTAAATTGTACGCGTAGTATGGATTAAACGCTTGGAGTACCATGGGATTTTCTGAGATATTTATCAACCCAAGGTACCCTAAAAAAGAAAACCATATCAGCATAATGGGGCCAAATAATTTTCCAATCGCTGCTGTTCCAAACTGCTGTAAGGAAAATAAAACCACGATAATTGAGACGACTATTGGAATAATCGGTATGTCAGGATTCACATTATTTAATCCCTCTACGGCCGAAGAAATAGAGATAGCAGGGGTTATAAATCCATCTGAAATGAGCGTTGCGCAACCAATTAGAGCAGGGATCACTACCCATTTGTAATTTTTATTTCTCAATAAAGCGTACAAAGCAAAAATTCCCCCCTCTCCCTTATTATCGGCGTTTAAGGCAAAAAAGATATACTTGAATGTAGCCAATAGAATGAGGGTCCAAATTACACAGGAAAGACCGCCTAAAATAAAAGGTTCTGAAATGTTTTTTCCTCCCCCGGTAATCGCCTGAAAAACATAGAGGGGTGAAGTTCCGATATCTCCAAAGACAATCCCCGTCGTGATGAGCACTCCTGCCAGCGAAATTCTGTGCCTAGAATCTGACATCTATTATTTTTCGGCTAAAGTAACTTTAATTTTATTTCATAAAAAAAATTAAGTAAAATCTTTTCAAGGGTTTTTGGTGCATAAAATCAAGGGGGATTTTTTTGTTCTGAACGCAGAATATTTCATTCTTAATGCCAATTGTATGGTATATTAAATCCTACGAATAAAAAAAAGCCTGGCAGCAATGCCAGACTTCTTTTGTGCCCACGACTGGATTATTTCAAGAACCAAAATAGG
>Ga0194127_10009520_pt1 | contig 10199 bp, 9 predicted proteins | sample TA2KigC100mmetaG_FD_148624 | JGI IMG/M metagenome (GOLD analysis project Ga0194127, IMG submission 148624) | Freshwater microbial communities from Lake Tanganyika, Tanzania - TA2015036 Kigoma Deep Cast 100m | ecosystem: Environmental > Aquatic > Freshwater > Lake | place: Tanzania: Lake... | reverse complement strand
GGGGCGCCACGAGGAAAGAGGGAGTCTTCATGGATGCTCCTCGCCCCGGGGGCCCGGGAGGAGGCCGTCCCCCCCCCGGGCCCGCCGGTCGCCGTCACTTGCCGCCCCGGGCCGCCGCGCGGTCGCAGACCCCGTCGCCGTTCGCGTCCACGAACCCGCGCCCGAGGCCCTTGCCCATGCCCTGCCCCTTGCCGAGGCCCTGGCCCTTGCCCGCGCCGTTCCCCTTCCCGCCCTTGCCGTGGCGGTACCGGTTGCCCTTGCCCGCGCCGTCCCCGGCGTACCGGTCGCACACGCCGTCGCCGTCCGCGTCCACGAACGCCGCGCCGCTGCCGGCCATGCCCGCCTGGACGCCCTTGCCGGCGCCCTTCCCGGGCACCGCGTCGTCCGCGAGCGCGAGGGCCGGGAGGCTCGAGATCGCCATCGCCACCACCAGGTTCCGCAGGGTCTTCCTCATGAGCGCACCTCCTTGTGGATCGCCACTCCGGCCCGCCAATCGGGCCGGCACCAGGAGGTCATTGCAGCCGGTGTGCCAGGGGTGCCGGCGATCCGCAAGTGCCCGTATTTTCACAGTTCCAGCCGGCAGGCGGCCCGCGCCGCCCGCCCGCCGCTCGACGTTTTCGTCGAGGACTCGACGCGACCGTCGAGCCGCGTCACAGCCCGAGCCGCCGGATCTTGTAGCGGATGGCGCGCTCGGACACGCCCAGCTCCCGCGCGGCCGCGCTCTGGTTCCCCCCGTTCCTCGCGAGCGCCGCGCCGATCAGGTCGCGCTCCAGGCGATCGACCTGCTCCTCCAGCCCGCCCCCGGAGGCGGTCGCGGCCCGCGGCCCGTCCGGCGGCGCCGGCGCAGGGAAGTCCTCGGGCTCGAGCAGCGGCCCCTCGGCGAGCACCAGGGCGCGCTCGACCAGGTTTTCCAGCTCGCGCACGTTCCCCGGGAAGTCGTGCCGCGCCAGCGCCGCGAGCGCATCGGCCGACGCCCCCCCCACCCCGGTCGCGGACAGGTCCGCGTGCTTGCGCAGGAAGTGCTCGACCAGCCGCGGGACATCATCGAGCCGCTCGCGCAGCGCGGGCATCCGGATCGTCACGACGTTCAGGCGGTAGTACAGGTCCGCCCGGAACTCGCCGCCCGCGATCCGCTTCTCCAGGTCGCGGTGGGTCGCCGCGATCACGCGGGCGTCGGTCTCGATCTCCTCGGTCCCGCCCACCCGCTCGAAGCGGCCGGTCTGGAGCACGTTCAGGAGCTTGACCTGCACGCCCGGCGGGATGTCGCCGACCTCGTCCAGGAACAGGGTCCCCCCCCGCGCCAGCTCGAATCGCCCCGGCTTCCGGGCGGCCGCCCCGGTGAACGCCCCCTTCTCGTGGCCGAACAGCTCCGACTCGACGAGCGTCTCGCTCAGCACGGCGCAGTTCAGCGTGACGAACGGCCCGTCCCGCCGGCCGGACAACCGGTGGATCGCGCGCGCGACGACCTCCTTGCCCGTGCCCGACTCGCCGAGGATCAGGACCGACGCACGCGTCGGCGCGACCCTGGCCGCGAGGTCCTTCACCTGCCGCAGGGCGCGGCCGTCCCCGACCAGATCCGCGAACGCCGCCCCCGCGTCGACCGCCTGCCTGAGCGACCGGTTCTCGCGCGCAAGCGACACCCGCTCGAGCGCCTTCTCGACAAGCGCCTCCAGGCGCACCAGGTCCACCGGCTTCGCCACGAAGTCGTACGCGCCCGCGCGCATCGCCCGGACCGCGTCCTCGACGGTGCCGTACGCCGTGATCACGATCGCCTGGAGGTCCGGGTGCGCGCGGCGCAGGTCCGCGAGCAGCGAGATCCCGTCCGGCCCGCCCAGCCGCAGGTCCGTCAGCAACAGGTCCACCGGCGCCGCCGCCGCGACGCCGCGCGCCTCGGTCGCGGACCCGGCCTCGTCCACCGCGTACCCCCTCTTCCGAAGGAACCCCGCCAGCGTCTTCCGCTGGGCCGCGTCGTCATCGACCACCAGCAGGGTCGCCCGTCCAGACTCGTCCATGGCTACGTCGTCCCTCCTCGCGGGATCGTCACTGTCACCTCGGTCCCGCGGCCGGGCGCGGAGGCGAGCGCGAGCGTCCCGCCGTGCGCCTCGACCAGCCGCTTCGCGAGCGGCAGCCCGAGCCCCGTCCCGTGCGCCTTGGTGGTGACGAACGGCTCGATCGCGCGCGACAGCGTCGCGTCGTCCATCCCCGGACCGTCGTCGACCACCCGCAGCCGGAACACGGCCCCGTCGCAGCCCGCCGTCACGGTCACGCGCCCGCCGGCCGGCACCGCGTCGAGCGCGTTTGCGACCAGGTTCGTCACCACCTGTGCCAGCCGCCGCCGGTCCAGGCGCACCTCGCCGGCGCACGTGCAGTCCACCGCCAGGACCTTCGATTCCCGCTCCGCCCGCAGCGCCATCGGCGCCAGCACCTCGCGCACCAGCGTGGCGGCGTCGTGCGGCGCGCGATCGAGCGCGAGCGGCCGGCCGAGGTCCAGGAACTCCGACACCACGCGCTCGACGCGGTCCGATGCGTCCGCAGACATGCGCAGCAGCTCGTCGTACTCGGCCCGGTCGCCGGGGGGGACCTCGAACTCGGCGCGCAGGCGCTGGATCGCCATCCCGATCGCGTTCAGGGGGTTGCGGACCTCGTGCGCCACCGTGGCCGCCATGTGCCCGAGCGACTGCCAGTGACGCGCCTCCTCGTCGCGGTGCCGGAGCGCCTCGTCGTGCTCCCGGCGCTTCCGGGCCGCGCGGGCAAGCGCGAACGCCAGCGCCGCCGACAGGAGGACCGCGGCGCCCAGGACGGCGCTGCTCACGACCTGCCGCCGGTCGATCCGCCGCTTCAGGTCGGACAGGCCGGACGCGTCGAGGCCCATCCGCAGGACCGCCCGCGTCCCGTCCCCCAGGAGGAGCGTCCCGACCACCTCCAGCACCGGCGCGCCGCCCCGCTCCGTGAGGCGGCTCGTCTCCGTGCCTTCTCCCGCGTCGAGCACCGCGTGCAGGAACGGGTCGTCCGCCCACGACGACACCGGCCCCGGGTTCGGCGAGGCCGCGAGGATCCCCCCCGCGTCCTGGATCACCACGTAGTCCAGCTCGCGATCCCGCAGCGACGACAGGAGCGGGCCCAGGCCGACCTCGCGCCGCATCTCGTCCAGCCGGGCCCGGTCGCGGCACACGACCGTCACCGCGCCGCCGTCCGCGCGACGCGCGCAGTAGAGGCCGAGCGCGCGCGCCGCCGCCGGCTCCGCGAAGTCCGGGTCCGGCGCGGCCGCGACCGCGTCGACGAAGGCCTCGCGGCGCGGCTCCGGCACCGGGCCGAAGCACCCGCGCAGGCCGCCCGCGTCGCGCGTCGCCCAGACCGAGAGGTCCTCGACGCGGTCGACCACGTCCTCGCACTCCTCGGGGCGAGCGGGGCCGAGCAGGCCGAGCAGGTCCGCGATCCCCCCCGCGGACAGGGAATAGACGAGGTCCGTGGCCCAGGCCGCCTCCTGCATGCCCTCGCGGACCAGCTTGCCGGCGAACGCCGCGTGCGACTCGTACAGGGCGCGCACGCCCTCGAACTGGCGCTCCTGCTCCAGGTGCGTGGTCACGCCGAGCGCGCCGGCGAGCGCGAGCGTCACGGCGGGAATCGCCCAGAAGCGGCCGGCGGAGCGAGTCAAGCCACGGTCCCCTGCACCCCCCGGCAATGGTACCCGAATCCGCCGGCTGCCGAGGCCGCGGTCAGAAGTCCGCCGAGAATTCGAGGAGCCACGCGTGCGCGTGGTCCGCTCCGGGGACCTGGGGCTTGAGCGGGTGGTCGTACCGCCACCGGACCCCGGCGCGGATCGACGGCGCTCGCGACGACGCGAGGACCGGCAGCCGGAGGTCGATCCCGGCGGCAAGGTCGATGCCGGGGAGCGCGACCGGCCGGTACCGTACGAACAGGCTGTGCGCCCCGACCTTCACGTCCGCGCGCAGGACCTTCGGGAGCGACCGGATCGGGTCCTTGCGGGCGGGCGCAGCGGGCACGACCAGGTCCGGGGCCGGTCCGTCGCGCGCGGCGGACGTCGCGACGAGCCCGGCGTCGATCCCGTCGGCGCGCGCCGCGGGCACGCCGGTCGCGAGCGCCGCCATTGCCGCGACCGCCGCGATCGCCGGGATCGCCGGGATCGCCGGGATCGTGCACGAGGTCCTCATCGCATCCGTCCCCGTCCGCGCGGTGCCCGCCCACCGGGACCGCACGAGCCGAGGGTTGCAAGGAGGGCGCCGGGTCGCCGATCTCACGCAACGCACTGCTCCGCCTGCATTTTCGTGGCCGCTTGATCGTCCACACTCGACGAGAACGTCGCGCGCTCGACGTTCTCGTCGAGGGTGCGCGAAGAGGACCCTTGCACCGGGGGGTACGGATGTGGCATTGCGCGTTTGCACTTCGTGCGACCGCGTGCACTTCTCGAGACTCGACGTGGCGCGACACGCGGACGGGGGGCGGGAGCCGGTCTGGTTCGCGTACCGGACGACCGCGGCGCACGAGGCAGCGCACGGGGACTTCCTCGTGATCGAGGTCCGGGCGGACGGGATCGAACAGGACTTCGACGTCCCGGGACCATACGGCCATTGACGGGGGACGGAGTGCAGCAGGCGCGGGTCGTCGCGGCGGTGGCGTGGGCGCACGGCCTGTGCCCCGCTCCCGCCGGCGCGGACGAGCCGCTCCCGCCCGCCGCTCGCCGCGCGCCGGACGACGCCCCGACGCGCTCCGAACGCCGCCCCGAGGACCTGCCGGACGCGAACGAGACCTTATGGTTCGGGCGCGTGCGCGGGGGCGCGCCCGACCTCGCGACCATCCGCGAGCTGGCCCGGTGCAACGCGCAGCCGGGCTCGACGCGGGCGTTCGCGCGGACGGTGCGCGCCGTGATCCGGCCGGACGGCCAGTACCTGCGGACGTGCCGCGAGATGGGCCGGGCCCCGGACCTGCCGCCGGTCGCACTGTTCTGGGGGGAAGGCGACCCGGTCATCCCGGTCGCCCACGGCCGCGCCGCGCTCCACCGCCTGCGCCACGCGACCCTGAGGGTCAGCGAGAATGAGGCGCCAAGGCGAGCGGAGGCGGATCGGGATGCCGGCCGTCCCCCTTGCGTCCGCAGGCCGCAAGGGGGGCCCAGCGCGGGGGTGCACGGATGACTGAGCTTATCCGCGCGATAAGTGACAGGAATCCGGGGGTCCCCGCAACGAAGGCCGGTGCCCGAGACACCCCGCGCAGCCGGCGATCGATATTCTCGCTGACCCTGTGACCGTCTATCCCGGCGCGAGCCACTTCCCGCACGTGCAGTCGCCTCGGCGGTTCGCTTCGGACCTGTCGGCCTTCCTGCTCGACCCGGACCGCAAGGCCGCGGAGTTGCCGTTCGCGTGCCCGGGCGCCGCTGCGGGCCCGCCGACGCTGCCCGTCGCCGCGTGCGCCCGCTGCGACCGGCGCGACGCCGGAGAGCCGGGGGCCCCGGTCGCGGAGCCCGCGACGTCCAGGGCGGGGTGACGCGCCGCTACTGCTGCGGCACGCAAAGCCCTTCGGCCGTGCAGACGAGCGCCCGGCCGGGGGGATGAGGGCAGTCCGCGGCGAAGTCGCACGCGGGGGTGCACACCTTCTGCCCCCCCGGGTCCGCCACGCACCTGCACCCCTTCGCCGCGTCGGGCGGGCAAGCCCACGCCGCCGTGCAGAAGCCGTCGTCGAGACACGGCACCGGGCCGATCGGGCCCGCGTCGGACGGGACGTCGAGGTGCGGCGGGGCGTCGGGTGGGGGCGGCGCGTCGAACGGGGACGAGACGTCCGGCGGGACCACGTCCGGCGGCGGGACCACGTCCGGCGGCGGCATCACGTCCGGGGGCGGCGGGAGGTCGCCCGGCGGCAGCCCGTCCGGCAACGTCACGTCGGGCGGCACGGGCACGTCCTGGAGCGGCGGCAGGTCGCCCGGGCGCGGCACGTCCGGAAGCGGCGGCATCGAGTCGGAGTCCCGGTCCGGGATCGGCGGCGGCCCGTCGGACGGGAACACGTCGCCGGGCCCGTGCTCGCCCCCGGGGCCGTGATCCCCGAACGGGCCCGGGTCCGGGATGCCGGGGTCGCCGACGCCCGGGTCGAGCCCCGGCCCGGGGTCGTCGACCGGCCCGGGATCGAGGCCGGGACCGGGGTCGTCGACGGGCCCCGGATCGAGCGTCGCCGGATCGGGCGGGCCCGGATCGGACGGGCCCGGATCCTCGCCGCCCGGGTCCGCGACCTCGGTGCCGCCTTCGTCGCCCGGGGCCTGCGCGTCGGCGGGTCCGCCGCCGCCGGCGCCGGAGCACGCCGCCAGCCATGCGAGCGAGGCCGCCAGGAGCACGAGCACGCGAGCGCGGTCCATGCGTCCCTCCTCGTGGCGAGTCTACGCGATCCGTGGGATGGGGACGTGGATGCTACGGGACTGGCATGGGCAGGCCGGAGGTTTCGACCAGCGCGAGCAGGACCGCGCCGACGCCGTAGCCGAGGTCGTCCGCGACGGGGAGCGACTCGTAGTACTCGAAGGTCCCGGCCTCGGTTCCGACCGACACGCCGGACACGACCGGGCGGCCCAGCGCGTCCTTCGTCAGCGCGCCGCGCACGCCCGCCATGGCCCGCGCGATCGCGGGCAGGACCTCGCTGCCGAGGTACCCGGACCGCCAGCCGCGCGCCAGCCCGTAGGCGAACAGCGCGCCGGTCGAGGTCTCGAGGTAGGTCTCGCCGGGCCGGTTCAGCACGATCCACCACTGCCCCGACGCGGCGTCCTGGGTCGCGAGCACGCCCTTCGCGTGCGCCGCGAGGATCGCCTCCGCCGCCGCGTCGGCCTCGCCCCGGTCGCGCCGCGCGCGCAGGTAGTCGTACCCCGCCGCCGACACCCAGCCGTTCCCGCGGCCCCACCAGATGTCCGTGTCCACGGGCTTGCCGTAGTTGTACGCGTGCACGAACAGCCCCCCTTCGGACTGGAGGTGGTCCGCGAACACCCGGATCTGCCTGCCCATCTCGTCGAGCCTCGCGGCCTCGCCCGCGTACTCGCCCCAGCGCGTCAGCAGCGTCCCCACCATGAACAGCGAATCCACCCAGAGCGTCGCGCCCGGGAAGTCGGCCGTGCCCCAGTGGTTGATCCCGCCGTCCTCGGTCCGGGTCGCGACCTCGTCCACGTAGTGCAGCGCGTCCTCGACCACCTTCCGGTACTTCGGATCGCCGGTCTCCATGAAGAGGTACGCCGCGGCCTGGGCGGGCGACGCGCTGTCCGAGCTGAACATCACGTAGCCCATCTCGAGGTTCCGGTCCATCCACGCGCGGATGTAGTCGAAGTAGCGCGCGTCGCGCGTCACCCGGTACAGCTCCCACATCCCCGTCATCAGGACCGCGACCTCCCAGGTCCAGCCGAGCGAGCCGGCGGCGAAGACGTCCGTGTAGCGGTCCGCGATCGCACGCGCGAGCGCGACCCCCTCGGTCCCCGGCTCGCGCCGCGCCGCGTAGCACGCCCTGTCCGGTGGGGCGCCCGCGCACCAGTCGAACGGCGCGATCGGCGCCGGCGTCGCGAGCCGGGCGCCCCCCGCGAAGTCGAGCACGAGCCGGTGGTCCCCGGCCGCGACGTCGTAGTGCGCAGCGTCGAACTCCGCGCGCACGAACGGGTTGTCGAACCGCTCCTCGAAGCGCAGCGGGACCTCCTCGCCGTCCACGACGAGCGGCTCGTTCCACCCGAACCCCACCGTCCCGCGGCGGGGCGCCTGCCACGTCACCCGGAACCCGTCCGCGAACCCGTCCCCCCCCGCGTCCGCCACCGGGTCGGCGCGGATCCCGGACGCGGCGAGCGCCTCGCGGAACGCCGCGAACGCGCCCCACTCGGCGGCGTCGCCGACCATCACGACCCACGCGTTCTGCGCCCCGTCCGCGACCAGGTCGAACGGTTTGCCCGCGTTGCCGAAGACCTCGGGCTGGCCCTCGCGCCAGCGCGTCGGGCGGTGCGACCACAGCCCCACGAACCCGCCGTCCTTCCGGCCGAACGTCCACTGCCCCGCGCCCGCCACCTCGTCGAAGTGCGCGTGCGGGAAGTAGGCGTGCGTCTCGTCGCGGTAGTCGAACTGCGCGAGCCCAAGCGGCTTCGGCGCGTACTGCGGGGCGTACAGGATCACGGCGAGGTCGCGGTGCTGGCCGATGCGCGGCAGCGAGCTGTCCCCGGTCCAGTAGCCCGCGCCGTGCTCGTCGGACGACCCCCAGTTCCAGCCCGCCGGGACCGGCTGCCCCTCGGGGACCGGCAGCTTCCCGGGGTGCGTGGTGAAGACCACCGCCGCCTCGGACAGCGTCGCCTGCCACGCGTGGACCTGCATCGCCGCGCTGCCCGCGCGGTAGTCCTGCGCGCTCGACAGCATCGCGTCCGCGGACCGGAACGTCCGCGTGTGGACCTCGGTCAGCAGGCCGGAGTTGAACAGCCGCCAGAACGTCGAATAGACCGGGTGGATCTGCTCCAGCAGCACGTTCACGGGCTGCGACAGGTCCAGCAGGCTCGATACGACCGAGATCGGCTCGAACTGCGTGTCCCACAGACCGTATCGCGTCGCCACGTCGAGCGTCATCGGCAGGACCGGCCACGCGGTCATCGCGCCCGCGGACCACCACAGCGCGAGCGCCTCCTCACCCCACGTCAGCCCGTACGGAGGCGGCGGCACGGGGTCGCCAGGGGCGGCGGGAGGCTGCTCCGGGACCGGCAGGTTCATCCGCTCGCGGTCCTCCATCGCGGCGTCGGACAGCGCGACGGCGCGCACGGCGTAAGGCATCGCGTACTTCCTGGACCGCGCGAACAGCGTCGCCGCGCCCGGCACGCCCCCGCGCCACGGGACGCTCGTGTCGTCGAAGAACAGCTTCGTCGCGTCGAACGTGTCCTGGAGCACCGCCGCGGGCTTGTCCTTGATGTACGAGCGGCCGTGCGTCACGCCCATGTTGCCGCGGTGGACGTGCAGCGCCACGTCGAGCCAGAACAGGTCGAGCACCATGGCGGCGCGGCGCGCGACCTCGGGGTCGTCCGACCATTCGACCAGCGAAATCAAGGGGTTCATGTCCCAGTTGTAGTAGACGTCCGAGTGCCACTCGGTGAACCCCCACCGGGCGCGCTCGTCCAGCCAGCGCAGGATCTCCGGGCGCGCGCGGTCGCGGTGCCACGCGCCGGTCTGCCCGGTCACCGCGAACGTGCGGTCCGGGAAGCGCTGCCCCATCAGGAACTCGACCGTGCGGAAGATCAGGACGTGGTTCTCGGACCAGTACCACATCGTGTCCCGGACCGGCTTGCCGTCCGCCTCGCGCGCGGGCGTCGGGTCCGAGAACCAGTACTTGAACGACGCCAGAGCGTCCTCGATCCGCGTCCGCACCACCGCGGGGAGCGCGGGGTGGTCGCCGGCGGCGTAGAGCAGGTTCACGAGCCGGCACGCGTCGAAGTCGCTCGTGTCCTTCAGCCGGTACATCTTGTCGAAGACCGCGTCGAAGGCGTCCGGCGGGACCGAGTCCGCGGGCACGTCCGGCGATCCCAGCCGCTCGCGGCAGGCGAGGTGCGCGACCACGTGCATGGGATTGCGGCCGTCGAGCGGCATCGCGCACAGGCGCGACAGCAGGTCGAGCGCGCGCGCCTCCTGCCACGCGGGGATGCCGTCCGGCATCGGAGGGGGCAAGTCCGGGGCGACCTCCGCCGCGTCCGTCGCGTCGACGCCGGGGACGCCGGCGACCGCGTCGGCGCCGCCGCCCACCGGGCCGTCGTCGCCGCCGCACGCCGCCGCCGACACCCACGCAGCCGCCAGGACCGCGCTCCACCGGCACCGCATGACGCACCCCGCCCCGCGCCCGCGACGAGTCTAACCCAGGCATTCCGCGCTGTCGCCCGGCCCGCGCGGCAGGCGGTCCCGCACGACACCCGTGGAGATTCGTACCCCACGTCCCGGACCCGGCAGGGCCCAGGGGCATCGATCGGAGGGGGGCGCGGCTCGCCCCCCTGCCCGCCGCCCCGCGTTGCGGGGCGCGGGCCACCCCCCTTGCGCGGCCGCCTTGCGGCCGCCGAGCGCTCCGCGCCTCGGCGCGGCGCGCTCTTCGCGCTGTCGCCCGGCCCGCGCGGCAGGCGGTCCCGCACGACACCCGTGGAGATTCGTACCCCACGTCCCGGACCCGGCAGGGCCCAGGGGCATCGATCGGAGGGGGGCGCGGCTCGCCCCCCTGCC
>Ga0194127_10009514_pt1 | contig 10204 bp, 4 predicted proteins | sample TA2KigC100mmetaG_FD_148624 | JGI IMG/M metagenome (GOLD analysis project Ga0194127, IMG submission 148624) | Freshwater microbial communities from Lake Tanganyika, Tanzania - TA2015036 Kigoma Deep Cast 100m | ecosystem: Environmental > Aquatic > Freshwater > Lake | place: Tanzania: Lake... | reverse complement strand
TTCCTTACACTTGAATTGACCTAAAGGTTAAATTCAAATGAAGCTTAAGAACCTTTGCTGAATCAAAAAAAGGTTCAAACAATAAAATAAATTTTCTGGTTTTTATAACCTGATAAAAGGGACCGAGGGTCCCTTTTGCTTTTTTTTCCCTAAATATTGAAATAAAGATAATAACTTAAACCTAAAACCTAAATTCAATATTTAATGGCGGTAAAAATACTTAAACGACCTTCTAAAAAGGAAATAGCCTCACTCTTTGATAGATGGAACAATTCATTAAAAACCGGAGACCCAGATAAGGTAGTTGCAAATTATGCAAAGAATTCCATGCTACTTCCAACACTTTCAAATAAGCTGAGACTTACATTTGCTGACAAAAGAAATTATTTTAAATCTTTTCTTAAAAATAAACCATCTGGAAAAATAAATACACGAAAAATTGAGATAGCTTATGGCATGGCCTTTGATACAGGCATTTATACTTTCACTTTTGCAAAAACTAAAAAAGTTGTAAGGGCTCGATATACTTTCACGTACCGCCTTGAAAAAAATAAGTGGTTAATTAGTAGTCATCATTCATCTAAAATGCCAGAGTAAGCTCCTAAAAATGTATGAATTTTTAGCAACTTTTACTCTCATCATTCACTTTTTATTTATCGTTTATGTAATTTTAGGAGGTCTTTTATTTTTTATAAAACCCTGGACATTATACTTTCACATTCCTGCATTTCTCTACGGAGTTTATGTAGAGTTTACTCAGAGTATTTGTTCCCTTACTTATTTAGAAAACTACTTCCTAACTAAAGCAAATCTTGCATCCTATTCCACCAGCTTCATTCAAAATTATCTCTATGCAATTATTTACCCAATCAATCTAACTAAAGAGCTTCAAATTATCCTTGGAATTACACTTATTATTATAAATGTAATAATTTATGGGTTTATTATTAAAAGAAAATAATTCACAGCAGATAAGAAAGCACCTTAAAACCAAATGTTTAATTAGGTATAAAATTTAGTAATAAAAATTTATGGTTTTTAGTTGTTATTAAATGGATAAATTAAATTGTGACTAATTATGTATATTTATCAATTGAAACTACTGGTTTCGAAGTAAAAAACGAAAAAGTACCAATGAATTTATCTAAGACAGCTATTAAATCCAAAGGGTATACTTATTATAAGAATGCCAGATTTAAACTGCTTAAATTAATCATTCTCATTCTTTTATTTCAAATCAAACCTGTCGTTGCACAAGACTACATAAGCGAGAGAGCTTATTTTGAAGATAAAACAGGAAATTTGACTTTTCAGGAAGTAAAAGGAAAAAATTTTAAAAAAATAGATTCAGTATTAGCCAAAGGGTACAGTGATTCAGCTTTCTGGCTAAGATTGAAAATTAATCCATTAGTTGAGTCTAATTTTAAAAATTTATTACTTCGTATTCAGCCAACCTATGTAGATAGTATTCAATTATTTGACTCAGCGGATAACACTAATGCCAAAAGAATCGTTGGCGATATTTATCCTGTAGCTTCTAATGATTACAATTCAATTAATTTTAACTTTGTTATCCCTGGATCAGATAAGGAAAGATATGTTTGGCTTAAAATAAATACAACAGGAACTTATTTTATTGTAACACAAGCTTTTACTATCAATGAATTTATTAACGCAGATCTAATCCAGAAAATTTTTTCAGCTTTCTATATTGGGGTGTTATGTTTTTTATTTATTTTCCCGTTAACGATCTGGATTAGAGACAAAGATGCACTCAATATTATTTTTGTTGTTAAACAATTTGCAGCTGTTGTGCTTGTGGTTATGGATACAGGTATCCAAAGGCTACTCTTCAAGGAAGCCAGTCCAATTTTTTTAAAAACTTTATTCAATTATAACTTTATTACCTACACAGCCATCATGGCAAGCTTCCATTATTTCTTTTTGAAAGATTATTTTCCAAAACGATGGGTAAAAATTTTACTTTTGATCGCAATCGCTTGCTACCCTCTAGAAATTATTGCCATTGCCAATAAATATTTTATCGATAGTCTTTATTTTAATTCTTTAATACTAACGGTCATGGCCATTGCTTTCTTTTTCATTCCATTCTTTGGTTTGGAATGGGAAAAAAATAATAATCCGATGTTTTCTAAAAAATCTATGATCATTATTTATTACAGCATTGGTTTTTCTATATTACTTACAACATTACCTAGCCTTGGTTTGATCAATGGAAACTCTTATTCAATGATCCCAGGATTATTTAGTGGCTGCATTACCGGAATTGTATTCTTATTTGTCTTACAATATCGAATCCGAATGTTCAGAGAGCAGGGTGTGAGAGAAGTAGCACAAGCAAATGCCATGGCAACCTTTGAACGTAGCAAAAGACAAGAGAAAGAGCGGTTTATTTCTATGTTAACCCATGAGCTGAAAACACCTCTATCGGTACTAAAACTTGCCTATGAGTCAGGTGATGTCATCAAAATAGACAAACATGTGGAAGGTGCGCTCAAAGATATCAATGATGTGATCGACCGATGTGCCCTTGAGGACAAGTTAGAGAACCAAGGCTTCAAACTTTTAGTCGAAAGACATAGCTTGAAGAGAATTATCTACCAAAAAATTTCTGAATATGAGAATGCTGACAGGTTTAAGTTTACAGTGGATGGAGATTTATGGATTGAGAGCGATCTTAACCTGTTAAGAATTATTTTAGGCAACCTTTTAGACAACGCAATGAAGTATGGAGACAAAAATAATTCAATATTGATTGATGCTAAGGTCCAAAATCAAATTATTACGCTGACAGTTGCGAATACTGTTGGTGAAGTAGGCCTTCCAGATGAAGAAAAAATATTTACTAAGTACTACCGTGCAGAAAAAGCTCATAAGTACACAGGCTCAGGCCTTGGTTTGTACCTTGTGATCAATTTAATTAAACTTTTAAAAGGACAGGCGAGATATTTTGTAAGCACGGACAGAAAATTAATTACTTTTGAACTAACCTTACCGGAAAAAATGTAAATGAGCCAAGACTTTACCATCGCCATTGTTGAAGATCACGAGTCACTTCGTGAAATGATGGTCAATCATTTTAAAAAAGAGAACTTCAAAGTGTTTGGAGGCTCAATGGCTGAAGAACTTGATGAATATTTTAAAAAAAATGTAGCTCACCTTCTGATTTTGGACGTCAACCTACCAGGCGAAGATGGATTGAGCATTGCAAAGCGTTACAGAGAGGCGTATCCAAAAATAAATATTATAATTTTAACAGTTCGAACCGAGCCGAAGGATAAAATTTTGGGTTATGGTACAGGAGCTGACATGTATTTAGCAAAACCAGTGTCCATTGAAGAGCTGAATGCTGCAGTACTGAGTATTAGACGAAGATTATTTCAAGAAGATGCAAGTAAGGAGCATCCAAAGCTTGAGATGACTAGGAGACAACTGAGTTTTAAAAATTTAAAAACGCAACTTAGTTATCAAGAAGTGTTAGTTCTTAAAAAATTTATCGATTCTCCTGAAAATATTGTAGAATATTGGGAAATTTTAGAGCTACTTGAGAAGGAATTTACTGAAAAAAATAAAACGGCCATCACAGTTTACATTCACCGCTTAAATAAAAAATTAGAAGAGGTGAAAATGGAGAATCCAGCGATTCAATCGGTATGGAAAAAAGGCTATCAACTCACTCATAAAATCATCATTTTATAAGGGTTTTTTTAGTAATATTTAGTAATAATTAGTAATCCCTAGTAACTTCTGAAAACGTAAAAATAGTAAACAAGCCTCGATTAATCAAACTTTTTCGGGGCTGTTTTGAAGTTTTCGTTTTATAAAATATCGGTGTTTTTTTGCAGTGTTGCACTGTTCTTTATATGCGAAAATTCGCCATCTTTAGCTCAAATACCAGCTAATACACTCCCTACCGGCGGAACAGTAACCTCAGGAAGCGCAGTAATCGCTCAAAATAACAACACTCTAAACATCAATCAAAGCTCACAAAAGGCAATTATCAATTGGTCAACATTTGACGTTGGTAGTGCTGCCACAGTGAACTTTAATCAGCCAAATTCGCAGGCTTCAACTCTAAACCGAGTGAATAGTGCGAGCAAATCAATGATTGATGGCGCTGTAAATTCAAATGGTACCGTAATTTTTGTTAACCCGAACGGTATTGTTTTTGGAAAAGGCGCACAAGTAAACACAGGAAGCATCGTAGCGACTACGATGAACATTACAGATCAGGAATATTTATCACAAAATAACAAAAAAATATTTTCCGGATCTGCAAAAGGTAAAATAGTTAACAACGGTACCATTACCGCGAACAATATCGACGGTTATATCGCTTTGATGGCTCCTGAAGTTAAAAATCAAGGCGTAGTAATTGCAAATATGAGCGGTAATAACTCCATTGCATTGGTTAGCGGGGAAAAAGTGACACTAACTTTTCAAGGAGAACAGTTATTAAACGTTAATGTGGATGCCTCTACCATTAAAAGTTTAATAAAAAACAAAAACTTAATCCAAACCAACGGTGGTCAGGTGATCATTGCTGCAAACGCGGCCTCTGATTTGAAATCTTCAGTGTTAGTGAACACAGGAACGGTATCGGCGGATGGATTAAATGTAAAAGGCGGCAGAATTTATTTAACTGCCAGCACCATAAAGCAACAAGGGATCGTTACAGCAAGCGCTAAGAGCAATTCTTCTAGCATAAGAGTTGAAGGTGGCACGATTGTAGCACAAGCAAATACAATCCAGCTTAAATCTGGATCACAAACCCTTGCAACAGGTGACAATGGTGGTGGAGTTATAACTTTAAGCGCTGCCAAACTAGTAAACGTTAAGGCTAATGCAGTTGTTGATGCTTCAGCAAACATATCTGGCAATGGTGGATCGATAAACATTGATGCTCCAACCGTAAAAGTGATGGGAAAACTTTTTGCAAACGGTGGAAATCTATTTGGCAATGGTGGATCGATTAACATTATCGCAAATGATTTTGTAACAGCAGCCTCATCTGTCATTAAAGCAGGCTCGCAAGTTACAAATGGAGTGGCTGGAAACCTAAGTATTTCAATGCCAAACATCAATATAACCCAAGTATTTGCTAGTTTAATCTCAAGCGCCTTAAATACGACTAATGTAATCTTAAATGCTCTATCGGAGGTTTATTTTACACTAGCAAATTCAGCCTCAAGCAATGCTGCGATCATTAATTTGTTACAAGGAGTTGTGGTTTACAAAACAACTTCTAACAGAACGGGTCTGCAGTTAAATGCTGAAGGTTCAATCTACGTTGCAGGTCAAGTAGTTGCAGATGAGGGTAGTCTTTTGGACGTTGTGTTAAGTGGTAATAATACAATTTCCATTAACGAACTAGCTAAGTTAGTTGCAAGTAGCATTACAATTAACTCTAAGCAGGGCGAGATTGATCTAAATGGTGCATCACTGACAAGTGCAGGTGGTAATATCAACATCACAGCCAAGGGCGACATCAACATTGTTAATCTAAATGTTGTTGCAAGCAATCCAATTGATGGAGTCGAGATTATAATTGCTTCATCTAATGGAATTGTAAATATGCAACAGTCTTTCATTCAGACTAATGGTGGTGTAGGTCGAGGTGGAACCATATCCATTACAGCAAATCAAGATGTGGCAGTTTTAAATACTAATGTTTTAGCAAATGGAGGTGAAAATGGAGGACAAGTTGTTATCGTATCAGAGGGTGGAGATGTAAATCTTAACCAAGCTCTAGTTCAAACCAATGGTAGCACCGGCCGTGGGGGAACAATTTTAATATCAGGTGCGAACCAAACCCTAATCTCAGGCACCGAGATTAATGCTGCCGGCTATAGCCATGGTGGTATTATCAAAATTGGTAACGATGACATCAATCATTCATTACCTTTTTCAAACTATACAAATTTAGACTCAACAACATCGATCATTGCAGCGCAGCTCGATCCAAATCCATTAAACCAAAACGGAGGTTTTATAGAAACCTCAGGACAAACTTTAGATTTGCTAGCAAATATCAAAACAGGCAGAGGAGGCGAATGGCTTCTTGATCCTTTTGACTATATCATCAATGCAACAAATGCCGGTTACATTCAAACTGCATTAAATAACGGTACTTCAGTTACTATTTCAACTGCAGGATCTACCTCAGCTTGCGGAAGCAGCACATGTGATCGAGGTGGAGCCACTGGAACAACGGGAGTTATTACGATCGCAGCTAATATAGTTGCAAACACTAATGCTGATTTAATTTTTAAAGCAGACAGCAGAATTATTGTAAACAGCGGAGTTAAAATTTGGCTAAATTCAACTAGCGCCGATACTTACACAAGAGATGCCACAAAAACAGGTAGTTTGTGGATGGGCGGAAATTCTATTTTAACTATCACTTCAAGCAATTACAAAACATGTTCAGCTTGTTATGCAAATGCTGGAGGGACTCAATTAACCGGAATTTTTTTAGGAACTGGAGTAATCGATATAAAAATTGGCGGAGACATTACAATTGCAGGTAATAATAATGCAGGTGCAATAGAGTCAACTAGCACAACAACATCAAGCGCTTCTGCATATGCGGGGGTAGTTGTTTTTTCAGGAACTAACATTACGGCACGTAATATTAACATATATGGTTTAAGCGCCGTAGGTTCTGGAATGCAAATTGGTTACGGCTCTGCAGACATCACTACATTAAATGCTTCAGCTCAAATATCAATTTATGGAAGTTCAACAAATCGAACTCCTGCGAACCCATACCTTTCTTATGGGATGTTTTTTAATGGTGCAACATTAACGGCGCCTACAATTTACTTAGAAGGATCAGGACAAACATCATCTTGTAACCCAGTATATTCTTGTACTGGAGTTTCAATTGGTTGGATTGGTGTCTACGGTCCCGATACAAACAATAACAACTTTACGACAAATAATTTTACAATCAAATCTGACTCAGTCGTATTTAATAATGGTGTTATTAATAATTGCGCCATAGCAACTTGTGGGGCCAGTTCAGCTAATACTTCTATTTCATTAATAGGTGTTTCTACAGCATCTGGAACAGGATTTACTTATTACGATTATTTACTTAGCGGCTTAACAAGAACAACAAGATTGGTAAATTCTCCTTGGGGCATGACTGGTTTAACAATGCCAGCAAATATTCAAGACCTAACTATTGCTTCAGCTGGAGCAATATCGATCATGAATAACATTAGTGTTAACGGAAATATTTATCTTGGAGGATATGGTGGTAAAGCAAGCGATCTTACAGGATATACAGGAACAAGCACAGCAACTTTATTAGGTTTAGATAATATTGGATCTGCAACTTCAGCAATTTATTTTGCAACAAACACAACAAACACATCATCTACTTTTAGCTGTGGATTCTGTGTGCAAACAAACGGAACTACAAACATAACTTACTCAGCAACTCCTGTGACCATAACAGCTAATGGTAGTATTTATATTGCAGGAGGAAATACTGCTACAGCTACAGGTTCAGTATCTTTCGGAATGACACTTGGAACATCTGGTTCAATAACAAGTAATAACGGAAGTATTTATCTTTATGGTTATTCATCCAACGCACAGGGCGCTCAGATAAACTGGGGAGGAACTGGTGTTAATAAAATACTAGCATCGGCCGCTGGTCAGCAAGTTAATGTTGGTATGGCTGGAAACACAAATGGTCTTGCAATGGTTGGTGTAAATATTTATTCACCCACTGTTAAAATATTAGCTAAAGGTAATGGTGATATATTAATTTTTGATAATAACACAGTTAATAACCCTAATAGTATTGTTACAAATAATTTAACTTTTATTTCAGATAAATTTGTATTTAAAAATTTAACTGCAAATCAAACTGGAGTTAATCTTAATAATACTCCAACAGGACAGACGGCTTTAAGCAGCGGTGGTTTTGCATTAACTTATCAAACATATAGTAATAGCGCCTCTATTGGGCTCCAGTTTGTTGAGAATACAACTGCTCTTACAGCTGGATATACTATTGTTAATACAGCTTATCTATCACTTCCAACTCTAACAGCTTTAACACTTGGTAGCGTATCAAATACTAGCACGCCAATTATTATCAACAACGCAATTTCAGTAAGTGGTCCAATTACTATTTATGGAGGAGCAATTACATCAGCAGTTAATTTAACAAGCACAGCTAGTAGCTCTGGAAATATTAATTTTAACGGGCCTTTAACAATCACTTCTGATCCAACAATTACCTCAGCTTCTGGTGTGATTACATTTTATAGTACGATTAATAGTGACACCACAGCAACACCTCGAACATTAACAGTTAATGCGGGAACGGGTTCTATTAACTTTGGTGGAGTTATTGGTGGTAATTTTGCATTAAAAAATCTTACAGCAAGCGCCTCTGGAGGCATCATCATTAATGGCAATATTAATATCGTTACAGGTTTGGCTGATGGCTTACTTTTTGAAAAGTTTAGTGCACCTACATATTTTGGAGGTAATTTAAACTACTTTAACTCAAACTTAATTTCTACTAGCAATGTTTTAAGTTCAGAATATAGCAATGGAGGCACGTTAAATAATCCTACGTCCTACATCTCTACTAGTATTGATGTGTGTCCAGTAAGCTCATGTGACAATAATTATGCTTATCGAGTAACTGGATATTTTGTTCCTAAATTAAGTGGAATATATACATTCCAAAATTTTGGAGATGACGCTAACTATGTTTTTATTGGCTCATCAACTCAAACAACAAGTCAACTTATTACCCAAGTTCAGTCTAATACAAGCATTTCTGTTAGCGGCACAAAAACACCAGGATTAGTTACAGGAGATAATGGTTGCTGTGCTCGATACACAGGAGACACAGCATCATTAACAGCAGGGCAAGCCTACCCAATTTATGCATCATTTAATGAAGCAGGAGGAGGAGATTATTTAAGAGTAGCATTTAAAATAAAAGATAGCGCTACATGGATTAATGCGACAGGAGATGTATCTAATGGATCTGGTTACTATTTCTACGGCACACCAAACACAGGCGTTACTCTCACTGGTCCGGTCACGATTAATAACAATGTTGTAATTACTTCGCAAAATACAACCATTCAAATTAATGGAAGCATTACCGATTCTGGCGCAACAAAGAATCTTACAATTAATAATGGCTCTAGCTCTTTAGCGAATACAAATATTACAAGTAGCGTAAGTGCCAATCAAGTTAGCATCGCTTCTAGAAATATAAATCTTAATGGATCATATAGTATAGCAAGTTCTATAACTTTAGATGTCGGCAATTATGCCATTATAACTGGCAATATTAGTGGCGCTGGTAGTTTAGTTAAAACAGGTTCAGGAGTTCTTACATTATCTGGAAATAATAGCTATTCAGGAGCAACAACTATTAGTACAGGAGTATTGCAATTAGGTTCTACCACAGCACTTTCATCTGCTACAGCAGTTACAGTTAATGGTACTTTAAATCTTAATGGATTTAGCGTTACTGTTGGAGCCATTTCAGGATCAGGAAATATTGTTAACTATGGTGGTTACGATTTATATAGTTACAATAATGGTTCATTATTAAGTGGACTAATACTTTACCTCGATTCTGGAAATCCGCTTTCTTATTCAGGATCTGGAACAGCATGGAATGATTTGAGTAGTGTAGGTTCCAATGCCACACTGATTGAATCACCAAGTTATAACAGCACAACTGGAGTTTTTACATTTACCGACGGTAAATATGCAGCAGTTACCAGTGGCAAAACTAATTTCATTAATCTTTCTAGTGGCATTAGTATATTTTCAAGAACTAATTTTGGAGCCGCTAATAATCATGAGAGAATTTTAGATTTTGGTAGCGGTTCTGGTGTAGATAATATTTTTTTATTTAGAAACGGTACTACTTCCGACCTCGGTTTGTCCTCATATCAAGCAGCTAGCGCATCATATCATGTAATTAGTAGTGGGGTATTAAGTAATTGGGCTTCATATGCTGGAACCATTGGTAGCAATGGCGCCTCTAATATTTATAGAGATGGGACATCAATTGGAAGTTCTACAATTCTTTCTCCAAGCAACGCTATTAGAAATAATCTTTATATAGGTGAGAGTAATTGGCAGGCTTATGACTCACAAAGTGTAGAAATGAGTCTAGTGCTATTCT
>Ga0194127_10009512_pt1 | contig 10205 bp, 8 predicted proteins | sample TA2KigC100mmetaG_FD_148624 | JGI IMG/M metagenome (GOLD analysis project Ga0194127, IMG submission 148624) | Freshwater microbial communities from Lake Tanganyika, Tanzania - TA2015036 Kigoma Deep Cast 100m | ecosystem: Environmental > Aquatic > Freshwater > Lake | place: Tanzania: Lake... | reverse complement strand
CCGAAGCTCAGCGCTACCCGTGGGGCGGATTTCGAGCTTGTCCGAACCAAAAATATCGCGAAGCACGGGACTCGTTATGCTCATATCTGGCACGAGGCTCGAGCCATCGCGGTCCGATCCGCCCGAGTTTTGGGCCCAGCGCTTCTGCCAAAACTCGGACTCGAGCTCTCTGAAACGCAAGGCTTGATAGTCCGCCGCACTTAGGTAGCGGGGAGCGCCAACGGGCATGCCCGAGACCGTGCGCTGTAAAATGTAAAAACCCGTGACCGGGTCGTAGGTTACTTCGGTTTTCCAGTTCGGAGGCGTGGGGAGGCCAGGCATTGGCCAACGGGTAGCCGAGCTGTCTTGGGCCCCAAGGCGAAGGAGCGCCAGAAATCCCAGCAACGTCAGTAGCCCCCTCATGCGACTTAAAGGCGTGCTAAGGCCCGCTTAATCAACTCTTCGACTCCGGCTTCGGCGTCTTCAGCCGCAAGAGCCGAGAGCGCTTTTTCGACCGCAGGGCGGGCAAAACCCAATACGAGCAGCGCCTCGAGGGCCTCGTGGCGGGCTGAAGTACCCGTGGGCATTGCGGAACTCGTAGCGCCCAGCTTCACCGCCTTGTCGCGCAGGTCGACAATTATGCGCTGTGCCGTTTTTGCCCCGATACCTTTAATACGCTGCAAGGTACCCGAATCGCCGTTGGCAAGTACCGACAGGGCCTCTTCGGGTCGGAGGGTCGACAAAATCACTCGGGCCGTGCTTGCCCCTACACCCGAAACCGAATTCAGTAGCACGAAGACCTCGCGCTCGAGTTCCGTGGCGAAGCCAAAGAGTAACTGCGCATCTTCTCGGTACACAGGATGTAGAAGAAGTTCGACTGTGCCCGACTCCGGCAGCTGACCAAAGGTGGTCAACGAAATGTGCACGAGGTAGCCAAGTCCATTGCAATCCACCACGACATACGTGGGGGTCTTGCGCGTCAAGCTTCCTCGGAGGTGGTGGAGCATACCTTGATTAACGCCGTCGGAACGCGATTCGTATGCCGCGATTAGCGGACCGTGACCTTGGTGGTACGCACTCCGCCCGCATGGTAGCTGCGAAGCAGCCACAGTCCCGAGGTTTCGGCCCCACGCACGGCGCCGTTCACCACGGATTCTTCATGCCCGGCCACGCGACCGAGGGCGTCTAGCCATTCCACGCGATGGACATCAGAAGGAATTCCGCTCACCCACTGACCCGCAAGAGCAGGCTGGGGAGCCAAGCGAAGTACGGGAAGCATAGATTCCGGCGTCGCCACGTAGCGGTTCATGGCAAAAATTACGCGCACTTGAAGGCTGTCGTTGGCATCAGCCACGTTTACAAAGGTGTACCAAATGCTGTCTTGACCGTTAGCCGACGTATCGCGCACATAGGCATAACCTGAAAAGTCGTTGGCTATTCCGTTGGGGGCGATGGTCACCGTACCCTGACTTTGGTTGGCCCAGGTCGGATAGCACAAATCCCAACAGAAATAGTTGGAATCCAGGATTCCGGTGGCCCCAACCTTACGACGGATAACGCGGTAGTCCTTTGTCGAGGACGAAGTATTCTTAACGGAAATATGGGCCGTGGCTTGCGTCATGTTGTGGCTGTTTGCGTACGCGACGCTATCCATAGAAGTTACCACCAAACTCTGGGCGCGCAGGGCAATGCACCCGAAGGTCGCCACAAGGAAAAACACGATTTTTTGCATTGGGTAAAGGTAATTCGTTGCGAAGTCCGCACCCAAACATCGGAGCGCATTCATTTTTTGCGTAGTTTTCGCCCTCTTAAAACCCTTTTATTCAACGCTAATTCATGAAGCACCTTACCCTAACCGCCCTAGCGGGATTGCTTAGCTTGAGCGCCTTTGGCCAAAACCGCTTGGTTCTGGTTGAGCACTTCACTCAAGCTTCTTGCGGACCCTGCGCATCGCAAAACCCCGCGCTAAAGGTTACCCTTGACGCGAACTCGACCAAAGTGGTCGCTCTGAAGTACCAAACCAGCTGGCCGGGTGTCGACCCCATGAATGCCGCTAACCCTACCGAGGCCGCAGCGCGCGTTCAATACTACAACGTTACGGGTGTGCCCAACTCGGTAATGGACGGCAGCGGTCCCGGATCTCCCGGCACCATCGTTACCGCAACGACGATTAACAACCGCTACAACACGGCGGCTCCGTTGAACCTCACGGCCAGCCACCAGTGGACCGCCAACTACGATTCTATTCAGATCGGCGTATTCGTAGCCAACGCAGGAACCACCACGGTTTCTTCAGGTTCTTCCGGTTCGTTGAAGCTCCATGTAGCGCTGATCGAAGAGGAGATCAACTACCCTTCTGCTCCCGGATCGAACGGTGAAAAAGACTTCTACCAAGTAATGCGTAAAATGGTTCCCGACGCCAACGGCACGACCATGGCCGACAGCTGGACGGCAGGGCAAACCCAAATGTTCATGTTTAAAATCAAGGCTCCCGCCTACTTGGCCAACCTGAATAAAGTTGCCGTGGTCGCCTTCATTCAAGACAACAGCAACAAGTCGGTCCTTAATGCCGCGCGCACTACGCCCCAAACGATTGCTGGCTTGCCCGACATCGGCTTGAACGCCTTCACTGCTTCAACGGCCGGACTTTGCAATGGCGCTACTACTCCGTCAATTACAATTAAAAACGAGGGTAGCATCGCAATCACCTCAGCAACGGTGAGCTACACCGTTAATGGAGGCACTCCAGTCTCTCAAAACTGGACCGGAAACCTTGCTGCTGGTGCAACTGCCGTGTTGAACTTCCCCCAAGTGACGCTTCCTGCCGGCACCAACTCCCTCGTGGGTTCGGTCAGCGCACCGAACGGAACGGGTGACGTGAACGGCATGAACAACATGTCAGCTCCCTTGATTGCCGCCGTAATTAGCAATACGCCGACCCCCGCTCCATTTGCCGAGGGCATGGAAAGCACCAATTTCAATGCGATTCCCGCAGGCCATGTACTACTATACAATACACCGAGCAAGCCTTTGGTAACGGTTGTTTCTAAGGCCAACGTCAACGGACTTACCTGGGAACTCGGCGGCTACGGCCAATCAGCTAAGTCACTGATGGTAGACTTCTTCACGATGCAGTCAAGTGCACAAGCCAGCATCATCACTCCGAAGGTGGGTGGTGTTACGGCCAACCACAAGCTGTACTTCAACCACGCCTATGCTTCGTACGCCGGTGAGGCCGACGGACTGAAAGTCTTCGTTTCATCGAACTGCGGAAGCACCTGGACCAACGTGTTTGACAAGTCAGGCTCGGCACTCGCTACGGCCGCTAACTCGACGAGCCGTTTCTTCCCGCAGCCTACCCAGTGGTACCCCAACACGATTAGCCTTGCCCAGTTTGCTGGCCAAGACATTATTGTAAAGTTTGAGTGCAACTCGGCCTACGGAAACAACTTGTGGCTCGACAACATCTGGGTAAGCACCAGCGCCCTCGGCGAAGAAGAGGAGCTGATGGCTGAAGCCCGTGTGTACCCGAACCCTGCCCGTGACGCGGTAAAGGTGGCCCTCCAGGCCGCCGAGGCCGGTGATGCGGTAGTTGAGGTCTACAACCTGAACGGTCAGCGCGTCATCTCCCAAAGCGTTACGCTCGAGGCCGGCGCCCAGGAGCTGAACTTCAACGTCGCCGATCTGGCCAACGGAGTGTACACGGTGAAGATCGCGCTCAGCGATCGCATCGAAACGCTTCGCTTCACGGTGCAGCACTAATTCCGAACGGAGTTCGGTGGGAACGCGCCCAGGCCTTGTGGCCTGGGCGCTTCTTTTGGTACCTGAACCAACAGGGCTTGGACGAGCCGAACCCCCTAACGTACCTTGAGGGCATGAAAACCCTTTACACCGCAGCCTTCACTGCCTTATGCCTTGCGTTGAGCGCCCAGAGCTTGCCGAAGATGGACGTGCAAACCCTCGAAGGGGCTAAAGTTTCGATTTCAAGTCTTCACCAAGAGGGCAAACCCACGATTGTTAGTTTTTGGGCCACTTGGTGCAAACCCTGCATCAACGAACTCAACGCCATGGCTGAGCACTTCGAGGACCTTCAGAGCGAAACCGGAGTAACGCTGATTGCGGTAAGTATTGACGATTCACGCACGAGCCCCAAAGTCGCACCCTTCGTGGCGGGTCAGGGATGGGATTACCAAGTAGTGCTCGACCCCAACAGCGACCTTCGTCGAGCAATGGGCGTGAATAATGTTCCGCACACTTTTTTGCTCAACGGCGCAGGAGAAATTGTCTGGCAAGCAAATAAGTACGTTCCTGGCGAAGAAGAGGTACTCATATCTGAAGTTCGCAAGTTAAAGTAATGCGCATGCGTACTACCCTAGTAGCGGGTTTAGCGCTCTCGTTAGGAAGCCTTTCGGCCCAGCAAGCGAGCACCGAAGCCCTCGGAGGCACCCTTCGTGCGGTAATTCAGCTCGATGCCCAAGCCTATGTTCGCGACACGGTACTTGACCCCCAAGGCGACTACTACCCCGACGAAAAAGCTCTCGGACAGGGTTGGGCACTGTTTACCTACGAGCGCGGAAACCTGCGCATGGGAATGCGCTACGAGAACTACCAGCACGCCATGCTTGGCTTTCCCACTGGATACCGAGGTGAGGGCATAACGTACCGCTACGCACAGCTTCGGCAAGGGAAGTTTGACTTAACCTTTGGCAACTTTTTTGAGCAGTTCGGGCAAGGCCTAGTCTTTCGCGCCTACGAAGAGCGTGGATTGGGCCTTGACAACGCCATGGACGGCAGCAGAGTTGTCGCTCGTTTGCCTAAGGGGATCACTCTCAAGGGTGTTCTTGGGCGGCAACGCGTGTACTTTACAAAAAGCGAGGGGATCCTGCGCGGAACTGACGCTGAATGGGCCCTGCGCGAGGCACTACCGTTCTTAAACAAGGCTGGAGTCAGCCTGAACCTCGGCGCTAGCTTTGTATCGAAATTCCAGCGCGGATTTGACCCCCTACTCAACTTGCCATCCAACGTTGGAGCTTGGGCATATCGATTAGGCGCAAACTATAGAGGTTTGGACCTAAAAGCAGAATATGCCTACAAAATCAATGATCCAAATTCCGATAACGGGTACATCTACAAACCAGGCGAAGCCTTTATCGCTACGGCTACCTACAGCAAAAAAGGTCTGGGTTTCCTAGCGACGGTAAAGCGAATTGACAACTTCAGCTTTCGCTCTGACCGAAACGCGCAGCAATTTGATGCGCTGATCAACTTCATACCGCCCACAGGCAATTTGCACACCTATGCCCTGCCAGCCCTCTACCCCTACGCTACCCAAATCAATGGCGAAATGGGCTATCAGGTAGACGTGAACTACTTGATTCCGAAAAAGTCCGCGCTTGGAGGCAAGTACGGCACCAAGTTGGCACTCAGCGTCGCGTCGTCGCAGAGCATTCACCGAGCACCGCTAGAAGACGGGAGTTTCGGCGATAAGGGCACCCAAGGGTACGTGAGCAACGTGCTGACTTGGGGCGAAATCCCCTACTTCCGCGACGTTAATTTTAGCATTAGCCGCAAGTTCAGTTCGAAGTATAAATCGCAATTGACCGCATACCGCTTGGGCTACAACAAATCAGTACTTGCTGATGGACTCAATGACTACGCGATTCTTGCGGCGCCCGACAGCGACAGTATGATTGTGGTTCCGGCCATGGTTTGGGAGCAGCAATTTGCGCTACCTAATCACCAAACTCTACGCACTGAACTGCAATGGTCGGGAGGTCAAGGGTTTCGCGGTGCCATGGCCATGTTCCTCGCCGAATACACCCTTTCAGAGTCTTGGGTAGTTGCCGTCCAAGACATTTATAATTATGGCAATCCCTCGGAGTCACGCCGAATTCACTATCCATTGCTCTCAGTTGTTCATTTCGACGGTCCCACCCGTGTGCAGCTCGGATACGGCCGCCAGCAGCAGGGCATTTTCTGTGTGGGAGGTGTGTGCCGCGTGGTTCCCCCGTCAAACGGCCTCAGTTTATCGCTTACGACTCAATTCTGATGCGGAATACTGTTTTGCTCTTCATCGCCGCCGCGACCTTCGCAGCCTGCGACTACATTGACCAACCATTCCGCAACCCCGGTGGAGGTGGAACCGGAACCGCTAATGGCGACACCGTAATCCAAACCGAGCGGGCCGTTTTGGTGGAAGATTTCACGGGCCACCAGTGCAAGAACTGCCCGAAGGCATCCAAGGTGCTCAAGCAGCTTGACAGCTTGTACGGTCCATCGAAGGTGGTTGGCTTGGCCATTCACGCTGGACCCGCAAACTTTACCGCCACGTCGGCAGAATACCCCACCGACTTCACCACCGCCGACGGCGACGACCTGGCTGACGTGTTTGGGGTTTTTGCGCTTCCCTTGGGTATGGTGAACCGACTGGACTTTCCGACCAACACCCACCTCAAATCCTACAGTTCGTGGGGAGGGCTTGCGGCCACGCAGCTTGCCCAGTCCCCCGAGGTGCTTTTTAGCGCATTTAGTGGATTTGATAGCACCTCGCGCGTCGCCACCTTGCGCCTCGAAGTACGGTCTCAAGTGGCCCAGGCTAACGCCGTGGGTGTAGCGGTTTACCTCAAAGAGTCGGGCATCGTGTCGCCCCAGCTCATGCCCGACCAAACCCGGGACACGAACTACGTGCACTACAACGTCTTTCGCCGCGCTCCTTGGGGTCCCTTTGGCCAAGAAGTTTGGGCAGCAGGGGCGGCTACAAGCACGGCCACAGCCACTCTAGACGCGTCGACCACGCTTGAGGCAAGCTGGAACGCCCGTCACATGAAGTGGGTGGCCATCGCCTTCGACAAAGCCACCAACCGCGTGCTGCAGGCCGTTCAGATCGACGTCAAGTAGGATTGCTCTGACCAAAGGCCGCCTCGACGTTTCGCTGTATGCGGTCAAGGCCCGTTCGGGCAGCAGCCGACGTTCCAAATGCATCCTGAAAGGCGGCTGTACTTGCGGAACGCCAATCGTCCAAGCTCCACTCTACCCACCCGCCGGGCGCAAATGCTGGCTCGTGGTGCGGCGTCGAATGCCGGTTCCACGGACAAACCTCCTGGCAGATGTCGCAGCCAAATACCCAGGGGTGCAGCGCATCGGCCATTTCGCGCGGAAGCGCTCCGTGCAGCTCAATTGTGGCGTGGCTGATGCAGCGGTTGCTGTCGACTACTTGAGGCGCAACGATGGCCTGGGTCGGGCAGGCGTCAATGCAGCGCGTGCACGTGCCGCAGTGGTCGGTGACCGGTGCATCGGGAACAAAGGCGTAGTCCACAATGAGTTCCGCCAAAAAAAAGTAGGACCCCGTGTTCTTTCGCAGCAGCAGGGAATTTTTACCCACCCATCCCAGGCCGCTGCGTTCGGCCCATGCCCGCTCCATGACCGGAGCGCTGTCAACAAAGCACCGGGCTTCGAACAAACCAACAGCGGTGCGCAGAGCGTCAAGCAGCTCAAAAAGACGGTCCTTAACCACTCGGTGGTAGTCCTCACCGTAGGCGTAGCGCGCGACCCGCGGCCGGCCCTCGTCTTCGAGGGCTGAAGGTTCGGGAAAGTAATTGAACGCAAGGCTCACCACCGACTGGGCTCCGGGCACCAAAAGCCTTGGGTCCAAACGTTTATCAAAGTGGTTTTCGAGGTAGCGCATACTGCCCTGGAAACCTTGGTTCAGCCAGGCCTCGAGCTTGGGCGCCTGATCGGCCAAAAATTCAGCCCGGGCAACGCGCGCGTCCATGAAGCCCAAGCGCTGGGCCTCCGACTTGAGTACGGACGTTGCTTCGCCCGGCGTCATGAAAACAAATCGGGGCCACCCGAAGGCGTGCGTCCTAAGTGCTTGTATGCCTTTTCCATGGCCGTGCGGCCACGGGGCGTGCGCGCCAGGTACCCTTCCTGAATTAGGTAGGGCTCGTACACCTCTTCGAGCGTCTCGGCCTGCTCGCCTACCGCGGTCGCCAGGGTGCTTAGCCCGACAGGGCCGCCTCGGAACTTGTCGATCAAGGTCGTCAGGATGCGGTTATCCATTTCGTCCAGGCCGTGGGTGTCCACATCGAGGGCGTCCATTCCGAAGCGGGCCACCTCCACATCAATGATGTTCTTGCCCTTTACTTGGGCGAAGTCGCGCAAGCGACGCAGGAGTGCGTTAGCGATGCGGGGCGTACCGCGGCTGCGGCGGGCGACTTCGACGGCGGCATCCATTTCGATGCCCACGTTTAAAATACTTGCGGAGCGCTCCACAATGGTCGAAAGCAGCTCCACGCTGTAGTACTCTAGGCGGGCAGCGATGCCGAAGCGTGCGCGCAGAGGGGACGTCAACAGTCCGCTTCGCGTAGTGGCGCCGATGAGCGTGAAGGGTTTAAGGCGGATTTGTACCGAGCGAGCTGCGGGGCCTGACTCCAGCATGATGTCTATTTGGTAGTCCTCCATAGCGCTGTAGAGGTACTCTTCGACCACCGGACTCAAGCGATGAATTTCGTCGATAAAGAGCACGTCGTTGGCCTCTAAGCTCGTGAGCAACCCGGCGAGATCGCCCGGCTTGTCGAGCACCGGACCGCTGGTCAACTTGAGCGACGACCCCAGTTCCCCCGCGATAATGTGGGCCAAAGTCGTCTTGCCCAAGCCGGGAGGTCCGTGCAGCAGCACGTGGTCCAGGGCCTCGTCGCGCTGGCGGGCCGCCTGAACAAAAACTTTGAGGTTTTCGAGCACTTTGGCCTGACCGGCAAAGTCGTCGAAGCGCGCGGGCCGCAGCCGCTGCTCCGCCTCGCGGTCTTCCATGCCCGCCGTGGAGGCATCGTGCAAAAAATCCACCATGCCACAAATGTAAACGGCCGCTCGGGGATTCCGGGCGGCCGTTTGACGAACTTATAAACGCTTAGTGTGCGTGCTCTCCGTCCTTGAGCGGAGTGGTCTGCGGAACAAAGTCCTCATCGTAACCCGGCTTGCTGTAGTCGTAGGCCCAACGGTGAACCTCGGGAATCGCGCCCGGCCAGTTGCCGTGAATGTGCTCCACCGGAGCTGTCCACTCTAGCGTATTCGAGTTCCACGGGTTTTGCGGAGCCTTCGGACCGCGCCACATAGAGTAGAAGAAGTTGAAGATGAAAATCAGCTGGGCAATTCCGCCTCCAATCGCAAACATGGTGATGATCACGTTGATGTCCTGTAGCTCGTCAAAAATGGGGAATTCTGCGTTGCTGTAGTAGCGGCGGGGTAGGCCGGCCAGACCCGTAAAGTGCATCGGGAAGAACACCCCGTAGGCGCTCACGAACGTGAGCCAGAAGTGCAGGTAGCCCATCGACTTGTTCATCATGCGGCCGTACATCTTTGGGAACCAGTGGTACACCCCAGCAAACATGCCGAAGATGGCCGACAGCCCCATCACGATATGGAAGTGTGCCACTACAAAGTAGGTGTCGTGCACGTTGATGTCAAGGGCGGAGTCGCCCAAAATGATGCCGGTAAGACCGCCTGCCACGAAGGTGCTCACGAGTCCGATGGAGAACAGCATCGCCGGAGTAAAGCGAATGTTGCCCTTCCACAGCGTGGTGATATAGTTAAACGCTTTTACCGCCGAAGGGATGGCAATAAGAAGGGTCGTGAACGTAAACACTGAGCCCAGGAACGGATTCATTCCCGTTATGAACATGTGGTGGCCCCAAACGATGAATGACAAGAAGGCGATGGCTAAAATCGATCCGATCATTGCGCGGTATCCGAAAATCGGCTTGCGCGAATTGGTCGCAATAACTTCAGACGTTATTCCAAGTGCCGGCAGCAAGATGATGTACACCTCAGGGTGTCCGAGGAACCAGAAGAGGTGCTCAAAAAGGATCGGGCTACCTCCTTGGTTGGTGAGCATTTCGCCCGCCACCATAATGTCACTCAGGTAAAACGACGTACCCATGGAGCGGTCGAACACGAGCAGCAACGCCGCGCTCAGCAGAACCGGGAACGAAAGCACCCCGAGGATCGCTGTCACCAGGAAGGCCCAAATCGTCAGCGGAAGGCGCGTCATCGACATGCCCTTCGTACGCAAATTGATTACCGTTACGATGTAGTTGAGCGAGCCGATCAGCGAACCAGCGATGAACAGCGTCATCGACACCAGCCAAAGGGTCATTCCAGCTCCCGAGCCGGGCATCGCTTGCGGTAGCGCGCTCAACGGCGGGTACACAGTCCACCCGCCTGATGCAAAA
>Ga0194127_10009510_pt1 | contig 10206 bp, 4 predicted proteins | sample TA2KigC100mmetaG_FD_148624 | JGI IMG/M metagenome (GOLD analysis project Ga0194127, IMG submission 148624) | Freshwater microbial communities from Lake Tanganyika, Tanzania - TA2015036 Kigoma Deep Cast 100m | ecosystem: Environmental > Aquatic > Freshwater > Lake | place: Tanzania: Lake... | reverse complement strand
TTTTTCGTCAAGCTCGGGGATGTTTCCGTCATCATGCAAAGCGGGGGGGTGGGAATGAGTTCGCTTAATATCATGGCCAACGAGGGGATCGGGTTGAACAAGTTCGTATCCGTGGGAAACATGCTCAATATCGACTCGGAGGATATCCTTGAGCATCTGATCGAAGACGAACAGACGCGCTTGATTTTCTTCTACCTGGAAAGCATGCGCAACGGCCGCCGGCTGATGGAGATCGCCCGCCGCTCGAAGAAACCCATCCTGGCGTTCAAAGCCAACATCGGGAGTTTAAGCAACAACATCGCCATGTCCCATACCGCATCCCTGACCAGCGATGACAAGGTGGTGGACGCCGCGTTCAAACAGGCGGGCATCATCCGCATCCACGATGCAACCACGCTGGGCAACAATCTCAAGATCCTCGAGCTTCCGCCCATGCGGGGCAGGAATCTAGCCATCATCTCCCGCTCGGGGGGACACGCGGTGATTGCAGCGGATGCCTGTGAGCTTTCCGGGTTCCACCTGGCCTCCTTCCCGGGGAGTTTTCTGAGGGAGATCGAGAGACACTTTCGGGCGTCGGTGATCCGCCTGACCAACCCGCTGGACCTGGGAGATCTGTTCGATCTGGATGTATACGCCCAGATCCTGGAGCAAACCCTGCAGCTGGAAGGAGTGGACGGAGCGGTGTTTCTGCATACGGCCATCTCCGAGAAGGAAAACCTGGCAACCCGCGAATTGCTGGGCAGTGTGATGGACATGGTCCGGAAGTATGACAAGCCGGTGGCCTTCTATCTATCTGCGAACGCCGAGGAGACCAATTACCTCAAACAGAACTATTCCTTTCCGATCTTCGGCCAGGTGGTTGAGACCATTCGTGCCATGGAAATCAACCATCACTATCATCACACCCGACAAATGATGAGTCTGGAAGAGGAAACGCAATCCTTCTCCGTGGACAAAGTCAGGGTCAAGGCCTTGATCGACGCGGCGGCCCGCGAAGGACGGGAGCTGTTGTTGTCCGAATCCATTCAGGCTCTGGAATGCTATGGCATTAAAGCCGTGAAAAGCATGGTCGCCAGAACCGTGGAAGACGCCCGCAGGGCTGCTTCAGCCATCGGTTACCCGGTGGCCATTAAGATCATTGCAGAGGAGATCTCCCACAAGTCCGATATGGGCGGTGTCCAGTTGAACCTTAACAATGAACAAGCCCTGGAAACCGCCTTCGAGGACATGATGAAACGCATCCATCAGGCTTATCCGTCCGCCAGGCTGGACGGTGTGTTGGTGCAACCGATGATGACGGGCGGGAGAGAGTTGATCCTCGGCGGGCGGCAGGATCTGCAATTCGGTCCGGTGGTGATGGCCGGCCTGGGCGGGATCTTCGTCGAGATCTTTGAAGATACGGCCGTGCGGGTCGCGCCGATCTCACGCCGCGAGGCTGAGGGGATGCTGGCCGGCTTGAAAGGCTTTCCGGTTCTGAAAGGGGCGCGCGGTCACCGCCCGGCGGATACCGCAGCCGTCGTGGAAGCCATCCTGCGGCTATCCCAGCTGCTGACGGATTTTCCCGAAATCCGGGAATTGGATATCAACCCATTAAAGGTCCTGCATGAAGGCGAGGGGTGTCACGCGCTGGATGCACGGATCATTGTTCGGGGATGAAGGATTATGGAGTGGGATCGAAACGCACCTCCTGACGGGAGGTGCGTTTCATAAAGAAATTACCCGACTCGACAACGGACGCGAAGCCCTGTTATTCCACGATCACCCGGTCGCTGCCGCTGCGGCCAAAGACCTCCGGCGAGTACATTTCCTCCGCCTTGGCCGGCGGGACGATGAACGTCCCCGGCGTGGTCGCTCGAGCGTAGTAGGTATATTCATACACGCCATCCCACAGCAGCGGTGTGAAGGCTTCGGCGCGATCATCGCGCAGGTTCTGGTGTTCGTACCACGGACCCCACCACCACCACCCGTAGCGATAATCGAAATTGGTCGGGTCCTGCGGAATGGATTGCGATACTGCCAGCGCCGGGTTGACGATCTCGAGGCCGGCCGGAAGCGGGTCGACCAGGGCGACATGGTAGCGGCGGTTGTCCGCCACCATGGAAATGATCACCTTCACGTTCGCGCCGGCATTGATGAACCACGTGCCATTGCCGCCCTGTGTCACATCCTGAGGATCGTCGACACCCTCATAGCGGCGTTGAATCACAAATCCCATGTCCAGGGGGTCGAGATCCAGGTCTGTCGGTGCGTATCTCAAACCAAGCCGGTAATACAACCTGCCGGGTCCATCCTTGCTTACGATCAGATCCTGTGTCCCGCTGTAGGCCGTCTCGGAGAGCACATAGGTCATTGGAACGTTAATATCGTAACGATCCGTGGTTCGACCGCGGAACTCGCTGCTGCCGGCGTAGGTATTACCCAGCCAGACGCGCGCCACAAAGTCCGGCGTCTGCGCCTCGTAGGTGTTGAAATAACGGTCGAGCGCGAGCAGAACGAACACGTTATCCTGCGTGCTCCCCCAGTGACCCTTCTTGCGATGTGCCAGCAGACCGTTGACCACCTTGGGGATCAGGTCGCTTTGCGGGTTGTCCTCCATCAAGGCCTCGAGCAGAATTCCATCGGTGCGGCGGTCGGAGCTGAGCAGCAGATAGGTCTGGTCATCGTAGAAGGTCGTGAAGTTCGCCGCGCCAGCCGTCTCGACCACATGGTTGTTGACATACAGCCGGATGGACTCGAGCTGGGCGGGGTCGTCGATCACCGGCCACAGCCAGCCGATCGCCTCCAGCGAGAGATTCTCCAGCCCGGCCTCGCGCAGGAGATTCTCCGCCTTTCGCGCGTCGCGGTCACCTGTCAAATTTCTTACGTACAGGGCATAGGCGCTCAACGTCCAGCGCGTGCTCTGGCTGTACCAGGAGGGGTAATGGCTTTCGATATCGCGAAGATAATTCAAGGCGTTCTGCTGCATGTCGTACGGTACATCGAATCCCTTCTGTCCGGCGCGGTACAAGGCATGGGTTACATGAATGGTATTGAAGGGGATCGAATCAAACCCTCGCCGCCAGTAGGGGAAACCTCCGTCATAATTCTGCATGCCCTGAAGCCGCGCGAGATCGCGGTCCACCGCCGCCTCCATGGCCTCGGTGGAGGGCAAGCCTTCCGCCTCGAACGCGGTCAGCACATCGCGCAGGGCTGCGATCGCCAGCATACGCGAAGACAGCTGCTCGGAACACTCAAAGGGATACCCAACCAGAACCATCACCGCGTCGGTCAGGGCGTGCAAGGCGGTGGAGGAGGTGCTGATCTCGAGTCCGCCGAATTGCGGGAACACGCCGGTGGGATACTGCACCGGCTGTGCGGTCGCGCCCTCATCGATCACGCCATAAGTGGCAAAGGCTTCGCTCGTCGCCGGAGTGTAAACCGGCAGGTCCACCATGGCCGCATCGGTGTACCTTCCGGATACCGCCGCGAATTGGATTTGAGTTGTACCAGCCATGACCGTGGCGGATGGGAAGCGCACCTCCACCCGGTCATTCCCCGGTACGGTCACGCGCAAGCCGGCATTTTCCAGCACGAGGTTGCTGGCGCGCACCGCAACCTCCACGGTGATGGGTCCATCCGTTTGATTCTGTAGAACCACCGGCAGTTCGAAGCGGTCGCCAAAATTCAGGAAGCGCGGCGCGGAAGGCCGCACCATGAGTGGCAGGCGTGCGGTGATGTTCGATTCGCCCGATCCAAACTGCGCTCCTCTCTCATCCACGGCTACGACCATCACGCGATAGCGGGTGAGGTTATCCGGCAATCGAATCGAGATGCGCGCCTGACCGTCGAAGCCGGTGCGAACGGCCGGGGCGAAGGTCGCCAGCGGATTGAAATCAGTGCGCAAGTCGATGGCCTGCTGCTGAAGTTCCGATTTCACCTCCTCCACCGCCATGGCCGGCGCTTCCACAAGACCTGGCGTCATGGTTCCCATAGGTGCGAAGGCCAACGCATCTGCAGCCACCATACCCTCCCTGGCCATGGCCTCCTGATTGGCCTGTGCGGCCAGCGCGCGCGGATCCGCCAGGACGATACTGGCGCGTCCGTAAACGCTGGAGAGATACGATTGTCGGTTGGAATAGAATACATCCAGCGGATCGCGCATTTGATAATTCGTAAGGGCGAGGATGGCTTCATCGACGACGACCACCGCCAGCTCGGCATTCGAAACCGGGAATCCATCCGCGTCCTGAACCCGCACGATCAGGGACGTTTCTCCGCCCGGTTCCAGCGCCGCCTGATCCGGAGTCACCTGCAGGGATAACGTCCGTTTCAACGGCGGAATACTCAGCGACAATCGACCGCTGGCGAAGGCGGGGCGCGGCGGTACATCTGAGAGGGCTTCACCGCGATCATCCGTGCGCGGCGCGGCACCGACCAGATCCACCTGCACTTCCAGGTTGGGAATATGTTCCTCTTCGATCGGGATCCGAAGGGTGGCAGTGCCTTCCTCGATGCGGAAGCGGGTTGTGTAGAGAATGCCGCTGCGGCTGACGGTCAGCAAGCCTTCGGCGGGGTTGAACGGCGATTGAACGAGAATCTCCGCCGTTTCGCCCGGCTGGTAGGTTTCCTGGTCCGGGATAAGCGTTGCATCCTCCTGCTCCACCTTGCGCGCAGCAGGCTGCTGCCCACCGCTCACCCAGCGGGTGAAACTGCTCTGGTTTTTCCGTCCTGACACGTCCGTGACGGTTGCGGTAATTCGATAACTGCCGCCGATGGGAGTCTCGAAGGTGCAAGTCCCGGGTTCGGACCCGGATAGAACGCTGCACGCTTGAATATCCGCCTCCTCTTCCACCCAATCCCCCTTCTTGAACTTCCACTCCAGGCGCGCGGCGGTGATCTTCACCTCACGTCCGTTTATTGGATTTCCGTCCAGATCGGTGACGATGAAATCCACTTCGAGCGGCGTGCCGCGTTGAACGAAATAGCGGTCGCTGCGAATTCCAATGTATACATCCGCCGGATGGACCAGCAGTGTGGTCGTGCTGCTCCACGCCTGACGGTTGACATCCATCACCGTGGCCTGCGCCACAACGCTTTGAGGTTGCGGGTCGATCCCCGGATCTCCCCTCGGTTTGAAGTTGAGACGCAAATACTGCGTCCCGGAGGCATCCGTCCTGCCGGTAAAGGTCTGCGTTTGGGTCTCGCCTCCGTCCGGCGGGTATGCAATTTCATAATCATAGAACCACCAGGGGCGCCAATTTCCAAACGTGAAATCCGGCCAGTTTGGTGGTGAATAGCTTCCCGGAGAGGTGGTCACCTGCCAGGTCGTCTCGGCGTTCGGCAATACCCCGCCGGCATAATATTTGGCTTCCACGGCCAGCACCGCATGGTCGCCGGTGAAATACGGGCCGGTCGTTTCATTGCGCGCAGCGACCTCGAACTCCGGCGTTCGAAATTCCTGAATCTGGAAGGAATGGGAATATTGATACCCATCCAGGTTGCCGGCGAGCCCCTCCGCGGTCATGGAAAGCGTGGCATATCCGAGGTTGGTGACCTCGGGTATCGTGAAGGCAAAATCGAATCCGCCGAGGTCGTTCACGTTTGCCCGCCCTTCGCCCAGGGTGTTCCCCTGCGGGTCGACGGTCTGATAGAACACGGAACCGAGACCGCCTCCAACCAGTTCGACATCACCGTCCTGCCGTCCTCCGATGCGGCGCAGCCAGCCTTTGATGTGCACTTCCTCCCCCGGCCGATACATCTGCCGGTCGTCGAAGACATACCATCTCAATGAATCCACCGGTGTGTATTGCATCCATCCATCGTCACCCCAATAATAGGATGAGCGCGGCAAAATCGCCCGGTCGGCCCCCAGACTTGCCACCAGATAGGTCGCACCCGATGGAATGTTAAATCGGACGATACCATCCCCTCCGGTCAGGACAGCCGGCCCGTCCCCCTCCGGCTGGAGGTTCACTCCGCTGAGCGGGCTTCCATCACGCAGGTCCGTCGTCCACGCCACCATTTCACTGTGATCGGTGTAGGCATCCAGCCCGATCTGCGTGACCTGGACCCAGGTGATGATCGTCTGGGAATACCGCCTCCATTTATCCTCCTGGGATTCGAACAGCTTCGCTGGCGGCTCAATGAAGAGGATCAGGTGGCCGTAATCGCCGGAAAGATACTGATCCAGGTCAATATCCACCTGGGTGAGCGTATCCTCCGGAATATTCAGGTTAAGGCTTTTATTTTCAACCCGGCGGCCGGGAAAATCCGGATCTTCATCCGTCTGCTGCCATGCGCGCAGGGCTTGTTTGTACTCCAGCCAGTCGGATGGCTGAACAGCATAGATTTTCAGATCCACGCGGGAGTAATTGACGGCGTACATGGAAAACACAGGCTCGGTGGATGCGGGATCGAGCGTAAGCAAGGTCTGGCCGGGTCCAACCAGGATCGGATCGGCTTTGCCGACTTTGATTTTCTAACGCGTGTCCCGGCCCAATCGCTGACCAAAGATATCCTGCACCAGCCCGGATACGGTTACGGTGTACGTCGTCTGGCCGCGGGTCTCGCCGCTGATCTCGATCACGCTGCCGTAGGCATTGACCGTCAGGCCCGGGATTTCCGGTGTCACTCGCACCATGGTCTCTGAAAAATTCGACAATTCAAGCGGATTGTTGAAGCGGATGAAGAAGGGGGTCAGCGGCGGGCAGCGGTCGTCATACCATGAACAGTCATATTCATCGACGCGCAACGGGGCGTAGGTGGAGAAACTGAAAGCTTGCGCCTCGGTCGTCACCAGCGGACCTTCGGCGGAGGGCGTGCCCGGCTCAATGGTGACGTTGACCGTCGTTTCGGGAGGGAAGGGCTTCGTCGCGCGAAAGGCCAGCCAGCGTCCTTCGACGGCATTTTCCGCCAATTCGGCAACCCGCACATCCTTCTCGATTTCCTCCTCAGTCGCAAGCAACAAATTGACGGATTGGTTGCCGGCAAAGGCTTCAATGGAGCGCAGCACTGCCTGCGGGTCGATCCGCTGGTCGAAGGCCGCGAAAAGAATCGGATCGAGAGGCTGTGGATTCGATCCCGGATACGACGTCACCAATTTGGGTGCCGGCGTGCTGAACGCCCATGTGACTGGTTCCGCCAGGATCCCACCGGTCGCGGACTGTGTCCCCGCGGGGACGGTCACGCGATACTCGGTGGCCTTGGGGAGCCGGTCGATCAATTCCGAGTCATATTCGAAAGTAAGGGTCTTCGTTCCCAGCCAGCGCCATTTGCCCGGCAGCGAGGGTTCGATCTGTACCGGGACATCCTCCCTGGAGAGATCCTCCAAAGTCCCCAAAGCCACCATGGGCTGATTAAACGTCACGCTGACGAACGGCGCGATCGGGATTTCCCCTTCCGGAGCATAGCGCAGCACCTGGAGAGGCCCCGATGCGACCGCACCGGGAGCGACTTCGCTTTCGAGAGGCGGAAACGGCTCTGCGATGGTCTGGCCGGGACGCGGTGGAGGCAGTGTTTCCGGCGGCAGATTGAAGCTCACCTGTTCATCCGGATCATAGGCCAGGGCGGGTAGGCGCGCCAGAATCGCCTCGATCTCCTCCGGACCAAGTGGGTCGCCGGCTGCAACTGGCAACGGTTCCACTACCTGAGGTGCGGAGGACCCTTCGCTCAATTCGACATCGATGCCATACGGCTCCCCTGGTTCGGTGGTCGGCTGCGGTTCGCCGCCTTCAATCGGTAGTGGCGTGGGAGTGGCAAGGAACGGGATCGAACCCCCTGGCGGGAACCCCCATTTCCACACAAGATATCCGCCGACGAGCAGCAACAGAATCACCCCGACGACCAACAAAAACCGTACGGGGCTGGGGCCGGTGGTTCGAGTATCTGTCATGGGGATATCCTCCGTTAACGCTCAAGACGTTCTGGCAGGGAACCGGGTTCCCGGGCAGGGTGACGGATGGAACGATCATAACGCAAATTCCATCTCTCCACTCAACCAAATCCACCATTGTGAATTATGATTGAGCGACATGGGTACCAAAATCGATAAATTCGTAAGGAGCAGGCGCCGGACGCTCGCGTTGATCGTGGAAAGCGACGGCAGTCTCACGGTGCGCGCGCCGATGCGGGCGGCACTCGCCGAGATTGAATCCTTCGTCCGTGATCATCTGGAGTGGATCGAGCGAACCCGCGAACGCATGAGACTCACCCCTGTGGTCCCGCAGAAGCGGTTCATGGATGGGGAAAAGTTTCATTTTCTGGGCAGCGAGTATGAACTGCGCATTGTGCATTCGCAGCGCCCGGCGCTCAAGTTCAACGGCGGATTTTCACTCAGTCGCGGCGCCCAACAGCGCGGCCGGGCTGTCTTTGAGCGCTGGTACAAGTCTCAGGCTGCACGAATCCTGACCGAGCACGTCGAACGACTGGCGAACCAATGGGGATATGAACCCAGGCAGGTGCGGATCACCTCGGCGCGGACGCGCTGGGGATCCTGCAGCCCGGACGGTACATTGAACTTCAGCTGGCGGCTGGTTCAGGTCCCGTTGGAGGTGATCGATTATGTCGTCCAGCACGAACTCGCTCATTTGCGCATCAGGAGTCATTCGCGGCGGTTCTGGAAATTGGTCGAACGACATTGCCCGGATTTCCGTCTCCGAAGAAAGTGGCTGCGAGAATTCGGGGATAAATTTGGGATGTGATCCGGTGGTCAATAAGGAATTGAGCAATGAGTGAACTTACCCGGCGCTTCGAAGCAGTTCACGTGCTTATTCCCCGGGAGGAGCAATGGTCTTCCGAGGAATTGGATATTTTGTTCAAATCCATCATGCTGTTCGCGGGCGTGCTGGGGGGCGAGGCGGCATTGACGCAAAGAATCGGCGGATTGAGGATCGAACGCACCGATATTGGTTCGCACCTTGGGTTGGCCTACCGGGATCGAATCGAGTTGAGCGAGAAGGATCCGCTAACGGCATGGTCAGTCGTCCATGAACTTGCCCACGTGTGCGACGCGCGGCAGGGATGGACTCTTTCGTTGAGACTTCAAAATGCGACGGGCGGATTCACCAGCCGCTTGTATTCGTTCATCAATCGCTTCATTCCCGGCCGATGGGATGCCGGCCGGCGGGGCGCGGAACAGATCCCTGGCCGCTACGGCCGCAAGCCGGGCTGCAATGCTTTCGGGTATTTCTATGGGGACAAGCCCAGTGGCGCCAACTGGCGTTTCAACCGCAAGGAGGACTTCGCTGAATCGATGGTGATGTATTGCGGCTGGGGCAGGGACAACGAATTATCACGGACGGCTCACGGAAGGATCGAACGCTACCTGCTCCCCAATGGCAGTCGTGACCCGATCTATGGGATCACGGAGAACTGGAGCGATTATGCACGTTATTTTTACCCACCGGATGGGGATTACACAAAGACTAGGCGCTGGGAATTCATCGATAGAATCCTGCACGATTATTAAGTTGCTCCGCGGCGCTGCATCTGTCACCCATTAACGACGAAACGGTGGGACCAGGTCATCCCACCATTTCGTCGGTCTCGTAACAGATTCCCTCATGAATGAGGGGAGCGAAATTTTTGATTTCCTTATATATTCGGCACCCGGATCTCTGGTCTCTTCGCCAAACCGGGCAATTCATCCCAGCGGATGATGAGGCTGGAGCCCAGCATTAACAACGCCAGACCTGTCACTGTCATGGCGGTGTTAAACGCGTTGGCATAGTTCACCCCGCCCCAGGTGTGCGTCGACCCCATCGTATATTGAATCGTGAGTGTCAATATGCCGAGCAAGATTGCAGCCGCACCGCCGGCCCGCCGATTTCCCTGCGCCTTGCCCTTTGAGAAGTCCACGCCCTGCCAGATGCCTGGAATGCGGAAGAGCAGGAAGAGGACCAGGGTCAAAACGGTGACGTATACCACCGCATCCACGGGCATGGACTTCCCGCGCAGCAGACGCGACATATAAATGTGAAAACCGCCAACCAGCACTCCTGCGGCTAGAACCTTGAGGCTGGTCAGGTAGGAATCCGTGGTGCCGCGCACGAGCTTGACCGTCGCCCAGATCCCCCACACGCCGAGGACGATGCCCACCAGGACGAACAGGATGTATAGCCATTGGAAAGGCACCAGCCCTGCCATACTCTCGTAGTTCTGCGGGAGGAACGCGGCGCACGAGGTTCCGATCCCACCCAGCAGTGTGAAACCGCCGGTCAATCCCATTCC
>Ga0194127_10009509_pt1 | contig 10207 bp, 9 predicted proteins | sample TA2KigC100mmetaG_FD_148624 | JGI IMG/M metagenome (GOLD analysis project Ga0194127, IMG submission 148624) | Freshwater microbial communities from Lake Tanganyika, Tanzania - TA2015036 Kigoma Deep Cast 100m | ecosystem: Environmental > Aquatic > Freshwater > Lake | place: Tanzania: Lake... | reverse complement strand
TCATCGACAAAGCGGGGCTCAATATTCAGCACGTCCCTTACAAGGGCGGGGCCGGCGCCGCGACGATCGGCGCCTTGAGCGGCGAGGTGAAGATCGCCGTGGGAACGATGGCCTCTTTCGCCACGCACCACAGCAGTGGAAAACTCAAAGTGGTGGGGGTGCTGGCCGAGAAGCGCCTGGCCAGCCATCCCAATCTTGCCACCTTGGTGGAATCGGGTTTTCCGGAACTGACCACCGCCTCCTGGCAGGGGCTCTTCGTGCCGGCGGGCACGCCGAGGCCGATCGTGAACAAGCTCTATTCGAACCTGATGAAGGTGTTGGAAGACAAGGGGGTGAACGACCGCTTTGCCCAGGTCAGCGCGGTGATGATCGCCAACAAGTCGCCCGAGGATTTCGCGGCCTTCATGAAGACACAGACCGACTTTTGGGGCGGTCTGATCAAGCGGCTGAATGTGCCGACGATGTGATCGAACCCCGGCGCCGGGCGATGAGCACGGGACCGAAATCGCAAGTTACAAGCCGGCTTCGAGCTTCTCCGTTGAAGTAACGGATACAAAACGGACAGAGCTCTGACCGTCGGTCCGGATGCGATACCGCGACCCGATCGGCAGATGAATGATGCCGCCGGCCGATACATCCGCCCGCTCTTCACCGACCTCGGCATGAAGCGATCCGTAAAGGACATAGATGAAGGCTTCGTGGATGCCTGCCTCCACCCCTTTATCGTAAGGGCGAACGATCTCGGTGAATCCGAACACCATCCGTTCACCCTCGAAGCTGTAGCTGCGGTTGCCCGACGATGGAGGCGCGTCCAACGCATCGATGATCGGGTAATAACAGTTCCCAAGACCATCGATACGAACGGAGGCCTTGCCCGAATCCTTCTTGATTTCCCCGCGACCTGCCGACCATCCGGCCTCCTTAAATTCCGCCGTCGCCTCCGCCAGCGATGTGGCCCGATCCGGCAGGGCCTCCTCTACGCTCAAACCGACCACGGTCCAGGTCTTGTCCTTGATGTAGAGGTAATTCAGCGGTCCCTCCTCGGTAGCCGTCATCTGGTGCTGTCCCAAGGGGGGAACGTGAATGAAGGTCCCGGGAGAGACAATCCGGCGATCGGCGCCCACAAGGGAGTTGATTTTCCCCAAGGTGGGGAAGATGAACAACTCGTTGGGATGGTAATGAACCACCGATCCCTCGCCCGGGTTTTTACAGTTCAGGCAGAAGTATATATATCTCCCCTCAATGATAGGGCCGTGCGCGGTTGAAAGGCGCGGCGTCAGATACTGCCCTTCCATTTCATCAAACCGGTAAAAAGGCATGGCCGGTTTACCCCTTCATTTCCATTTGCAAGATCATCAAATACGCTTCCACCCCCACGCTTCGTCGTGGATGACGAGCTTTTTGTGTCCCGGGCGCCTGTCCACAAAAACCTTGCCCTCCTTCACGACGAGCAGGATCTTTTCCTTTTCCTGAAGGATGCGGATATCGCTCAGGGGATCGCCCGCCACCGCTATGATGTCGGCGGACTTTCCCGGCTCCAGCGTTCCCGTTTCCTTCCCCAGCCAGATCGCTTCGGCCGCGTTTTTCGTGGCCGTCTGAATCGCCTCCATCGGCGTCATGCCGTAATCGACATAGATCTCGAGCTCGTGCGCATTGGCGCCCATTTCGGCATCGATCTGCGTGTCGGTCCCCATGGCGATCCTCACACCGGCCTTGATGAATCGCTGAAAGGTCTCCTTGGTCGTCGGCTGGAGCATCTTCATCTTGTTCAGTGTAAAATCCGATGTTCCGACTCTTTTTCTCACCTCGATGGCGCGGTCCGACCGGTGGAGCAGCGTCGGAACAATAAACTTCTTGTTCGACACCAGCATGTCGATCGCCTCGTCATCGGTGAAAACGCAATGGTCTATCGTATCGGCGCCCGCCCGGATCGCCATTTTCTGGGCGGTTGGGGTAAAGCAGTGGCAGGCGCAATGTTTATCCAGGGCATGGGCTTCATCCACGATGGCGTCGAGCTCCTCCTGGGTCATGTTCCTGACATCCGGCGCTTCCTTGTCCGTTCCGCCGCCGCCCGAGGCGCAGGTCTTGATGAAATCAACCCCTACCCTAAGTTGCTGGCGGACCAGCTTGCGCAGCTCCCAGGGTCCGTCGGCGGTGGCGTCCGGCTCGCGCCTGCATCCCCTGGGGACGATCAGATCGAGGTGCGAGCTCGTCATGGTGGCGTATCCGCCCACCACAAGCCGCGGTCCGGCAAAGATACCGGCATCGATGGCATCGCGAAGCGCAACCAGTTCCACCGAATTATGGCCGCCGTACGCATTGGGCCAGGGGTGGTCCCGGAGCGTGGTAAACCCCATTTCGAGCATGATCTGCTGGTGCAGAAGCGTGTAGAATTTCTGCAGCGGAGGCGTGACTTCGAGCTGCGAAATCCGGTAATTCTTAAAGGTAAGCACATTATGCGCCGAGCAGTGCAGGTGGATGTCCATCAATCCGGGCATCAATGTACAATCGCCCATATCGATGATTTCGGCATCCGCCTGCAGGGGGATCATCCCCTGGGCACCGATTTCCTTGATACGCCCCTTTTCGATGACCACCGCCGCGTCTTTCAAGACATCGCCGCCAAGACCATCGATCAACCTGGCCCCTTTTAAAACGGTCGTTTCAACTGTCCCATCCATCATTCGTCCTCTCTATCCGGTGAATCGCATCATCGCTCCAAGATGGGGGGACAGATTTGAAATCAGCCCCCTCCCCATGCCCTCTTATCATCATTTTTTTTCAGGCGCATAACCGGGTTCATAGTGGGCGCCGGTTTTTTCCCCGTCGACGGCGGCGCCGGCAATCCCCCATGTCGTGTCCTTTACAACAAAATAGTCTGCCCCTCCCTCCGAAACAGCGACAAGATAATGGGCGGCATCGGCCGGAATATGGACAAGATCACCGGGTTTCATCATCATCTCTTCCTCTTCCACCCTTGCCCTGATTTCACCCTTCAATACATAGTTGAATTGTTCGTTGGGATGCGAATGCAGCCTCGATCCGGTTCCTTTTTCCTTATGCACCATGGCAACCTGGATACGTGCTCCCGCAATCACAGATCCATAGGCAGAGGAGTATTCATGAGAAAAGAAAGACTTGTCCAGATTGTCCCAGTTGTGAAAATACTTCATTCATTCTCCTTTCTTTAATCCTTTGCCTTTTGATGCTGAAGCTGCCCGCCCTCGGGCCGGGCTTCAAGGGTTGCGCACCCGGTCACTGCTTCGGCGAATTTCTCCCGAGGAGGGCATAGCCTATTTCAAAGGCCTTCCTGTTCTCTTCGTGGAATTTGGGGATGATGCGGAGGATGCTCTGGAGGATCATATCGGGGTCGAGTGTCTTCATCACGTCGGCGATCACCCCCAGCATGATCGTATTGGCAAAAACTGGCTTCCCAAAAGTTCCGACCGACAGATCCTTCGCGGGAACCGGCGTTTGAATGCAGCCCAAACCCCGATCGATCTCGACCATAAAGGCGGGATCATAGAGAATCCTTCCCTCCGTGACCAGATGCTTGAAGGCTCTGTACGCCGCCAAGGAAAGCGCCACAAACAGATCGGGGAATTCGACCATCGGGCTGTCGATGGGCTGCTTCGATATGACCAGCTGGCTCCTCACATAGCCGCCCCGCATCTCGGTGCCGTGGCTCTTGAGCATCGTGACGCGATACCCCTGCTTCACCGCAGCCTCCCCCAGTATCTGGCCGAGCCTTACCACCCCCTGGCCTCCAAAACCGCTTGCGAGGATCTCAAATCTTGTTTTCATGGAGCCGCTGCCTCCTTATGCTTCCAATATGCTGGCGGATACTCTCGGAGAACTCCGGCCTCGAATTGCTCGCATCGTGGTATACGCCGGTCGCCCAGAGGGTGTCGCTTCTCTCCTGGCCGATCGGGGCGGCCTGGTTCTTGATCCAGTTGTAGATCGTCACCGCATCGCGTGTCCCGAGCTCCCTGCTGCCGACGTTCGTCGGACAGGGGTACACGATATGGATCAACGAAAGGCCTCGATTCGCTATCCCCTTCTTGATGCTTTCCACCGCCCGCGGACCGTCCATCGAGACGTGCCGGGCAAGAAAAGTCGCTCCCGCGTGCTTGAGCACCCCCAGGATATCCATCCCGTCGCTCACCATGTTGTGTTCGTACATCCCGTAGGGGCTGCTGTCGCTTTTGGTGCCCTGGGGCGTGGTCCAGCCGTACTGTCCTCCGGTCGACATGTAGCCCAGATTGTCGTTGACAACGATGGTCAGATCGGCGTTGGAGCGGGCGGCATGGATGAGGTGCAGCAGTCCTATCCCGAAGGCGTCGCCATCGCCGACGGTGAGAATGATTTTCTTTTCCGGCGGCAGGGCCAGTCGCAGCCCCCTTGCAATGGCGTATACCCTTCCGTGCGTCCCCGCAAATCCGTCGCCTTTCCAGGTGCCGAAGGTCTGGCGACCTGCGCACCCGATCGATGTCCCCCAAACGATATCCTCAACCTCCAGGCCGAGCTCGTATATGGCCTGCATCAGCGCCTTATGATTGATTCCCAGCCCGCAACCGCTGCAGGCGCTGCTCGGAATTTTCCTGGGCCGCAGATATTTCTTGGATAAGTGATCCATCTCACCATTCCTCCAATTCCCAGCCCTTGCGTGCAAGGGGTTGCCCCTTGAGAAGCTTCCCGAAGGCTTCGAGCAGCTCGGCAACCGCCGGCAAATCGCCGCAGCTCCCCACGAAGTGGACCTCGGCGTCTTTGGGCACTGCGCGCCGGACCTCCCGAACCAGCTGGCCGTCCCAGTTGAGTTCGACCGAAAGGTACGTCGTTTTCTTCTTGAAAAGCTCATCGGGAAAGGGCCACAGGTGTATCAAACGCAGGGCGCCCACCTTCAAACCCTTTTCCCTGGCCTTTTTGACCGCCGTGTTGACCACCCGGGAGGGAGTCCCAAAGGAGACAACGACCAGGTCGGGGTCGTCATCCATGAAGGTTTTTTCGTAGAGATGGCTGAAGAGGTCCCTGTGGTTGCGGACCTTGAAAATCAGCCGATAGGCATGCTTGTGGTGCGCGACCACCTCTTCGGTATCGTACCCCTCTTCGGTCGGGGTCCAGTCCGAGCAGAGGGCGCCGGTGTTATGACCGAGGACGACGGGGGGGATGTCTATCTCATCGGTGGCCGGATAAAATACCGGGCCCCGGTGGATACCCCTCGGCCAGGTGCGGAACCCCATCGCCTTCATCTCTTCCTCGGTTTCGGGTACGCTGATGTCTTCAAAGCCGTCGGTCACGAGCTGGTCGGCAAGGATCGTCACGGGCGTTCGGAAACGCTCGGCCAGATAGAAGGCCTCAACCGTCATCGCCATCGCCTCCTGGGCGGAGTTCGGCGCCAGGACGATGGTTTCAAAGTTTCCCCCCTGCGTGGGGTAGCGGGTCATGTAGAATTCGCCCTGACCGGGGGCGCCGGTGATCCCGCTCACCGGACCCACACGCCCCGAGTTGAGAATCACCAGGGGGATCTCGCAGCCGATGGCCCACCCGTAGGGGTCTGCATAGAGGATATACCCGGGGCCGGAAGTGGCGGTCATCACCTTATACCCTCCCAGGGCCGCTCCTATGCAGAGATGGAGCGCCGCGCACTCATCCTCCCCCTGGATATAGATGCCGTCCACCTGCGGCATCCGGTACGCCATGGCCTCCGCGAGTTCGGTCGCCGGCGTGATAGGGTAACCGGCGAAAAAACGGCATCCGGCCAGGATCGCACCCTCGGTAACGGCAAAATTTCCCGTCTCAAGATATCTCTTCATCGCTTATGAGGCTCCTTTGACTTCAATACAAAAATCCGGGCAGCTGTAAAAGCACTTCATACAGCCGACGCAACTGGCCGGCTGCTTCACTTCGAAGGCCCGATACCCTTTTTCGTTGTAGCGGGCGCCGGGAGAAAACACATCCATATGGCAGACGCTCAGGCAGTATCCGCACTCCTTGCAACCCTCAAAGTCGAGTTCCACATCGAATTGCCTGTAATCACACGACAGGCACCTCCCGGCTTCCCTGCTCGCCAAGGAGGGGTTGAGTGTGATTTCCACAACGTCGAAATTATTGACCCTGATGCCGGTCGACAGGCGGGGAATCTCGATCCGCGGTGCAAAATCATCCCGGCAGAAACCCGGTTCGGTCCCGGCCCCTTCGGGTGCAAGCGAAAGTCCGAGTGAACCATCCCCCCCCAGCGACCTGTCGATCGCAGAAGCGGCCCGCTTACCGTCGGAAATGGCCTCGATAATCGAGGAGGGTCCCCTGACTGCATCGCCGCCCGCAAATACCCCCGGGACTGTCGTCGACAGATCGCTGCCGGCGATGGGAATGAGCCCCTTGCCATCCAGTGGTACCCCGAAACTGCCATCCAGCGAAACGGCTTGACCGATGGCGGAAATCACTGTGTCGGCGACAACGCCGAACCCGCAGCCTGACATCGGGATGGGTCTGGGTCTCCCATCCCTGTCGGGCGGCCCGAGTTCCATGCGGTCGAAGAGCACCTGGAGGCCATCCCCTTGTCTTTTTATCATCGCGGGTGAAGCCAAAAATTCGATCTTCACTCCTTCTGCGACGGCTGCATCGACCTCATCCGGATAGGCGGGCATCTCATTTCTCGTCCGGCGGTAAAAGAGTTTCACCTCGGACGCACCCAGACGGATCGCGCTCCGCGCTGCATCGATCGCCGCGTTCCCGCCGCCGATGACAGCCACTTTTTTCCCTACCGTAAGAGGGTTGCCCCTGTTCACGGATTCCAGAAAGTCGATCGCGCCGAAAACCCCGGACAGATCGTCCCCGGGAATGGCCAGAGGAACATTGTTCTGTGCACCGCAGGCGATGTACACCGCGTGATATCCTGCGCCGATGAGCTCTGCTACGGCGTTTACGCGTGTATCGGTTTTTATCTCAACCCCGAGGGCCTCGATCTCGTCGACCTCTGCACGGAGGGTCTCCCGGGAGAGGCGATATCCCGGAATGGCCCAACGCATCATCCCGCCCGCTTCGTCTTTACCTTCGAATACGACCACCCGATGTCCCTTCAAGGCAAGGAAGTAGGCTGCGGTCAAACCGCTGGGACCGGCCCCGATCACCGCCACCTTCTTCCCCGTCGGCGGGGCTTTCTTCAAACCGTCCTTCCAAAGCCCCCCTCCCCTCTCCGCCGCAGCTCGCTTCAGCGCCCTGATGGCCACAGGTGCATCGAACTGTCCTTTCCCGCAGCGGACCTCGCAGGGGGCAAAACAGGCGTAACCGCAGACGGACGGAAACGGGATCGATTCCCGAATCACCGCCAGCGACTCATCGAACCTTCCGGCGGCGATCGCCCTGACATACCGAGGCACATCGATACCGGCAGGACAGGCCTTCTGACAGGCCGCCGCCTTTCTCTCAATCATTAAACGGGTTGTCCCTTGCATCTAAAGAGTATCCTCCCTGAATATCCACGTCTGTCCGCTTCCCGCCTTCAGGGCTGGGCTTGCGGGATGCGCTCCCGGTCACATCAATCACTTTCCTGCAGCAGGCGCTTTTTTGGCGGTATCCGGTACATTTCTTCCTGCCGCTGATGGTGGAGGAGCCCCAGGGCCTCCCGGGTCACGATGAGGTAATAGTAGCATTTCCGGACGCGCTCGCGCTGGTTATTGTACGCCATTATCTTCTCGTTGAGCATGGAGGGGAGAACCGAAGCCGACCTGGCAGACCCACCCCCGCCGCGCCGGGGAGCAGCCATCGCCTCGATCTCCCTTTCCATCCCTTCCAGCTTCCTCCATGCAGCGGCGAGATTCTCCCCGGTGCGCGCCAGGACAGCCACCCGCTCTCTGAGTATTTCCTGCTGGAGAACATCCTGCGTGGATTTGCCCGTATTGATCAAAATGCCCTTCGTCTACCCCTTTCAAAGCGAAGTTTTACTTACCCCGGAGCCGCACAGCTGTCAAGCCGGATCCGAATGGTACACAAAAAATAATATCGCGTTCATTCGCCTTGACAATCCCCGGGAATCCTGTTAGCAAATTATTGTAAAGCTTAAAAATATTGCGGGTTTCACTGGGTGCTGGTTGCATAAAAACTGTTGAGCGTGATGGATCTGCAAACGGAAGTCCTGATCATCGGCGGCGGCGCAACGGGGGCTGGAATCTCTCGCGATCTCGCGCTGCGCGGTATTCCTTCACTTCTTGTGGAAAAGGGCGATTTTACCTCCGGCGCCTCCGGACGAAACCAGGGTCTCCTCCACAGCGGCGCCCGTTATGCGCTCAACGATCCCGAAGCGGCCAGAGAGTGCATTTCCGAAAACCGGATTCTCAGGCGGATTGCACCCCACTGCATCGAAGACACGGGCGGGCTGTTCGTCTCGCTACCCGAAGACGGCCACGAGTACCGTGCGGACTTCATTCGCGCCTGCGGCGCGGCGGGGATCGACACCGAACCTCTTTCCACCAGAGAGGCCCTGTCGATGGAGCCGAAACTCAACCCGCTCATGATCGGCGCCGTGCGGGTCCCCGACGGGGCCATCGATCCCTTCACCCTGGTCGTTGAGAATGTACGGGATGCCGAAGCCCGCGGGGCGAGGTTTCTTCTCCACACCGAGGTCACAGGTCTCATCCGTGAACGAGAAGGGATATCCGGGGTGCGGGCCATAGACCGAATCACCGGCGAAGCGTTTACGGTTGCTGCCTCCCAGGTCATCAACGCCACCGGCGCCTGGGCGAACGAAGTGCTCGGTCTCGCGGGTCTCTCGATTGGGATCGCCCTCTCCAAAGGCTCTATGCTGATCACGAACACACGCCTGAGCGAGCGGGTCATCAACCGCTGCCGCCCCCCCGCAAGCGGCGATATTATTGTCCCCAACGATACCGTTTCCATCCTTGGGACAACGTCCCTGCGCGTCGAGGATCTGGAAAGCCACGAAGTCACCCCGGAGGAGGTCTCCTTCCTCGTCGACGAACTCTCCCGGATGATCCCCGCGATCAAGGGAGAACGTTTCACCCGCGCCTACGCAGGCGTCCGCCCCCTTGTGCAGACGGCACAGACCGATGATGACCGGGCGATCAGCCGCGGCTTCGCGCTCATCGATCACGGAAGCCGCGACGGCCTGGAAGGACTGATCACGATCACCGGCGGAAAGCTCATCACCTACCGCCTCATGGCGGAGAAGACCTCCGACTTTGTCTGCCGGAAAATGGGTCTCCATGTGCCCTGCCTCACCCACCTCCAGCCCCTCCCCGGCGCCGGGCGCGGCCACACCTTTCAGGACCGTCTCCTTCGTTTGCGGAACCAGGTCCCCGCCTTCCGCAGGGAGCTCCTATGCGACTGCGAGCTCGTTCCACGGGAGACCGTGGATGCAATTCTGCGGGAGGGAAAGGTAAGGGAACTTCAAGACATCCTTCATCGCACACGGCTTGCCAAGGGAACCTGTCAGGGTGGGTTCTGTGTCTATAGACTCCTGGGTGTCCTGAACGAAAGGCGGAAAGAGGAGGGGCTAGGCAGTTCCAACCGCATACTCAAGGCCTTTCTCGAGGAGCGGTGGAAAGGGATCCGCCCCGTTCTCTGGGGAACCTCCCTGAAGGAAGAGGAACTGATCGAATCCATTTACAAAGGGCTCTTCAATCTCACCCCGGACGAGGTCGGCCCGAAGGGTGGAGGCAGCCCATGAAGCGCTGGGACCTGATCGTCATCGGGACCGGGCTCGCTGGGCTGACCGCGGCGCGGACGGCGGTCGAAATGGGGGCGAAAGTCCTCGTCATCGGCCGGGGGATGGGATCGCTCGCCCTGTTCGGAAACACCATCGATGTTCTGGGCAGGATTCCGCCGGGAGCGGACATGAGGGCGGGTGTGGCCGACTGGATCGCGGCGCACCCGGATCATCCTTACGCCCGCACGGGCTGGCCGGGGATTTCGGAGGCGCTGGGCGCTTTCAGGGGGTTGTTTCCTCCCCCCTACACCTTCGATCCCGTAGGCGATGGAAACAGCCTCGTCCCCACCGGCGCGGGGACCATGCGTCCCACCTATCTGCTCCCCGTCACCATGACCGCCGGCGCGGGGATGTCCGCGGCGGACACTCTTATTATCGGTCTTCGGGGTTTCAAGGATTTTCAGGGCGACACGGTTTCTCTCCATTTGCAATGTCGCGGCGTGAATCTCTCGCTCCCCCGATACGGTCTGGAGGGTCTGAAAA
>Ga0194127_10009507_pt1 | contig 10209 bp, 6 predicted proteins | sample TA2KigC100mmetaG_FD_148624 | JGI IMG/M metagenome (GOLD analysis project Ga0194127, IMG submission 148624) | Freshwater microbial communities from Lake Tanganyika, Tanzania - TA2015036 Kigoma Deep Cast 100m | ecosystem: Environmental > Aquatic > Freshwater > Lake | place: Tanzania: Lake... | reverse complement strand
GCCAGCCCGCCAGCGACGCTGGCCCCGACTCCAGAGAGTGGACGCGAACCATCTATGGGGTCACTCGGCCGAGGCACGCCGACTGTGACCAGGCCCGCGGTCCCACAGCCCCTCGTGGTGGTGGAGACCTATCATACCAGTCAAACGCCCCTGGCGGTCGGCCAGCCGTTCTCCCTGGCCGTGACGCTGCGCAACATTGGCGCTGCGGACGCCTACCGGGTGCTGATCGAGTGGAGCGACGCCAGCATCGTCCCCCTGGGATCAGGCATGACCCGATACATTCCCAGCGTGCCGGCCAACACGACGACCCGGCTCGAAGGCCGGTTTTTCGTGAGGGAGCGGATCGCAGTTGGCCTCTACGAGCTGGCGCTCCGCATCACCTGCGAACGGGCTGACGGGACCGTCGCCACGCGCACCGAGAAGCTCTACTTCCTGATAGCCGCAGCGCCCCAGGGGAACGGCGTGTCGCCAGCGCCGCCGACCGTGAGCGCACAGCCATCGCAGACCGTGATCGCCCAGCCGTCGCCGACTCCCACGCACAAGCCGGTGCAGCCGGTCAGCCCGACGCCAACGCCAGAGCCCTGGCTGTTGCGCCTGCTGCGTGCACTGTTCGGCGACTGGTCGCGCTAGTTTTTGCGGAGGATTCCAATGACCCCACCCACACCGGCTTGCAGGGCCGTCATCGGACATGATGACCGCCTGGAAGTGACAGATACGCGCGATTACCCTTATCGCTGCATCTGTTTTCTGTATGTCACTGGCGCCGACAGCGGTCACTGGACCGGCACCGGCTGGCTGTGCGGGCCGCGCACCCTGTTGACCGCCGGCCACGTCGTCTTCGTCCACGAACGCGGCGGCTGGGCCAGGCAGGTCGAGGTGATACCCGGACGCCAGGGCGACCTCTGGCCCTTCGGGTCATGCCTGGCCGCCGCCCTGTGGGCAGCCGAAGGCTGGATCATGCGCCGCGATACGCGCCACGACTACGGCGCTATCACCCTGCCGGCCGACCGGCCCTACGGCGACGAGTTGGGCTGGTTCGGTTACGGCGTCCGCCCTGATGCGGCGCTGCGCCAGGCCCAGCTCACCGTCTGTGGCTATCCAGAGGACAAACCGGCCGGCACGCAGTGGCGTCACGCAAACACCCTGGCCGCGCTGGACGAGCAGGCGCTCACCTACACCATGGACACGGCCGGCGGGCAGAGCGGCGCGCCCGTCTGGCTCGAAGAGAGAGGCATGCCGTATGGCGTGGGCATCCACGCCTACGGCGCGGGCACGGGCAACAGCGCCACCCGCATTAACCGCGCGGTGCTGGCCGATCTCGAGAGGTGGCAGGCCAGCTAGACTCGGCAGGTCTTTGACTTCGAGTCTGACAGGTTCTGTAGTTTCCTGAAGGCAATGCGCCAAGACCAACCCAGTCTCCAACGGCTGATAGCAGGCTGCCAGCACTGCTCAGCAGAACGTCTACCACATACACCATCCAACCAGGAGCAGCAGACCATGAAACCAGGTAAATACATCATCTTGCGGGCGACCGAGTCGGTGAATCTGCGCGATCCATTCTCTGGATCGGCTGCCAGGAGCAGAGGACTTGCCATTCCAGGAGCGGTCAGCGCTCGGGTAGAGGTTGAGACGCTGAACAGACGGGACATCGCCGATCTGACGCGCGATCCTGATGTGGCCGCGATCGCGCCTCCTGTGCCGGTCCAGCTCATCGCACCGGAGGCGACCGAGTCGGCCGAGGCCCCGGCCGCGGGGGGCGCCACGTGGGGTGTGACGGCCACGAGAGCGCATAGGAGCCGCTATTCAGGCAAGGGCATCGCCGTGGCCATCCTGGACACGGGGATTGACGCCGACCACCCGGCATTCCATGGCGTTCACCTCGTGCAGCAGGACTTCACCGGCGAAGGCAATGGCGACGGGCAGGGACATGGCACCCACGTCGCAGGCACCATCTTCGGTCAGGACGTAGGAGGGTTCAGGTTCGGCATCGCGCGCGGCATAGAGCGCGGGCTGATTGGCAAGGTCCTAAACTCCCAAGGACAGGGCTCCACCGAGCAGATCTACCGGGCAATCCTCTGGGCGTTGGAGAGCGGAGCGCACATCATTTCGATGTCGCTCGGCATGGACTTCCCTGGACTGGTCGCCTACCTGGTTCAGGAAGGTTATCCAGCCGACCTGGCCACCTCCTTTGCGCTCGAAGGCTACCGGGCAAATGTGCGTCTCTTCGACAGACTCACGGATCTGGTGTATGCCCAGGCCATGATGTCGCACGGTGTACTGCTGGTGGCGGCCGCGGGCAACGAGAGCCAGCGCGATGTCCACCCCGACTACGAGCTCGCGGTGGCGCCGCCAGCCGCGGCAGATGGCATCATCTCTGTGGGCGCCCTGGAACAGACTGACGACGGACGTCACTTGAAGGTCGCGGCGTTCTCGAACACCGGTCCCAATATCTCTGGGCCGGGCGTAGGGGTGTTCTCAGCGTGGCCGGGCGGAAGGTATGCCAATCTCAGCGGCACCAGCATGGCGACCCCGCATGTCAGCGGCATCGCGGCCCTATGGGCTGAGCAACTCTTGACATCCACGGGCCGGCTGAATACCGCGCAGTTTGCCGCCAAGCTGATGGGCTCGGCCAAGACAACCGCGCTGGCCCGCGGCTATGACCCAACGGACGTGGGCGCTGGCTTGGTACAGGCGCCATGAAGGCAGACTCTGCCGACTTCCTGCTTCAAGGATAGGAGGCCAGTATGAAGAAACCGACCCAACCGCCAGTTGATCCAGAAGGGGTGTGATCTTCGCGGCGGCGGACTGCGAACGCACCCCGGCCCTGCGCCTGGCGCCGCTGCTGAAGCTGCGCCAGGCGCAGGCTGGCGAGCGCTATCGCGATGAGTTGGCGCGTCCCGGCTTCGACTATCAGCCTGGCGACTCGAAGCTGACCTGGCTGCGGCGCAACGGCGGCGCGCCCGGCCCGGTGGACCCGCGCAAGCTGCCCTACTACCTGTTGATCGTCGGCGACCCGCAGCAGATCCCGTTCAGCTTTCAGGATCAGCTCGATCTGGCCCACGCTGTGGGCCGCATCCACTTCGACACGCTGGCCGAGTACGCCAGCTACGCCCAAAGCGTGGCCGCGGCCGAAGAGACGACCCGCCCGCTGACCCTGCCGCGCCAGGCGGCCTTCTTCGCCGCGGTGAACGGCGCCGACCCGGCTACCCAGCTCAGCGCCGGCCAGCTCGTCGCGCCGCTGGCTCAGGCCTTCGCGGCCCGGCTGCAGGGCTGGCAGGTGAGCCATTGGGAGCAAGCCGCAGCCACCAAAGCGCGCCTGGCGGCCCTGCTGGGGGGCGACAGCACGCCCGCCTTTCTCTTCTCAGCCATGCACGGGCTGGGGCTGGAGCCGAGCGGGCATCTCCGCCAGCGCACCGAGCAGGGGGCGCTGGTGTGCAGCGATTGGCGCGGCCAGGGCGCGCCGGAGGCGAACCACTGCCTGGCGGCCGCCGACATCGGCGACGACGCCCGGCTGGCCGGGCTGATCGCCTTCTTCTTTGCCTGTTACGGCGCCGGCACGCCGCAATGCGACGATTTCACCATCGCCACCCGCCAGGAGCTGGAGGGGGTGCAACTGGGCGGCCTGGAGACGCTTGACCCCATCCGCATCGCCCCGGCGCCGTTCGTCGCCCGCCTGCCGCAGCGCTTGCTCGGCCATCCGCGCGGCGGCGCGCTGGCCGTGGTCGGACACATAGACCGGGCCTGGGGCAGCGCCTTCCTGTGGGAAGGGGTCCAGCAGTCGGCGACGTTCGAGAGCGCCCTCACGCGGCTGTTCGGGGGCGACCGCCTGGGGGTCGTCGTCGAGGATTTCAGCGACCGCGACGCCGAGCTATCCGCCGAAGTCGCCGCAGCGCATCTGGATGCTCAAAGTGCGCCAGTCCGCGCCGCCCGACGAGCTGGCGCGGCTGTGGACCGCCAGCAACGACGCCCGGAACACGATCATCCTGGGCGACCCGGCGGTGCGGCTGGCAGCGCCGGCGGACGTCCTGGCCGGCCCTGGCTGGTGGCGGGCCGGGACCGTTATGACTTCGTTGGAGGCGGCTGAGCCGGCCTTCACCCTACGACCTAACCAAGAGGAGAAACCCGTGCAAGCCGCTCAACCTACCCGCACCATCTACGCCCTCTTCGTCGGCGTTGACGCCTATCCGGCGCCGGTCAACCCGCTGGACGGCTGCGTCAACGACGTGGCCCGGATGCGCGACCTGCTGGCCGCGCGCCTCGCCGGTTCGCAGGATCGCTTCGCGCCGCGGCTGCTGGCCGATGCCCAGGCCACGCGCGAGGGCGTCATCAACGCCTTCCGCACCCACCTGGGTCAGGCCGGGCCGGGGGACGTGGCACTGTTCTACTACAGCGGCCACGGCTCCCAAGAGGACGCGCCGCCGGAGTTCTGGGATTTCGAGCCGGACAAACAGAACGAGACCCTGGTCTGTTACGACAGCCGGCTGCCGGGCGGTTGGGATCTGGCCGACAAAGAATTGGCGCAGCTCATCTCCGAGGTGGCGGCCAACGGCCCGCACTTCGCCGTGGTGCTCGACTGCTGCCACTCCGGCTCGGGCACGCGCGACGCCGAGGATGTGATCGCGCGGCAGGAAAGGGCTGACAAGCGCACCCGGCCCATCGCCAGCTACATCGTCACGCCGGAGCAAGCGGCCGGCCTCCAGGGGCAAGGCGCGGGCGTGAGCAAGCCGGCTATGCCGTGGGCTGCGATCGCCTCCGGCCGGCATATCCTGCTGGCCGCCTGCCGGCCGGAGCAGACCGCCAAGGAGACCGCCTTCCCCGGCCCCGGCGGTCTGGAGCGCCGCGGCGCCTTCTCCTACTACCTGCAAGATACCCTACAGCAGGGTGGCGCGGCGCTGAGCTACCGCGACCTGTTCAAACGGGTCAATGCCCTGGTGCCGCAGCGGGTGGCCGACCAGCACCCGCAGCTCGAGGCCAGCGAGCCGGCCGACCTGGAGCGGCCCTTCCTGGGCGGGGCCATCCCCCCTGCGCCGACGGCCTTCACCCTCAGCGCCGACCCAGAGCTGGGCTGGGTGGTGGACGTCGGCGCGGTGCATGGCATCCCACAGCCGGCGGAGGGCGGCGACACGACGCAACTGGCGTTCTTCCCCTTCGCCGCCAACCCCGCCAGCCTGCGCGACCCCAGGCAGGCGGTCGGCCAGGCCAGCGTGCTCCAGGTCTACCCGGGCCAGAGCCAGGTCGAGCCGGCCCGCACCGACGGCGCGGCGCTGGATCACCAGACCACCTACAAGGCGGTCATCACCAGCACGCCGCTGCCGCCCCTGGCCGTGGCCTTCGAGGGCGACCCGGCCGCCCTGGACCTCGTGCGCCGGGCATTGGCGACGGCCGGTCCAGACGGCGGCCCATCGCTGCTGGCGCGGGAGAGCGACCTGACTGGCGCCGAATATCGTCTGCAGGCCGACGCCGCGGCGGGCCGCTACCGCATCCGCCGGGCCACGGAAGCGCTGCGCCTGGCCGTAGAGACCCCTGGCCTGGACGCCGGGAGCGCCATGATCGTCGCGCGGCGGCTGGAACACATCGCCCGCTGGGTCAGCACGGCCCGGTTGACCAACCCGGCCACGCAACTACCGCGGGATGCGGTGCGGCTGAAGATTTTCCGCGAGCAGGCGGGCGGCGAACTGGCGCTGCTGGACACGTCGTCGGGGCTGCGGCTGGCGTACGAACAGGGAGACGGCGGCTGGCGCTGGCCGCGCCTCCAAATGCGCCTGCACAACACGACCGCCGACCAGCGCCTCTGGGGCATGTTGCTGGACCTGACTGAGGACTACAGCGTCTACACGGGGCTGCTGCCCCGGGGCGGCGTGTGGTTGGAGCCGGGCGAGGAGGCGTGGGCCACGGTGCTGGTGCGCGGCCGCCTGCGCAAGACCATTGACCTGTTCATCCCGGACGCCCTCTGGCGCCAGGGCGTGACCGAGACGCGGGACATCCTCAAGCTGATCGTCAGCACGGACGAGGCCGACGCCACACTCTTGCAGCAGGACGACTTGCCGGTCACCGCGCTGCCGCCGGCCACGCGTAGTTTCCCGCCGCGCCCGAACACCCTCAACCGCCTGATGGCCCGCGTCCACACCCGCGCCGCCCACGTCGTGCCGGGCAGCGAGGAGGCGTTCAGCGATTGGACAACGGTTGAAGTGGCAGCGACAGTCGTGCGGCCGGCGGAGGCGGTGGTGGTCACCGGATGACCGAGGACATCAACCCATGACCGACTTCACCCACTCCCTCGCCGTCCTCATCGGCATTGATGCCTACACCGGCGGCATCCCGCGGCTGACCACTGCGGTCAACGACGCGACGCGGCTGGCGCACACAGAAGACGAGGCCCGCCCATGACCCTCACCACCTACCGCAACTTCGACCTCCTCCTCACCCGCGCCGGCGCGCGTTACAGGGCCATCGTCGTGGACGCGCCGGCGGGGGAGGAGAGCGTCCTCTTCGACCCGCCCTTTGCGGCGGATGCGCTCCCGCGGCTGGATGGCCTGGCGCGGGGCGTGGCCCGCGGCGCGGAACGCCACATCGGCGCGGCCGACGACCCCGGCCCGGCGGCCGACCTGACCGGCCTGGGCAGCCAGCTCTTTGGCGCGATCTTCGGCGGCCAGGTGGGGACGCTGCTGGCCGCCAGCCTGGCCAGCGTTGCCGGGGAGGGTGCGGGCCTGCGGCTGCGCCTGCGCTTCGAGCAGGATGCGGCCGAGCTGGCCCTGCTGCCCTGGGAAACCCTCTACGACCCGGCCCAGGGCCACTTCGTCGGCCTGGGCGAGACCTCGCCCATCCTGCGCTACCTGGCCCTGCCCCGCTCCCGCTCCGCCCTGCCGGTCGAACCGCCCCTGCGCGTGCTGGCCCTGCTCGCCAGCCCGGACGGCCTGCCCCCGCTGGACGTGGAACGGGAATGGCAGGCGATCCAGGATGCGCTGGCCGGCCTGGTGGCGGACGGCAAGTTCGTGCTGGAGCGGCTGGCCAGTCCCACCCTCGACGCCTTGCAGCAGCGGCTGCTGGGCGAGCCGGTCCACATCCTCCACTTCATCGGCCACGGCGTCTTCGACGAGGCCGCCCAGGCCGGCTGCCTGGCCCTGGCGGATGTCCGCGGCCGGCCCCACCTGGTGCAGGGCGGGGACTTGGCCAAGCTGTTGCGCAACCATCCCGCCGTGCGCCTGGCCTATCTCAACGCCTGCGAGGGCGCGCTCGCCTCCGGGCAATCGGTCTTCACCGGCGCGGCGCAGGCGCTGGTGCGCGAGGGCGTGCCCGCGGCCGTGGCCATGCAGGCCGAGATCAGCGACCCCGGCGCCATCGAGCTGGCCCGCGTCTTCTACACCGCCCTGGCCGCGGGCCGGCCAGTGGATGCAGCCCTCACCCAGGCGCGCGTCGCGCTCAGCGCGGCTGGCAGCGGGGAGTGGGCCATCCCGGTGCTCTTCAGCCGCTCGCCCGACAACCGCCTTTTCGACATCCGCCAGGTGCTGCCCACGCCCGACTGCCCCTACCCCGGCATGGTTCCCTTCAACGAGGCGCAGCGGGACCTCTTCTTCGGCCGCGAGCGGGAGATCGAGGAGGCGGTGGAGCGCCTGCGCCAGCACCCCTTCCTGGCGATCATCGGGCCGTCGGGCAGCGGCAAGTCGTCGCTGATCTACGCCGGCGTCATCCCCGCCCTACGCCGGTCCCGCCGCACCGGCGCCGGCGAATGGGCGATCAAGACCCTGCGGCCCAGCGACCGCCGCACCGCCGCCGGCCACCCCGCGCCCATGCAAGCCCTGACTGAGCTGCTCGGCCTGCCGCCCCAATCGCCAATCTCCACTCTCCCACTCTCCGGCTCTCCCACGCTCCTCTTCGTGGACCAGTTCGAGGAGCTCTTCACCCTGGCCGAGGCGGATGAGCGGCAGGCTTTCCTGAATGCGCTGGCGGCGCTGACGGGCCAGCCCAATCTCTACATCCTGCTGACCGCACGGGCCGACTTCTACCCGGAGCTGATGGCCTGCTCGTTGTGGCAGCCGATCCGGGCCAATCGGCTGGAGCTGCCGCCCCTGGGCGACGACGAGCTGTGGGCGGCCATCGTCGAGCCGGCCAACCGCGTGGGCGTCGTGGTGGACGAGGCGCTGGCGGTCAAGCTGGTGGCCGATGCCGCCGGCGAGCGCGGCAGCCTGCCGCTGGTGCAGGAGACGCTGCTGCTGCTGTGGGAGAAGGTCAAGGAGCGGCAACTGGGGCTGAAAGCCTACCAGGAGATGGCGCGGGACGGGCGCAGCGGCCTGCAGGTGGCGATTGATCGCCGGGCCAGCCTGGTCTACGCCAACCTGCCCGAGGCGGCCCAGCCCCTGGCGCGGCGCATCTTCCTGCGCCTGATCCAGTTCGGCGAGGGCCGGGCCGACACGCGCCGCCAGCAGACCGCGGCCGAGCTGCGGGCCAGCGGCGACGACCCCGCCTTGTTCGATCAGACCCTGGCCAGCCTGACCGCCAGCCGCCTGCTGACGGCAACCGGCGAGGCAGGCGACCCCAACCGGCGCGTGGACATCGCCCACGAGGCGCTGATCGCGGGCTGGCCGCGCTTGCAGGAGTGGCTGGGCCAGCGCCGCGCCGCGGAGCAGACCCGCCGCCGGATGGAGGGGAAGGCGGCAGAATGGGTGCGGGCGGAGCGACGGGGCGGGTTGCTGGATGAGTACGAGCTGCAGGAGGCCGAGAGCTGGGTGGCCAGTGAGGACGCAGGCGAGCTGGGCTATAGCCGCGACCTGGCGGATCTGGTCAGGGTCAGCCAGGACAGCATCGCCCAAGCCGTCGCTGAGCGGGAGGCCCAACAGCGGCGCGAGTTGGAACAGGCCAACCGGCTGGCCGAGGAGCAGCGGCTGCGCGCGGAGGAGGGAGAGCGGGCTGCGCGCGGGTTGCGCAAGCGGCTAATTCTGGCTGCAATCGCAGGTACAATTGCTCTCGCTTTCGGCGTGGCCGCGATTTTGCTGGCAATTCAATCGCGATACGAAGCGCGGCGCGCGCGTGTCGGTGAACTTACGGCAGACGCGCGCAGCGTGCAGGTTGCACTCGCTCAAACCCCACCTGATTACTCGCTGGCGCTTCTCCTGGCGCAGAAAGCGAATAGCGCAATGTCTCAACCGGGCGAAGAGACGGTGCCAGCCGTCTTCAGCGCCCTGGCGGAAAGCGTCAACGGCGCGCCGCTGATGCGCCTGGCCCTGCCGCCGCATCAGCACACCGGCGCCATCATTTCGATCGCGTTCAGCCCGCAGTGCTTGCGTCCCGCTCCTGCCGCAGACCAGCCCTGCCCGCGTGCGCTGCTCACCGCAGGCAACGATGAGACCGCGCGGCTGTGGGATCCCGAGACGCTGGAGCAACTGGCGCAGTTCGCCGGCCATGATGGGGCAGTGGGCAGCGCCCAGTTCAGCCCCGATGGCAGCCGGGTGCTCACGGTGGGCTTCAGCGATGGGACCATCCGGGTATGGGACGTGGCCGAAGGCGGCCGGCCGCTTCGGGTGCTCACGCCTGCCGGCGAATCGTTGGTCGCCGGCTTTACCGCGGATGGGAAGGGCGTGGTGACGGTGGAACGGGGCGCCGCGCCGCGCGTGTGGGACATCGCCGCCGACCGCGCGGCGCGCCAGATCGAGACCGCCGCGGGCGCCAGACTCGCCGCGCTCAGCCCAAATGGAAAAACACTAGCGGTGGTAACCGATCTCGACGCGGCTTCTGTTCAACTGATTGAAATGACCTCTGGCACAGTGCGCCGGGCCCTGCCGATCAATCAAGACATCGTCGGCCTGACCTTCACGAGCGATGGAGAAAAGATCGCCGTGCACAGCATGGCATTCAGCGCAAGCCGCGACACGATGTGGGACGAGAGCACGCTATGGAACATCAACGATGGTCGGCCCATCAAAAGCATTTCTCCTTCTGACCTCAGGGGCGACGACTTGTGGTTGCCGGACGGCGCCCCCGTCCGCTTTGGTGACCAAACCATGATCGGCGCGGCCAACCCGGATAGCGCGGAAGAACCCTGGCCGGGCGTCACGCTCTCTACCGCCTCCGACGCATCTATGACGACGCTCACCGCAACTGCCGCCGATCCGGCCGGCGGCTTCGTGGCAGCGGGCGGTTCCTACGGCGAACTGTATGTCTGGCGGATGCCGATCACCCGCCCGATCGCCGCGGTCGGCCATGCTGATACCCCCC
>Ga0194127_10009502_pt1 | contig 10212 bp, 6 predicted proteins | sample TA2KigC100mmetaG_FD_148624 | JGI IMG/M metagenome (GOLD analysis project Ga0194127, IMG submission 148624) | Freshwater microbial communities from Lake Tanganyika, Tanzania - TA2015036 Kigoma Deep Cast 100m | ecosystem: Environmental > Aquatic > Freshwater > Lake | place: Tanzania: Lake... | reverse complement strand
AAAAGGGCCTTTTAGATGCCGGTATTGATGTTACAACTCAGATTGAAACTGAAGCCATTACCTCTGGTTTAACTTCCCGGAAAGGTTTAGCCGGTAATTTTGACCTTGTAGCACAGGTCACCGGAAGCCATAATCCGCAACCTGGTAACGGTACAAAAATGACTCTTAGAGGATTCCCTGTTTTTGGTCCCGCTTTAGCAACTCTTATGAATCGGATAATCAATCAGGAAGGCATTTCTGATGTTGTGCGCAAAGGAAAGCTTACGATTCAGGATGATTTAGTTGAAGAGCATATCCAGGCCCTGGCAAGAGTTTTACCTAAGCTGGAAAATCCTTCTTCAGCAATAGTCGATTTTCGTAGAGGCGCCGGAGGAAGTGTTTTTACAGGGTTGGCAGAAAGAATGGGCTATGAAATTGTCCGATTAGCTTCAGCTGATGCAGAATTGCCGGGTATCATTTTTACTTCGAAAAAACCGGTATTGATTGTCCTAAATGAACAGCCGTCTGCGGCTATGGAAGCAGGCATCTGGGATCCTTCAAAACCCGAATCATTTAATGATATTAAGAAGCTGCAGGTACGTATATACCAAGACAGCCGTTTTAAGGGTAAGAAGTTTACCGGCATTGTTTTGGATGGCGACGGAGACCGTGCAGGTTTTAATATGGAAGGCGAGGCAGGATTAGCAGGCGATCTGGTTATGCCTGATCGTATGCTCATGTCATATTTTAACCGTTTTGTGCTTGCAAATGTTGATGGTATCAAGGCCTTAAATAAATTAGGCCATACTGTAAAGCTTGCTCTTGATGTCCGTGCTTCAGGTACCATTACAGATGTTTTAGAGAATATTTCCAATAAGGAAGGCATTAGGGTGGAAGGTGAATTTATCCCTGCAGGGTTCCCGAATCACAGGAAATTTGTTCTTGATGAAATCAATGTTATTTCAGGGCTGCTTGAAGAAAACGGCGAAACAATAGGGATAGAAGACAGGCAGGCTATACTTAAATTAATAGCCGAATATACTTCTGCCGAGGCCTCAGGGCATTTCTTCTTTAATGTATTGCCGCAAGTCGATTTTCTGCAAAAGAAAATTGTTGTTGATGACGGCATAACCAGTGCTTTTATTTATCTGAACCTGGTAGAAACAATGGATCAATTTGAGTTACCCGGGATTAATGATTCTGAGAAAACAGTTACAACGGCAGATAATATATTCCCCAGCCTTCCGGTAACAAATGAGGTCCGTCTTGAAAAAGCCCCTGCTGATGTCCAGAAGAAACAGGAATTAGCGGAAAACCCCGTAATCGAATTTGCCCGCACGCATCAGGACCTGCTTCCGATGTCTTTTGATGAGTTCGTCCGCAAAGTTGAGGCAGCCAGGAATAATCCTCCGGCGCGCCAAAATGCCAAAGATGCATTGTTATTGGTAGACGGCATCCGTCTTCGGTTGAATAACGGAGCATGGTTTTTATTCCGCAAATCAAATACTTCAGCCGTTATTACGTTCAAGGCAGAGGCGACTGACGCAAAATTTGCCGGTAATTTTGTCAAAATGTTGCGCGACTTGGAAGTTTCCATAAATAACGTAAAAAGGTCTGATCCGGCATTTAATCAATTGGTTACCACGAAATTTTCCGATGAATTTTTAAGATGCAGGAAAAAATATGCTATGAATATTTTACCTAATAATCCTGGCTCTGAACAGATATCCCAGGAGACACAGCAGCTTTTGGTAAAACTGCAGGATGAGCAATTTGAGTCCGGCTTAAGGGATGGTTATGGAAAGCCGCAGGCTCAGGTTTCCGGCAAATGGGCAAAAATCGGTTTTGATACAGGAGACAAAAAAGACCCGAACCGTCTGGGTTGGACAATGGCCAATCTGGAATGGGTATTAAATAATCCCGAGAAAATCGACCAGGTTATATTGGACGGCACTGCCATAACTGAAAATTATGACGACGTGATTATTTTTGGCATGGGCGGTTCAGGCCTGGGAGTAGAGGTTGTAAAAACTACTTTTGGAGAAAAAACCACCAGGATCTGGAGCATCAGGACTACCGATCCTGCAGTAATAAAGAGCGTTCTTGATAAGATCGCCGCCACAAAGGGCGGTTCGTTGAGAAATGCTTTAGAAAAAACCCTTGCGGTAGTAATTTCAAAAAGCGGCACAACCCAGGAAACTGTTTCTCACCTTAAATATTTCGAAGATCTTTTGGATACACTTTCTATTGGGCGGGAGGATCATATTTGGGTTGTTACTGATAAAGGTTCTCCTATGGATACCGGCAGCTATGAGCAGCGTGAGATCCAACTTAACGCCAAGGGCGATATCGGAGGAAGGTTTACTTCGCCGACTACTAATATTTTCTTGCTCCCGATGGCGATTGTGGCCCCGGAAAGGATTAAGACGATACTAAACCGCGCTAAACAGATGAACGATATTTCTGATGTTCAGGAGGATACTTTTCTGAAATTAGGAGCATACCTGTATCAGATGTCAGCTAAATACGGTAGAGATAAGGTGACGTTAATATTTCCGGAAGAGTTTAAGAGCCTGCCGATATGGATGGAGCAGCTTTTCGAAGAGTCATTAGGAAAAGACGGTAAAGGTGTAACATTGTTTTATGGCGAGAAATTAAGCCCCGAGGTTTTAAAACCGGCTGCTGACAGCGACAGGGTTTTTGTGAGATTAAATATCGGCGGCAGGGCAACGCAGGTAGAGTTTGGCAATTATCTGCGTCAAAACGATTATCCTGTTTTTGATATTAACGTTAACGATATTAATGATATCGGCGGTTTAATGCTTGGTTTTGAAAGGACAGTGGCTACTATAGGATATCTTTGGGATATCTGTTTTGTTAACCAGCCGGCAGTTGAAAATTACAAAAAGGCAACGAGAGCGGTTATGGCCGGCCTTAAACCGGGAGAGAGAGTTAATGTTCCTTTCGAATGGAAGAGCGCCCAGTTTAAGGCTCTAAAACTTTACTATAGCCCGCTGTTAGATATCGGGGCTATTACCGAAACAGAGCTTGCTGCTGAAGTTAAAAGTTTAAATGCCGATATGAATAACGCTCCGGCAGTAATGGCAGCTGTAATTAATCTTTTGCGTTCAAAAGGCAAGAACTTTGAAGCAGTAGAGCTTATGTCTTACGGCCAGATGACCGATGGAATGCGTATGATCTTTGAGGATGCCAGAAGCCAAATATTTACTAAATCCTTGGGCATGCCGACTAAGCTGGGAGAAGGCCCGGACAAAAACCATTCTTTCCACCAGAACATCGAAGGCGGCAAAGATATGTGGCTATCTTTGTATTTCATGCCGCTTGAGATCGCCCAGCCGGAAGCTTTAATTTATGACGACAACCTTTTAAGGGCGCAGACCATAGGTACTGCGATGTCTCTTAAGGATATGGCAAAGCGCAAGGTCATGCTTTTGACTGCAGATTCAACTACTAAAGCTGCAGAAAGCGATGTTTTGAATTTCTTTGTGCAGGTAAAGGATTATCTGAACGGAGAAGGAGTCCCTGCCCGTGATGATGAGCCGGAAACCGCGCCTACTCCGGTAGTAGAGACTAAGCAATCAACTCAACCGGCGGAAAAACCAGTTGTTGCTAATACTGTTGATCCAAAACTAGCAGCTATTTTAAAGGCAATCAGCGAGTCGACGTTACCTGTTACATTAAGGGTTATTGGCGAGCAAACTTGGCTTGACGGCCTGACTTTTGAAATGCTGGAAAACGGCCTTTTTGAAGCACTGGTAAGTTACGGTATAGTTACCGGCGTTACTACCAATCCCACCCTGATAAAGAAATATGTGGCAGACCCAAGAGTGCAGCAGAAGATGAAAGAGCTAAGCGCTCAAGGAAAGTCACAGGATGAGGTTTATTTTGAGATCGTCAAAGACCTGGCCTTGCGTGTTAAGGCAGTATTTGATAAAGCAGGAAAAACAGGCAAATTCAGCGTTGAGCTTAATCCGACCAAGGCAAATGATGTCGAGGCCTCTGTTAAAGAAGCGATGCGCTGGACGGATATTGCCCCTGATATGATGATGGTTAAGGTAGGGCTTGACCCCAATAGCGACGCAGCTTATCAGACTATTCAAAGGGTAATCGGAGAAGGCAGAAATGTTAATGCTACCCTGATTTTCAGCCCTGAACAATATCGTAAAGTCGCATTAGCTTATATCGCCGGATTAAAAGACGCTTTGGCTGCCGGAAAAGATATAAGCAAGATTTACTCTGTAGCAAGTTTCTTTATTTCCCGTTGGGATATCAAATTTGCTAAAGAAATACCTGCAGAGTATCATGGTATGTTCGCCAATGCGATTGCAATTTCCGCTTATAATAATATTTTTAAAGAGCTGTTTGAATCAGCTGAATTTAAAGAGCTGCAAAGGCATGGTGCAAAGGTGCAGGATTTCTTGCTTGCTTCTACCGGCACTAAGGCAAAAGACCTGCGCGAAAAGGTAAAGTTAGACGAAAGCCTTGTAGCAAAATACCCGGCTGATATTTATTTTAGCGAAGTAATGGGGAAAAATGTGGTTAATACCCTGCCTTGGGAGGCGCTTGAATATATCATGGGGTTAAAAATTTCCCAGCCGCGCTCGACGATTACGCTTAATGCTGCCTTGGCAGAAGAGGTACTTTCTGCAATGAGGGCAAAAGGGGTAGATATCGAAGCTGCAGGCCAGGAATTATTGAAAGCAGGTTTGGATTCTTTTGTGAAAGATTTCAACGCGATACAGGAACTTATTGCCACAATCATAAAAGAATCTCAGGCAGGCAATTCAACTCAGGCGGGCCCGGGCGGTATCGACTTCCGCTATCTTAACCTTTCAACTCAGGCGCAGTTTATGGGCCTGAAACCTGATTTCAAGATGCCTTCACTTAGCGCGCTTAAAGATGTGGATATCCGCGTTGAAGCCGGACAACTCAGGCGCATGATGGATGCAGGTATTGCGCCTTCCGCGCAAAGGGTCATTGATTATATCAGCGCCTGCTATATAAAAGGCGGCAATACCCAAGTTAATGAAGCAGCATTTTGCCTGACAGAGTTATTCAGGTACCAGGAAGATAATCTGATTGAGACTGATTCTGAATTGAAAGCATTCCTGATGGTTATGGATGCCAGCTAAGTAGCGTTGTTTGAAAAATCCCGGTGCATTGATTTGCACCGGGATTTTTTATTTGTATTGAGCATAGCGCAGGACAATGGTAAAATAATACAAATGAAGAAAGCTATCGTTTTGGCAGTATTTTTCTTAATCCCTTTTATGTTTGCCTCTGCGCAGGTCTTCGAAAATGACCAGCTTCCCAGCGCTGATGAGCAGTTTGACACAGATATAACTACTCCTGCAGACCCATTTATTTCCGAAAATATATATGAAGATAACGGCACCCAGGAAGCAGTGCCTGATAACATTGAAAAAGCCACGCCCGAAGATAAATTAGATACAGACACTTATGATCCGAGCGACCGTTATATGAATGAGCCGTTAGATTATGATAAGGACCAGGCATCTTCCTGGAGCGATCTTCATGATGCGTCTGAAATTAAATAAAAATTGCTTAAAAAGCCAATTGGTTGTAAAATAATAACATGCAATTTACTGACTTAAAAAAAGAGATTAAAAGGGTCGATTTTGACACGCTGCGCCTGGATTGCGATAACCATTTTGAAGCGGTGATCTTAAAGAATGAGCTTGATAAGCTTACCGTCCGCCTTGAAAAGTTCTTTGGCAGCCCGGCATGGCCGTCTAAAAATACCCTTTCTTTTGAAGTGCAAAAGATTGTTGACGGATACGGAGGGATCATGCCCGGCCAGATACTCTACTTCTGGGGTAAGGGTAGCGAATCGGTTTTTGCCATGCTTTGGCCCTGGCAGGACGGGCAGCGCACGACTGTGAAAATCATTAAGGCCTGATTTTAGAAAAAAGGAGGATGCATATGTGTACTTCCTGTGCGGCTCATAAGAAAAAAAAGAAGAAAAAGAAGAAATAGCATCTCTGCCCGGACTAACAGCAAAGCCCCGATTGCTCGGGGCTTTGCCTTGAAACAGCTCTTTAATAAGAGTAAACGCATGTAAACAAAGTATGGAATATTAAATATCTTTATTCAAGGTGAAATCGCCGATTTTTGAAAGCGATTTCAAAAAGGAAGGAAAGTGTTATGATATTTTCGGATCTGATCAGTGATATAAAGACGGCTCCTTTTGCCACCTTGCGTATTGAAAGCGATAATTATTTTGAAGCAGTTATCTGCAATAAAGATATCCCCGAGTTTGCTGCAAAACTAAACGGTTATTTTGGTTCACCCATAGAATCAAGCAAAAAACTTTCTTCAAAAAGCCAGGAGACAATCGCTAAATTCGGCGGCATTGACCCCGGCCAGACCCTGTATTTCTGGAGCGAAGGGGATAACGCGATATTCGCCATGCTTTGGCCCTGGCAGGATGAGAAGCATACGACGCTCAAGATAATAAAGATTTAGTTTCGATAGCATAACGCCTCGTATAACTCGGCGTGAAATAAACGCAATGCACCAGAGGTTGCGTTTATTTCAACAAAAAAGCCCCCGAAGTTGCTGGGGGTTTCTTGTAGGTGATAGGCCTCATAGCTTTCGCTATCGAGTAAACCTCTCTTTCTAAAGGTTAAATTCGCTTACACCCACTTACAAATTAAGTATGGCATATTCTTCTATGAAAATCAAGCCGGGCAGGAAAAAAAATAATTTTTTGGTTTATTTTGATTTCGATAATACCATAACGACAATCGATGTCCTTGATGATATCATTGAGCGGTTTTCCGTCGATAAAAGATGGATGGTTTTTGAAGACAAGTGGCTGCGGGGAAAAATCGGCTCAAAAGAATGCCTTATCGGGCAGCTTAAATCGGTAAGGATCACTAAGACGGATCTATGCCGGTATTTGTCTTCGGTTAAGCTTGACCATTATTTTAAAAGATTATACTTTTTTCTAAAAAAGAAAAATATCCGCCCCGTTGTTTTAAGCGATAACTTTTCTCCTATCATAAAAGAGATATTGCGTGCCAGGGAGCTTAAGGGCATAAAATTGCACGCTAATGAAATAAGATTTTCCGGGAAAAGGCTATTACCTTCGTTCCCGCATGCAAATAATGAGTGCCTGACCTGCGGGCATTGCAAGAAAAACAACTTGTTGAAGCCGAATTCTAGCGATAAAATAATTTATATCGGTGACGGCATGTCCGATGTCTGCCCGGCAGAACATGCGGACATAGTCTTTGCCAAAGGCCGTCTTCTGAAACATTTTAGGAAAAGTAATAGAAAATGCATCCCGTTCAAGGATTTAAAAGAAGTTTTCAGGCATATTAAGGGGTTATTATAGATGAAGCAAAAAGAGATAGGCCTTTTTACGGCGGCATGTTAAATAAGCAGGTCCGGATACTTAATTTTGATGATAGCGTTAAGCAGCAGGTTAACCTGCTTAAAAAATTCAGGCCGTCGATCATTGATCTGGCCAAAATCGGCCCTTTAGCCCGGCTGTGGTCGGATAATGCAACCGAGAAAGCGATAAAAGCAGTTTTATCCGCTGATTTAAAAGGAGCGGTATCATTTTTAGGCAGCGGAGATTTTCATCATATCTCCAGCATCCTGATCGAGCAATTTAGCGAACCAATCACGGTAATTGTTTTTGATGCCCATCCGGATTGGGATATCTTGCCTCCGAAATCAGGCTGCGGTTCATGGGTGACAAAGATCCTCAGGTTGCCGAATATCGAGCAAGTGTTGTTATTCGGTATTTCATCCGACGATATAAACACTTTTAACATCCAAACCGCCAATCTTCTGTCTTTAAAAAATGACAGGCTGCGGATTTATCCTTATTCGCATGCGCCTACCAGGGTTTGGTTAAGGCGTATCCCGCGCAATCCTTCGTTAAAAACAGTAAATTCAATATTCGGAAGCACAATCTTTTGGGAAGGCCTGTTGAATAAAGAGCCCGATGTGTTCCTTTTGGAAGTGCTTTCCGGGCTGCGTACCAGGAAAGTTTATATTAGCATCGATAAGGATTGCTTGAGTTCGGAGTATTCTATGACTAATTGGGAAGAAGGGAAACTTGACCTGGATATGCTTTTGTCGATGCTGAAAATAATAAAAGATAACTGCGATATCTTGGGGGCGGATATCACCGGAGATTTTTCAGAGATCGATATTAAAGGCAGAATAAAATCAATTCTTTCGGCTTTGGACCATCCAAAAGATTATTCCGCAAAAGGCGCAGCCACACCTTTAATTAATTCCATAAACGAAAATACCAATATAAAGATACTGGAATTATTCTTGAGCTAATCCCATAATAAGTATATAATAAGAGATTAATTTATAATATGGACAAAAAACGCATAGTTATAACCGGTATCGGGGTCATTTGTTCTAACGGGACAGGCAGAGATGCCTTTTTTGAGGCAGTTGAAAAAGGCACCTCTGGCATTAAGCCCATTTCCCTGTTTGATACTGCTTCCTACAGGGTTAAGACCGCAGGGGAAATAAAGGATTTTAACCCTTCGGATTTTCTGGGTAGCAAAGGCCTGAGAACCTTGGACAGGAGCACGAAATTAGTGTCTTCAGCCAGTAAGCTTGCTTTTCTTGATGCAGGAGTTGTAGTTACTGAAGATAATGCCTGTCAAGTCGGTTTTGTCTGCGGTAATACGCTTGGGAGCGTAAACAGCATCAGTGAATTTGACAAGGAAGCGCTTGTTGAAGGCCCTCAGTATGTAAATCCTGCTTTTTTCCCGAATACCGTCATTAACTCTCCGGCATCTCAGGTTTCCATAAAATTCAACATCAAGGGTTTTAATACCACTATTTCCACCGGTTTTTCGGCAAGCCTGGATGCTATAAGCTATGCCGTTGATTTTCTGCGACTGGGCCGCGCAAAAATGGTTTTAGCTGCAGGCGTTGAGGAACTTTGTATTCAGACGTTTTTGGGTTTCTTAAAGACAGGTTTTTTATCAGGGTCTAAAGACGGGCAAAGAGAGATCTGTTCGCCGTTTGATAAAAACAGGAATGGCATTGTTTTGGGGGAGGGTTCGGCAGTATTAGTGCTGGAGGCATTGGAGGATGCACTTTTGCGTAAAGCGAAAATATACGCAGAGATCACCGGTTTTGGCAGGGGCTTTGACAGCTATAGGGTAAATAAATATAATCCAACGGGTGCCGGATTAAAAAAAGCAATGCGGGGGGCATTAGCCGATTCCGGATTAAGCCCGGAAGATATCGATTATGTTTCTTCTGCCGCTAATTCTACAAAAGAAGCCGATAGGATAGAGTGCGATGCGATAAATGAGGTTTTTGGCCCCGGGGCCGCTGTTACTGCGATTAAATCAATGACGGGAGAGTGTTTTAGCGCAACCGGCGCTATCGCCGTTTGTGCTGCGGCAGGAGCTATTGAAAAACAAATTGTCCCTCCGACGATTAATGTTTCGGAAAAAGACCCGGGCTGCTGCATAAACCTTGTGGCAGAGAGGGCAATCAAGCGTAAGGTGGATAATATTTTGGTTAATGCATTCGGGCCAAGCGGCTGTAATGCAAGCTTGGTGGTTTCAAAATTCAGGAGTTAAGATGCTTTTTAAAGATAAAAGCGCAATAGTAACGGGCGGGACCCGCGGCATAGGCAGGGAAATAGTCATGATGCTTGCGGAAGAAGGCGCAAACATAGCTTTTACATATCTAAAAAGCGCTTCTGATGCGCAAATACTTGTGAAAGAAGCGCAATCCCGGGGGGCCAAATGTTTATCTTATCAGGTTGATGTCCGTGATTTCGATAAATCAAAAGAATTAATTGAAAAAGTTAAGCTTGATTTCGGCGGGTTGGATATTTTAGTCAATAATGCCGGCATTACCAGGGATAAGGCCCTGATGATGATGTCCAGGGACGAATGGCTGGAAGTGGTTGATACAAATTTAGGCGGGGTATTTAATCTGACGCGCAATGTGATTGTAACTTTTTTAAAACAAAAAAGCGGCCTCATTGTGAATGTCTCTTCCGTAAGCGGGATCATCGGCCTTAGCCGCCAGACGAATTATGCTTCTTCTAAGGCGGGGATCATCGGTTTTACCAGGTCTCTTGCGCGGGAAGTTGCGCCTTATAATATCAGGGTCAATGCGGTTGCGCCGGGATTTATTGAAACAGATATGGTCTCGGGATTAAAAGAAGAATATAAGAATGAGCTGATG
>Ga0194127_10009501_pt1 | contig 10212 bp, 13 predicted proteins | sample TA2KigC100mmetaG_FD_148624 | JGI IMG/M metagenome (GOLD analysis project Ga0194127, IMG submission 148624) | Freshwater microbial communities from Lake Tanganyika, Tanzania - TA2015036 Kigoma Deep Cast 100m | ecosystem: Environmental > Aquatic > Freshwater > Lake | place: Tanzania: Lake... | reverse complement strand
AAGCGCCAAACCATTGAAGCGTTTATTGAAAAAGGCGATTGGAAGATCGGGATATAACATTAGGAAAAAGGAAATTTCCATGAATTCAGACTTAACATTTATAACAAACGAGAAAGGTCAAAATCTCAAAAAACTTATGACTTGATGCAGAAAGCAAAGCTGGCCGAGCAATCTGCCCTGCAATTTTCCAGCGCGGAAACTAAAGAAAAACGGAGTGAGATCGTAGAGAAAGAAATGGAAGATGCGGAGGATAGTGAGAAAACCGAAAGCGATTTGGATCAGGAGCGGCAAGTTAGAAATTCGAGTATATCCATAACGGGCAGGTTGAATAGCGAATCTTGGACATATTCTCATGTTGAAAACGATGTTAAACGCCATGTTAAGTTGGTTGTAGATCATTTGCGAAGATTTGAGTCGTACCGCTTGAAAGAAATTGAGGAAAAATATCGAACAAAATAATACAATGAACACTATTAAAGAATGTTTTAACACAATTTTGGAAGACGGTAAGAAGAAAAGCCGACAGGCGGCACGAAGTGTGAGAAAACTTGTTTATAGCTCATCAGCAGAAGGGAAAGAAAAATATAAGGAAATTGCCGTCATAATCAGAACCGCGCCGGAAAGTTACGCTCGAATTTCCGAAGATTGGCGGCAGGAGAATTTTGTGATGGCGGTCTCGGTCATTTATTTTTTGCACGATAAAGAAAGCCAGCCGGATTTTATTTTCCCGTGGCTGTTTCAGTTATTACAGCACCAAAACGGCTATATCCGCTATGCCGCAGTAAAAATGATTACCCACGAAATCGGGCCGCTTACCGTGCATATCCGTTTTTCTGGAGAAAAATCGTACACACGAGAATTAAAGCCAGAACAAGCGGATGATATTCTCCACTCTCTTCATGTGAGTTTAAACGGACTATTGTCTGCTTTATGGCAGCCGAAATTTAAACGATACAAATACATTGATTCCCTGCCGCCAAGTCCTTACAAGTCGGTGCAGATGGTCTTGGCTGAGCTGGAAGATTCTTGTGGAGAAAATTATTATGAAACAAATTTTGAACAAGTTCACCCCGTTAGATAAGAAGTTATCTAGCGGGGCAGGTAAAATAAACTACGTTAAAGGCGGCAAGCTCTCTAATGGGGTAAAGACCCTTCTTAAACCTCATACCAGTTCGCTACGGGGCAGGCCTAAAGTCTTCGTGGCTATGTCCGGCGGGGTAGACAGCTCCGTCGCGGCTTTGTTATTGCAAAAAGATGACTATGATCTAGTCGGCTGTTATATCAAAGGCTGGTATCCCTCCTTCGCTCAAGCTTCGGAGGGCAAGCCTCAATCATTTTATTGCACGTGGAAAAAAGATAGACAAGACGCGATGAGAGTGTGCGCCAAGCTGGGCATACCGTTTGTGACCGTTGACGCGGAGAAAGAATACAAAAAGGAGGTGGCGGATTATATGATACGCGAATACAAGGCCGGCCGGACGCCTAACCCCGACGTTATGTGCAATAAAAGCGTCAAGTTCGGCGTGTTCTTGAAGAAAGCTCTGGCGATGGGAGCGGATTATATCGCGACGGGACATTATGTAAGAAAATCCGAAATCCGAAATCCGAAATCCGAAACAATATTTAAATCAAAAATTAAAAACAGAAAAAATGTTTTGAATTTAAAAAATTCGAATTTAGAATTTGTTTCGAATTTCGATATTCGTGCTTCGTTTTTTTCACTTCTAGTTGCTCGCGATTTAAATAAAGACCAGTCTTATTTTCTGTGGACGCTGACTCAAGAGCAGTTGAAATACTGTCTTTTTCCGCTTGGCAATTTGCTGAAATCGGAAGTCAGAGAAATTGCCAAGAGGAACGGTTTGGCGACAGCGGAAAAAGAGGAGAGCCAAGGCGTATGCTTTATCGGCGAGTTTAATATGGAAGATTTTTTGAAAAAATACATCAAGCCGAAAAAAGGAAAGGTGATGACCGCGGATGAAAAAATCATCGGCGAGCATAACGGTCTAACCTTTTACACCATCGGGCAAAGACATGGTTTCGGTTTCGGCGGGGGAGGCGATGGACCGTATTATGTCGTGGAAAAAGACCTTAAGAACAATCGGCTTATTGTGGCGGAAAAATTTGACGAAAAAGAGTTTGGCAAGAAGGAAGCGGAAATAAATAATGTCAATTGGATAAGCGGAAAGCCAAAAATTGGCAAAACCTACCGAGCTAGAATCAGATATCGCCAGCCTTTGGAAGAATGCAAAATCGCGGAAATGTCGGCTGGTTCGGCAAAAATAATTTTTGCTAATTCGCAAAGGGCCGTAACGCCCGGGCAATCATTAGTGATATACGACGGGGAGGAAATGTTGGGCGGAGGAATCATTGAATAATTTTGTGTCACAGCGCGTGGTCTTGAGTGTTCTGGCGAGCGGGTAAACGATGTTGACGAGCGACGGTAAAATTAATAGAATACGAAAATGCAAAAAAACAATTATGGAGAAGAGTCATTAAAGTTGCACAAAAAATTAAAAGGTAAAATAGAAGTCGTTTCTAAAATAAAAATAAAGAATAAAAAAGACCTCTCGCTGGCTTACACGCCTGGGGTGGCTGCCGTTTCTAAATTTATAGCCGGCCACAAAGAGGCGATGCGGAGCCATACCATCAAAGCTAATACCGTGGCTGTCGTTACAGACGGCTCTGCTGTCTTAGGGCTGGGCAATATCGGGCCGGAAGGAGCGATGCCTGTGATGGAAGGCAAAGCGCTCTTATTTAAAGAGCTTGCCGGCGTGGATGCTTTTCCGATCTGTTTGTCTACTCAAAACGAAGACGAGATAGTTAAAACAGTAAAAAATATTTCCGTCGGTTTCGGAGGAATAAATCTTGAAGACATTTCTGCTCCGAGATGTTTTTCCATAGAAGAAAGATTAAAAAAAGAATTGGATATACCGGTTTTCCACGACGATCAGCACGGCACGGCCATTGTTGTTTTGGCGGCTTTGACCAATGCTTTAAAATTGGCCCAAAAAAACATTTTTGAAATAAAAATAGTCATAAACGGGGCCGGCGCGGCGGCGACGGCGTGCGCCAATCTTTTGATGAAAGCGGGCGTTTTGGGAAAAAATATTTTAATGCTGGACAAAACCGGCATTATTTTCCAAGGAAGAAAAAAAGACATGAATGAGCATAAAGAAAAAATAGCGGTTGTTACGAATTCAAAAAAAATAAAAGGCGATTTGGCGGAAGCCTTAAAGGGGGCAGATGTCTTTATCGGGGTTTCAGTCGGCGGAGTTTTAACCGGAGAAATGGCAAAAAAAATGGCCGATAAACCGATAGTTTTTGCCATGGCAAATCCGGACCCGGAAATAAGTTATGAGGAGGCGAAAAAAGCAGAAATATTTATTTTTGGAACCGGCCGATCTGATTACCCCAACCAGATAAACAATGCTTTGGCTTTTCCGGGTGTTTTCAGGGGCGCGCTTGACGCGCGCGCCAAATCAATCACGGACGAAATGAAGATTTCCGCCGCTTTTGCCATAGCCAAACTTGTTTCAAAACAGGAGTTAAAAGCGGGTAAAATCGTTCCCTTCGTTCTGGATAAAAGAGTGGCTAAAGCGGTTGCTGACGCCGTTAAAAAAACAGCAAAATGAAATACTTGTTGACAAAAACATTTCCGCGAGTATTATAAGCATAACTTAATAACAGGTGTTTGGTCGCAGAAATTAGGCGCCCTAATTTTGGGAATAAGTCCTAATGAGACAAAAAAAACGGATTTTATCTTTATTTTTGCGGCTCAAAAGGCCGTTTTATTTTTTAATTAGGAATTAGGAATTAGCTTGTAGCTTATTAGGTTAATTTTAAAATCCTAAAAAGCTAATTCCTACAAGCCAATTTTATGATTACAAAACAGCAAAAAAACGAAACAATAAAAAATCTGAAAGAGAATCTAAAGAAAGCGAATATCGTGATGTTCGTGAACTTTCACGGACTTAACGTCAAGCTTGCGGGCGAACTGCGGAGGGCATTGAGAAAAATAGGCGCCAGCTACACAGTGGCAAGAAAAACTTTAGTAAAAAAAGCGCTGGAATCATTCAATTTGCCGGGCGAGATGCCGAATCTGGAAGGAGAAATGGCGCTGGCGTATTCGGAAACAGACGCGCTTGCTCCGGCAAAAGAACTGCATCAGTTCGCCAAGAAAAACAAAACATTGAAAATCCTGGGAGGAATTTTTGAAAATCAGTATGTCGGAGCCGAGAAGATAGTAGCGCTCGCCGTCATACCATCAAGAGAGACACTGTTGGCGCAGATGCTTAACATTATAAATTCGCCGAGAAAAGGAGTGGTCGTGGCCTTGGCGGAGATAGCGAAGAAGAAACAAGCGTAAAGTTAAAAAATTATCAGAAACATTATCAATTATAATTTAATTTAAACAAATATATGGAAATACCGACAAAATTCAAAGACATAGTGGAAAAAATAGAAACAATGAGCGTATTGGACTTGTCCGAGCTCGTAAAATTATTGGAAGAAAAATTCGGCGTTTCCGCCCAAGCGATGGCGGTTGCCCCGGCGGCTGTCGGGACGGCTGGAGGCGAAGCGGCCGAAGAGAAATCATCTTTCAATATTGAGTTGAAGGAAGCCGGCGCTCAAAAAATCCAGGTGATCAAAGTTCTAAGAGAAGCGCTCGGATTGGGCTTGAAGGAAGCCAAAGACTTCACCGACAAAGCTCCGGTTGTGGTCAAAGAAGGCGCGGATAAGAAAACCGCCGATGAATTGAAGGCCAAATTGGAAGCGGCCGGCGCGGTTGTCGTCCTTAAATAGCGGTGATAAAATAGCGGCATGAACGGTATCTTGGAAAAGCTTTTTGGTTCGTCCGCCAGAGTGAAACTGATTCGCTTGTTTTTGCTCAATTCCGATAACCTATTTACGTTTGAAGATATCTCCCGCCGCGCGAAAGTGGCCGCGCCGCTTTTAAAGCGGGAGATTTCTCTTTTTAAAGCGATTGGTTTGATCAAACAAGACGACAGGGTGGTAGAAGAGCCGATTAAGCTCAAGAGCGGAGAAATCAAAAACAAAAAAAGAAAAATTGTCGGATTTTCCCTCAATCCGTTTTTCCCGTTCCTGCACGCTTTGAAGAATCTCGTCGTTAACGCCGCGCCGGTAGATAAAGAAAGACTGATGAAGGAGCTTAATACCGTTGGCAGAATCAAAGTGATGATATTTGCCGGATTGTTCACCCAATCGGAAGGCAATAAAGTGGATTTGCTTTTGGCCGGGGACTCCATCAAAGAAACAAAACTGGACAAAGTGCTCAAAAACATTGAAGCGGAGATTGGACGCGAAATAACCTACGCCGTCTTCAAAACGGAAGATTTTGTTTATCGGCTGGGAATGTACGACAAGTTCATCCGCGAAGTTTTGGAATCCCCCCACGAAAAAGCGCTTAATAAATTAAATATATAGCGCGATTAGCTCAGCGGTAGAGCGTTCGCTTCACACGCGAAAGGCCGCAGGTTCAATCCCTGCATCGCGCAACAAAGAATCTAATAGGGCAGGCGCGTAAGGCCATAGGCCTGCCTGCCGGTAGGCAGGTTCAATCCCTATTCCAAGAATTGAAACCGTAAAATTTATATGCTAGCATGGTTCTATGACAATAGCGGCTGTTTCAAAAAAATTAAATGAAAAAGATTTTGTGGCGGTACCCCGCAACGCTTACGATGAATTTTTGGCGTGGCAGAAGGAAAGAAAATCCGTAAATGTTTATAAACTCACAGCTTCAGAAAAAAAAATGTTGGCGAAAGCAAGAAAAAATTTCGCCAAAGGTGAATATATCACACTAAAAAAACTGCAAGATGAATTGGGAATTGGTGATTAACAACGACACCAAAAAACAATTAAAGAACATTCCCAAAAAAGATGCCGAGCGCGCAATGGCGGCGGTAAGGGATTTGGCGGTCAACCCTTATTCCGGAGACATCAAGAAAATAGAAGGGGAAAGTGATGTTTGGCGAAGAAGGGTTGGCTCGTATCGTATTTTCTACGAAGTGCTCGCTGAAAGAAAAATCGTTTATGTTTTTGGCATAAAACGCCGCGTTTCAAACACGTATTAATTTTTCCTATTGAAATCGGTTTGGTCGGGCGCATAATCCTGTTAGAAATTTGTCGGCAAGCCCCACCGAAGATAAATTGCAACTTATTTCTAACGGGATATAATAAGATGGGCTGTTGGGACAAACTTTCTAGATTAAAGTAATTTTTATGGGAGCCTTATATCCTGCCCCGACCTTGCGTCGGGACTATGCGGGCACCCACCTGGCTTTCGCTGGGAGGTTTGTCGCCGATGGCCCATTATTTGATGATTTTCGGAAAAAAATTTTCTAAAATTCTGATTTTTTCGCTGGTCCTTCTTTTTTTGGCGCAAATAGCGTCTCTATATTTTTCTTTATATTGGAGAGCGCCGTGGCTTGACAACATTATGCATTTTTGGGGCGGCGCGACGGCGGCGATGGGTATGATATGGTGGTCTTTTTACTCAAAGAAAACTTCGCTTCCGGAATTGCCCAAACTTTATACCGTAATTTTGATCCTCGGCTTTGCGGCGCTGGTGGGAGTTTTATGGGAGTTTTACGAACTGATCATAGACAAACTCATCACTAAAAATAATTATATTTCGCTTCTCCAGCAGGGCGGACTGCTGGACACGCTTAAAGACTTGCTCGTTGATCTGCTGGGAGGTTTGTTCATAAGTTTAAGATTTTTATATGAAAGGAAAAAAAGAGCGGGACAATAAAATAAAAATATCTTTTTTCGGCGGGGCGCAGGAGGTGACCGGATCCAATTATTTGGTGGAAGCCAAGATCGGCGGCAAGACAGCCAGACTGCTTGTTGATTGCGGTCTCTTCCAGGGTTTGCGGGTGAGTGAAGAAAAAAACAACGATAATTTTCCTTACGATCCGTCTTCCGTTGACGCTGTTGTCGCCACGCACGCTCATTTAGACCATATCGGCAGGATTCCCAAGCTGGTTAAAGACGGATTTAAGGGGAAAATTTATTCCACCGCGCCGACGAAAGATTTCGCCGAACTTATGCTCATAGACAGCATCGGCGTTTTAAGCAAGGAGGCGAAGCATAACGGGAAAGGCGAGCCGATTTACGGCGAGAAAGACGTGGAAAAAACAATGAGTCTCTGGGAAGCGAAAAATTACCGCGAAAGTTTTGAGGTTGGCGGGCTGGAAATTGTTTTAAGGGATGCCGGCCACATATTGGGTTCGGCTATGGTTGAGATCAGGATAAAGGGCGAGCCTGATTCAAAAAAGCTTGTGTTCAGCGGGGATTTGGGCAACGCGCCGGAGCCGCTTCTTAACGACACGGAGATCATAAGCGACGCCGATTTTTTGGTGGCGGAAAGCACATACGGCGACCGCCTCCACGAAGACGCGTCCCAAGCCGATTTGAAACTGGAAAGAATGATGGAGAAAATCGCCAAAGACAACGGCGTCTTGATGATACCGGCTTTTTCTTTGGAGCGCACCCAGAGGATTCTTTATCAGATAAACGATCTGGTGGAAAACGGCAAGATTCCGAAAGTCGCTATCTTTCTGGACAGCCCTCTGTCTATCAAAGCCACCGGGGTTTATAAAAAATATCTGGATTTATACGATCCTAACGCGCGCAAGATGGTGCTTGCCGGCGACGATCTGTTTGATTTTCCCGGCCTTAAAATGACGCTTGAAACGGAAGAGTCCAAAAAGATTTTTGACGTTCCGACCCCGAAAATAATCATCGCCGGTTCCGGAATGTGCAACGGCGGGAGGATTTTGCATCACCTCAAGCATTATCTGCCTGGCAAAAACAATATTTTGCTTTTGGTCAGTTATCAGGCGGCCGGATCGCTTGGCAGACAGTTGGAAGAGGGCGCTAAAATAGCAACCATAATGGGAGAAAAAGTGGTCGTGGAAGCGGATATAGAATGGATCGGCGGATATTCTTCGCACACCGACATAAACGGCCTTTTGAATTTCATCAATAATTCCGCTGACACGCTGGAAAAAGTTTTTGTTTCGCACGGCGAACCGAAGTCAAGTTTATTTTTGGCGCAAAGGATAAAGGATTATATGGGAATTAACGCCGTCGTGCCGGAATATGGAGAATCTTTTGAAATTGGGCTATAATATCGCAAGTTGAGAAATACTGTTTTTGACAGACCCTCTCGGAGCTCGGCGGAGCGAGAGAGGCGAATTTTCAGCAGAAAATATCGCCGAGGGTCTTCAAAAATAGTATTTCTCAACTTAAAACATAATAACAGAATAACAAAACACATGAATGAAGAAAAAAAAGACGGCGTCAAAGAACAGCGCCATCCGCATTTGAAGATAAAATTGTGCGTTTCCGGCGCGGCGGAAACCGGCCATTGCGGTTTGGACGCGCTTGAGAAAGGCAAAGAATTGGGCAGAGAAATCGTCCGGCAGGGAGCGGTGCTGGTGACCGGCGCCACCACCGGTTTTCCTTTTTGGGCGGCGCAAGGCGCCAAAGAAGAAGGCGGGGTTTCTTTGGGTTTGTCTCCGGCCACAAACGAACAAGAACACGTGGAAACTTACAAATTGCCGCTCGAATATCTTGACCTGATAATTTTTACCGGTTCGGGATATTCCAGCCGAAATTTATTGCTTACCAGATCTTCCGACGCCGTCTTGGTCGGATGTGGCAGAATCGGCACCATTAACGAGTTTACCGTCGCTTTTGAAGACAACAAGCCCATCGGCATTTTAGAGGGTGACTGGGAAACGGACGAATTGATCAAAAAAATTCTGGCAGAATCGCATCGCGGGCAAGGCAAAGTCATATTTGAAAAAGACCCCAAAAAACTGGTGGAAAAATTGATTGAAATGGTCAAAAAAGAAAAAACCTTTGTGGAAAAATGCTCAGGCTGTATGTAAAAGGAATAGGAATGATGGCGGGGCTGATTATAGGCGCCGGCGTTTTCGTTTTGCCTTACGCTTTCGCTAAGGCGGGCGTTTTCTGGGGTTCGGTCCATCTTATTGTCGCTCTTTTAGTCGTTTATTTTCTCCATCAATGGTATGGCGAAGTGTCTTTTTACACCAAAGGCAATCATCGTTTTGTTGGTTATGTGGGAATGTACCTCGGCAAGAGGGCCAAGTTTTTTGCCACGATTACCACGCTTGGCGCCTATTACGGCTCATTGCTTGTCTACGGCATAATGGGCGGGATTTTTTTAGTCAATTTCACCAGTCTTTTTAACGGCCATACCGTTTATTTTTTAACCCTGATATTTTTTGCCGCCGGCGGATTGATGGCGCTGTTTGGCGTGAGCAGGATAGCCGAAATAAATTTTTACCTGACTTTGCCCATATTCGGATTTATAATTTATCTTTTGATTTACGCTTTTCCGCACATCAAAGTCGAAAATTTTTTCTCGTCCGGAAACCTGCTGATGAATAAAAACTGGTTTTTGCCTTATGGAGTCTGGCTTTTCTCTTTGACCGGATTTTCCGCCATACCGCCGACAAGAGACATTTTCGCCGATTCCCCGGTCGGTAAATTCAAAAAAGTCATCTCCATAAGCCTGTTTTTGGCGGCTGTTTCTTATGTTGTTTTTATTTTGGCTGTGCTTGGAGTCAGCGGACCGCTTACCACGCAAGACGCGTTTTCCGGCATTAGAACTATTTTGGGGGATGGCGTGATGGCGATCGGCTCCATCATCGGCCTGCTTTGCATCTTCACTTCTTACATCGCTTCGGCAATGGATACGAAAAATATGTTCAGATATGATTATAAGATACCCCATTTTTCCGCATGGCTTGCCGCCACCGTTCCGCCGGTCGTCGCTTACATAATAATGACGGCGAAGAACATTGATGGGATAGTTTCGCTTCTTGGCATAATAGGATCTTTCGGCATGGGGTTGCTCGGCGTTTTTATTATTTTGATGAGGCATAAAATAATCGGGGTATTGAAGGCCGGCGACAAAGACGATCTGGTCGCCGAGATAGATCGTAAAGATATCAAAGTAAAAAGAAGTCTGGAAATAATCATTTTGATCGGCATAGTCTCGGCCGTCATTTATGACCTCAAAGGGCTCATATTCGGGATTTTATAAATCTCATCCAAGGGTAGTCCTTGGACAGACCTAAAAAGTTATACACAGATTTTTTTGCTCACCCTATTTGCCATGTTAAAATAACCTCAATGTGTTCGGAGAAAGAAACAAAA
>Ga0194127_10009498_pt1 | contig 10212 bp, 8 predicted proteins | sample TA2KigC100mmetaG_FD_148624 | JGI IMG/M metagenome (GOLD analysis project Ga0194127, IMG submission 148624) | Freshwater microbial communities from Lake Tanganyika, Tanzania - TA2015036 Kigoma Deep Cast 100m | ecosystem: Environmental > Aquatic > Freshwater > Lake | place: Tanzania: Lake... | reverse complement strand
GGATAGCACGTCCCCAATGGATTTAAGAACCATTGCTGACTGGAATATCCGGCCAAGGTTATTAGCGACAGGAGGAGTATCACAGGTTATGGTAATTGGCGGAGAATACAAGCAATACCAGATACTTGCATCTCCCCAAAAAATGAAACATTACAACATTTCTTTAAACGAATTGCTGAAAGCAAGCAAAGAAAGCAATCTTAATGCTTCAGGCGGCTTCATGAACGAATTTGGTAATGAATACATTATCAGAGGTGTTGGAAGAACAAACAGCGTGGAAGAAATAGGTAATGCCGTAATTAAGGTTGTTGCTAATGTCCCGATAAAAATAGAGGATGTTGCGGAGGTTAAAATAGGCGGGGCAATCCCTAAAATCGGCGACGGTTCACTGAAAGCAAGTCCGGCAATTATTATGACCATAGCAAAACAACCAGGAGCTAACACCCTGGAACTCACAGAAAAAATTGATAATGCTATTGCAGAGATTGCCAAAACCTTGCCTCCTGACATCAAAATTAACACCAAAATATTCCGTCAGGCAGATTTTATTCAGGCCTCTATAAACAACATCAAAAAAGCCCTCATGGAGGGTTCTGTCTTTGTCGTTGTAATAATGTTCTTGTTCTTAATGAACTTCCGGACCACCATTATTTCCCTTATTGCTATTCCTCTTTCACTTATCGTTTCCATTATCACCCTTAAATTTTTGGGCTTAACCATCAATACCATGTCTCTCGGCGGGATGGCAATAGCTATTGGCATGGTGGTAGATGATGCCATTATTGATGTGGAAAACGTTTTTAAGCGCCTGAAGGAAAATGCACAAAAAAGTATTGAAAGTCGAAAAAGCGCACTTATTATCGTTTACGACGCTTCAAAAGAGGTGCGGTCTTCAATCCTTAATGCGACCCTTATCATCATCGTTGCTTTTATCCCCTTGTTTTTCCTTGGTGGGATGGAGGGTAGAATGTTGCAACCCCTGGGTATCTCCTTTATCGTTTCACTGTTTGCATCTCTCCTTGTTGCGGTAACACTTACCCCCGTGCTTTGCAGCTTTATGCTTACCAGCGACAAAATGCTTTTAAAACAGGCAAAAGGTAGTTGGACGGAAAGATGGCTTCGCCGGTATTATAATTCCGCATTGAAAAAAGTAATGAGAATGAAAAAGACATTACTTGGGATATCCCTCGTGTTGTTCATGGTGGCGATTTTTCTCATGTTTGATTTGGGCCGAAGTTTCTTGCCCGAATTTAACGAAGGCACTTTAACGGTAAGCGCTGTCAGTATGCCGGGCATATCACTCGAAGAATCAAATAAAATCGGAAACAGGATTGAAAATATCCTGCTGTCGGTTCCCGAAATCTCAGTTACTTCACGCAGAACGGGAAGATCCGAATTAGACGAACATGCGCAGGGTGCAAATGCCGCTGAAATTGATGCTCCCTTTGTTTTGACAGAAAGACGCAAGAAAGAATTCATGAAGGACGTTCGGGAAAAATTAAGCGCAGTTTCTGAAGCGAACATCACCATCGGGCAGCCCATAGGTCACCGTATTGACCACATGCTCTCAGGCACGAGAGCAAACATTGCCATTAAGCTTTTCGGGACAGACTTATCTAAAATGTTTTCTCTTGCAAATCAGATACAACGCAATATTGAAGGCATAGAAGGGCTTGTGGATATTAGCGTAGAGCAGCAAATTGAAATTCCTCAGGTGCAAATAAAAGCAAAACGGAATATGCTGGCAAAATATGGCATTTCAATAGGTCAATTTACCGAATTTATTGATGTCGCCCTTGCGGGCGAAAAAGTATCTCAGGTTTTTGAAAGCAGCAAAAGTTTTGACTTGGTATTGCGATTTAATGATGAGAACAGGGGCAAAATAGAAAATATTCGTAACGTTTTAATTGATACCAATATCGATCCAAACCAACAATCCAAAATTCAAAATTTAACATCCAAAATTCCGTTACATTATGTAGCTGACATCGTTTCGACAACAGGTCCCAGCACCATTAACCGGGAGAACGTACAGCGAAAAATTGTGGTTTCGGCCAATATAGCCGGGCGTGATTTAAAAAGCGTAGTAAACCAAATCAAAGAAAGAATACATGATACTATTCAGCTGCCGGAAAACTACCACATTCAATACGGAGGACAATTTGAAAGTGAAGCAAAGGCATCGAAAATATTATTCTTCGCCTCTTTAATGTCTTTATTCATCATATTCCTTTTGCTTTATCAGGAATTTAAAAATATTAAGCTTGCAGGAATTGTCTTTCTCAATTTACCTTTGGCGCTGATAGGCGGCGTCTTAAGCATTTGGTTTACGGGAGGAATCATAAGTATTCCCTCGATCATTGGATTTATTTCACTGTTTGGAATAGCAACACGCAACGGGATATTATTGGTTTCGCACTATCAGGCATTGCAAAGTCAAGGTGTTGCTTTGTATGAAACTGTTATAAAAGGCTCCTTAGACAGGTTAAACCCGATTTTGATGACTGCTTTAACTACGTACCTGGCATTAATTCCCTTAGCGATAGCAGGCGACTTGCCTGGAAATGAAATACAAAGCCCAATGGCAATCGTGATATTAGGGGGATTACTCAGTTCTACCCTCTTAAATATATTCCTTGTCCCTGTTGTTTACTACATTTCAAATGTCAAAAATGAAAAATGATGATACTTATTATGGTTAACTTTTAGGGTGGTACATCAGGAAGAATATGGGCATGATGCTCGTCATGTTTGTGCAAGTGATCATGGGTAATGGCATAATGGATGTGTTCGTGCTTATGCTTTTCAAGAAACAAACATTACGCTTAGCTCAGCAGGTGGAGGACTGATGATCTGTAGTGTCCCCGATAGCCATCATACCCCATCGGTCTGCTGCATCGCCATGTTCGGCGTCCGTCCTTGTTCAAACCGGCTCACCTGAGCTTCTTGAACTTTCTTCCGGCGGACCTTGCGAACCACGACTCGCACAGTGCCCCTTTCGACAACATCGCCCCCGCGCACTTCCCTGCCCAGATGACCGCTGACCCAATCACTGAGCGTACGGGCACCGGCCGCTGGAGGATCGACACTTAGGTCGATGCCGGTTGTGGCCTTCAATCGGTCAACGGAAACCCCACCACCTGCAACCCAGGCGGAACCAGATTCGACAATGTGGGCAGGAAGGCGATCATACTCGTCCTCAATCTCGCCCACCAGTTCCTCCAGGATATCTTCGAGCGTGACCAACCCCACCACCCTGCCATCGACGTCACGCACCAAGGCAATATGTGTGTGCTCACGCATCATCTGCTCAAGGCATACGGCAATTCGTTCGTCATCCTTGAGGGACAGTATCGGGCGAATAATGGAACGGAAACTGGGTTCATGTGGCGCCAGGCGCATCGTGGCAATAATGTCCTTGAAGTTTGCGTAGCCGATGATAGTCTGCGGGTCGTCCTTCTGTGAGACGACGGGAAAGCGTGTATGCATGTCGAGGTGGGCCGTAATCAGGTTGTCCGACAGTGAGGCGTTCGCATCGAGTGTGGTCACATGTTCAGCCGGGAGCATGATAGTGCGGATTGAGCGTGACTGCAACTCCATCGCTCCCAGAATGATGCGCTCCTCCCGATGCCCAATGAGCCGCGAGGCGCGGGCCATGGCGGCTATGGCGCGGAGTTCTTGAAGCTCCACCGTCTTAGACTTACCCGTGTCGCCCGATCCCAGGCGGCGCTCGCCCCACGACATAACACCCACGACGACCGTTTCAAACAGCCACACGGCAGGCCAGACGCTGAAGGAGAACCAACGCATGAATGGCGAGAGGGTGAGGCACACCCTTTCTGCATTACGCAGAGCGAACACCTTCGGTATCAACTCTCCGACTACGATTGTCACGACGGTAAGCGGGGCAACCACAAGCGCAATGGCCAGAACCTCAGCCGTACCTTCCGAAACACCCAAGCGACTAATAAGGGCTGGGGCCACATTCTCCTCAGCGCCGGATCCACCGACAGCCGCCGCGATGGCGCCGACCAGTGTGATCCCCAGTTGGACGACGGCCAGGCTCGCCTCCATGTTCTGTTTCATGTACAGGGCGACTTTTGCCCCGCTCCGATGATCATCCGCGAGCCTCCGTAGTCGGGCGAGGCTCACGGACGCCAAGGCAATTTCGTACGCTGCAAAAACGCTGTTGATGGCGATCATGGCGGCCATGATGGCGAGTTCAAATCCCCACATGTGTCTTTTGTATCAAGCCTCCTATTGACGAGCGACAATCCACTGCCGTGAATGCCACAAGCACACCGTTCTGCTGCCGAATATTAATTAGATTGATCCGCATGCTATGCGGAATACAGATTTATAAAATAATATTATAAAAGTGAAGAAAAATGCAAGCTTTTTCGATTTTTCCAGTTGAGTATTTGCTTGATAAATATATCGGCATATGATATCGTATATCGATAACTACTATGGATATTGATAAAACAATGCTGCGCGACATACACCTTGCATTCATAAAAATGCACATCTTATACCATGCTGCACAAGAGGAGGTCTTTGGTATTGGTTTGATTAAGGAACTAAAGCGGCATGGATACAAACTCAGTCCCGGCACTCTTTACCCTACATTGGCGAAGATGCAGGAGTCGGACCTTTTGACCTGTGAGTGCAGGACTGTGCAGCACAAGCAGCGGAAATACTACAGAATTACCCGCGCAGGGGAAAAACTGCTTCACGAAGTGAAGGGAAAACTGAAGGAATTGTACGACGAGATTGTGAAAGAGCATGAGAAGTAGTTCGTTTCATGGGTAGGTTTTCTTCCGTATGCGTGTAAAGACCCGCTTGGTATTAAAACAGCTTTAGCAATGAGTTAAAAACAATTCGACAACCCGCATCTTTGATATCGATGACCATTATTTCTATTTTAGGGATGATACTTGTCATTACCGGAATGTATTTTTCCGTTCGTGAGGCAAGGTTGGCTAATCCTGAGACCTATTATTTGCAGTTGGCGCCTAAAGTAATGCTGGGTGTCTTTTTTGTGTTAATTATATTCGGGTGGGGCTACATAGGGTAATTTTGGATTTAAGATTTACGACTTTAGATTTGAAATTTAAAAGAAAATTGTAAATCGTAAATCCTCCTTCAAGTCTTACCGTTCTGGAAATGGGAAGGATATAAAATGGTTTATCTGGTTATCTGCATCGTTGCGCTTGTCGTTTCCGCCTTAACACTCTTTTCAGGGTTTGGACTGGGAACGCTTCTTATGCCTGCCTTTGCGATCTTTTTCCCCATAGAAATTGCCATTGCAACAACCGCCATCGTCCATCTGGCAAACAATATCTTTAAGCTGGCGCTCGTTGGTAAGATGGCGGATTTTAAAATAGTTCTGAAGTTTGCCATCCCTGCCTCAATTATGGCCATCGCTGGGGCATTGCTATTAAACTACTTTGCGAATATTCAACCCATTACAGAATACCATCTTGCGGGAAAAACCTTTACCATTACCATCGTAAAACTTGTGATTGCCGTTCTATTGGCAATTTTTGCAATCTTAGAACTCAGCCCGCGTTTTGATAAACTTGCGTTTAATCCGAGGTATATTCCGCTCGGCGGGGCGCTTTCCGGATTCTTTGGTGGACTGTCAGGCCAACAGGGCGCACTGCGTTCCGCTTTTTTGATCAGGGCAGGACTGAAAAAAGAATCCTTTATCGGAACATCAGTTGTCTCTGTGGTAGTAGTGGATATAGCCCGACTTGCTGTTTATGGAGTTACATTTTTTTCGAAAAACTTTGAAATACTTAAAAATCAGGTTGGACTTGGATTGATTACTGCCGCAATCCTGGTCGCATTCCTTGGTTCGTTTATCGGTTCGCGTCTTGTGAAAAAAATCACCATGCGTACTATTCAACTTATTGTTGGAGTGTTGTTGTTATTGATCTCGATCGCACTTGGGGTTGGGGTGGTATGATTACACAGATAGGGAGATGACCCATGAAAAGAAAAATCGTGGCATGTGTCTGCTTGATTGCATTCGTTATCGGTTGTTCCTGGATAGCAGACCTTCTGAGCGTTCCGGTTCAAGGTTCACCGGAAGTTAAAGCCCGTAAGGATCGGGATATCCCTCCTACAAAGAAAAAACAATTATTGAGATGGCTCAAAGCCGGCAATTATCGTGGAACGTATTCTGCAGAGTCGGGGGTGCACGAGTCAACGGGACCCCATGGAGGCAATGTCCGCACGTATTATAATTCAGTCCTGGTTGGTGATTTAAACGACGGCAAGACAATTTTCAGCAAAGGCGCAGCGATGGTAAAGGAATTGTACTTCGACGGCAAGGAAGAGGTCATTGGGTATGCCGTTATGATAAAGGTGCGGAAGAACAGTGGGAATAGCGGGCAAGGCTGGTTATTTTACGAGTCATTTGATGGTACCAATAAAGATGCCATATTTGGAAGGGGGCTTTCTGAGTGCGCTGACTGTCATAGTGCTGGTGTCGATTTTCTCCGCTCATCCTTTCGTCCTTAAAATCGGGGAAAGGGATTTTGATTGAGAATTTATTCAGCGCAAACCCCTAATTGATCCTCAAGCCTTTCGATCATAACCGTGTATTTTTCATGCACACCGGCGTCAATATCTTCTTTTTCCATGGCCTCAAATTTCGTGATGAGTATCATTTGTTCATCGCGGGTCAATACCTTATTCATCCACGGGAAAAGCACCTTTTCCTCCATACGGATATGTTTATCCATAAACTTGATATATCTACGGGCGATTTTTATGATCTTCTTTTTTGCCTTTTTACCCTGATATATGTAGTTTACCGCACTGGTCAGATTCCTTATCTCATCACGCGCGGAGACGTGTTCCATCAGTAACTGCCCTAAAAAATCCTTCTTTTCGCCGCCTCGCACATTTTTCAGGAACGGGAATAGCAACCTGTCTTCCTTCTCTTGATGGCATTTATGAATAAAACCATTGATGATATCAATAATTTCGTTAAATGTCTCTTTCGAGACGGGTTTGTCGTTATCGAGACAATTCGAGGCATTTTCTAAAATTTGCAACACCCGTCTTGTGGTATCAAATTCAAGATGTAATATTTCCGTAGCAAGAGGTTCGGGATTTTCGGTGTGTTTATGTGCCTCGTAGATGCGGTATGTTGAGGGGGTGCAGGCAGAGGCATATAAGCAGGAAATAATAGTGATCGATATGATTATCTTTTTCATTGGTAACTATTTATTATTAAACTAAAAGTTCAATTTTAGACGGGATAACAAGATAGACAAGATAATTTCTAATCCTGTTATCCTGTCAAATATAAATATTTAATGAACTGTTATTATCCAAGCAAGGCTTCCGCTAGGCGCATGTCCTCCGGTGTGGTAATTTTTATATTTTCATCTGTGCCGGGTACGATATAAACGGGATAGCCTGCCTTTTCCACCATCTGCGCATCATCCGTGAATTCTACATCAGAGTTCTTGAATTGACTAAAAACTTTTAAAATTAATTTGCTTTCGAACCCCTGTGGCGTCTGTGCCATCCAGAGGGTGTTCCTCGGGATCGTTCGCTGGATGCGTAAATTGTCTCCCACTTCCTTGACTGTGGCCTTCATAGGCGCAGCAAGGATAGCGGCTCCGTTTTCTTTTACCTTCTCGATGACCGCGTCGATATGCTCTTTCCTTACCAGAGGTCTGACGATATCGTGGATAAGGATAATTTCGGCGTCGCTGCTGACCTGGCAAAGCCCGTTATATACGCTATCCTGGCGTCTTTTGCCGCCGGGTATAATTTTTTTTATCTTGTATGTATCAAGGGTAGACTGCCACGTGTCACGCAAGGATTTTATCTCGCTTTCGCCAACAACGAGGATAATTTCACCGATCTTATCGTTCTGGGCAAATCGTTCGATCGTATGAAGAAAAATGGGTTTACCGCGGATTTGCATGAATGGCTTTTTGACAGCCCCGCCCATGCGCAGTCCAAGACCAGCCCCGACTAAGATAGCAGACACTTTCATAACATAATCTACCACAGATTACCTGGCGCGGCCTTTGGCCGCAACCAAAATATGAATTTTAGTTTATTATAAGGTATAGTAGTATCCTCGTAAATAGTAATCATACAATTTAGAGGGCACTACAATGAAGAAGTTGATGGAATTATATCGAGACAGGATCATGGGAGCAATAAGCGGTCTGGACAGGATTCGTTTTCGCGGGACATTGAGGTGGCTAGCCAGTGAGCGTGGGCTGAGTACATTCATGAATCATACAAGGATATTGCTTAAGGATTTTTCCGACTGGGTCAATAGTCTTACGGCACAGGTGCGAGCCAGTTGTGAATTGCGTGCGAGAGATTTAGGTATTGAGGTGATGTATTTGACAAGCAGTGGCGTTGATAAGGATAAGTTGGCTCGCCAGATTGCGGAGGACAAGAGGATTACAGAAGGTTCCATCTGTCTGTTGAGTGTAGTAGAGCCTTGTATTGCACCGAAGGTCAAGGGGAACAAAGCCAGCAAGAAGCTCGAGTTGGTGATGGAGCCCCGCAAGTGTGTCTTTGTGTATCATTATTTTAACGATCCCGTGTTTGGTTTTGGTCATGTCCGGATGCAGAGTTGGGTGCCGTTTAATATCTTCATTTGTCTCAATGGCCGTCATTGGCTGGAGCGGCAACTTCAGAAGCAGGGTATTGATTATGTTAAGGACGGCAACTGTTTTGTACGTATAGAGGATATTGCGGCAGCGCAGGTTCTGCTCAATAAGCAGCTTAAGACTGACTGGGCGAAGCTGCTGAACGGGCTTACATTGGGCAGCTGTCCTGCATTGCCGCAGGTGCTTCGTCCGTTGGAACCGGAGTATTACTGGTCGGCGGATGAGACGGAGTGGGCGACGGACATCATGTTTAAATCGGTTGAGGCATTGGATGAATTGTTTCCGTCGTTTGTTCACCATGCGATGCGGGTTTGCGACAGTGCTTCGGTGATGAAGTATTTGGGTAGACGTAGCCTTGCAGGCAGTGCTCCCGATGAGGTTATCAGCGACTATCGAAGACGCCATGAAGGTATACGGGTCAGGCACAATGTGAATTATAATTCAGTGAAGATGTATAACAAGAGCGGCAGTCTTTTGCGGATAGAGACCACGATCAATAATACGCGGGACTTTAAGGTTTTTCGGCATCCCAACGATGATGAAGGCAAGCCTGCGTCATGGCAGAAGATGCGTAAGGGCGTAAGCGATCTTCATCGGCGGTGTGAGGTGAGCCAGCAGTGCAATGATCGTTATGGAGATGCCTTGGCGGCGGCTCAGGTAGAGGAGAAACTGAAGGAAGTGGTGAGCGGAGCATGTAACAAGGTTGTCAAAGAGGGCAAGAGGTATCGGGGTTTGAATCCCTGGCAGCAGGATGATTACCGGATGCTGATGTTCCTGTCGAAAGGTGAAAATGCGATAAACGGATTCCGCAACCATGATTTGCGTAAGTGGCTTTACCGGGAATCCGAACAAGCCGTCAAGGATCAGCAAAAGAAGTATTCCGGTCGTACGACCCGACGAATAAAGCTGCTGCGGGCACACGGCCTAATCCGCAAAGTTCCGCGGGCCAACCGCTATGTTTTGACGGAGAAAGGACAGAAGTTCTCTTGTTCGCTGATGACAGCTTCAGCCCTTGATATTAAAGCGCTTACGGAAATGGCGGCATGAAAAACACGCAAAAAAAACAAGAAATTGATGGATAGTAGTACAGATTTCACAGAATATCATAAGTGGCAAGTAACGAGTGACAGGTGGCGAGTGGCAGGTGACAGGTGACGTTCCTCTCGTCACCCGCCATTCGTCACACGTCACACGTCATTTTATGCATTAAAATTCCCTTGATTTAACCAATTAAGCAATTAGAATAACTTAATAAGAAATCCTGTAAAGGTCAAGGAATATTGTGATATACAGATTTGTTTCTGTGTTTCCCAATTATTATAGAAGTGTTTCTGTATAACCTAAATCCTGCAAACAAGGCGAAGCCTTGTTGCGGGAATAGGCTAGAAATGGTAAAATCTCCAGGGGTTTCAAGGTATTTTAAGGATAAAAACACCTAAAAGGAGGTTCACCTTTTCAATGAAGAGTATAGCACACAAAATGACAAAAAAACAACCGAAAGTTACCACGGAGATGAATGGTAAGGGACTCACAGTCCATGCAGGGCTATTACCGG